>WNFE01013096.1_pt1 | contig 10149 bp, 9 predicted proteins | sample 5400451 | NCBI WGS metagenome assembly WNFE01 (sample SAMN13153344, study PRJNA577476) | soil metagenome | isolation source: 200 cm saprolite under Douglas fir tree site 2 hole 2 | place: USA:California | collected 2015-04-18 | reverse complement strand
CGTCGCCCCGGTGAACGCCACGTAGCCGACGCGCGCGAGTCCTGCGGTCGGGGGAAGGCCGAGCGGCGCCAGCTCACGAACGGCTTTCCGGGTGAGTCCGCCGGCGCAGGTCTTCGGCCCCACCTCGAGGTTCTTCTCCAGCACCAGGACCTCGCGGCCGGCCTCGGCGAGCACCTGCGCGGCCCTGAGCCCCGCGGGGCCGGCGCCGATCACGAGATGCTCAACCGTCTCCATCGGCGCCTACCTGAGACGGGCGCGCAGAAAATCGAGCGTTCGCTGCCAGGCGAGATCGGCGGAGGGCTGGTCGAAGACCTGAGGGCGTGCGTCGTTGAAGAAGGCGTGTCCGGCGTCGTAGAAGTGCGCCTCGAAAGAGGCTCCGGCCGCCTGATACCGAGCTGCCAGGGCCCGCGCGTCCGCCTCCTTGACCGACTGGTCGCCGCGGCCGAAATGGGCGAGCACAGGCACGCGCAATTTCGCAGGGTCGATCGGCGCCTTGGGATGGATCCCATAGAAGTTCACCGCGGCGGAGATCCGCTCGGGGTACTCCTGGGCGGCGAAGAGCGCGAGCTGTCCGCCCATGCAAAAACCGACGACGCCCACCTTCTTCGCCCGCACGCTTGGCAGGGCGAGCAGGTACTCGGCGGCACCCCCCAGGTCGGTCGCCGCCTCCGCGATGTTGAGCGCCATGAGCAGCTTCCCGGCTTCGTCCGGACTCTTGGTCTGCTTGCCGTGGTAGAGATCGGGCGCGAGGGTGATGAACCCCTCGGCGGCGAAGCGATCAGTCAGCTGCTTGATGTGATCGACAAGTCCCCACCACTCCTGCACCACGATCAGGCCCGGGCCGGTGCCGGCGTGCGCGTTGAGGTAACCGGGTGTCATGCGCCCGTTTGCGCGGAATTCGATCATCTGCCCTTGCATGCGGACCCCCGTCGACGGACCGAAAAAGCCGAACCGGTCACGGCGTTCCGGTCCGGGCCAGCGCGTAGTCCAATGCCTCCACGGCGAAGTCCGCGTCGTCGGCCGTGATGCACAAGGGCGGCTTGATGCGGAGCACGTTGCCCGCCAATCCGCCCTTCCCCGCCAGGACACCGATCTCCCGCAGGTGCTCGAGCACCTCCAGCGTCTCGGCGGTAGCGGGCTCCTTAGTGGCCCGGTCGCGCACCAGCTCGACTCCAAGCATCAGGCCGAGGCCACGTACGTCGCCGATCAGGGTGTGGCGCCGCATGAGGCCCTGCAGCCCGCTCTTGAGCCGGGCGCCCACGACGCGGGCGTTGTCTTGGAGCTGGTCCCCCTCGATCACGTCCAGCACGGCGAGGCCCGCGGCAGTCGAGAGGGGATTGCCACCGAACGTGTTGAAGTGGAGCCGGCCGAGGAGCGCGTCAGCGATCTCTCGCCGGGTGGTCACGGCCGCAAGCGGCATGCCGTTGCCGATGCCCTTGGCCATGGTGACGATGTCCGGAAGGACGCCGTAGTTCTGGAAGCCCCAGAAGTGGGCGCCCGTACGCTCGAAGCCGGTCTGCACTTCGTCGGCGATGCAAAGGCCCCCGTGCTCGCGAACGACGGCGTAGGCCTCGGCCAGATAGTTGGGCGCGCCGTGAGTCACTCCGCCGACGCCCTGCACCGGCTCCGCGATGAACGCGGCGATGCGCCCGGTCGTGGCATGGCGGATCAGTTCCTGAATGTCCTTCGCGCTCTGGGTGGCGATCGCCTCCGGCGTCCCTGTGAACGGGCTGCGGTATGGGTCCGGGCAGACCGCGTGGTGAATGCCGGCACCCTGCTGGGTGGGGAACTTCCAGGTCGAGAGGCCGGTCAGCGCCATCGCGGTCGGGGAGCCGCCGTGGTAGCCGTTGCGGAGGGCGATGACGTCCGGGCTGCCGGTGAAGAGCCGGGCCATCGTGACGGCGAGGTCGGTGGCCTCGCTGCCGCTGTTCACGAAGTAGGTGACTTCCAGGCCTGGGGGCATCTTCGCTGCCAGCCGCTGCGCCAGCTGGGGCAGGTTCGGATGCAGGTAGATCGTCGACGTATGCTGCAGCATTCCCGCCTGCTCCCGGATGCGCGCCACCACGGTGGGGTGCGAGTGCCCGCACGCGACGGTGGCGATGCCGGCAAACAAGTCGAGGTAGCGGCGGCCGGTTTCGTCGAAGAGATATTGCCGATGCCCTTCAACGATGAGCAGCGGCTCTCGGTAGAACGTGAAGAGCGCGGGATGAGCGTAGCGCTGGCGTAGGACCAGGACCTCGCCCCGGGACGGACCCGCATACCGCTGGGGGCGGTGATCGCAGGCGGGCATGGTCGGCAGCGCCGGCCGGGGCGTGGATGCGATTCCATTCCTCTCGAAGACAGAACGGATCCAGGCCGTAAGGACGGTCGACTGCCAGGACTCCGTCGAGATGATCGATCTCATGCTGCAGCAGCTCGGCTCGGTCGCCCTCGAGGTCTTGTTCGTGCCAGGCGCCCTTGACGTCCTGATAGCGTAAGCGAATGCGGTGGGCGCGCGCCACTCGAACCAGGAGATTGGGGAAGGAGAAGCAGTCGTCCCAGACCCAGAAGTCCTCGGTGTCGATGTCCACGATTTCCGGATTGATGAGCGACCAGGGCCTGTCCATCTCGACGTGGACCACGCGCACCGGCGCACCGATCTGCGGCGCCGCGATGGCGCGTCCACTGCCGAACCGCGACTGCCAGTCGCGCAGAGTTTCCCGAAGGTCGTCGAGAATCACGCGCACCGCAGTCGAGCCGGGGCGGGTGATGGTCTCGCACCGGGTGCGGAGTATGGGGTCGCCGAGGAGGCGGATGCGATGAATAGTCATGGTGTTGTGCGTTGGCGTCCGGGTCGCGGTCTCTCCGGCCCAATATTATGGATGCGCTCGGCAAGAGCCAGCGTGGGGAGCGAAGCGGGACAATATTCGCGTTCCTAATAGTCGTTGTATAGTGTACTACTACGCGAGCAAGTCCTTGTGCCAGCGAGCTTGATCCGCTTTCGCACCATTTTATTGGCACGAATTGACAATCCCGACTTTTTGACTTAACATTGCCCCGTGAGCGCCCAATTGCCGCAAGTCGATCCGATCCAGTGCCCCCCGGGCCAGCGCGGCCCCCGGGGAGAGATCCTCGTCGAGCTGAAGCGGGCGCAGCCGCTCACCGCCCGGGTCCTAGCCGGCAAGCTGGGCATCTCATTGAACGCCGTCCGGCACCACATCAAGGAACTCGAAGCCGAGGCGTTGGTGGCGTACGACCGCCAGCACCGCGGCGTCGGAGCTCCGGCGTTCGCCTATCGCCTCAGCCCGATTGGTGAAGGCCTTTTCCCCCGACGCTACGAGGCGACCTTGCTCCAGTTTCTCGACCACATTGTGGAGCGGGACGGGCGCGGCGCGGCGGTGCGGGTGCTGGAGGGGTATTTCGGCAGCCTGGCCCAGCGACTCCGGGTCGAGACGGCCGGCCTCGCTCCGGCCCGCCGGCTCGAGCTCGTCGCGCAGGCGCTGGCCCAGGAGGGGTACATGGCCGAGGCCGGTGCGGACGGCGCCAACATCGGGACACTGACAGAGCACAATTGCGCCATCCAGTCGGTCGCCGAGCGGTTTCCGGAACTCTGTGCGGCGGAAGCCAGGTTCCTGGAGGACGTGCTTGGAGCGCCGGTTAACCGGCGGGCCCACATCCTGGGGGGCTGCAGCGCCTGCGAATACCACGTCCGGCTCGACGGTTCGGACCGGGCAGTCGAGGAGACTACATGAGTTCGCCAGTCGAGACGCTGGTCAACCGCGAGTACAAGTACGGCTTCGTCACCGATATCGAGTCCGACGTCGCGCCGAAAGGGCTGAACGAGGGCATCGTCCGGCTCATCTCCGCCAAGAAGAACGAGCCGGCGTTCATGCTGGAGTGGCGGCTCAAGGCGTATCGCGGCTGGCTCAAGATGACGGAGCCGCACTGGCCGAACGTCGTGTATCCGGCCATCGACTACCAGGACCTCCGCTACTACGCCGCGCCCAAGACGCAGAAGCCGCTGGGGAGCCTGGACGAGGTGGATCCCAAGCTCCGCGAGACCTACGAGAAGCTCGGCATCCCGCTTTCGGAGCAGAAGATCCTGGCCGGGGTTGCGGTCGACGCGATTTTCGACAGCGTCTCGGTGGGCACCTCTTACAAGAAGAAGCTCGCCGAGCAGGGGATCATCTTCTGCTCCTTCGGCGAGGCGGTGCAGGAGCATCCCGAGCTGGTGGAGAAGTATCTGGGCTCCGTCGTGCCGCCCAGCGACAACTTCTTTGCCGCGCTCAACGCGGCCGTCTTCAGCGATGGCTCGTTCGTCTACGTGCCGAAGGGCGTGAAGTGCCCGATGGAGCTGTCCACCTACTTCCGAATGAACGCCGCCGATACCGGGCAGTTCGAGCGTACGCTCATCGTCGCCGATGAAGGCGCCTCGGTGAGCTATCTGGAGGGATGCACCGCTCCCAAGCGTGACACGAACCAGCTTCATGCGGCGGTGGTCGAGCTGGTGGCGCTCGACAGCGCCACGATCAAGTACTCCACGGTGCAGAACTGGTACGCGGGCGACGAAGAGGGCCGCGGCGGGATCTACAACTTCGTCACCAAACGGGGCAAGGCGCTCCGGAAGGCGAAGATCTCCTGGACTCAGGTGGAGACCGGCTCCGCGATCACCTGGAAATACCCCAGCGTCATCCTCCAGGGCGACGACTCGGTGGGAGAGTTCTACTCCGTCGCGGTCGTGAACGGCCGTCAGCAGGCGGACACCGGCACCAAGATGATCCATATGGGCCGGAACACCCGGAGCACAATCGTGTCCAAGGGCATCTCCGCCGGCCGGGGGAACAACAGCTATCGCGGCCTGGTCAAGGTCCTGCCGAAGGCGGAGGGCGCGCGGAACTACACGCAGTGCGACTCGATGCTGATCGGGAACCGCTGCGGGGCCCACACATTCCCCTACATCGACGTCCAGAACCCCACGGCATCGGTCGAGCACGAGGCGTCGACGTCGAAGATCGGGGAAGATCAGATCTTCTATTGCAAGCAGCGGGGCCTGAACACCGAGAATGCGATCTCGATGATCGTGAACGGATTCTGCAAAGAGGTCTTCAAGGAACTGCCGATGGAGTTCGCGGTGGAGGCACAGAAGCTCCTGGGGGTCAGCCTCGAGGGGAGTGTCGGGTAGCAGTTTTCTACATCAGGAGATCGTCGTGCTCGACGTCAATGACCTGCGGGCGTCCGTGGGTGACAGGGAAATCCTGCGGGGCATCTCGCTCACCGTCAACAAGGGTGAGGTGCACGCCATCATGGGTCCGAACGGCTCCGGAAAGAGCACGCTCGCGCAGGTGCTGGCAGGCCATCCGGCCTACCAGGTGACCGGCGGGCAAGTGCGCTTCGAGGGTCAGGACCTGCTCGACCTGGAGCCGGAGGAGCGGGCGCAGGCGGGCGTGTTCCTCGCGTTTCAATATCCGGTCGAGATTCCCGGTGTGACCAACGCGTACTTCCTCCGCGCCGCGTATAACGCGCTCCGGAAGGCCAAGGGGCTGGACGAAGTGGATCCCATGGACTTCCTCGACGTCCTCGAGGATAGGCTCAAGGTCGTGGAGTGGGGGCCTGAGATCATGAGCCGAGCGGTGAATGCCGGCTTCTCGGGGGGCGAGAAGAAGCGCAACGAAATCCTCCAGCTCGCCGTCCTCGAGCCCAAGCTCGCCATCCTGGACGAGACGGACTCCGGTCTCGATATCGACGCCCTGCGCATCGTCGCGGCGGGGGTCAACCGGCTGCGGAGCCCCGACCGCTCGTTCATCGTGGTCACCCACTATCAGCGGCTGCTGAACCACATCGTGCCCGATGTCGTGCACGTGCTGGTCAACGGGCGGATCGTGAAATCGGGCGGCAAGGAGCTGGCTCTGGAGCTCGAGGCCCGGGGCTACGACTGGGTCGAAGAGGTGGCGGGGGTCGCGTGACCGAAACCTACGTCCGCCAGTTCGAGGCGTTCGCCGGCAACGGCGGCTCGGAAGGGCCGGCCTGGCTGCCGGGCGTGCGACGGGCGGCGATCGAGCGCTTCGCCACGGTCGGTTTTCCCACGTCCCGGGACGAGGAATGGCGCTTCACGCCGGTCGGACCGATCGCCCAGGCTGAATTCCGCCCGGCCATCCCGGGCACGGTGACGCGCGAGGCCCTCGCGCCGTTCCTCTTCGGGCACGGGGAGTGGCCGCAGCTGGTCTTCGTCAACGGGAAGTACGCACCCGAGCTGTCCGTCGTGCCCGCGTTGCCGTCCGGTGTCAAACTGGGGAACCTGGCAAGCGCGCTCCGGCGCGAGGGAGCGCTGCTGGAGCGTCATCTCACGCGCCATGCAAGACCGGAAACGACCCCGTTCGCAGCCCTCAACACCGCCTTCATGCGGGACGGCGCGCTGGTCCATGTGCCTGCCGGGACGGTGTTGGACGATCCTGTCCATTTGCTGTTCGTGACCAGCCCGGATGCCGCCGGGTCGGTCGCACATCCGCGCAATCTGGTGATCGTGGAGCGGGGCGCCCGGGCGTCGGTCGTGGAGAGCTATGTCACCCTCGCCGAGGGGGCCAGCTACTTCACCAACGCGGTCACTGAAGTCGTGTCAGGTGAGGACGCCTGGACCGAGCATACCCGGATCCAGCGGGAGAGCGAGCGGGCCTACCACATGGGGTTCACCCACGTGGACCAGGCCCGGGGCAGCCACTACCGCTCCTTCACGCTCGCGATGGGCGGGGCCATCGCCCGGCACAACCTCCACGTCCGCCTCAACGCGCCGGGCATCGAGACGCTGATGTACGGGCTCTACCTCGCGCGGGGCGAGCAGGTCGTGGACAACCATACGGCCATCTATCACGACCAGCCGAACTGCAACAGCTGGGAGGTCTACAAGGGCGTCCTCTCAGATCGCGCCCGCGCCGTGTTCAACGGCAAGGTGTTCGTCAAGCCCGAGGCGCAGAAGACGGACGCCAAGCAGACGAATCGGAACCTGCTGCTGTCCCCCACGGCCAAGGTCGACACGAAGCCGCAGCTCGAGATCTTCGCTGACGACGTCAAGTGCACCCATGGAGCGACGGTCGGCTTTCTGGACCCGCTGAGCCTCTTCTACCTCAGGAGCCGGGGGATCCCCCCCGAGACCGCTCAGCGAGTCCTGACCTACGCCTTCGCCGCCGAGGTCGTGGACGAGGTCGCCCTCGCGCCGGTACGGGAGGAGCTCACCCGGCTCGTCCTCGCCCGGCTAGGCTATACCGGGTAAGGCGTCCGTGCCCGCGACCGCCGTTGCCGCGACCGGCTTGCCCCCCGCGGGTACTCCCCGCCTGGACGTCGCGCGGGTCCGCTCCGAGTTCCCCATCCTGGCCACGCGGGTGCACGGGAGGCCGCTCGTCTACCTCGACAACGCGGCGACTACCCAGAAGCCTCAGGCGGTGATCGAGTCCCTCGACCGGTACTACCGGGCCGAGAACGCGAACATTCATCGGGGCGTCCACCACCTGAGCCAGCTTGCCACCGAGGCCTACGAGGCCGCCCGCGAGAAGGTCGCCCGCTTCCTCAACGCGGCGTCCTCCCGCGAGGTGGTGTTCGTTCGCGGCGCAACGGAGGGGATCAACCTCGTCGCCCAGACCTTCGCGCGCTCGGTGGTCCGCCCAGGCGATGAAATCCTGATCACCGGCATGGAGCACCACTCCAACATCGTGCCCTGGCAGCTCCTCGCGGAGCAGACCGGGGCGGTGCTGCGCGTCGCACCGCTCACCGACGCGGGAGAGCTCGACTTCGACGGATTCGAGCGGCTGCTGGGCGAGCGGACGCGGCTGGTGTCGGTGGTGCACCTCTCCAACGCCCTCGGCACCATCAACCCGGTTCGCCGGATTACCGCCGCGGCGCACGCGCGGGGGATCCCGGTGCTGGTGGACGGCGCGCAGTCTGCGCCGCACCTCGGCGTGGACGTGCAGGCGCTCGGCTGCGATTTCTTCGTGTTCTCGGCCCACAAGCTGTTCGGTCCGACCGGCATCGGCGTGCTCTACGGACGGGAGGCCCTGCTCGAGCGGATGCCGCCCTGGCAGGGCGGCGGGGATATGATTTCCTCGGTCAGCTTCGAGCGATCCACCTGGGCGGGGCTCCCGGCCAAGTTCGAGGCGGGCACGCCGCATATCGCCGGGGCGATCGGCCTCGGCACTGCCATCGACTGGCTCTCGGCCATCGGTCTCGACGCCGTCGCGGCGCATGAGGACGAGCTGCTGAGCTACGCTACGGCGGCGGTGGGCCGTATTCCCGGTGTCACACTGATCGGCACGGCGCGCCAGAAGGCGAGCATCCTCAGCTTCTCGCTCGGAGGCGTTCACCCGCACGACATCGGCCAGGTGCTGGATCTCGAGGGCATCGCCATCCGCGCGGGTCACCATTGTGCCCAGCCGGTGATGCAGCGCTTCGGCGTGGCGGCGACGGCGCGGGCGTCGTTCGCCGTCTACAACACGGCGGCCGAGGTGGACGCCCTGGTCGCGGGGCTGGGCACGGTGAGGCGGGTGTTCGCGCAATGACCCAGCTGAGCGCGCTGTATCAGGACGTGATCCTGGAGCACAACCGGGCGCCCCGGAACTTCCGGCGCATGGACGACGCCGACCGTCATGCGGAAGGGCGGAATCCCCTCTGCGGCGACCAGATCACGGTGTGGCTGAAGCTGGACGGCGAGGTGATCTCGGACGTGAGCTTCGACGGCTCCGGCTGCGCCATCTCCAAGGCCTCGGCGTCGCTGATGACGGCGGCGGTGAAGGGGAAGACCCGCGCCGAGGTGGAGGCGCTGTTCGGGCGGTTCCGCGAAGTGGTCACCGGTCAGACGGCCGAAGAGACTCGGGGCGACGGGCTGGCTCGGGGATCGCGGCGTTTCCGGTGCGGGTCAAGTGCGCAACGCTGTCATGGCACGCGCTCAAGGCGGCCCTGTACAGCGGAGCCGAACAGGTGTCGACGGAATAACCGCAGGCGTTCACTCCCACAGCTAACTGAGATCCAAGGAGTTTCAGCACATGCCCTACGATCCCCGACTCGTCGCTCCCATGCGGGACGAAATGGTGCGGATGGGTGCGAAGGAGTTGAAGACGGCGGCCGAGGTGGACGAAGCCCTCGGTGACCAGAAGGGGACCACGCTGGTCTTCGTCAATTCGGTGTGCGGGTGCGCGGCAGGCAATGCCCGTCCTGCGCTTGCCCAGGCGCTCACCGTCGCGGTTCGTCCGCAGCAGGTCGTGACCGTGTTCGCCGGTCAGGACGTCGATGCCACGGCGCGGGCTCGGCAGTATTTCAGCGATTATCAGCCGAGCTCGCCTTCGATGGCGCTGTTCCGGGATGGAGAGGTCGTCCATTTCATCCATCGGCATCAGATCGAGGGCCAGGCGCCGCAGACGGTAGCCGCGAACCTGACGAGCGCATTCGAGAAGTTCTGCGGCGCAACGGTGTGACGTGAGCGGACACGTCTTTCATCCCGGGCACGACGCGTTACACGGAATCACGGTGGTGCTCGAGACGACCGGCACGCGCACGTACGTCGGTCGGTTCGACAGCCAGGACGACGCCGGCGTGCACCTGCTCGACGTCGGCGTGCACGATCGAGCGGACCCCGCCGTTTCCAAGGACGATTTTCTCCGACGCACCCTCAAGTTCGGCGTGCGGGTGGATCGCAAGCACCTGATCGTGCCGCCGGGCGAGGTCGCGAGCGTGGTTCCGTTGAGCGCGATCAACGGCTGAGCATTCCCCACAGGCCGAGGGCATGACGGAGCTCGACGTCGTCGTGATCGGGGGCGGGCATGCGGGCACCGAGGCCTCGGCGCTCGCGGCCCGCGCCGGCGCCCGGACGCTTCTCCTCACGCAGAATCTCGAGACCATCGGTCAGATGTCCTGCAATCCCGCGATCGGCGGGATCGCCAAGGGCACCGTCGCGCGCGAGGTGGATGCACTCGGCGGAGTGATGGGCCGCGCCACTGATCGGGCGCGCATCCAGTTCCGGATGCTGAATCGCTCGAAGGGGCCGGCCGTGTGGTCGCCGCGGGCGCAATGCGACCGAGGACTCTACCGCCGTGCGGTTCGCTCGCTGCTCGAGCGACAGCCGGGCCTCAGGTTCGCCCAGGGGACGGTCGCCGAGTTCCTGGTGGAGGGCGGACGGGTCTCGGGGGTCGT
>WNFE01004802.1_pt1 | contig 10150 bp, 10 predicted proteins | sample 5400451 | NCBI WGS metagenome assembly WNFE01 (sample SAMN13153344, study PRJNA577476) | soil metagenome | isolation source: 200 cm saprolite under Douglas fir tree site 2 hole 2 | place: USA:California | collected 2015-04-18 | reverse complement strand
CCCACCTATCCCCTGTCTACGCTTCGCTGTGTCCCTCGCGGTAACAGCGCAAGACTCGGGGCCGAGCGGATCGCTACTCCTTTCTCGTAAGGCTCTTTCATCCTCTACTTCATGCCGGTTTACCCCGGCGCACTGTAATCGGGATTTTGCAACAGTTAAGGTCTGGCCAGGCTTTGCGCTGTGGAATCATTGCACGCGGGAGAGGGTTAGGTGTACATTGGCTGTCGCTCAGAGGCCCAAGGGAACCCAATCTTAGAATTCCATGGAGGATACGCGATGAAAAAGCTACTCTTGTTTGGACTGCTGATTGCGCTGGTAGTTTCCGTTCCAGCCATCGCACAGAATGCCTTCGACGGCATGTGGAAGTTTAATCTCAACGACGCGCAATTCCCCAAGAAGCCCGACGTTTTTGTGTTGCAAGATGGGATGTATCACTGCAAGACCTGTGTGCCACCGATTGATGTAAAAGCGGACGGCCAGGACCAGCCGGTCGAGGGGCACCCTTACTTCGACAGCGTCAGTATCAAAGTGGTGGACGATCGGACCATTGAGGAGGTCGACAAGAAGAACGGGAACACGGTCGCCACCGGCAAGACCACAGTGTCTCAGGACGGAAAGACAGCCAATTTCGAGTTCACCGACAGTAGCAACACGAACGCCGACCCGGTCACCGGCAAGGGAACTGTAACGCAAGTGGCCAAGGGCCCTGCAGGTTCACATGCGGTGTCCGGTTCCTGGGTGACCTCGAAGTTGGATACCCTCTCCGATAACGGGCTCATGGTTACCTTCAAAGTGGAAGGCGATAGCCTGAGCATGACCAACCCGACCGGGCAATCCTATGTTGCAAAGTTGGATGGCACGGACGCGCCGTACAAAGGGGATCCCGGGATTACCAGCGTCTCCGTGAAGAGCGTGGGAAAGAACACGATCGAGGAAACCGACAAGCGCGACGGGAAGGTGATCAACATCGCGCGTATGACAGTGGGTTCCGACGGCAAAACCATGACCCTCAAGGTCGAGGACAAGTTGCGCGGGTCCAACAGTCAGTTTACGGCGACCAAACAGTAGGCTGATCCATCGCGGCAAGGCAGTAATGTCTTGCCGCATGGCACACGCCCTGATTGTTCACGCTAGAAGAGCTTACAACACATCTCATAAATGGCGGCACGGCCCTGTTTGATTTGTCGCAGGCGGGGAACCGGCAAAGGACTGGATCTACGCATTACTCTGAACCTTTGGCTCTGTGGTGAACGGGCTCTTTGCGACTACTGCGGCGCCCTCGATCCCGGGAGTTGCGAAAGACAAGAATCCTGCCTACCGCGGGCGTTCAACGCTACCCGACCGGGGACGTGATCGTCAGCGAGCGAGACTTAGCGGAGCAGCTTCGCAAGCGCCCAGATGCGGTCGTCACTGCGCTGAACTTGTTCAATGGATGTTGAGATTTCCCGGCTGACTAGGGTTTCTCACCACACCCGGCACTGGTTCTCGCTCACCATGGGCTGCCCGGCCTTGCAGCCCCAAGCCTTCTGGAATTCTGGCATGTTCTGTACCACTCCATTCACGCGGTAACGTCCGGGCGAATGCGGATCCACTGTGACCAGCATGCGCGAGAACTCGGGACGCCGTTTCTCGCACCATACCCGCCCGAAACCCAGGAATAGACGCTGTTCCGGAGTGTAGCCGTCAATCTTTTCCGCGGTTTTGCCTGATTGGTCTTGTTCGATCATCCCCAGCAAAGCCATTAGCGCAATGCGGGCTCCGCCATTGTCGGCAGTGTTTTCCCCAAGCGTGAGCCTGCCGTTCAGCTTGAGATCATCAATTGCCACAAAATTACCGTATTCATTGGCAACGCAACTGGCGCGAGTTTCAAACTCCTTGCCATCCTGTTCCGTCCACCAATCGCGCAAGTTGCCCTGAGGATCGTATTTACGGCCCTGATCGTCGAAGCCGTGCGTGAGTTCGTGGCCGATGACCACGCCAATTCCACCGAAGTTGACACCATCGTCCATGGATTTATCGAAAAAGGGTGGCTGCAGAATCCCCGCGGGAAAAACAATTTCATTGCGGGAGCCGTTGTAATAAGCGTTCACAGTGGGCGGAGTCATGCCCCATTCCTTGCGATCAAGCGGCTTGCTGATCTTGGCGATCTGGCGCCGCGATTCGAATTCGTTGGCGCGAAGAAAATTGCCCATCAAGTCTCCAGGTTGAATCGACAGTTTGCCGTAGTCGCGCCACACGTCGGGATAGCCGATCTTGTTTCGGATCGCCATCAGCTTAACCTTGGCCTGTTTCTTGGTTTCCTCGGTCATCCAGGGCAGAGTGTGGATGTCCTGGTCTAGCGATTCCTCGAGCGCGTCCACCATTTTCAGCATGCGCTGCTTGCCATCCGGTCCGAATGTCTCCTCCACATACTTCTGCCCCAGCGCTTCGCCTAATGCGTTGTCGGTTGCATCCACGCACCGTTTCCAGCGTGCCTGAATCTCGGCTTGTCCGGTAAGGGCCTGCTGGAACTTGAAATTGGAATCGACGTATGGTTTGGAGAGCCACGGTGCCGCAGAGTTCAACACATGCCATTGTACGTAGACCCTTAGCGCATCCAGAGGCTCGGACTCGATGACGTTGTTCACCTGCTTGAAGAAGTCAGGATTGGCTACATTCATCTCCGAGAAGCTTGGCGAGTCAACGTCAGTGAAGTAGCGGGCAAGATAGAAATTGGGGGCGAGCGCAAGCGCGGCATCGCGGGTCATCTTGTGATCACGATTCTTCGGATCGCGGCGCAGCGTACGGTCCATGGAAGCCTTGGCTAAAGCAGTTTCGATCCGCAACACAGTTTGGGCCGAGTTCGCCGCCTGCTGCGCCGACTGCCCGGACATCGTAAACAGGGCCGTTGCGTACTCCACCAGGTGCTTGCGCATCTCGACCATCTTGGCATCTTCGTCCTTGATGTAGTAGTTCCGATCCGGCAGCGTGAGGCCACCCTGGTCGATATAGGCGATCACCATGTCCGCATTGTGCAGGTCAGGAGACGAATAGAAGTTGAACAAAGGATTCGGCCCGATCAGGTGCACGCGGGCGATGGCATCGATTAGCGCACTTTTGTCCTTTGTGGCGGCGATGCGATCCAGTTCGGGCTTGAGCGGGTCGAGACCTTTGGCATCAACTGCCTTCTCGTCCACGCATGCGCCGTAGTAGTCGCCAATCTTTTGGTCAATCGCGCTGCGGCCGGGTCCGCCAGCGGCAGCCTTCTCCAGAATGTTCCGTAAGGTGATAAGGTTCCGCTCGTAAAGTTCCGTGAAACTGATCCACTCGGACTGGTCCGCAGGGATCTCCGTCTTTTTTAGCCAGTTCCCGCACGCGTACTGGTAGAAATCCACACACGGATCAGCCGTCTTGTCGATGTTGTCGATGCTGAAACCAACGGCGGGCTGCCCGGCAGAAGAAGTCTGTCCGAGGGAAACGATGGTGAACAGCAAGGGGAGAGCGAGCACCATCACGCTTTGGCGCATGGGGGAACCTCCTTGAAATGGACTGGCGATTCTAAGCCGCACAAGCTTAGACGAGCAAGAGGTGAGGAGGTTAGGATCTTCGCCCCAGAACCAATCAGACTGGACGCGTTACCGCGCGAACTGCAGCAGGGCAAAGATATATGCCCACAATACGCTCATGAAATGCCAATAGCGTGCGGCAATTTCGATCACGATGCGCCTTTGCTCAATGGGATGATGCAGCAGAGCAATGATGCCGGCATACAACAGAACTATGATGCCTCCCGCCAAGTGGAGTGCATGCGAACCAGTGAGAATAAAGACGAAAGAACTAGACGCGCTCGTGGCAAGGCGGAATCCGTTCGCGCCAAGGGCCTCCCAAGCCATCCACTGTCCGCCGAGAAAAAGCAGCCCGAGCGCAACCGTGATCGCGAGCCAGGGAACTCCGCGTTCTCGGCCCCAAGCGATTCCCGGAATGTTGCGTACCGGCGCCAGAGCCATTTCGCGAGCCGCCGCCCGGCGGGCCATTTCTATCGTGAGACTGCTTAGCAACAGCACGAATGTGTTGACTAGCAGCAGGCGCACAGGAAGGGTCACTCGCACCCACTCCCGGACATACGTATGAGTGCGACTGTCGAACACCTGTGCGACGTGGCGGAGTAAATAGATTGCTGTGAAGGTCACGAAAAGCATGGAGATGGGAGCGAGAGCGAACAACAGGCCCAGTCTGGCGCGATTCAGACGCCGGCTGTAGTCAGGAGAACCGTCACCGGGCCCGTTGTCGCCGCCTCCTCCATACGCCGGAGGATGCACACCACCGCCCTGTCCGGACCTGGGCCGGTCAATAGCTATCGGTGGCGAAACCACGGGCATAATTCACACGCGGCCAGAGCTATTTTTTCGCTGTCTTGCCAAATTGGCGCACATAGCGAATCACCTGACTGATCTCCTCATCGCTCAATTGATCTCCAAACGGCGGCATATTCGTCTGGCCATCGTGCACGATCTTCTGGAGTTCGGCATCAGACCGCTTCTGCACATCGTTAGAGCCAAGATTGGCAGCTTGCAGTTGTTTACCGAGCGGGGTCTTTCCGGCCCCGTCAGCGCCGTGGCACAAAATACATTTAGATTTGAAAGTCCCTGCGCCTGGGGATGGCTTTTCTTTGTCTTCTGCCATCGCCACGCAGCTAGCGAGAAACACGATCAGCAGTGTCAAAAATAGTTTCACGGACTGAAATTTGTCTTGCACTAGTTTTGTCTCCCGTAAGTTTGTGCAGTCATACCGCTTAAGGGTCAATCTTTTCGATGATACTTGAAGCCTCTGCGATTCTGAGATGCGGTCAGTCCGGTACAATGCACCGACAATGCAAAGAAAAATTTCCGGCACCGGACACCTTCCCAGGTCTCTTCCCGTGAAAAGGAACTACTGTTTCGCCTGTGGCAAAGACAACGCCGACGGCATGCGGCTGAAATTTGTTTTTGATCGCGACCGCAAACATTTTGTCTGCAGGTTCCGCTTAGGTAAGCGCTACACCGGGCCGCCGGGATACTGCCATGGCGGCATCATTGCCACCATCCTCGATGATGCAATGAGCAAACTCAGCAAACTTCGCGATGTGGTGGCAGCGACATCGCGAATGACGGTTGAATATCTCAGACCCGTGCCGTTGCACAAGCCCCTGCGCGTCGAATCCCGAGAACTCGGCAAGCGCGGACGGCGGCTGACACGCGTGGCAGAAATTGTGGATGAGAAGGGAACTGTCCTGGCCCGCAGCCGGGGAGTGTTTGTGACTATTAATCCGGAGCGGGTTTTCAGACGCAAGCCTTAGCGGGCTGCGCACGAACGCAGAAAATTCGACCCGTTCCAATCCCTCAAATAGGCCCTCAAATAGGCGCTTGCAAATGATGTCGGCCCGGAGCAGAATGCCACGGGCGCCTCGCCATGCCTCAGCCTGCGGATGACTCTCGGAGTTTAGGTTCATTCGCTCCAGCGTTAGTCTTGCTGGCTATCGGCGTTCTCATCAACTACATTGACCGCGGCAATATCTCGATCGCGGGCCCGCTGCTGAAGCGGGAGCTAGGCTTGTCAGCCTCCCAGCTGGGCATTCTTTTCGCAGCCTTCTTTTCCACCTACACCGCGATGCAATTTGTTGTTGGCCCGCTAGTCGACCGACTTGACGCCAATCGCATCCTCGCCGCCGGATTCCTGCTTTGGTCGCTCGCCACGGCGGCGACCGGCGTTGTACGCGGGTTCGTTTTGTTGCTGGCCATGCGGTTAATTCTGGGCATCGGGGAATCTGTTGCCTTTCCTGCGACCATCAAGATCATGGCTCGGCATCTGCCCGAGCATCATCGCGGTTTCGCGAGTGGAGTTCTGTTGTCAGCAACGAAATGGGGCAATGCCATTGGAACTCTTGTCGCGGGCCTGTTTATGGCCAAGTTCGGGTGGCGCCCTGTATTTATATGGGTTGGACTTATCAGTCTTCTCTGGCTGCCAGCATGGTCGAAGTGGATGCCCCGCGACGGTCACAGATTGTCCGGCTCCGCCAGCGAAGGCCCTGGTTTTATCGCGATCTTGAAGCAGCGGTCATTCTGGGGCGCTTCGGCAGGCCATTTTTGTCACAACTACCTGCTTTACTTCATGGTCACCTGGCTTCCGTCCTATCTCGTGCTCGAGCGTCATTTGTCGATGAAAGCCATGTCCGGAATTGCCGGCCTGTACTATTCCGTGGATGCCATGGCGGCCATCGCGAGCGGCTGGCTCCAGGACTTCGCGATCCGCAGAGGATATACGCCCACTTTGGTAAGAAAATCAGCCATGGCAATCGGATTTTCCATCGCCGCGATCGCACTGATGGGCTGCGCTGTCGCTGATCCAAGCAGGTATGTACCCTGGTTATTAGCTGCAGGTGTTGGCTGCGGAATGACCGGTGCCGGTGTCCTTTGCTTTTCTCCGACACTCGCGGGGCCGCAAGCAACGGGAACATGGTATGGCATACAGAATGGCTTCGCGAACTTTGCTGGCGTGTTTGGGCCAGCTCTTACCGGATTCGTCCTGCAACGGACCGGCAATTTTCTCGCTCCCTTCGCAATCACGGCTGCCGTGTGCATTGCCGGTGTTTTCTCATGGGTTTTCATTGTGGGACGGGTCGAACAAGTATCCTGGACACAGAAACGCGAACCTGCCATTGCGGCTGCCAGCGTCCGAGCCTAGAACCTGCACAAATAACAACATTCGTCCGGGTTCGATCGGTGATGCAAAGGCCTTCTTGCGGCAGAAAGTTTGTAACTTCACTTCGTTTTGTTTCATCTTTTAATATTGTGGAAGATTTGCACGAAAGCCGGGCCTTGGAACTGCAATACAATTTAGGTAGCGAGCCAAGAAAAAGGCGCCTCTCAAACAGCAACCGATAGACCAACTCGAAATATTGCGGGGCTCCAATTCCCGTCAATTGCAACGCTCGTAATAGCCAGAGAGGAGAATCTCAATGCCATACGTTAATGTCGGTAAGGAAAATTCCGGCAACATCGATCTGTACTATGAGGACCACGGCTCAGGTAAACCCGTTGTCCTTATCCACGGATATCCGCTGAGTGGCGCTTCCTGGGAGAAGCAGGTGCCAGTTCTGTTGGACGCAGGTCACCGCGTCATCACCTACGACCGCAGAGGGTTCGGTAAGTCCAGCCAGCCCACAACCGGCTATAACTACGACACCTTTGCCGAGGACCTGCACCAGCTCGTGACCCATCTCAAGCTTCGCGATTTCGCTCTGGTCGGTTTCTCTATGGGTGGCGGCGAAGTGGCGCGCTACTTGGGGAAATACGGATCGAAGGGAGTCAGCAAGGCGGTAATCATCTCCGGAGTGCCGCCGTTCCTGCTGAAAACGTCCGACAATCCGGAAGGCGTGGACGGCAGCGTCTTCGAGGGGATCCAGAAGGCAGTGGCCGCCGACCGTTACGCGTTCTTCACCGAGTTTTTCAAGAACTTCTACAACACCGATCAACTACTGGGTAAGCGCATCAGCGAAGAGACTGTTCAGGCGAGTTGGAACCTAGCAGCCGGAGCCTCGGCTACGGCGAGTCTCGCTTGCGTGCCCACCTGGCATGAGGACTTCCGCAAAGACCTCACCCGTATCGACGTGCCCACTCTGGTCTTTCACGGCGATGCGGACCGCATTCTGCCCATCGCCGCGTCCGGACATCGGACTGCCAAGCTGATCAAGGGAGCCCGCCTTGTAGTGGTGAAAGATGGACCGCATTGCGTAACCTGGACCCATGCGGACCAAGTCAACCTTGAGTTGGTGGACTTCCTTGGGGCGGGGCTTGCCAAGCGTGCAGTCTCGGCTCCTGAGAACGAAGCAGTAGCATAACGGGATTTCGCGCATCACCTATCCGGGTGCCGCTCAAACCGGCACCCCAATCTTAATCTTGTGGGCCTCTCATCGCCGCCATCCCGATGGCATCCCGAATCGTTCACCAAAAGGAAGGAAGAGGGACCTTACACTGCGCAAGCGCCAGCATCAGCGCAAACAGGATCGCCCAGGTCCTAAGCGTCTCCCAAGTTGTAGAATAGAGGTCAGCAGGGGCGCGCCTATCGCGCCTATCCTTCACGGATCTGAAAAGAGTTCAACTATGTCCCAAAACAACGGTAGTCCCACCAGCCTTCGCCTAAAAACCGGCCTCGCCGAAATGCTCAAAGGCGGCGTAATAATGGACGTGACGACGGCCGAACAAGCCGTCATCGCTGAGAAATCCGGCGCGGTGGCGGTCATGGCGCTCGAGCGTGTCCCCTCGCAGATTCGCGCCGAGGGCGGAGTCGCCCGCATGGCCGCGCCGAAAAAAATCCGCGAAATCATGGCCGCGGTCTCTATTCCGGTCATGGCAAAATGCCGCATCGGGCACTTCGCCGAGGCGCAAATTCTCGAAGAGCTGGGCGTGGACTACATTGACGAATCCGAAGTCCTGACTCCCGCCGACGAAGCCCATCACGTCGATAAGCACGCCTTCAAAGTTCCGTTCGTCTGCGGCGCGCGCAATCTCGGAGAAGCTCTCCGCCGCATCGCCGAAGGCGCAGCCATGATCCGCACCAAAGGCGAGGCCGGCACCGGAGACGTTGTCCATGCCGTCAAGCACATCCGCCAAATCGTTCAGGAGATGAAAATTCTCACCGTGCTCAGCGAAGAAGAACTCTACGCCAAAGCCAAAGACCTGCAGGCGCCGTATGAGTTGGTGAAGTTGGTCGCGAAAGCAGGGAAGCTCCCTGTCCCCAACTTCTGCGCCGGAGGCATCGCCACCCCCGCCGATGCATCGCTAGTCATGCAGCTAGGTGCCGAAGCCGTCTTCGTCGGATCCGGAATCTTCATGAACGATTCCACCACCTTCGCCCCCCCCGACGAAGCCGAGCGCCGCGCCCGCGCCATCGTAAAGGCCGCCACCCACTTCAACGACCCTAAAGTATTACTTGAAGTCAGCGAAGACGCCGGCAGCGCGATGAAAGGCCTCGCCGTATCTGGGATTGATGAGGCGCAGATGCTGCAGACCAGGGGTTGGTAGGACGGGAAATGGGCAGCGAGAAGCTCAAGGTCTTCCATACCCAAGCCGACAACTTGATGGCAATCTACGCGGTGAGATCGCGGAGGTTGTGACGGCCTGGATTCTGATGAGGCAGTTTATGGCCTCCGGTACACGTCTTAAGTACGGGCAACGTGGCTGAGGATTTTAACAACCCAGACCTGACGTACGTTTATTTACCTAAAGACAAGCTCGAAGATGAGCTCGTTGCAGGGTTGTCTGAGTTAGCGGAGAAGAAGGCGGGACGTCTTAACTTCTACTTCGCCGCAGAAAAACTCCGAACATTTCAGCGGGATGCGTCAGATTTTTCGGCCTACATTGAGAAGAACGGATTTCGGCAGAAGCGCAACCACGACATCAGCCACAAAGAACTTCCGGAAAAATGGGAAGATCACAGAGCGCCATTACACATTCCATATCGCCAAATTGTGCGAGCGGTCGCTCACGCTCTGCGACTAATCAAACGGATTGATTGACATGTTCTGGGCCCTTCGGCCCCATATTTATGGCGGGAAGTTCGGAAGCGTCGATACCAGCCGATCCTCTCTCCGCCCCGTGTCCAGTGCATGTTGGTGCCGTATTACCGTCTTTCCGGCGAGGATCGCATTCGGCGCGAAGAGGAGCGCGAAGGGATAAAAGTGTGGACGGAGATGCCCACAACCATCAACGGGCTACCCACAAAGCTACTTGCGTCCCAAAAGTGGGGAGTAGTTATGCTGGAAGACCGTTCTGTGGCCCTTGATCAATATCCATTGCAACAGCTAAATGGGATTCAGGCCTCCCGCCCGATTTATGAGCAGCGCACGATCAACGCGAAGTACAGGTGCGGAAATGCTGCTCAGGACTGGTTGTCCTTCGAGCCGGTGGAGCGGCAGCACCAGTTCGACGACGGCAAGATGACGGAGCTCGCGAACATTAACATCAACTTGAACGACGAGATAAGAAAGAGTATGGGAGTTGTCAACGTCGGGGACGTAAAGGATTTCAGGCTCAACGTCCAAATATTGACAGGTTTTGAAGCGCCCACTGCTTCGAGCTCCGCAGTCAAGTCAGCTGCTCCAGCCTAACTTGCACGTTTGGGGCGGGTGGCCCGG
>WNFE01004801.1_pt1 | contig 10151 bp, 9 predicted proteins | sample 5400451 | NCBI WGS metagenome assembly WNFE01 (sample SAMN13153344, study PRJNA577476) | soil metagenome | isolation source: 200 cm saprolite under Douglas fir tree site 2 hole 2 | place: USA:California | collected 2015-04-18 | reverse complement strand
TCGCGCTCTTGTGGCCGTTCTACCGCAGAAGGATATTTGTACGCATCTGAAGCAAAGATGCGGCGCGACGAGTTTGTGTGAGAAGCCAACGGTGAAACGCTACTGTAGCATCGGCCTTTAGGCCGACACTGTACATTCAAGCGCATGCCCGCCTGAAGGCGGGCGCTACATGGGCCAAACCCTGGTTCTCGCACGGAATCTTGACGCCCCGTCCGCTTGGCCCCGAGTCAGCAAACTTATTGCAGCAGCACTTTGTCGAAGCGGTAGCTGAACTCTTCGGCCAGATACAACGTTTTTTCATCGGGGCACGTCAGGGCATGCACGGAGTCGAACCATCCTGGCAATCTGCCGAGCTTGCCGAATTTTCCGAGGACCTTGCCGCTTAGATCGAGCTTGTAGACTCGGCCGATGCTCCCCACGAAGATCACCTGATTGGCTCCCGGAGTGATACAGAGCGACCATGCCGGACCGTCCAGGCGCCATTCTTCCTTGAATGCGCCGTCGGTATCAAAGACCTGGACGCGGTTGTTCTGACGGTCGGCTACATAGAGATTCGACTTTGCGTCGATCACGATGTTGTGCGGCGTGTTGAACTGGCCCGGCCGCGTGCCCCGGTCTCCCCAATACTTCACAAGATTGCCTTCCCTGCTGAATTTCACGACACGCGAGTTCCCGTAGCCATCTGTCACGTAGGTGCTGCCATCAGGACCCACGACGGTATCGGTTGGCTGATAGAAGTTCGCGGGAGGAGGAATGGCGCGTTCGATCCCGTGAGTCAAGTAGACCCACGGTTCCTCGCGCCGGCCCAGAGCCTGTTGGACCCGGCGTTTAGGATCGAATTTTACGACAAGATTGTCCGCCGAATTGACGTACCACATATTGTCCTGAGAATCGAACCGTATGCTGTGAGGTACGCGGAATATCGGAGAGCCTTCGCCGAAAGAGCCGATGAAGTCGCCATCCGCCGAGAATTCGAGGAGGGGGTGATTTCCCCGGTTCAAGATAAAAATGTGGCCCTTGGAATTGATGGCCACGCCCACGGCTTCGGCCATGATCATGTCGCTGGGAATTTTCAGATAATCCTCGACGACGCGGAAAGGAATTTCCGGGGCCTTAGGCATCTCCTGCGCGGAGAGTGATGTTCCGACGAAAAGCAGAGCCAACAGCGTGAAGTGTTTCATGGTTTCACCTCGTTCCAGATGTTTGACAATGTTCAGGCGGGCTCCCCTTCAGGATTCAGGGTAAACAAGTCGCCGACGCGCCATAGCTAGCGCCGTGGCGACGGCGCGTGGAGCCCGCACCCGCGGTTTAACCGGGATATCCGCTCTGGACTCGCAGACGGATCGCATTGTATACCCGGTTGCCGGCAATCGCGCCGGCCCCATTTTTAACCTTGCCGTAACATAGGCTTTCGACCTGCCCATGTAATATAGTGTGTTTATTGCCCGAAAAGCTGGGGTGCAAAGTTCGCATGAAAGAAACGAAGAAATGAAGCGCGTCCTATTGATTGAAGACGACCGGGATATCGTCGAGTTGGTGCGTTACAATCTCGAACGCGAAGGGTTCCAGGTCGCGGCTGCCACCGATGGAGCGACGGGCCTGGTGCAGGTGCGGAAAACACCGCCGGACATGCTGCTGCTCGACCTAATGCTACCGAAGCTTTCGGGCCTCGAAATCTGCAGGGACATCCGGCGCGACCAGGCGCTGAACCGCCTGCCGATTCTGATGCTGACCGCCCGGGGCGAGGAAGCGGACCGCGTGGTGGGGCTGGAAATGGGCGCGGACGACTACGTGACCAAGCCGTTCAGCCCGCGCGAGCTGGTGGCGCGCGTGAAAGCGCTGCTGCGGCGCGCTGAGCCGCCGGGAGAGACGCCGCGCGTGGTCGAATCGCACGGATTGATGATCGACCCGTCTTCGTACCGCGTGACGCACGACAGCAAACCGGTGACGCTCTCGACGCTGGAGTTCCGCTTGCTGTACTATCTGGCGACGCGGCCGAATCGAGTCTTCACGCGCGACCAATTGCTGGACGCCGTGTGGGGCACCGAAAGGTTTGTCACGCCGCGCAGCGTGGATGTCTACATTCGCCGGCTGCGCGAAAAAGTTGAAAGTGACGCCGATCACCCTTCGTTCCTGAAAACCGTGCGTGGCGCGGGCTACATGTTCGAAAGCGCCGCGCAATCCAAGGAAGAGGATTGAACTGCCCGTGCGCGTGAGCCTGTTCTGGCGGCTGGGACTGACCTACCTGGCGCTGGTGCTGGCTGTCCTCGCCGGCGTCTATTGGATCATCGCGCGTGGCATTTCCTCAGACTCGGCGGCGGTGGTGCGGCATTCGCTTTGGCTCGGCGCGCTCGGCATACTTGTCGCCACTGCTGTGGCGTCCCTCATCTTCTCTCTTCTGTTTTCCTCGCGGATCAACCGGGTGAAGCGGTTTGCGCAGCGCGCCGCAGCGGGGGATTTCACGCCGCTGGAGGGCGCCGCCCGCGATGAGCTCACGGACCTCGCCGATGCAGTGGGTGGGATGGTCGCTGAGCTGGGGCGGACGATTCACACGCTCACCGACGAGCGCAATCGGTCGGCGGCCATACTTGGGAGCATGGTGGAGGGAGTAGCTGTGGTCAGCGGCGACGAGCGTATTCTCTACTGCAACCAGGCGTTCGAACAAATTCTCGAACTGCCGCAGGGAAGCTCCCAGGGGAAAAAGCTCGTGGAGGGACTGCGGCAGGCCGAGCTAGTCACTGCCGTGCGCCAGGTCCTTCCCGGGGGCGATGAGGTCACTGGCGAAGTAGAGGTCGGCACGGTACGCCGCCGCAGCTTCAGCGTGACCGCAGCGCCGGTGCGGGCCGCCGGAGCAAGCAGCGCGGTGCTGGTGCTGCACGACATCACGGAGTTGCGGCGTCTGGAGCGCGTGCGCCGGGATTTCGTGGCCAACGTGTCGCATGAATTCAAGACGCCGCTGACAGCGATCCAGGGATTTGCCGAGACGTTGCTCGGCGGCGCGCTCGACGACAAAGCCAACAGAAAGCGATTCATGGAAATTATCCGGGAGCACGCGCAGCGGCTGGCGCGGCTTACCGATGACCTGCTGAAGCTCTCGCGGATTGAGGCGGGACGGCTCGAACTCGAGTCACGCCCGGTCAGCGTGGCCGCGCTGGTGAACGGGTGTGTGGAGACGGCGCGCCTCAAAGCCGAGTCGAAAGGGTTGCGCCTCACTGTTGGGCTGCCGGAGGACCTCCCGGCGGTGCGGGGGGATGCCGTACAGTTGGGCGAGGTTCTGCAAAATCTCATCGACAACGCGCTGCAATATACACCGCCAGGCGGGCGCATTGATGTGACCGCCTATTCGAATGGGCATGAAGTCATCTTTACGGTGGCTGATACGGGCATCGGGATTCCGGAGGCTGACCTCGAGCGCATCTTCGAACGGTTTTACCGGGTCGATGCGGCCAGGTCACGCGAGGCGGGCGGCACGGGACTTGGGTTATCGATCGCGCGGCATATCGTCGATGCGCACGGCGGACGCATCTGGGTGGAGAGCGCCGTAGGGCAAGGTTCGAGGTTCCGTTTCAGTATAGATTCCGCAGCGTAATTCCGGCGGATTCCAATCCCGCCTTGCGGGACCGCACCCAAACAGACCGCGTGAATATGCGTTTTCAGGAAGCAAGGGGTTAAAACCCCTGAAGAAAACAGACGTATTTTGTCGTGCCTGAAGGCACGACCCACAAACCCTACGATTTTTTCCGCTGCCTGTTAAGCGCTTCGCAGGATATTCATGCCCCCTTCATTTTATTTTTACACAGTCCGGTTAGCCTCATGGGGCCGGGCTGGGCCTGGGCGAGGGTGGAGTGATGGCGGCCCCTGTAAGCAACATACAAACGATCTATGAAGATGTACTGGCGAACCACCTAATCTCGATGGCTCGCACGGTCGAGCACAGCGTGGGGTATGCCCTGGATGCATTGTTGCGTCCAAACCCGGAACGGGCCGCGGCGCTCTCGAGCCAAGTGTTTTTGGTTGAGCCGCGCGTGAACGAGATGGAAATGCTGATCGACGACCACGCGGTGCGGATGCTGCGCACAGGGTTGCTGGATGATGAAGAAATCCGGCGCGTTGTGGCGTCGCAGAAAATAGCCAACGACCTGGAGCGCATTGGCGACCTCGCCGTCAATATCTCCGAGCGCGTGATTTCGCTCTCGGGAATGAATGTGACGGAGATGCCGCGGGAACTGGAGCCGATGAGCGGCGCCGTGCGCGGGATGCTCGGACGCAGCCTCGGCGCGCTGATCTTTCGCAACGTCGTGCTCGCCGGCGAGGTGCTGGAGTCGGACGATGTGGTGGACCGCTACCGGGACCAGATTTTTGAATACCTGCTCGCGGGGATGATCCAGGAGCCGTCGCAGGCGGCGCCGCATCTGCAATTCGTGCTGGCCACACGATATCTGGAGCGCATAGCGCATCATGCCACCAATATCGCCGAGGACATCATTTTTTGGGTGCGTGGTTTGGACGTGCGGCACGGACGCGCGCGCTTCAACGTGGAAGAGATGAATTATCCGGAAAAGCGGTCCTGAACGCGGCTGAAATTTCGCGCACGGGACAAGAATCTCCTCGTTGTAACCCCACCTCGGGCCGACGCTCCCCTGGCGTCGGCCCATCCTTTTTTCTTCATTAAGCCATATAAAATGAATGAGTTATGAGGACGTTTGCGATTTTATGGCGTCCTCAAGAACTTGTAACATGGCTGTAACAATCAAAGGTCAGAATCCATTAGGAAATCCAGGAGACAAAATGCGAATCGTAAAGTTACTTAGTGTATTGGCAGTTCTGCTCGTGATTGGAACGGTTGCCGTGGCCGAGGGCGGGCAGGTTTTATTGAACGCCGCTGGCGCGACCTTCCCCTATCCGATTTATTCCAAGTGGTTCGATCAATATCACCAGGCGCACGCGAACGTGCAGATTAACTACCAGTCGATCGGGTCTGGCGGCGGCATACGCCAATTGCTCGATAAGACGGTTGATTTTGGCGCATCCGACGGACCGATGTCGGACGATCAACTCAAGACGGCCAGTGTGCCGATACTTCATTTCCCCACGGTATTGGGCGCGGCAATCCCCAGCTACAATGTGGCCGGCGTGCAGGGTGACTTGAATTTTACTCCCGAAGCGCTTTCCGGAATATTTCTCGGGAAGATCACAAAGTGGAACGATCCTGCCATTGTCTCGGCGAACCCGGGCGTGAAATTGTCGGGTGACGATATCGTAGTCGTGCATCGCTCCGATGGCAGCGGGACTTCCTACATCTGGACCGACTATCTTTCCAAGGTGAGCCCCGAATGGCAGCAGAAGGTGGGCAAGGCGACTTCGGTGAACTGGCCCGTTGGCTTGGGCGGGAAGGGCAACGAAGGCGTTTCCGCGCTGATCCAGCAGACGCCGGGCTCGCTCGGGTATATCGAGCTGATTTACGCGATTCAAAACCATCTACCCTACGGAAAGGTCAAGAATTCCTCTGGCGCCTTCGTGAAAGCGGACTTGGCGAGTGTTTCCGCGGCCGCCGCGGCCACCGCGAAATTCATGCCCGATGATTTCCGGGTTTCCATTACCAATCCCGAAGGGAAGGCGGCGTATCCGATCGCGAGCTTCACCTGGCTGCTGATCCCGGCGAAATTCACGGACGGCGCGAAGCGGGATGTCGTGAAAGACTTCCTGAAATGGATGATGACCGACGGCCAGCAGTCCTGCGAAGCGCTGTCGTACGCAAAACTGCCGAAGGAAGTCGTTGCCAAGGAAATGAAGGCGATCGCGCAGATCCAGTAATATTGCCGGCGGTCAAGGGCGAGTCCACTTAGATGGCCACAACACCTAATGCAGCAGCGCCCGCGGATCTCGCATGGAATCCGCGGGCGCTGCTGCGCCGTATGCGGGGGGCCGATGAGATAGCTCATTTGATCACACTCATCGCCGCGGCAACTCTTCTGCTAATCACCGTATTGCTTGTGTATCAGCTTTGGGTCCTTTCGGCGGAGGCACGTACCAAATTTGGCTGGAGCTTTTTTGTTACAAAAACCTGGGACCCGGTCGCCGGCGATTTCGGAGCTCTGCCCTTCATCTATGGAACTTTGGTGACTTCTTTCGTGGCGCTGGCGCTGGCGGTTCCGCTGGGCGTGGGCGGGGCCATTTTTTTAGCCGAGCTTGCGCCGCCCAAACTTTCCTCTTCTCTCACTTTCGTGAGCGATTTGCTTGCGGCGGTCCCCAGTGTGATTTACGGATTGCTGGGCGTGTTCCTGCTGGTGCCGATCATGCGGACGACGGTCCAACCAGCATTAAAAAACACTTTGGGATTCTTGCCGCTATTTCAAGGGCCCGCATATGGCATTGGATTCCTGACGGCGGGAATCGTCCTGGCAATCATGATCGTGCCGTTTGTCCTGTCGGTGTCTCGAGAAGTCCTGCTGGCTGTGGCGCGCGACCAAAGGGAGGCTGCCCTGGCGCTGGGCGCGACGAAATGGGAATCCACCTGGAAAGTGGTCGTGCCCGCGGCGCGGATCGGCATTTTCGGATCGGTGTTTCTGGCGCTGGCGCGTGCGCTGGGCGAGACGATGGCGGTAACCATGGTCGTGGGCAACAATCCCAAGATTGCGGCATCTCTATTTTCGCCCGGGTATTCGATCGCGGCAGTGCTTGCGAACGAATTTTCCGAAGCCACGGGCAACTTGTATCTGAGCGCCTTGATTGAACTGGGTTTGGTTCTGTTTCTGCTGACGTTTGTTCTGAATGGTCTTGCGCGGCTCCTGATTCTGGTTACAACGGCGCGGGGCAGCGGGGTGCTGCCGACATGAGCGCCCGCTTGATCTGGCGAAAGTCGCTGAACGTGACGATGCTCTCGCTCACGGGGCTTTGCGCATTGCTCACGGTGTCAGCTCTGTTTTTTATTCTTGGCTATCTCATGTGGAACGGCGGAAAAGACCTTTCCTGGAATTTTTTCACGCGGCTTCCCGCTCCGGTGGGCGAACTCGGTGGTGGAATGGCCAATGCCATCCTGGGCAGCCTGAAGTTGTTGCTCCTGGCGGCGCTCATTGGGGTTCCGATCGGTTTGCTCGGCGGCGTGTACCTGGCGGAATTCGGCGGGCGGACGGTCCCGTTTCTGGTGCGGTACACGGCGGACCTGCTGAACGGCGTGCCATCGATCGTGATCGGTATTTTCGCATACGCTCTCGTCGTCATGCCCATGCATCATTTTTCGACCCTGGCCGGCGGATTCGCACTGGGGATCATGGTCATCCCAACGGTACTGCGGAACACGGAAAGTTTTCTGCGAGACGTGCCGAGTTCGCTGCGCGAGGGATCGTTCGCGTTGGGCGCGAACAAGTGGCGGATGGTCGCGACGGTCGTGCTGCCTGCCGCTTCGCGTGGTATTCTGACCGGTGTCCTGCTGGCCTTGGCGCGCGTGGCCGGAGAGACGGCGCCGCTCATATTCACCGCGTTCGGCAATCGTTACTGGAGTCCCGGCTGGATGCAGCCGACATCGTCGCTTCCAGTAATAATTTACACGTACGCCACCGGGCCATATGAAGACTGGCATCGCCAAGCGTGGGCCGCGGGACTAGTCCTTCTCGGTTTGGTTTTGGTGACCAATATCCTGGTTCGTACTTTTCTGTCCGGCGGGACTTCGTTTGAGAGGTCGTGAGCGATGAATGCCGCTTTTCCACTGATGGGCAATACGGGCTCAGGGGCCTCGACTGCCGCGTCCAAATCCAGGATCGCGGCTGAAAGCTCGGCCACATCCGCGCCGGGCGCCGGCACACTGCGAATGAAAGTCACGAAGATTAATTTTTACTATGGCAAGAACCACGCCCTCCACAACGTTTCCCTCGATGTAGCCACGAATCGCGTGACGGCGCTGATCGGGCCGTCGGGCTGCGGAAAATCGACACTCCTGCGAACGCTCAACCGGATGCACGAAACCCTCCGGCATACGCGCTTGGAAGGGGAAATTGCGCTGGACGAAGTGAACATTCTCACGTTGGACGTCACGAAACTGCGGCGCCTGGTGGGAATGGTCTTCCAGAAGCCGAATCCCTTCCCGAAGTCGATTTATGAAAACGTGGCCTATGGCCTGCGCATCAACGGGCACAAAGGGCGCCTCGACGAGGCTGTCGAGAAGAGCCTGCGCCGCGCCGCGCTCTGGGACGAAGTGAAGGACAAACTGCACAAATCAGCGTATGCGCTGTCAGGCGGGCAGCAGCAGCGGCTGTGTATCGCACGGGCGCTGGCGGTGGATCCCGAGGTGTTGCTTCTGGACGAGCCATGCTCGGCGCTGGACCCGGTGAATACGGCGAAGATTGAAGAGCTGCTGTTCGAATTGAAACCGTCCTGCACGCTGGTGATCGTTACGCATAACATGCAGCAGGCGGCGCGTGTCAGCGATTCCACCGCGTTCATGCTGAACGGCGACTTGATCGAGTTCTCGCCGACCGGGCAAATGTTTACCACGCCTTCCGACCCGCGCACGGAGGCGTACATCACCGGCCGGTTCGGATGAGGACGTTGGGCGTGCGCATTGCAGTTGCGGAGAGGATGTAAAGAATGGAACGACATTTTGAGCGCGACCTCGAAGAATTGAAGGAGCGGTTGCTCTGGATGGGGAGCCTTGCCGAGCGCTCCGTACACCAGGGCGTCCACGCCGTCCTTGAAGCGGATGAAAAGCTCGCTCTCGCCGTGCTCGATGAAGAAAACGCCATCAACGAGCTACAGATTGAGGTCGACGACCGCGTGGTGCAGTTGCTGGCCTTGCAGCAACTCATGGCCGCGGACCTTCGCTTCGTGCTGGCCATAGCGCGCATCAATAACGATCTGGAACGCATTGGCGACCAGGCGGTCAACATCGCGCAGTCGGCGCAGCGTATCCTGCGTCATCCGCGCGTAAAGCCCTACGTGGACCTGCCGCGAATGGGCGAGCTTGCGGAAAAAATGATGCGCGACAGCCTCGATTCGCTGGTGCGACGCGATGTCGAGTTGGCGCGCTCGGTGCTCGCGCGCGACGACCAAGTGGACCAGCTCCGCGACCAGCTCTTCCGCGAGCTGTTAACTTACATGATGGGCGACTCCGCGGTCGTGTTCCCCGCCTTCGAGCTGATCCTGGTGGCGAAGAATCTGGAACGCGTTGCCGACCACGCCACCAATATCGCGGAAGATGTGATCTACATGGTCGCCGGAAGCGACGTCCGCCATTCTACCGCGGACCATCGTACCGCTTGATCGGCGCCTGACGCCGCCCGGGCCTGCCGCACACTTCGAAGTGAATCCGTTTCGGCCCGCGCAATAGGCAAAGCCAGTGAGTGAACTACAACGATCCCTCTCTGCGGTAGACGTCGTATATGCCAAGATTCTGCACGAGCTGGAAGTCCTGGCGGAGCAAGGCAAGCAGTCTGGCCTTGTCCTCTACCGGCTCTCCGTTGACCTGAAGGTCTTTCTTGACGATGAGCCAGCGGATATTGCGGGCGCGGGCGATCTGCTGGATTTCTTCCGGGGAGAACGGATTGACCGTGTGGTCGAACATGAGGACGGGGAATTGCGGGCGCCTGCCAGTAGCGTAATAAAAGAGGTCCTCGCCTGGAATCAACATCAGGCCGTCATCAACGGGGATTTCCTGCCGGGTGAAGGCCACCAAGCGTTCGAATTCGGGAACCCAGGGGCCGCGAACCGACAACCCGGCGAGTTCCGGCAGGGTAGAGTGGACCATCCCCCCTTCGGAAAGTTTGGCGTAGCTCAGCCGCTCGTGGCTCCACGCGTAATACCCGCCAGAGACCAGCAGCGATACGCTCACCAGCGATACGGTCACCAGCGATGCCGGAACCCGGCCGATGAACGGCAAGGTGTGCGATGCAAACGGCGTGCTTGCAGGGAACACGGTGGAGAATGTACAGGCGCAAAGAAGCATGAACAGGGGCCACAGTGCGTATGTGGAGCCCCACACTTGTTGCGAAAGGAAAGCGCCGTGCACGGTGGCGATCAGTATAAATGGCAGGAGGAGTGCTACGCCGGTTGGGGCGACGCCGGCAGGGCGGCGGAAATTCCACAAGGCGGACACCAAGGAGACCACCACGAGGAACGGCCACAGCGCGAGGAGCTGATCCGCGCGGTCCGATGGATCG
>WNFE01004800.1_pt1 | contig 10152 bp, 7 predicted proteins | sample 5400451 | NCBI WGS metagenome assembly WNFE01 (sample SAMN13153344, study PRJNA577476) | soil metagenome | isolation source: 200 cm saprolite under Douglas fir tree site 2 hole 2 | place: USA:California | collected 2015-04-18 | reverse complement strand
TTTCGCTGGCGCGAAACGTCTGCTTCACAATTTTTTCGATGATGGCGTGGCGCGGATCATCGCCGGGCATTTGCTTGGCCAGCATCTGGATGTAGTTGGAGATGACCGCGAGCGGCGTGTTGACTTCGTGGGCCACGCCGGCGGCAAGCAGTCCGAGCGACGTGAGCTTCTCGGTCTGGGTCAGCTGCTCTTCCATGCGCTCGCGCTGGGTGACGTCGTCGAAGAGCAACAGACGGCCAATGCGCTCGCCGGACTTGCTGACCAGCGGGGTAATCGAGACGTTCAGCGTAAGCCATTTGCCGTGATGCTGGAGGCGCTGCTTGTAAATGCCGGTGATCTGCTCGTCGTCGCGCCGCGCCGCGATTTCCGAAGCCAGTTCTTCCGGAAGCAGGGCGCGGAGTTGGTGGCCAACAGCGTCCTGGCGCTTGACGCCGAAGAGCTGCTCCATGCGCGTGTTCCAGGATTCGACCATGCCGCCCAAATCGACGGCGAGCACGCCGACGTTGAGCGATTCGACGATGTTTTCGCTGAAATCCTTGAGGCGCGCGATTTCCAGCGCTTTTTGTTCGAGCGAAGAGTAGAGCTGGGCGTTGTCGAGCGCCACGGCGAGGTAGCCAGCGATGGTCTGCACGAGTTCGACGTCGTCGCTGGAGAGGAAATCGCCGTCGACGGTTTTGCCAAGGCCGAGTACCGCGACGGTGTGCTCGCGAATACGGCAGGGCACGAAATAATTCAAGTCCAACTGCTCGAGTGTCCGCCGCACGGTATCGGAGACGTCTCTCGCCGCGCGGGGCGACTCAAAAAAGAGTGCCCCACGGGAAAACTCGGGCCGGGCCGGCTCGAGGAAGCTGAGATCCATGGGCTCGGATAGCCGCACGCCCATGGAGCGAGCGAGGCGCATGTCCCCGGGCTGCCGGGGGTCTTCCATGAAGATGGCCAGGCGATCGACGAGCAGGGTCTGGGAGATGCGGTCCATCACCGAACCGAGCATGGGATCGAAGCGCACTTCGTTGGTCAGCGTGCGGCCGAATTCGATCAGCGTGCGGCGGTAATCGAGGCGATCGCGGTAGAAGAAGCGGTCCAGGCGCGCTTGAATCCACTCGCGAAACGGCTGAAACAGGAAAGCGGCCACCACGATGGCGATCATGCCGCCGGCGGGTCCGCTGGTTTGCGTGTGGAAGATGTCGGCAATTGCGGCCACGAGCGCAAAATACACCGCGGCGACTGCGGCGGTGGCTGCGGTGTAGGCCAAACCGCGCTTGAAGATGATGTCGACGTCCATCAAGCGGTAGCGAATGATGGCGTAGCCGAAGCAAAGCGGAATGAGCACGAGGCTGAGGACGGAAAACTTCATCCAGGCGTGCTGCGAAGCGTCGAGCACAAACGGGACGATGTAGAAGAGCGTGAAGGGCAGGCTGCCGGCAAGCGTTCCGCCGGTCAGCCACTTCAACTGCTGGCGAAGCACGCCGGAGGGGGCTTCGCGAAAGCTCTTGTAAAAGACCATTCCGGCGACCAGAAAATAAATGCCCAGGTAGCCCAGTTCGATTTTGTCGAGGAGAAGCCGCGAGCCAAGCCAGGGGACGAAGCCCATCATGTTGAAGGCCGTGCTTACGTGAAAGAGGAGCAACGCGGCGCCAGGGCCGTAAACGAGAGCGAGTTTGGAAAGCGAGCGCAGCCGGCCCGCGGCGCGTTCCGGAAAGACCAGCGCAAAGTGAAGCAGCAGGGCTGGCGCGAGCATGCGCGCCACGATGCGCGCCCAGTACACCTCGTAATCAAAGGCATCGAGCTTGCCGCTGTATTGGAACGAATACAGGATGAAGGACACGAGACAAAAAACGTAGAAGTGCACGGCCCGCGGCGCGTTCCATCGCCGGATGAAAATGAACATTCCGATGAACAGATACAGGAGGCCCACAAAGCGGCCGTAGTTTTCGATGGAGGCAGGCTTTTCCGCGGGTGCGGTGACCAGCGGAGTCTCAAACTCTTCGCCGTTGCGGACGAGCTTGTAACGCACTTGGGTCCAGAGCCCGGCATGCCAGAGCCTGCGGGTGACCTGAACCTGGGTGGTGACAGGGATGCCGTTGATGCCGACGACCAAATCCCCGGGACGGATGCCGGCCCGGGCGGCAGGAGAATTCGGCGCGACTTTCCAGGCCTGGGCACCATGGTTGGTGTCCAGCCAAGCCACGCCGTCGTCCGGACTTTCAAACGTCTCGCGCTGGACGAAGTTCAGCCAGGCAAAGATCATCGCCGCTAGCGTGGCGAGCGCCAGGATGACCGCACCGAGACTGACCCGCAGGGTCTGCTTCATGACTCGAAACCGGGTGGAGCGCACCCACTTTTCGATTCGAGGTGCAAACCAATGTCCACAGTCACGTGGAACACTGGCCAAGAATCTGTAATGCCTTCATAAAGTTAGGGGCTTGGGGGGACAAACAAGCTGCGGGTATCCATTTAATGGAAGGGAGCCTACAGCTTTCCAAACCTTAAATCTCCTCTAGAACTGCAGGCTCAGGCCACCACGGAAGGTGCGGAACGCCGGAACCAGCAGAGCGCGACCATCCTGTGTGTTTACAGAGACATACCCCTGCGCAAACAGGTTGTCGCAGTTCGCGATGGCTTCCCAGCGGCCTGGGGCAAACTTGGGCAAGGCTTGCCGAATGCCCACGTGGAGGAAGGGGCCCATTTGATAGAGCGACTCACCGAAGGCGTCCAAGCGGGAAACGGTTGTGCCCCCAACCCATTTATAACCAGCATTTACCTTGGTTCCCGAGCGTGGAATCCTGGCGGAGACATTCGCGCCCATAGAACTGTGCATGGCGGTACGCAGCATCTCCCGAGCCGAGCCTTCTGCTCCATCCAGGGGGCTAAGAGCACCAGCAAACGCATAGATTGCCGTAACTTCCACGCCATCCGTCAGGTTCTCGCGAAACGCCACGCGCGTCCCCCAACTTCCAGACGAGCCGCCGTCGTATGCGAAGCCATTCGAGAAATAGTCCTGGAAGTAATCGGCGGCCGGCAGGCCGTTGCCCCGGCCGAAGACCGCGACGTGGCGATTGTCATCGTGGAAGCCCGCCACCTGCAGTTTCGCGCGAGTCCCGAACTTTCTCTCGGCGGTGAGTTCCTCGTGCCAGCCGCCCTCCAGTACGGGACGCCCGCCTCGCCACAGTAAGGTTGGGAAAGAGTCCAGTTCATTCAGCGCGGCGGCCAGTTCACCGCCAATCTGCCGCTCGTCGGACTCGAGGGGCGTGGGAGCTCCGGGCTCTTCAGCAAAAATCAGCGCGGCGCGCCAGTCGTCGGAAATCCTGGAATCGAGCTCCAGGCGCGGACGGACGGAAGTGGCTGACTTGGTCATTCCGACCAGAACGTATTCGGCACCATAGCGCAGCAGCAGGTGATCGCCGAGCGGCAGCGAGCCGCCCTGCTCGAGACGCACGCCGCGGAAGGTCGGACCGTCGGGGCCGAGTTTGGACTCCCGCAGGACCAGCGCGCTATGCGGACCTGAAGCTAGGGAACCGCTGGGTAGCCACACGGTAGCAAGCCCGCCACCCCCGGCTTGGCCTTCATAATCCATCTGGCCAGCCACTAGCAGCTGGCTGGCACCACCCAGTTTCTGGTCGTAGGCAAAAGCCGTGGCCGGTGTGGAGGGAAGATTGGAGGGAGAACCGGGACGCCGCGCGCCATCGGTGAATTCAAGCCGAGCGCGAGGGTGAGCGCCCTTTACGTCGAAGGCGACATTGGTGGCGGTAGTTGTACCGTCGTCGACCCATTGCAGGACAGGACGCGTGGCGGAAGCGGAACGCAAGACCCATTTCCAGTCGTCGTTTTCGACACTAACCGAGGAAGGCTGGCGGCGAAGCTGGTCCAGGGAGGCGAACATGGATTCCAGCTCGATGCGTACGACGGTGGTGAGATGGGCGCTGATGCGCACGTGCTGCTGAATCGTGGGCAGAAAACCAGCAAGCGTGACGCGAACGGTATAGAGGCCCGGCGCAAGATGATCGCCCCGGAAAACTCCCATGGTATTGGTGAGAAGGCCGACGGGTATAGTCTTTCCGCCGGCTTCGGGAACCACTTCGACCGTGGCGCCCATCTGCGGCGTACCCACCGTATCGTGCACAACTCCAGCCAGCTTGCCCGAGCTAGGCTTCACTTGCGGGAAGGCGGCGCCCGCTGTAAAGGACAAACAGCTCGCCGCTAGGATCAGAGCCCCAAAGATGCGGAGCCGTTCCTGCTTCACTTGTCTCTACCTCCCGGGTGCACCTGCGATGGCCGCTGTTTTCGTCTCGACCGGCGCCTTCACGGTGAACTCCGCGCTCTTGGAAACCGTTTTGTTGGCGAGCGTGTCCGTGGCCACGATTTCGATCGAGTATTTCCCCGGCGCCAACGTGACCAGAGGGAGCAGCCGCTCGATGGTGATCTGCTCACCGGTCTGCTTCATTTCGTCCGAGGTTTCCTTGAACTGCATCACTTGCTCGTTGCCCTTCTTCACGGTGTATTGGAATGTGGCATTGGACTTGTGAGTCTTCTCATCGGGCTTGAGGTTGTAAACCTGCATGTAAATGCCAAGCTTGATGTCGGAAGGGAATTCGCCGTCCAGCTTGGGGCGAACTTTGGAGGAGCCCAGAACGAACTGGCCGGTGCCAATCTGCTTTGCCGGTACGTGTTCGAGTTGATCGGCAAGAATCAGCGAGCTGGCTTCGAGCGCCTCGTCGCCATATCTCGGGACTTGCAAACGGGTGTTGACGACGCCCACGTTGCCGCTCTTCACGTCCTTGATGACGATGTCCAGGCGGTACAGTCCGGGGCGCAGCGGAACCGCTTTTTGATAGATGGACTGCAGCTTCAGAGAGCGCTGGAACAAGCTGTCCGGGAAATCGCGGCTGACGGGATCTTCGAAGGTTTGCACCACCCGGCCGGTGAGCGTGCTGACGCGGCCAAAAATATTGAGCGTGGCGGAATGTACGCCGTCCTTGGAGTCAAAGGAAAGCTGATTGTTGGGAATCTGCACGGTGACGGGAACCAGGACGGTGTCGTTGGTGACCTTCAAAAAATCAGTGCGATACGCGAAATGCACCTGGTCGCGTACGATACGCGCGGTGACCAGCGCTTCCAGGTCCTTGTACTTCACCTGCGGCGGTCGGAACGCCTTGGAGTACTGTTCCAGCCGGTTGAACTCATTCATACTGGCAGGCTCGCCGCCCATCGACCTGGGTAGATTCGTGCCGTCCGAGCGCGTAAAGCGATCGGTCTTGGAGGCCATGCCCATGGATTCAAGCAAGCTCAGACCGGCTCCGGGCACGTGCAATAGTGCGTCTTTTTCGGAGGGATCCATGGTCAGGCGATATTCGCCGGAACCCGACGGGTCCACGAACTCCCAAATGACGTTCTCGCCGATTCCTTCCATGTAGCGGTAGCGCCAGGTTTCCCACGGGTAGGTGCTGGTCGAGCCGCCGCCTTCTTCCATCGGGCGATCGTAGGTGCCGCCGGTTGGATGCGATTCCACTTCATCCGCAGGGCCCCACATAATGTACATGCGCCCGCGATCCGTCTTCCAGCCCGGAATGCCCGACGCGAAATGCTCGTTGGCGTAAGCGATGCGGCGGTAATGCTCTTCCTTAAAATCGTTGTCGGGGAGGTCGGGATTGCTGCTACGGCGCAGCCAGAATTGCTCGATGAACTGTTCGCGCTCTTCGTTGGTCTCGAGTTGCAGGAAAGCCTGGCGCTCTTCGGGAGAGATGATGTAGACGACATCCTCGTTGAGCCACTGCTTGTAGGGGGTCTCGAGTTCTTTTAGAGATTTTTTAATCTTGCGTCTTTGTTCCTTATCAGGCTTTTGCGTAGTCGGAGCTGCCTTGGGATCCTGCGCTTCTTGCGCAGGCAAAGGTGGGACCGTAATCGCCAGGGATAAGAACGAAAAAACGACCGAGCGGGCTACCCACGACATAGATACACCTCAAAGACGGGAACGTTGCGATTCTACCCCGCGGAGAAAGTCCCCGTCAATCAGCGAAATGTCCTGCATTTTGTGACACTTGCCCCCGGCAGTGGTTAGAATCCGGGAGTTGAAGCAGGGTTGCCTGACATTTTTTGGCCTGAACCTTCGGACAGGTCGGATTCTTAGTTTGCTCGCGCTCCAGAAGGGTTTCCAATCGAGTCTGGAAAGCGCACCAAGTCGAAGTGGAGGGAACTTCCAGCCAGTATTTATTGAACGCGCTGCTGCTGGCCGTCCCAGCCGACCAGAGAATCGAAGATCGCCAGGACATGGCGCCGGTATTCCACCATGCGGAAGAAAATGTCGCGCAATTCAGGTTCGCGCTCCGCGTCGCGATGCCATTTCGCGAGCACCGCGGGCGGGACATCAATGTCGCGGCGCAATTGCTCCGCGGAATGGCCACGTAGAAATAGTCCGTAGAAAAACGCGGCCTCACGCTGCGGGTATTCGAACTCCGGCGTTAGTTCCGCGGGAACGAATTGTGCCATCGTGGCCATGGCGAAAGGGCAGTTTACAGAAAAGCGTCTCCGCGTCAAGTGGTACGGCTGCTCTCATGCCGCGTTCGGGGTAATATGTACCCAGAACCCCGTATTGGATGCCGCATTCAGGTCGCAGATGCAACGCGAAGATTGCCGTGCGGCTCTAATCGTCTTAGGATGAGAGTGAGGATGGTGCGATTGCGCAACGTACGGCGAGGATCCTTGATGGGACGCAGCGTGAACCGCGTGCTGCGGTTTGGCTTGCGGCGCGGATTGCGGTCCCTGGAAGTGCGGCCAGAGGATTTCCGGCGGCAGTTGGCGGACAAGCACGGGCTGTGGGTGCCGAACTTCAGCCGCATGCACGACGTTCCGCTGGAGCGCCTGGATGCGATTGCAAAGACCCTGATCCGCGACGCCGAGCGTCTGGCGCTCGCCGAAGGCGCGGGGTTCGGGCTGGGCGGCATGATTACTTTGCTGCCCGACGCCAGCCTGCTCACCGCGATCACGCTGCGGCTGATTCAGCGCCTTTGCTTGCTCTACGGTTTTGAAACGCGTGGGCGGGATGAGCGCGTGGAATTGTGGCTGGCGGCGGCCACGGCGACTGGAGTTGATTACGGGAAGGATCTGGTCGAGAAGCAGATGTTCGAGAAACTGGCGCCAAAGATTGCCCAGCGCTTGGCGGTGAAGCTTGGCGAAGAGACCGCAGAGAAGTGGGTCGGGCGATTGATTCCGCTGGCCAGCTCCGCTATCGGCGGCGCGCTGAACTTTTCCTTTGTGCGCGGCTGGGGGCGGCGTGTGCAACGCAATTTGCGGGAGAAGCATGTGCAGGCGCGCGCCTCGCGACGCCCGGTTCTTTATCCCTTCCCCGCACCGGAGACTAACCTCAATTAGCTGTTCGCTAGAAATTTCCGGGCGCTCGACGTAGAGTACTGGCTCCGGACTTTGCAAGAAACGGCGATGTGCTTCACGGGGGTGAACGTGCGCGGCAAACTCGCTTACGGAATCTTTCTTACTGCCTTAGCGTTGGGGATTGCGATCGTTCCGCAGCGCGCCGCTTCCCGCCAGGCGCAGGACCCAGCTGAAGAGCCTGTGCCCGCGTTTCACGCCGCGCCTCCGCAGGGGCCGCTTCCCGCGACGCTGAGTCCCACGCTGTTCACGAATGTCGTGGTGCAAAACGCTTATGCTGTGGCGGCGCGCGTTAAAAAAATCCTGTATCAGCAGCCATGCTATTGCCATTGCGATCGCAGCCAGGGACACGGCAGTCTGCTCGATTGCTTCGCCGGCAAACATGCGTCCGGCTGCGATGTGTGCATCCGGGAAGGATTTTACGCGTACGAGCAATCGCGAAAAGGAAAGACCGCGGTGCAAATCCGGACGGGCATCGAGCAAGGCGCGTGGCGGCAGGTGGACATGACCAAATACCAGGCGCCGCTTTCCGCCAACTGATTCAATCCGCGCAAGCCCGTTGTCACGGCAAACTTCCTTGTCAGCACGCCCGGTAATTCGTAGACTTTAGGAGCCTGGCCAACGAACGGATTACAGGAGGATGGATGAACGTGTGCGTGAAGTGCTGTATGCGGGTGCTGGCAGTAATCCTTTTGTTGTGCTTTGCGAACGCGCCGCGCGTCGTGGCGCAGGACCAGCGGCATGTGGTTTCCGTCGATGAGCTGAGCAAGGACGCGGCGCGGCCTGCCGAAACGCGCCAAGCCAATGAGGCTGCGTTGCGGCAGCTCTTTTCCTCCGAACAAGCGCAGCAAGCGCTGAAGTCCGCGAAGATCGACTACAGCAAAGTGGACAAAGCCGTGAGTCAATTGAGCGATGAAGACGTGGCCCGCCTGGCCGAGCGCACCCGGCAAATGCAGAACAATTTTGCCGCGGGAAGAGCGGGGAGTTTGTCCGATCGCGACTTGCTGATCATCATTGTCATCGCGGTGCTGGTGATCGCGCTGGTGGCCGTGCTGCGTTGAGTTTCCACGCCGCACGCTGTCGCTCAAGCCCTCGGGGCCTGAGGGTTTTCGTCACATCCTAAGAGAGTCCCTCGATGCTTCGCATCTGCGCCGGTGTACTGCTGAGTGTGGTTTCGGCGCTGTGGGGTCAGGTGCCTCCGGAGCCGAGCCCGGGCATCTGGCTGGATGTTCCGTACGTCAAGCAAACGGAAGAGGGCTGCGGCTCAGCAGCGATTGCCATGCTTTTGCAGTATTGGGGCGCGCACGGCACCGTCATCGCGGCGGAACGCGCTGACGCCGCGTACATTCAGAAAAGGCTCTATTCCCGAAAAGCGCGCGGCATTTTTGCTTCGGACATGGAGCGCTACTTCCAGGAGTCTGGCTTTCGCGAGTTTGCCATTCGCGGCGCGTGGCGCGACCTGCGCGAGCACCTGGCGCAGGGCCGGCCAATCATCATCAGCATGCAGCCGGGCCGTGCGAAGGCGCCGCTGCACTACGTGGTGGTCACCGGAATGGACTGGCAGCGCGAGGCCGTGTTCGTGAACGATCCCGCGCGCGGCAAGCTCTTGCGCGTGGAGCGCCAAGAATTCGAGAAAGAATGGCAAGCTGCCGGCAACTGGATGCTTCTGGCCGTGCCCGCATCCGCAAACTGATTTGTTTTTTGCTCTTTCCTGCCGCGGCTGCGTGCTTGGCTGCCGCGCAAGAAATTCCATCCGATGCCGACCGCCTTTCCGCCGCGCAAAAAGCTTTTAACGGGGGAAAGTGGCAAGACGCCGCGAATCTGGCGCAAGGCCCGGCCGGGCAATCGCCCGACCTCGATTTCGTTCGCGGCTTGGCGCTCGCCAGGCTGCAACAATGGACTGAAGCGCGGCTGGTATTCGAAGCAGGCCACGCGAAATCTCCGCGCGAGCCGCGATTTTTGGTCGAGCTGGCCGGCGTCAACTACAAAGAGAAGGACTTCTCCTCGGCGAAGCGTCACCTCCGCGCCGCGCTGCGGCTCGATTCTCGCGATGCGTATGCGCGGGAGTTTCTCGGCACCATTTATTTTCTCGAAGGCAATTTAGAAGCAGCGCTGAAACACTGGAACTCGATGGATAAGCCGCGTCTGCGAGCTGTGGCTGTTCAGCCACCGCCGCGCCTTGTCGATGCGATCCTCCACCGTGCCCTTGACTTCAATCCCCCGCAGGTTTTGACGCGCGACGCGTGGCTCACCATGCAGCAGCGCCTCGACAACCTCGGAATCTACTCGCACCAGCGCACCGAACTCGCGCCCGCCAGCGGCGGAAATTACGATGCCACGTTACATCTCGCGGAGCGCAACGGCTGGGGCGATTCGCGATGGGAAGGCGCGATTTCGCTCCTAAGTGGTGTGCCGTACGCGACCGTCTATCCGGAGTTTTACAACCTCGGCGGCCGCGCGCTGAACGTGACCTCGCTGGTTCGCTGGGACAGCGAGAAACGCCGCGCTTATGCCCTCGTTTCCACTCCGCTCCGCAACGACCCGTCGCGCCGCCTCCAGCTCTATTTCGATGCGCGCAACGAAAACTGGAATCTCGCCACTACGTTTTTCGGCGCCGGCACGCCCTTGAGCGACTTAAATCTGCGCCGCATTGCCGGTGGCGCTGAGTTCCATTCCGTTGCGAATGGGCGGTGGACGTGGAGCACCGGCATCGAAATTTCCTATCGTTCCTTTCGCAACCTGAATGGTCCCATTTCCGCCGCGGAAAAGCCC
>WNFE01014955.1_pt1 | contig 10153 bp, 10 predicted proteins | sample 5400451 | NCBI WGS metagenome assembly WNFE01 (sample SAMN13153344, study PRJNA577476) | soil metagenome | isolation source: 200 cm saprolite under Douglas fir tree site 2 hole 2 | place: USA:California | collected 2015-04-18 | reverse complement strand
CGGGAATCGTTGCGACTACGCGCAGCTTATCAAGGTGTTTGCGTCCGACCTGAACGTCGGGCGTGGTCGCTACTCCCCGCCCAAGATGATCAGTAGCGACAAGGAGGGACTTATAGGACTCCCCGACGAAAAGGTGATTTCAACCAGCTATGTGGAACGTCAGAATCTTTCAGTCAGGATGGAATGTCGCAGGTTTACGCGGTTGACGAATGCTTTCAGCAAGAAGCTGGCGAACCTCAAGGCGTCGGTTGCGCTTCACTATGCGCATTACAATCTGGTTCGCATCCATCGCACGCTCCGCATGACGCCCGCGATGGCGGCTGGAGTTGCGGATCACCTATGGACCGTGCAGGAATTGATCGAGAATGCAATTTCAAATTAGGACACTACCATCGCTCTCGGGAATCGACGGTCGCCAACCGCGATACGGGGAACGGCGCTATCGGGCAAGCCCCGCTCTGCTCTAGCCGACCATTCGGCTCAGTCGGTCGGCGGATCTATGTCGAAAGCGTTCGCGGTGAACGACACCATCGTAAAGAAGCCGGTCGTTACGACAATATCTGCGACTCCATTTTCGCCGAACAACTCCAGTGCCTGTTTGTAGGTGTTGTCGCTGACTTGATGGGTATGCACCAGCTCCTTACATAGTTGGAACGCGGCAATGTCCTTCGGTGATGTGAGCGCTGGCTCCTGCCCCTTGTCAATCGCGTCGATAATCGACTGCTCCAGCCCTTCCTTCAACGAATTGCGGACCTGCACGACCCACGGAAATTTCGCGCCCCAATTTTTAATCGTGCGCAGCACGATCATTTGCCGCAAACGGCCAGGCAACGAATTGCTCCGCAGGTAATTACTCATTTCCCGGTTGAGCGCCATGAATTGCGGTATGCGGATATATGCGGTGTACGGACCGCCCGTGGGCAACCCTCGGGCAACCGACTCCTCATAAACCTTGCGTTGTTCCGGATTCATACGCTCAGGAGTTAATGCGCTGATACGTGACATTTGATCACTCCTCCTCTTGCTGGCAGGGCAGGGTAAAGCCGCGAAGCAACGCCGTGAAGTAACGCGGATGCGCGCTCAGATAATCGGCACGCCGTGATGGCGCCTTTGGCTCGACCTCTGAACCGCTTCTACCACCGCGATGGACGTCCCTACAATGTCTTGGCGGCTCACGTCGCGATCACCGCGCCGGTTTGCCCATCGTCGCGATGGTGGAGTAATCGATTATCGAATGATTAATCCTCTCCGGAGGGACACACCATGAAAGCTGGAGATGCGATTGCCGAGATTCTCAAGCGCGAGGGAATCGAGATCGTGACCGGATATCCGGTCAATCACGTCCTCGAGTACGCCGCCGTTGCCGGCATCCGCCCGATAATCGTGCGCCAGGAGCGCATCGGACTGCACATGGCCGACGCGATTTCGCGGCTCAGTAGCGGGCGCACAATCGGTGTGTTCGCGATGCAACACGGCCCCGGCTCGGAAAACGCCTTTGGCGGTGTCGCCCAGGCCTATAGCGAGTCGGTCCCGCTGCTCGTCCTACCAGGCGGATATCCGCGCCGCATTTCGCACGTCGCGTCGAACTTCAACTCGGTCCTGAATATGCGCAACGTCGCCAAGTCAGCCGAGCCGATCACGTCCGCCGCCGAGATTCCCAATATTTTCCGCCGCGCCTTTTCGCGCCTGCGCAACGGGCGAGGCGGTCCCGTCGTCGTCGAGATTCCTGCCGATGTGTGGAACGAGCAAGTGCCGGAGCCGCTCGACTATGAACCGGTGCAAACGACGCGCTTCGGTCCGGATCCGGCGGAGGTACAGCGCGCGGCCGCCATGCTCGCCGGCGCGCAGCGGCCCGTTTTCTATGCCGGCCAGGGAGTGCATTATGCGCGCGCGTGGCGGGAACTTCGCCAATTGGCCGAACTGCTGGCCGCTCCGGTGACCACCAGTCTCGAGGGCAAGAGCGCCTTCCCGGAGAACCACCCGCTATCGCTTGGCTCGGGCGGACGCTCCATGCCGCAAACGGTTCATCAGTTCCTGCACAATTCGGATCTGATTTTCGGCATCGGCTGCAGCTTTACCGAAACCGCTTACGGCGTCTCGATGCCGAAAGGGAAGCGGATCCTCCACGCCACTATCGATCCCGATCACTTGAACAAGGATGTCCGCGCTACGCTGGGCCTGGTGGGCGACGCGAGACTGACGCTGGAAGCGCTATGCGCCGAAGTCGGGAAACTGGTGCCCGCGCCGCGCTCATCTTCGGCTGTTACTAAAGAGATCGCGCAGATACGCGAAGGCTGGCTTGCCAAGTGGATGCCGAAGCTGACCTCCGAGGAGACGCCGCTCTCTCCTTATCGCGTCATCTGGGATCTGCAACGTGCCGTCGACAAGTCCAACGTGATCATCACGCACGATGCCGGCAGCCCGCGCGATCAGATCTCACCCTTCTGGATTTCGACCGAACCGCTCTCCTACATCGGCTGGGGCAAAACTACTCAACTCGGTTACGGCCTGGGTCTCGCGATGGGCGCGAAGCTCGCGCATCCCGACAAGCTGTGCATCAACGTCTGGGGCGATGCCGCGATCGGGTTCACCGGGATGGACTTCGAGACCGCGGTGCGTGAACGCATTCCAATCCTGTCGATGCTACTCAATAATTTTTGCATGGCGATCGAACTGAAATTCATGCCGGTCTCGACGCAAAAATATCGCGCCACGGACATCTCCGGTGATTACGCCGCGATGGCGCGCGCGTTTGGCGGCTACGGCGAACGCGTCACCACGCCCAACGAAATCATTCCCGCGATCCGCCGCGGTATCGAGGCGACTCAGAAGGGCACGCCAGCTCTTCTGGAATTCATTACCGCCAAGGAAACGACGATCTCCGAATTCCCTTGAGCCGCAAGCAATGGCGATCGCACTGGGCCGGTCGCCGTAACGCGATCTGTACGCAGGGAGGAAAAGTGTACATGTGAACTTTCTGCACACTTTTTCAGCGGCTTTCGCGGCGGCTGGCCTGAGGCCGCTCTAACGCTGCTCCGAATCCAGACGCCGCTTCGGCGCCAGGAAAAACCCGAGTGTTTACCCTTTTGACGGTTCGCTCGTGTGTGATGATAATGGCTTTCTCTCAAAGGAAGGCGATCACGTGTCCACGCCAGTGCTCGAAGTCGGATGGATCGAAGGCCGCTCGTCGCCGTGGACGGCTTGGAAAGATCGGGGTGAGATCGCCGAGAACGATCGTCCTGGTATTTACGTCCTCGCGCACTTCTTTGCGGCACCTCGGACCGTTGATCCGATTTGTTCTGAAGTCGTGTACATCGGGGAGGCACACAAAGCCGGCCGTAGCTTACGCGACCGCTGGCGAGAATTTGATCAGTCCGCTTTTGGCAAAGCTTACGGTAATCACGCCGGGGGGAACACGTATCGAGATGAATTCGGCGCAACGCAAACGTTGAACCTGCACGTGAGCGCGCTGCCAATCGCTGTCGCTGAGTCGTGGTACTCGGCATTCATCCTAGCCGCAGAGCGCCTCCTGGTCTGGCAGTATGCTCTCCGTCATCAGCGTCTGCCGCGCTGCAATAAGGAGTAAGATCGTTGTCGCAATTGAATAACCATTCCGCCAGCAGTGCCGGATTGAGGACACAGGATCGTCGTTGGTCGGATAGGTCTATTAACGGACGGTAGGGGGTCGACCTGGGCATGGAAAACGCCACCTTTTTGATCGAGCTGTCGGCACGCGTCGCGAGGGGGACGCCGCTCCGCCAGGATTTACGATGGGAGACGGTTCAATCGAACGATGGTTCAGGCCGCGTCATCGTGCCGTCAATGCCGCCAGCCGTCCTGTATCGCGGGCAGAACGCGCGTCACAGCCCTTGCTTGCCGAGCATCTGTCGTGGATTCCAGCCAATGGCGAGAGTTGTTAGCGAACTCCGCCGCAGAGATCAGCTGCTTCTCATCAAACGTCTGGCCCAAGGTCAGGATACGTGGACCTCACTGAGTCGTTTGATGTCGCAGCATTCTTCGCGACGTGTTATTTCGATGAACCATCGAAGAAGTGGCTTCCTTGTGACGATGGAGAAGGGGTTGTGTATCGTCTCGACTGGACTCTTCTACCGCCAAGTCCGAAACGCGTGAGGTGGATAGGCCTTCAACCGCTTCCTCGCCCTTCGGAGCAATGGGGATGGACGTGTGAACTCTTTTTGGGGGAAGACTTCGAGCAAGCACCGTCCATTGAGAACTTACCCTTCAAACATTCGCGGGTAGCGGGTGAACACTTTCTGCAAGAATTTTCGAGCGGCGATGCCCTCTTTCCAAGCGACCCGATGGCTCGCGTGGCGGAGCGTATTGTCCTTGCTCGGACCCTCCCACGGTGGGCGTTGACGGAGACGATCGCCGATCTGATGTCCGATCCAAAGGGTATTCGGCGCGCGACCGAGGATGAAGTACTGGAGGAAATTCGAAGCGAGCTTGGCCTCGTGGGAGACTCGGAGGCCCCTTCCCCGATGGAAGGAGTCGACAGCCGGGAACTGGAGGCAATTTGGGCCTCTCGCAGCGGAGATTTCCTTCGCGGTGTAGGATTTCGCCTGGCGCGCACGCGACGAGATGGTCAGAGTTCCGCATAACAACTGAGTACCAATTGCAGAAATCGCTTCTTAGGAGGAGCGAAGACCTACACTGAGGTTGCGTTCCGTTTTTCTGACTTCACGCTGGCGCCGATGGAACGCCCGTATCTTCATCCGGTTGCCGCAAGTCCGCATATCGCACTTAACGGCGCTTGTGAGTTTTGCTTGTGTCGTAAAACGATTTCCGAATTCCCCTGAACCGCGAGCGATCGCACTGGGCCGCTCGCAGTAACGCGATCTTTACGCAGGGAGGAAAAAGCGATGCCGTTGCTCTACGAGAAACGTGGTCATATCGGAATTTTGACTTTGAGCCGGCCGGAAGCTCGCAACGCCTGGTGCGACGAGTTTTCCACGGGACTCCAGGAGCGCCTTCCCGAACTCGAGGACGATCGCGACATCCGCTGCGTCATCCTGACGGGCGACGATAACGGCCGCGCCTTCAGCGCCGGCGCCGATCTCAAAAATCCAAGAACGCACACGGAAAGTTCGGTTGCCCATTTCATCGAAGGAGTCTCCAAGCGCAGGCGTTTCAGTCCGATCATGATGTTGTCGGATTTCGCCAAGCCGATCGTTGCCGCGGTCAACGGTTATGCCGTCGGCATCGGCTGTATCGTTACCTTCTGTTGCGACCTGATAGTCGCGTCGGACCGTGCCGAATGGCGTCTGCCGCAAGTCGCCCTAGGCATCATGCCGGCGCAAGGTGGCGCGATTCGTGCGGCCCGATGGATTGGCAAAGGTCACGCGATGCGCCTGGCTTTGGGATTCCCGCTCCCCGCCGATGAGGCGTATCGAATCGGCCTGGCGCAATGGATGGTCCCGCACGCCGAGCTTTTCTCTCAGGCGCTGAAGGTCGCGGAACATATCGCTTCGCTGTCGCCGCTGGCCGCCCGCGTCGCCAAGGAGTCGCTCAACTCCGGCCTCAATATCCCGCTCAATGACGCCGCACACGCCGATCTGTATCGGTTCATGGCGCTTGAATTGACGGAGGACAAAACCGAAGGCCACCGGGCCTGGCGCGAACGCCGAAAGCCCGCGTTTAAGGGGCGGTGAACAACTAAAGCACGGTCCTTTCTGTCTGAACGGAGGCTGCCGGGGCGAAGAATTCCCTGGCACGACGGCCAGTGTAATCCCAGGGACGGCACAGTCGAGGAATCAACGCAAAAGGCGATTATAAAGGACGTGACATGGTGCGAGTCATGTCCTAGCCTTCGCCTATGGAACTTTCAGGCCTTCTTGCATGGCTTGCGGTCGCTTTACAATTCCTTGCCGCTGGCGCTTTTGTGATCTACCCCGACGAGAAATGGATCGGCTGGTTGTGCGCCGTCATCGGGATAGCGATAGCGGTGGGTGCACTCACTTTGTTTCTTTGGGCGAACTATCCAGACCGAGTCGCCGACTTAAGGCGAGGGTGGATCGTCTTCCCGTTGGGCTTGGCATTTGGCCTGTTGGTCGCGTGGCTCGGCTTCGGTCTGTATCCAATACTCAACGCAACCACTGAGACACCACACTCGATCAGCACTACGCTGCGACTACAATTCTTCGGCGGAAAGATCATTCCGGAGCAGATCCAAATTGATAATATACGCACTTGGTATGCTTTATATAATCCAAGTGTTGAAATTAAGACCGTTGATGCACAAGGGCGCCTACTTGGCGTGGCTGCGTCTGGCACTGTCTGGAATATCTTTATCGTATTTGCAAAGCCCATTAAGTACCAACAATTAGTGGCGTCCTTCTCAAGTCCCGGGTTTCCACCATGTGAGTTCAAACAGCAAACAACTATGTCAGTAATTCTCGTAGTTGAAGGTGAAATACCCGTAGGTACACTTCAAGTATATGCGAAGCTGTAGCGAGGAGTGCAGGTTCTTGCCTATGTGGGGATCGCAGTTACTTAGAGACGCGCCGCTAGCGCTCGATCAGGCGCGACCATGCCTCGACGTTCGCCAGCACTTTGTCGCGAGACTCAGGCGGAACCCAGCTCGAGACGCGGTCGACGCCCGCTTCGGCAAATCTGGCTATCGCGCGGCGATCCTGATCGAGGTTGCCCGTAGGGTCATAGTACCCGCCGATCGAGAGCGTCTTGGGATCGCGTCCTGACTGCGCGAGAAGCTGGCGGAATTCGCCGAGCTTGGTGAAGAAAGCCTCGCCCCGCGTGGTGGGCATCCAGCCGTCGCAATATGCGATCGCGGCCCGCATCGCAGAATCCGCTTGCCCACCCATGATGATCGGTGGATACGGCTTCTGCACCGGTTTTGGATATAACCAGATTGGAGCGAAATTGACGAAGCGGCCGTGATACGCGGGCTCATCCTGCGTCCAGATCGCCTTCATCGCTTCGATCCGCTCGCGCATCAGCCGGCGCCGGGTCTTGAACTCGGTGCCATGATTCGCCATCTCTTCCACGTTCCAGCCCGCGCCCACCCCGAAGACAAACCGGCCACCCGATAGCAGGTCGAGACTGGCAATCTCCTTGGCGGTGATGATCGGATCGCGCTCGATCACGAGGCATACTCCGGTCCCAATCTTGAGCGTCTTGGTAGCCGCCGCGGCCGCCGTCAGCGCGATAAACGGATCGAGCGTATGCGAGAACTGGGGCGACAGTTCGCGCATCCCGGAAGAAGGCACCGTAAGCCGCGAGGTCGGGATGTGCGTGTGCTCGGCAACCAGCAACGACTCGAAGCCATGGGCTTCAGTCGCGCGCGCCAACTCGTCGAACCGTATCGAGAAGTCCGCGGGAAAGAATGACAGTCCGTATTTCACAGCCAACCTCCTGATCGATCAACGCAAAGGCCTTTACTCCGTTACCAATGTGGCAATCCTCTACGCCGAGCCGCGACCCTCACAGAACCTGACGCTGCCCCGTGTCCGATGCTTTCTGGATCGCGTCCAGAAGCTGATGGCGCTTGACGGCCAAATCAAAATCGGGGCCGGCGGACTTTCCTCCGCTGATCCCCTCGGCCATGTGCACGAAAAGCTGCGCAACGTTGAAGGGAGGGCCGGCGGGCGCCGCCGATGGAACCCAGCGATAGCTCGCGGGTATCGCGAGGTCGGCCAGCGGCTTGCCTCCTTGCGAACCGCGCAGGCTCAATTCCGCGTACTGGACTCCTACTTTTTGTTTCGGATCGGTGGGCGCGATCGCGAGGTCGCCGTCCGTACCATGGATCTCGAACAAGAACGTCGTGCCGTTGGCGGTGCCGCCTTTGATATGGACCGAGGCGACCGCGCCACCCTCGAGGATTCCGCTGACGAGCACCTGGTCGGGCGAAGTCATCTGGACCATCTCGCCCGACTCGACGATCTTGACTCGTGGATGCTGCGTCGCGACGACACTCGACACTTCCTTGAATTCCCCGAGGCAGAAGCACAGGGCGTCGATAGAATGCCCTCCCGGGATAGTCATCAACGTGGCGCCGGTCGAGCGATCGGCCAGATAGGCCCGCGAGCGGGTGAACTCGGTGCCCCAGTTTGGCGTCGACGCGATCATCGTGCATGAAAGCACCTTGCCTACGTAGCCCTCGGCAACGAGGTCTCTGGCGCGATTGATCACGGGAGCGCCGCGAGCCTGCAATCCCACCACGTGGCAAAGACCCTTGCGCGCGGCCAAATCACGCATCTGCCGAGCCTGCTCTGTCGTCGCTGCAAGCGGCCATTCGCAGAACAGATGCTTGCCCGCATTCAGCGCGGCCATCCCCATCTGATGATGAAAGGGCACGCGCACGCAAATCGAGACGAGGTCCACGTCGGGATGCTGGACCATCTGGTTGCTATCGCCGAACGCGTGGGGAATTCCGAAATGCTTCGCGGTCTCGTCGGCGGTTTCCTGCCGGCTCGTCGCGACCGCTGTGATCTCGAACTCGGGGAGCGCGCGTAACGCCGGAATGTGTGCGCTGCTGCCCCATCCGTACTTCACATTTGCTCCGATAATTCCAACGCGGATTTTTTCTTTCGCCATAGTGATTTTCCTCTGAGATGCGACCACTTTAGTGTCGTGCGCGGCAAATAACCATAAGTCAACAACCTGCAGTTGACGCTCCGCGGAACAGCTCAAAATCGGATAGCGGCGCGACTACCTCACGTTGGCCCCAAACAGCCCCGATGCAGTTTCGCAACGCTGGTGCGCGAATATTCAACAGTAAGGCGGGCTGACCGCGTGCTCCGATGCAACGGCATCGAGGGAAGGGGCGAACTAAACCCGCGCCCCGGCACGATTTCTCGTTCGTGCGAAGCTGGCAGTCAGTCTCGGCATACCCCGTGCTTATCGGTGCGGATGTCAAGGCAGAAATGGTATTCCGGCAAAGAGGACAGAGGAGGAGGCGGACTATGGAGGCCGAAAAGTCGACGGGGGGTTCGCTATCGCGTCTCGCGGACCCTGAACGGGTTGTGCGCGCATGCTTCAACTTTGACAAGCTCGCCACCGTCAAGGAATTGCTCGCACTCAGGCAGGTGCTGATGGATAAGGCGGTGTCGATCGAGATGGTCGCAGCGGAACGGGTATTCGATTCCGCGCTGAGCGAGCGATTGGCGGGCCAGGCGCGACTGCTGCGCAAGGTTGCACGCGAGCTCGAGCCCCTGAGGCGGGCTGCGGCAAAGGCAAAACCGCCGAAGGAAATGTAAGACTCGTCGCTCGACTTCCGAACGACGATTGTTTATCTGCACGTTCTCTCGCCTACGGATTCATTTCCCGCGCATGTCGTCGCATCGCATCTATTTGCGGGACGACTCCAAGGGCTGCTACGAAAGAATAAGCAGCGCGGCTTGCGCAGGAGGACGATCCGATGGCCGACACGCTTTGCGGCTGGGGCGAACCAGGACGCGTCAGGTATTACGTCGACAACGTCGCGATCTCCGTTCCCAAGCGCGACGAGCAGTTGGGTTTGCTCGTCGACCTGCTTCCGTGGCCCACGGACGCACCCTTGCGCGTGCTCGATATCGGCGCGGGCTTCGGCGCGATCACTGAGCAGTTCCTGACCCGCTATCCGCACTCGAGTGTCACCTACCTCGACGGCTCCGCCGAGATGATGAAGCTCGCGCACGAGCGCCTCGCAAAATATGGCGAGCGCGTGAGTCTCCATTTGGGCGACCTCGCGTACCCATCGTGGAATGAGCAACTCAGCGGCGGCTACGATGCCGCGGTCTCCGGCCTCGCAATCCATCACATCAGCGATGAAAGAAAGCGCGCGCTCTATGCTGAAGTGTTCGCGATGCTGAAGCCCGGCGGCATGTTTCTCAACGACGATTCAATACTCACTCCGCCGCCGTGGCAGCCTCGTTTCGAGTATCTTCGCTACCGTTACATTCAGGAGCGCGAGCAGGCGCTACGCGGCATAACGAGGTCCATCGACGAAATCGCAGCCGAGCGAAAGGCACACCAGCGAGGTCATCAGAATTATAGGGCGCCGATGCGGGATCAACTCGAGTGGCTGACGGCGGCCGGCTTCGAATCGGTCGATTGCTTCTGGAAGTACCTCGATCACGCGATCTTCGGCGGCATCAAAGCGGGGTAGTGGCCGGCAGACTCCTTCACAGCTTAGCTT
>WNFE01017111.1_pt1 | contig 10154 bp, 9 predicted proteins | sample 5400451 | NCBI WGS metagenome assembly WNFE01 (sample SAMN13153344, study PRJNA577476) | soil metagenome | isolation source: 200 cm saprolite under Douglas fir tree site 2 hole 2 | place: USA:California | collected 2015-04-18 | reverse complement strand
CCCTCGTATCGATGCGAGAAAAGCTCATCTGGCGCGGGTTCCGGAATACATCCTCAAGCACTTCCGACTTGCCGGCAAGCCCAAGTACTACGGTAACTGGTACGGTAATCGACTTGCTGTGACAATTTGTGTCACCACAAAGACACTGCTTTCTCCCACAGCAAAAAGCGGCGCTTCGTGTGAATGCTGGTGAATCGGCCCAGCATCGTTCCACAACGTGATAGGAGATCGACGTATGTCTCAACGGCTGGGTGACCTTCTCGTCAAAGAGAAGATCATTACCCCGGAGCAGTTGGAACAGGCAACCAAGGCCCAGAAGGAGCAGAACTGCCGCCTGGGTTCTGCCTTGGTGAAGCTCGGCTTCCTCACGGATGAGGATGTCACCAATTTTCTTTCCCGCCAGTATGGCGTCCCGGCCATTAATCTTTCGTATTTTGAAATCGACCCTGCTGTGGTCAAGCTGATTCCGTTTGAAACCGCAAAGCGCTACCAGATTCTTCCCTTAAGCCGCGTGGGTGCGTCGCTCACCATCGCCATGGTCGACCCAACCAACGTCTTCGCCATGGACGATATCAAGTTCATGACCGGCTTCAATATCGAACCGGTGGTTGCTTCCGAGAGCTCGATTCTTGCGGGCATCGACAAGTCTTACGGAACGACCACAAAGGAAGAAGACCTCGAAACCGTCATGCAGTCGATGTCGGAGATGAATGAAAGCGACATCGAAGTGCAGGCGGAAGAGCAGGAGATAGAGCTGGCGCAGCTGGAGAACCCATGAAGCTCAAGGATGCGATCACGTCCCGCCTGAAAATCATGGCCAAGCTTGACATCAGCGAGAAGCGGCTGCCGCAAGATGGCCGCATCATGCTGAAGATGAACATCGGCGGCCGCAAGAAACAGCTCGACTTTCGTGTCAGCACACTGCCTACACTCTGGGGCGAGAAAATCGTGCTCCGCTTGCTCGACAAGGAAAACCTGCGGCTCGATATGACCAAGTTGGGTTTCGAGCCGGAGTCTCTGGTCAAGTTCGAGAAGGCCATTCTCAAGCCGTACGGCATGGTGCTGGTCACGGGCCCTACGGGATCAGGAAAGACCAACACTCTCTACTCCTCCATCTCGCGCCTCAACCAGCCTGACACAAACATTATGACTGCCGAAGATCCAGTCGAATTCCAGTTGGGCGGCGTTAACCAGGTCCAGATGAAAGAGCAGATTGGATTGAACTTCGCCGCCGCCCTGCGTTCTTTCCTGCGACAGGATCCCAATATCATTCTGGTCGGCGAAATTCGCGACTTCGAAACGGCGGAAATCGCCATTAAAGCCGCTCTCACGGGCCACCTTGTGCTTTCCACTCTGCACACCAACGGCGCGCCAGAAACCATCACCCGCTTGATGAATATGGGTATTGAACCCTTCCTGGTCGCGACCTCGGTGCACCTGATATGCGCCCAGCGTCTGATTCGAAGGATTTGCAAGGAATGCTCGGAGACGGTGGAGGTCCCGGTTCAAACCTTGATCGAGGAAGGATTTACTCCCGAAGAGGCCAAGACGGCCAAGATTCAGAAAGGTAAGGGCTGCGGCGTTTGCAACAACACGGGATACAAGGGACGCTGCGGTCTATACGAAGTGATGGAAGTGGACGATGAGATCAGGGAACTCGTGCTGGTGGGCGCCTCGGCCCTCGAATTGAAAAAGAAGGCTATCGAGCGCGGCATGATCACACTCCGGCGTAGCGGTCTGATCAAAGTGGCGGCGGGCATCACCACTCTGGAAGAAGTCGCTCGCGAGACCATTCACTAGTTGGTTAGAAGCAAAGCGTTAAGGAAGGGATCACTCGTATGGCTTTGTCGTTAAGCGATCTGCTCAAAAGAATGCTGGAGATGAACGGCAGCGATCTCCACATCACTACGAACTCGCCGCCCCAGATTCGCGTTCACGGGCACCTGGTGCCGCTGGATCTTCCGCAGATGACGCCCGCTGAGACCAAGCAACTGGCCTACAGCGTCATGACCGATTCTCAGAAGCACCGCTTCGAGGAAAGCCTCGAACTCGATTTCTCCTTCGGATTGAAGGGACTGGCCCGCTTTCGTGCCAACGTGTTCAACCAGCGTGGCGCCACGGCGGCTGTGTTCCGTCTGATTCCCTTCGAAATCAAATCTTTCAACCAGCTGGGCTTGCCGGCTGTGGTGAGCAAACTCTGCGACAAGCCACGCGGACTGGTCCTGGTGACGGGACCGACCGGCTCCGGCAAATCCACAACCCTGGCCGCCATGATCGACAAGATCAACAGCGAGCGCCACGACCACATCCTTACCATCGAAGACCCCATCGAGTTCGTGCACATGAACAAGAACTGCGTGGTCAACCAGCGCGAACTGCACGCCGATACCAAGAGCTTTACCGATGCATTGCGGGCCGCTCTTCGAGAAGATCCGGACGTGGTGCTGATCGGCGAAATGCGCGATCTCGAGACCATCGAATCGGCCCTTCGGATCGCCGAAACCGGTCACTTGACCTTCGGCACCTTGCACACTAATTCGGCGACTTCCACCATCAACCGCATCATTGACGTCTTTCCTGCGCACCAGCAGCCGCAAATTCGCGCCCAGCTTTCTCTGGTCTTGGAAGGCGTCATGTGCCAAACCCTTCTGCCGACAATCAGCGGCAAGGGCCGGTCGATGATCATGGAAATCCTTATCCCCAACCCGGCAGTCCGCAATCTGATACGCGAAGACAAGATCCATCAGGTCTATTCGGCGATGCAGTCCGGACAAGACAAGTTCGGCATGCAGACGTTCAACCAGGCGCTAGCCACGGCCTATTTCCAGAAACAAGTTGCGCTGGAAGTCGCACTGCAACGTTCCAGCAATCCGGAAGAGCTTCAGGAAATGATTAACCGCGGCGCCGGTTTGACCAACCGGACGGCTGCCGCGGGAACCCCACTGGCGAAGGGAGCAGCACCCGCCAAGCGCTAGAAACATGAAGCGGCATCGTGACGGCGGCTCGCGATCCGCGAAGAATATTGAATTTGCGCCGCTGAATGTAACGACATCGACGAACTGAGGAGAGCTAAAACCATGCCAGTTTTCACATTTTCCGGTAAGGATGCATCCGGACAAAAAATTTCCGGAGAACGCATGGCGCCAAACAAACAGGCGCTCGGGCAGCAATTGCGGCGCGAACGCATTACCCCGGGAGCAATCCGGGAAAAAGGCAAAGAGTTTGCCATGCCCACTTTCGGGTCGGGCAAAGTCAAAGTCAAAGACATCGCGATTTTCTTCCGCCAATTCTCGGTAATGATTGACGCCGGGTTGCCGCTGGTGCAGTGTCTGGAAATCCTGGCGGCGAACCAGGAAAACCAGTCGTTCCAGAAGACCCTGACGGGCGTGCGCACCACGGTGGAAGGCGGCGCCACCCTGGCCAACGCTATGCGCCAGTACCCGAACGTCTTCGACGACCTTACCACCAACATGATTGAGGCGGGTGAGACCGGCGGTATTCTGGACATCATCCTGCAGCGGTTGGCGACCTACGTCGAGAAAGCAGTCCGCTTAAAGGCGGCTGTGAAATCGGCCTTGATTTACCCTATCGCCGTAGTCAGCATCGCTACGCTGATTGTCGGCGCGCTGCTGAAGTGGGTGGTGCCTATCTTCTCCAATCTCTTTAATGGATTGGGTGTCACCTTGCCACTTCCCACCCGCATCGTAATGGGCTTAAGCGCATTCGTGCAGGGTTTCTGGTGGGTCTTCATCGCGGGTACGGTAGGTCTGGTTTTTGGCCTTAAGCAGATCCGCAAACATCCCCGAGGGCGCTATTACTTCGACAAATTCCTGCTCATGATGCCAATCGTCGGCCCGCTTTTGCGCAAGATTGCCGTGGGCCGATTTACGCGCACTCTGGGCACTCTGATCACCTCAGGCGTTCCTATTCTTGAGGGCTTGGCCATTACCGCCAGGACTTCCGGCAATGCCGTGCTGGAGGAAGCCTTGATGAAAGTGCGGAAAGCCATCGAAGAAGGCCGCACCATCGTCGACCCGCTTAGAGAGTGCGGGGTGTTTCCCAACATGGTGACGCAGATGATCGGAGTTGGCGAGGCCACCGGCGCCATGGACAACATGTTGCAGAAGATCGCCGACTTCTACGAAGAGGAAGTAGACGCGGCTACCAAAGACATGCTGGCCATGCTGGAACCGGCCATCATCGGCGTGCTGGGTATTAGCATCGGCGGGATTGTGATTTCGCTGTACATGCCGCTGTTTGCCATGATCGCGAAGCTGGCGGGATAAGAAAGTAATTTGGGTTGGCAGGCGGCCTGCTTTTTGACCGGCCTGCCAACCTTTACGAGATCCTGCCGCTTTGCTGGCAGGGCAAGATCCGGTCCGGCATAGCGAAGGCTGCGGCCGGGCTCTTCGAGTCCATCGGTACCTCAATGCAATCGACCTTCGACGAACGGAACTGGCTGGCCTGGCTGGTCAAAGTACGGATACTGATTCTTACCCTCCTGCTTGGAATCCAGTTGGGCTTCGCGCAATTGGCCCTTACCCGCCTGCCGTTGCGCCTTTTCCTTAGCACCATGCTGCTGTGGTATACCATCTCGCTCTTCTATGTCCTGCTGCTGTCCTTGTGGAAAGAGCACAGGCTGCAGGCCTCTTTGCAAGTGCTGACCGACCTGATCATGGTCAGTCTGGTGGTACATGAGACGGGAGGCTGGGATAGTTCATTGAACTTTCTCTACCCTCTGGTCATCATCGTGGCCGGCATCTTGCTCCCCCGGGTGTGGGCACACTTGGTCGCCGCCCTCGCCTTCATTCTTTATGGTGCAGTCCTTGAACTCAACTATTACGGAATAGTGCGGTCCTACGGCTCGGGCTCGACCCAACCTGAACCGAAAGCGCTGCAGGGAATCATTTTCGTGAACCTGTTCGCATTTCTTACCGTTGCCTACCTCGCCAGCCTTCTGGTCGCCAAATTACGCGAGGCGCGGGTGGAGTTGAAGGACGCGAGCGGAGCGCTCGAGGATCTACAGATCCTGCACGAGAACATAATTCAGTCCATCAGTAGTGGATTGATCACCACCAGTCTCGATGGCCGCATTACGCTGGTCAATAGCGCAGCCCAAAAACTCTTGGAACGCACCCCCGGACAGTTGCTGGGAAAACCCGTCACCCACTTGTTTCTCGACGCCCTGCCGAACGGCGAGTCGCGCAGCCATGCCGAGGTTCGTTTCGACACGGCGGAAACGTTCCGTAAGACGGTTCGGGTAAGAGTCGCCGCTTTGAATGTGCCCGAGCGCGGCCCCCTGGGGTATGTCTATGCCCTGGATGATCTCACCGAGATCCGGCGACTGGAGCGCGAAGTCCGCATGCAGGACCGCCTGGCAGCCGTGGGCCGCTTGGCCGCGGCTATCGCCCACGAGATTCGCAATCCGCTTACTTCCATCGCGGGCTCCGTCAGCATGCTCTCCGGCATACCGGAATTGGGCGAAGAGCACCGCCGGCTGCTCGATATCGTTACCCGGGAATCGCAACGCCTGAACGGGATCATCACCGATTTCCTGGCTTACTCGCGCGGCAAGAAGTATCACTTCGACAAGGCCGACCTGGTTCGATTGCTGGAAGACACTCTTACCCTGGTCCGACATCGCATGACTGCGGAAAATACCGGCATCGCGATTGAGTGCCGGTTTGCCGCGCCTGAGGCGTGGGTGCTCGCCGACGGGGACAAGATCAAACAGGTCTTTTGGAACTTTGCCGAGAACGCGATCCGGGCCATGCAATACGGCGGCACTCTCAAGGTGGTTATCGAACGCCTGGGAAACGACTGGCAGGTGAGCTTTGCGGACACCGGAACGGGCATGACGCCGCAACAGACGGAGAAGATATTCGAACCCTTCCAGTCGAACTTTGAAGGCGGTACCGGTCTCGGATTGGCCGTGGTCTATCAGATCGTGCAAGCCCATGAAGGCAAAGTGTGGGCCAGGTCAAAGCCCGGGCAGGGAACCACCTTCGTGCTAAGGCTACGCCGGCTCGACGCTGAAAGACGGGGCACCGGTGCTCCTGCGGCTGAAAAGCTGGCTGAACCCGAGTTGCAGGAGCTTCCCTCCGGAGAACTCGCCGCGACTGCGGCAGAAGGGAGGCCGCGTGGCTAATATCCTGGTTTGCGACGATGAGCGCTCCATCTGCGAAATGCTCGACATCGCCCTGCGCCGCGACGGACATCGCGTGGAAACTGTGCAATCTGGCCAGGCCGCCAAGAGCAAGATTGACGGCAATCTTTTTGATCTCATCATCACCGACATCAAAATGCCGAAGGTCGACGGTATCGAGGTTCTACGCCATGCGCATCGCGTTTCACCCGATTCCCCGGTCATCCTTATCACTGCCGTCGACGATTACGAAGCCGCAGTGGAGGCGGTAAAAGCCGGAGGCGCGTCGGACTATATTCGCAAGAGCCCCGGCCTGGTAGACGAAATCAAACTGGCCATCAACCGGGTGCTCGAAAAACTGTCTCTGAGCAAGGCCCTCCACATCTGTTCGCCGCGCGCCACCGAACCATTCGTCTCGGTGAACTGCGGAGCTTTCCCCGAAACCTTGCTGGAAAGCGAACTCTTTGGCTATTTGAAGGGAGCTTTTACAGGAGCCAATCAAAATAAGCGCGGATTATTTGAAGTTGCCGGCGGCGGCACCATTTTCCTCGATGAAATCAGCGAAATGACGCTGGCCATGCAGGTGAAACTCCTGCGTGTGTTGCAGGAACGCACGGTCCGGCCAGTCGGCGGCACTAGCGAAATTTCCATCGATGTGCGCGTCATCGCGGCTACCAATCGCGATCTCGACAAAGCCGTCGCCGAAAATCTTTTCCGCGAAGATCTCTACTACCGCCTCAACGTGATTCCAATTCGCGTGCCCAACCTGCGCGAGCGCCGCGAAGACATCCTCCTGCTGGCCAATCACTTCTTGAAGAAATATGCTGCAGCCGCCAATCGCAGCATTTTGCGCGTTAACAAAAACTCGCTCGATGCTCTCTGTGACTACGAGTGGCCGGGCAACGTCCGCCAGTTGGAAAACACTGTCGAGCGCGCGGTCGCTTTGGAAATGACCGACGAGCTGCACGTCGAACTTCCCGCGGAACGGCCCAAAGCCCGCGCCGCGGCGGCGGGTGTGGGCGCTACGGATGGCGGGTCCGGCATAGCGCCGGGCGCAGTCCTTCCCGAGGGTGTCGGCATGGAAGTTTACGTCGCCAACATCGAACGAACTTTGCTGCAAAATGCTCTGGATCACTCGAACGGCGTGCAGACCAAAGCCGCAGACCTCCTCGGCATCTCCTATCGGTCGTTCCGGCATTTGATGAAGAAGTACGATCTGTAGCTCTCAGCTCTCAGGTCCTCAGCTCTGATCTCGATTCTTACAATACGTGGAACCCGGTTCCCATTATGCTGATAGCTGATAGCTGACAGCTAGCTCTTCTTCAACTGCTGCTTCCATCCCAACACCCGCGCCTTCGCTCCCTCGGCCTCAGCCTCTGGGATCATTCCTTTTTTCTGATAAAGCACTGACAAGCTAGTATGGGCAAGCACGTCATCCGGATCTAGTTCCGTAATCTGCTGCGCCACCGCGATCGCCTCTTCATAGCGCTGCAGATCCTGCAGAGCCCGCGCCAGTCCATGCATCGCCTCAGTAAACGCGGGATCGGCCGCGAGCGATTCACGGTAGGCCGCGACCGCTTCTTCCAATCTGCCATCGCCCATCAAATCCAGCGCAGCGTAGTAGTGGTCTTCGGCTTTTTGGCGGACGTTTGCGTCAGGCATGGATGGAAAGTTCCTGGGCGGAGACAGGATTCTAACATGGACTGCGACGTTGATTTACTTCGTGTAACTTCGTGTCCCTGGTGGTTGAAGCCCTCAGGGCACTATGCGTCCCGAGGAAAGCGTAGTCGAAGAAGGTCATCTGTGTTTATCATGCTTCATGCGCCATTCGCTCCGCTTTCTTTGGAACGCCACCAAAGGCCATCGCCTGGCCCCGTGGCGCAGCCCGTATCTACTGTGGCGCATCGAGACTTACTGCGGCGTCAAGATGACGCAGATCGGTTTTCTTGAGTTTTGGGAATTTTTGTGGCGGGAGCGCATCAACCTCTGGCGCTTTCTAAAATGGACGGCCGAGATGGAGCGTTACGCTCATCCCAAGCCAAAAAGCCCATAACGAACCTACGCTCCCTCGCCCGCGGCGGCGGCCTCGCCCATAACGATGGTCACATCGGTTCCTTTGCCGGCTCCCGTCAACTGAACCGCGGCTCCGCGGTTCGCGGCGATTTCCAGAAACCCCATGCTGCCAAGAATGCCGAATACCTCTCCCGGGGCGCCCTCGGCATAGACGGAGTGCATCTCGCTAATCTCATGGCTGCCCACAACGATCTTGAATCCCTTGGCTTCCGCTGCGAAAAGCGCCGGGGCGTCTTGCGGCGTGATGTTGGTAATGAGATTTCCGAACCGGTCAACCTTCAGCACGACCCCGCGCAGGCGGTTGCCATCGACAGCCTTCGGCTTAGGCGCCGAAAAGCGGACGTACTCCTGCACCTCTTCCCCAAACTTCAGCGTGTCGACTTCTTTTGCCAGATATGCCGCCACGGGAGCAAAGATATCGCGCGCATGGAACGTATTACTCACCGGCTGCAGAAAATAGTGTTCGGAGGTGATGTGCCGCACGTGCATGCGCTCTTCGCGCGCGTAAACCAGAGAAAGCACCCCATTGTCGGGCGCAATGAAATGATACTTGTCGCACGAGGCTAGAATGGGACGCCGCGCCGTACCCACGCCTGGATCCACCACCACCATATGCACGGTCCGGGTGGGGAAGTACGAATACGCCTGCGAAATAGTAAGCGCGCCATCCAGCACATCGAAGGCCTGCACAGCGTGGCTGATATCGACGATCTGCGCATCCGGCACAATATCGAGGATGACGCCCTTCATCGTGCCCACAAAGTGGTCGTTGGTGCCGAAATCGGTAGTCAGAGTAATGATCGGACGATTCGCCAAAGTTTCCTCGCGGATGGAAGACACAGCACTCCCAGAGGACGAAAGTAACTGCTGGTAACCGCCGAGTCAAGACACTGAGGTAATGCTGAAGGAAGTGGTCAGTGGTTATAGTGATCATCCGATTTATGACCTTTCTGACCACTGGCCACTGATCACTGATCACTCCTATTCGATGCGAATGTCGCCCGATCCCGTACGCAGAGTAAGCAACGGCCCTCCGCCGCGCACCTTGCCCTGGATTGACTTGCGCGTCTCCTGCACTCGCCCTTGCACGGTCATCGTAATCGGAGCCTCCACATCCAGCGTGCCCGAACTGGTGGAAATATCTGCGTCGAAGGCGGCATTGGCGGGCAACCGCACATGCACATTCCCCGATCCCGTCCGAATTCCCCACGCGCCCGTCTGCATACCCTCGGCCGTAATGTCTCCGCTGCCCGCATCGGCGCGAAACGCCCCCTGGATGCCGCGAGCCGTTATGTTGCCCGAACCGGTGTGCAGATCAATATCGCCCGATCCTGTCTCTTCCAACTCGATGTTTCCACTGCCTGCGCCGCCACGCACCGGCCCCAAGATCTCTCGCGCCCGCACGTCCCCCGATCCAGTCTGCAGACGAATCTCTCCGGTAAGCCGCGCCAGCTTGATGTTGCCCGACCCACTTTGCAAGTCGGCATTGCCACGAGTGCCTTCAATAATCTGATCTCCCGAACCGCTGCGGGTGCGGATCGTGGTGTCGGCGGGAACCGTGATCTCGTAATCCACCGAAATGTCGCGAGCATTCACGTAGTCGACCCGGATGCTGTTCCCCTCCTGCCGCAGCGGAGGATGCTGCTCAATATCGCTCACGTCAGCATGCCGGTTCCCGAACAGCCAATGGTCCCCGACGAAAATTTTGCCGCGAATGGAAACCGAGCCTGCTGCGCCGCTGCGCACGATAATGTCTCCGGAACGGGTTTGCACTTCCAAATCCACAGGCCCGCTAACCGAAAAGGTTTTCTCAAAGGTCCCTTGTGGCGAGGAGGCGACCGCAAACGTCGAAGCCAGTAGCACGACCAGCATGATCGCCAGCAATGAAGATCGCGCCGGAATCGAAACTGGAATTCGGAGGATGCGTTGGTTGTTC
>WNFE01011818.1_pt1 | contig 10155 bp, 9 predicted proteins | sample 5400451 | NCBI WGS metagenome assembly WNFE01 (sample SAMN13153344, study PRJNA577476) | soil metagenome | isolation source: 200 cm saprolite under Douglas fir tree site 2 hole 2 | place: USA:California | collected 2015-04-18 | reverse complement strand
TGGTGGAAGCCGTTACTACGACCGCTCCTCCACCCGATCGCGCCATCACCCGGCCCGCCTCCTGTGTGCAGAGGAAGACGCCTGTGAGGTTGACATCCATAATGCGCTGCCAGCTAGCGTCGTCGATCTCCAGCAAGGGCGTGGCATCGGCTATTCCCGCGTGGGCCACCATCACATCCAGTTGTCCAAACCGCTCGACGCATGTCTCCACCGCGCGATGTACATCCTCTCGCTTGCTCACGTCTCCACCCAGGCTTACAACCATCTCGCCGCCCGGTGACAATTGCCGTGCAGTCTCAAGGGCTAACCCTGCATCCAGGTCGAAGATCAGGACGCGTGCCCCTTGCCACAGAAATTGCTCCGCGATGGTACGTCCAATGCCCTGGGCCGCGCCGGTGACTATGACTGCCTTGCCAGCAAATTCAGTGGCGTTCATCTTTCCCGTTTCCTTTCCTTCACTTGGATCTCTTTCCTTCAGGGGACGGCGGGCGACCATTGGCACTTATCCGTCCTGGCAACGAGGCTGCGCCTCTAGCGCTGCGCGCTCAGCCAGGACGAAAGGAGCAAGGCCTTGTAAAGATACCCCGTATCTTTCTTGCCCAACCTCTCTCCACCGCCCTCGCCCACGTGCTGGCTAAATCCGCACTCTACGGGTAGGTAAACGCCGGCTTAATGGAGATCATATGGCCACTGCCTGATTCTAGCACAATTTTCAGCAAAGGCTCAGAATCGAGGTAGTAGAATTTGATGGTGTCGCCGATTGCGCCGCTCATCAGTGGTTCCAGGCCCATTTTCCCGACATGCGTTTCCGCGTTCATAAAAGTGAATTCCACCGGCTTGCCTCGCAGTATCGTGCTGTGCAGCAGCGGCGGTTCGGCTATGTAAATGCTCCAGGGACCCCAGCCGAGCGTTTTGTGGTAGATCTCCACCATCTTCCTCACGTCACGCACCACCACGCCGATCTGGCTTATCGCAATGCCTTTGAAGAGACCTGAATCGTGCGCCATGTGTCGACTCCTTTTCATTACTGGTCAGGGTGTAGCATTCCAGTTGACCAGGAGGTGTGCATGGGGGGAAGAAGCACACCCCCGGTTAGGTCACGCGACTAGGCCGTCCCACCGGCAGGCTGCTCGGACGGCCCCTCCACTATCTCGAAGGCACTCTCACCTGCCTTGGTGAGCCACTCCTCCTTTCCCCGGGCCGCCATCGCGCCCAGTATCACGATGCCCAGGAGCAGCCAGATACCCACGGTTGGAATAGCATATGAGACTGGCGCCGCAGGGTAAGGATTGAACAACTCGTAAGCCAGCCAGCCCAGCGCAGCCAGCGAGAGCAATGGAAAGACGGCGTGGTAGAAGATATTGAACTCGCTCCGGTACTGCCGCCAGTAGAGGAAGAATACGCCAATACTGCCCATGCCGTAGACGATAAGCACAGCCAGCGCCAGCACAAAACTCTCATAGAAGTATCCATTGACCGAGCCGAGCCACCACAGCAGGGCAAAGCCGGTCACGATGTTTACCACCCACTGCAGGATGATCGTGTTGACCGGTGTCCTGTATACCGGGTGTACCCTGGTCAGTACCTTCGGCAGAGAACCGGAGCGCGCCATAGCGTACCACACGCGTGTCCCAATGTTACAGACAGCTATCACGACAGCAACGGTCGAGTTCAAGAGCGCAAACAGGATAAGCCACCAGACCGGCCCCCATACGCGCTTGGCTACCACAACAGCAGGCAGTTCCTGCGAACCGGGCAGCTTAGCGATATTACTGGTGCCCCAGCCGATAATGATCGCCCAGGTAACGAAGACCAAAAAGATGCCGAGCAAGATGATCGAGCCGATCACGGCGCGAGAGACATTCCTGGTCGGATTCTTGCTCTCTTCCGCCAGCGGCGCTGCTCCGTCCCAGCCGGTGAAGGCCTGTAACGAGAAGACGATGGCGAGCGCGAATGAGCCAAAACCAACGGTTGAGATGTTGGCCGGATTGTAGGAGATGACGTTCACGCCGCCTGGACCGGGATTGGCTATAGCCCAGATGCCCAGGAGCACCACCAGCCCCATCTCGATGGTGCCGAGGATAAGCAGTGTCCTGCCCGAAAGCTTAATACCCCGGTACTGGAGCAAGGCGACGGCAGTCACAACCACGAGCATAAATACCCACGGGAACCAGGGCCAGTTGGCGCCCGTGTCCGTCAGTAACTCCTGCTGCAGGATGTTGCCCATGTACAACGAGACGATTCCACCAACCGTGGGCGCGTATAGGATAAACATCCAGGCGACCAGCCAGCCGGCGCGCGGGTGTATGCTGCGACTGATGTACGTGTAGTAGCCGCCGGCGGCCGGCATTTTTTTGGTGAACTGCACCAGGACAATGCCAAGTATGAGGGTGATCACGAAACCGATGGGGTAAGCCAGAGGGGCTGTGACCCCCGCTAAACTTACAACGAAAGGAGTAAAGAACAAAGCGGCGATTGCCGGCGCGATGGTCGTAACGCTCTGCATCAGCACTTCAGGCAGGCTCAATGCACCTGCCTTCAGCTCGGTTGGTACAACCAGTACCTTATTTTCCGGTCCCACAACCGGCAGACGTACGTTACCATCTCCTTGTGTCGAAGAGTCATCGATTGTGGCCATTTTTCTCCTCTTTATATGAGTATGAGTCAGATCGAAACAACTACCAGGACAGTCCACTCCCTGGACTATGTGACAGGTTCTCTCCTTATCCTGCTTTACCTCCTTTCACTCCTGTCCACCTGGACGCTTCCGCTCCAGGCTGCACGAGTTCCTTCGCCGTCGTCTCATCTGTCACCAGCACATCGACGTACCCTGTACGCAATGCACCGCGTATCGCCGCGTACTTCTCGGGTCCAGCAGCTACTGCAACAACGGTAGGGATGCGCGCAAGTTCTTCCCGTTCAATTGCAATCAGTCGATCATCGAGCACTGCTACGGGCTCCCCCCGGATATTGAAAAAGCGCGCGGAGACGTCACCTACCGCGCCAGACTGCAGGAGCCGCTTCCGGTCTTCCGCGCTCAGGTGTCCGTAGCGTACCAGTGGAGCACTATCATCCAGGTTCCCGATGCCGACCAGCGCCAGCTCACTTTCCGCGGCAGACTGCAGGGCTGCCCTGATCGAGCCATCGCTCAGCATTGCCTGCCTGATGTCGGGGGAATCTACCAGCAGCGGTGCTTGTAAATAGTGGATGCGGCTGCGTGGATACAGAGAGGCAATGTGCCGGGCCAGCTCATGTCCTTGAATACCAGGCATGGCTCTACCAAATCCACCCAGCAGCATGGAAACATCGAGATCGGTCACCGTGCCAGGGGACAGCAAAGGCACCATTGCGGAGAGCATTCTACCAAAGGAGAGGCCCAGTCGTGCACCATTCGTCAGCGCGCTGCCAAGGTAATCTGCTGCCACAGACGCCACCGCTGCGCTTCCGCCATCCTCATTCGCTACCACTACGGCCCGTTTAAGTCCAAAGCGATCCGCCAGGTCGCGCGCGAGCGTCACCTCGAGACGCCGGGGGCGGCGGATCTCGATATGCACGATTCCCTCATCCCGTGCCTTCTTGAGATTCCTGGAGACAGTCGCCGGATCAACCTGCAGGTCACGCGCTATGCGTGCCTGGGTCTGACCCAGCACATAAAATCTCGTCGCCAGTTCCACCAGAATATCGACGTCTGCTTTGTCCATGCAGCACCGTTCTTTAAAGCAAGCGTGCAGCGCAATTTCTTGCACCGACTTCATGATTTTGAGAAAGTATACCATCCAGAAGCGGATAAATCAAGTGTTTATGCTCAGCGCTACCCAGCAAGAAGCGGGCGAAGGCACGAACAGCTACGGAACTATCGGCTACGGTGGTCCATGCCCGCCGGCGGACGGTCAACTGCACCACTACGTCTTCAGGCTCTACGCGCTTTCCATATCCCATATTTCAGGTACCGCGCTCAACTTTAACGACCTGCTCAACGCTATGGAGCACCATGTCGTGGGCACTACAAGTATCATCGGCACATTTAAATTACCGGGCTAAACGCTTTTACCTGCATTCACAAGGCCTTGCGAGGTATAATGAAACACAGTTTACTGAGCGATGCAAACGAAAAAGGCGACACATCAATGGACAGGAATAGGTATGATAAGTTCACCGAGCGGGCCAGGAAGGTCTTGAGTCTCGCTCAGGAAGAAGCCCAGCGCTTCCAGCATAATTATATTGGCACCGAACATCTCTTGCTTGGTCTTGTGCGTGACGGAGAAGGGGTCGCCGCCAAGGTATTGAGCAACCTCGGCGTGGAGCTGAATAAAGTTCGTGATGCCGTTGAATTTATCGTTGGCCGTGGAGACCGCATTGTGCTTGGTGAAATTGGCCTCACCCCACACGCCAAAAAAGTGATCGAACTCGCTGTGGATGAAGCTCACCGCCTGAACCATCATTACATTGGAACAGAACACCTCCTGTTAGGCCTGGTGCGCGAAGGTGAAGGGATCGCCGTCGGGGCGCTAGAAAGCCTGGGGGTTAACCTGGAGAAAGTACGCACACAAACCATCCAGGCGCTCAGCCAACCTGGTCTATCTCAGATGATGCAAGTACCACCACAGCTAAAAGCTGTGCAAATGGAAGTGGAGGGACTAAAGCAGCTAAAAGATGCACTACAGGCGCTGGAAGCAATACTCCGTGAAAAGGAAGTGGCTATTCAAAGGCAAGAGTATGAGCTGCTGGCTGCTGAACTACGTGATCGTGAGGTGAAACAGCGTGACCTCATCGCCAGGCTAGAGTTTGAGTGGCATCGCGAGCGTGAAAACAAGGAGCGCGGGCAGGAACCAGGTGAAGAGAAGACGGAACCTGTCCAAGATGACGACGATAAAGTACAGGAGCCTAGTCAAGAGGAAAAGGACTTCATTCAGACGCTTGGCAATCTCAGCCAGGATGAGAGGGACAGGTTTGATACGTTCACTGTGCGGGCCAGAAGGGTCTTGAGATTTTCTCGGGAAGAGGCTCAGCGCTTCCAGCACAATTACATCGGTACCGAACACCTCCTGCTCGGCCTTGTGCGTGAGAACGGAGGCGTTGCGGCCAGGGTGCTGCGCAATCTTGGCGTAGGGATCAATAAGGTTCGTTCTAGTGTTGAGTTTATTATTGGACGAGGAGATCGTATTGTTCTTGGTGAACTTGGCCTCACCCCGCGCGCTAAAAAAGTGCTCGAACTCGCCGCTGATGAAGCCCGTCGCCTGAATCATGACTATATTGGGACAGAGCACCTGCTCTTGGGGTTAGTGCGGGAAGGGGAAGGCATCGCCGTCTGGGCGCTAGAAAGCCTGGGGGTGAACCTGGAGAAGGTGCGTACGCAAACGATCAGGGTGCTCAGTCAGCAGAAAGATTCCTGATCAAAGAGGAAGCCGCCCGACTGGGACTTAGTCGCCCTCTTAGCTGCCCATTAGTCGTTTACCAACTCCCAGGGTCTGGCCGCCATCGACAGGGATCACCGCCCCTGTAACCCATGCTGCATGTGGATCGACCAGTTGCACTATCCACCATGCAAGCTCCTCCGGGGCGCCCATACGCCCCAGGGGCACGGTCGCGACCAGGTCTTCGTGCACCTTGTGGATATCATCACCGAGGGTGTAAAGAATAGAGGTAGCAGCAGGGCCGGGCGCAATAGCATTCACGCGGATGCCATCCACGGCGAGTTCCGCCGCCAGGCAGCGCGTCAGGTGTTCTACTGCTGCCTTGGTCATCGAGTACAGCGCATTCTCCACTCGTACCCACGAGCCAACGGAGGAACCCAAGTTGACGATTGCGGGTGCCGGGGAACGCCGCAGGGCAGGGAGCGCCGCCTGGATCAAAAAGAAAACGCTGCGTACATTGGTTGCTACCTGCTCATCAAACTCGGCCAGCGTGAACTGGTCGAACGGCTTCGCCACCAGTCCCGCCGCATTATTGATCAACACGTCGATGCGTCCAAGGCGGGAGAGCACTTGCTCGACGATTTCTTGCGGCGTCTCTGCTTTTGAGACATCTGCCGGCAGCACAAAGGCTTCGCTTCCAGCAGCCTCGATCTCACGCGCAACCCCGGCGAGTTTTTCCTCCCTCCGTCCCACCAGCACTACGACCATTCCTCTTTCAGCCAACAGGCGAGCCGTTGCAGCGCCGATCCCCGAACCTGCTCCCGTGACAATGGCTACTGGTTTGTCTGTAGGAGTTGCATGCATTGATGTCTCCTTTCATGCCAAACGAATATGCAGTCAAAGCTACAACGTTTTACCAACGAGGGGCGATGCAAGCATCCCCACCCTTCCCTTCTCCTCCCCCGCCCCTACGCGGTTCTTCTAGGAGGGGTCGCACATCAGTATCAGATAGCCGTCATGCCTCCATCCGAGGCCCAGGCCGCGCCGGTCACATAAGAGGCCTCGTCAGAGGCAAGGAAAAGCATCACCGCAGCAACCTCTTCCGGCTGCCCGGGGCGCCCCAGGGGAATGGTACGCAGCAAACCCTCAAGCTCCTCGTCGTTCTCCATGAAATATTTCGTCATGGGTGTATTCATGAAGCCTGGGATAACAGCGTTGACCCGGATGCCGTGGCGGGCATAATCGTTCGCCATCACCCTTGTCAGGCCATAAACACCTGCCTTGCTTGCACTGTATGCTGAGTAACCCGGAGCACAGCCGAAAAGGCCTGTGGGAGAGGCGGTACAGATCACGCTCCCGCCGCCAGAGGCAAGCAGCGCCCGAATACCATGCTTGCAGGTGAGGAAAATACCTGTGAGGTTAACAGCGATCGTGCGGTCCCATACTTCCTTTGTGAGTTCGTGGGCGCGAGCATCCTCGCCAATAAGTTCGATCCCCGCGTTTGCTACGACGACATCCAGCCCGCCCCAGCGCGCAACAGCTTCGTCGACTGCCTGCGCCACCTGGTCCTCGCCGGTGACATCAGCAATCAGTGGGAGAGCTTCACCGCCTGAAGACGTAATGCGTGAGAATACCTCGTCGACAGCGCCTCGATTGATGTCAATAAGACCAACCCTGGCGCCCTCCTGTGCAAAACGGATGGCCGCAGCCCGGCCCATTCCGTTGCCGGCTCCTGTGATGATCGCCCGCTTGCCTGAAATTCGTCCGCTGCTCATACTGATCCCTCCATGCTAAACCTGTCTTGTAGGTCTTCGGTTGGTTATTACGGGAAATACTAAAAAGCAAGCATACAGTGCAATTTCTTGCACTGTATTCATGAACTTGAAAAAAGTATAACATCCGGCAGCGAAGCGGTCAAGGGGTTGTGCTCAGAGGCAGGGAAACTGTGTAAACATCGCATCGATGGTCATAGAAATACTCCTTGTCTCCGGTTTTTCCCCAGCATACCACATCCCTTAAAATCCAACTGTACTGGTGTATAATCAATGACGAGACAGTGATGAGTAAGGGAGAGATAGAGGTCTACCCGAAAAAGTCTTATGATTGGCCTGGCGATTGCCCGCGATTTTGCGCGGCAAGGTGTACGGGTAACAATATCCGACATCGACATCGAAAGAGGGCGCGCAGTTGCAGGTGAACTGCAGGGAGCGCGTTTCCAGGCAGCAGACCTGGGGAACGCAGATGATATTCAGCGACTCGTGGCAGATACTACCAGCGCTGAAGGCCAGGTAGACATCCTGGTGAACAACGCGGGCATCCAGTACGTCGCGCCCATCACTGAGTTTCCAGAAGCAAAATGGCGGCAGATCATTGAGCTTATGCTCACTGCCCCGTTCCTGCTCACCAAAGCTGTGCTGCCAGGCATGTATGCCCACAAGTGGGGACGAGTGATCAATATCGCATCGGTACACGCGCTGCGGGCCTCTGCTTTTAAATCTGCATATGTGGCTGCCAAGCATGGCCTCCTGGGGCTAACCCGTGTCACCGCCCTCGAAGCGGCCGAGTATGGCGTGACCTGTAATGCCATTTGCCCTTCCTATGTAAGGACCCCTCTCGTCGAGAAGCAGATTGCTGACCAGGCGCGTATGCACCATATTCCCGAATCCGAGGTTGTACAAAAAATCATGGTAGCGGAGGGAGCCATCAAACGCCTTCTGGAACCTGAAGAGGTTGCGTCATTAGTGACATATCTCTGCACCGATGCTGCCAGCGGCATCACCGGCAGTGCCCCGACAATTGATTGCGGGTGGACGGCACATTAGAGAAGCGGAGACCCTGGTGAAAACCGAAGCATCCACTTCCCAGGATGAGCGTATTACTGCCACCTGGCGCGTGATTAGCGTCTGCACTTTAATCACGTTTGTTGGCTTCAATTTACGCTCAGTAATCCTGGCGGTACCTCCCGTCCTGCCGCTTATCCAGCATGATTTAGGACTCTCCTACGCCACGACGGGCCTCCTGACCGCGTTGCCCGTGCTGGCACTGGCCGGGGGTGCGTGGCCATCAGGACTGCTTGCGGAGCGCATTGGTGCATGGCCTTGCGTGTCAATCGGCCTGGTGCTCGTTGGCGCCGGCACCCTCCTACGCGCCTTCTGGCCCACAGCGTTCTTGCTCTTCCTCTTCACTCTGCTTCTGAGCCTGGGCATTGTCCTCACTCAAGCTACGATACCCGTGCTAATACACCACTGGTTTCCAGAACACATCGGCCTTGTTGCCGCGCTTTTTAGCGATGGACTGATCATTGGCGAAGCGGTGGCAGCAGGAGTAACTGTTCCCATCATGCTACAATTTCTGGGAAAGGACGCCTGGGCGAGCACATTCATTTTGTGGAGCATCCCTGTATTCCTCCTGCTCGCTCTCTGGTTCTGGCTTGCCCCGGCCGCACATACAAAGGTATCCAGGCACTTGCTTTCCCTACAACGTATTGCGGCATCTACGACATCGCAGAGCAGCGCCCAGCCCACCCAACGGACACGTGTCAGCGCCTTGCACCTGGGCATCATGGTCGGCGCTGGCAGCCTCGTCTATTTCGGCATGAACGGCTGGATCGCTCCATATAACCAGGCCATACACCACGCGGATATTACACCGCTGGCCCTGGTAATACTCAATGCGGCGCAACTGCCGGTCAGCCTGGCAGTTACGGTCATCGCGCAGCAGATTGCTGGACGCCGCTCTCCCTTCATTGTCGCGGGCGCTATCTGCGCCGTGGCAATCAGCGGCTGGCTATTCACCCCGGCTGCGCTGGAACCTTTCTGGGCAGCGTTGCTTGGCGGAAGCGCCGCCCTTGTCTTCACCCTGGGTATTGCCCTGCCACCCCTACTGGCAGGGCCCCACGAGGTGGCACGTCTCAGCGGCATCGTGCTCTCACTCACTTATGGTGTTGCCTTCGTAGGACCTCTGCTCGGCGGAGCACTATGGGATCTTTTCCAACTGCCTCCCCTGGCATTTCTGCCGGTGGCCCTTGCCAGCATTTTACTCATTGTGCTCGGCGCTCTCCTTCCCTCGCGTGGCAGCTTCGGCCTTGCACCCAGAACCAGCCGCGTAGGCGGGAAGGAGCCAGGCACCGCCATGCCTACACCACCAAAGGCATAGTGTATTACCACGGTTTGTAACATTTGTATCACTTGTATCACTTGTATCACTTGTAACAGTTGTATCGCGGTGTTACAAAGGGGAGATTACCAGGGGAGAACAGGCCTCCTGGCTCGCTTGTCCCTCTTTTTCTGATACGAAGATGCAGTCAAAGCTACCAGCAAGGGGCGATGCTGGCACCTATCCGTCTCACCAACGCTGGTTCTTGCCCGTCTCGGCTGGCACCTATCCGTCTCGCCAACGCGGCTGCGCCGCTACTGCTGCGCAGTCAGGCGAGACGCAAGGCATACCGTGCGCGGTCAGCCGAGACGAAAGGCACTGCGCTGTTCTTACCCGTTCTGCCTGACTGCGCGGCTACTGCTGCGCAGTCAGGCAGAACGAAAGGCAGCTACCCTGCGGGTCAGGTGAGACGCAAGGAGAAGGGATGCCACTACATCTTATCCCTTGGATGTTGACAGAACAATAGGATAACTTGCTCATGGTATTACAGATTTCACGCGAACAGGTACGGAGTTTTCTTGCACGCTACCACTTCTTAGCGACCGATTTACCGGGTGTTTTTGATCATTTGGGGACAGTGCAATACGATCCACTCAATCCTGTTGGGCGCAATCCTGATCTTGTATTCCAGGCACGCATTCCAGGC
>WNFE01004793.1_pt1 | contig 10155 bp, 10 predicted proteins | sample 5400451 | NCBI WGS metagenome assembly WNFE01 (sample SAMN13153344, study PRJNA577476) | soil metagenome | isolation source: 200 cm saprolite under Douglas fir tree site 2 hole 2 | place: USA:California | collected 2015-04-18 | reverse complement strand
CGGCGACTACGTCGCGGGTCCCAACCACGTCCTCCCAACCGCGGGCACGGCGCGCTTCGCGTCGCCGCTCGGCACGGAGGATTTCGTCAAGCGCTCGAGCGTCATCGAGTACTCGCTGCGCGGGCTCGCCGCCGCCGCGCCCCATCTCAGGACGCTCACGCGGATCGAGGGGCTCGCCGGGCACGGGCGCGCGGCCGAGCTGCGGCTCGGGAACGACCCTGGGAGGAGCGAATGAGCGCGGAGACGACGGCACGGCAGGCCCGCGTCGAGCGCAAGACCAAGGAGACGGAGATCTCGCTCCAGCTCAACCTCGACGGCACCGGCGCCTCGAAGGTGCACACGCCAATCCCGTTCTTCAGCCACATGCTCGAGGCGTGGGCAAAGCACGGCCTGATGGACCTCACCGTCGAGGCGCAGGGGGACGTCGAGGTGGACCAGCATCACACGGTCGAGGACGTCGGCATCGTGCTCGGGCAGGCGCTCCGGCTGGCGCTCGGCGACAAGAAGGGCGTCGTCCGCTACGGCACCGCGTTCGTCCCGATGGACGAGGCGCTCGTCGCCGCGTCGGTGGACCTGTCGGGCCGGTCGTTCCTCGTCTTCGGCGTGCCGGTGGCGCGGACGCGCGTGTCGAACTTCGACCTCGACCTGCTCCAGGAGTTCTTCCGCGCCTTCGCCTTCAACGCCGAGCTCACGCTGCACGTGACCATGCACTACGGCCACAACCTCCACCACATCACGGAGGCGGTGTTCAAGGCCGTCGGTCGCGCTCTCGCCGAGGCGGCGCGCATCAATCCGCGGATCGCGGGTGTCCTCCCGTCCACGAAGGGAGCCCTGTGAGCCTATGATCGCCGTCGTCGACTACGGTCGGGGCAACCTCGGCTCCGTCGAGAAGGCGTTCGCCCGCGTCGGCATCCCGGCGGTCGTGACCCAGGATCCGCGGGCCGTGGACGAGGCGGACGCCGTCGTACTCCCCGGCGACGGGGCGTTCCACGACGCGATGGCGAACCTCGAGCGCCTGGGGCTCCTGCCGGCGCTCGGGCGGGCGCTGGACGGGAGCCGGCCATTTCTCGGCATCTGTCTGGGCTACCAGCTCCTGTTCTCGACGAGCGAGGAGTTCGGCGAGGGGCGCGGCCTCGACGTGATCCCGGGTCTGGTGCTGAGGTTCCCGCCGGGCCGGAAAGTCCCGCACATGGGCTGGAACCGCGTCCGCCACGCGGGCGACCTGCGCCTCTTCGAGGGGATCCCGCCGGGGGCCAGCTTTTACTTCGTCCACTCCTATTACCCCGTTGTCGCGGGGGCCGCGAGCCCGGCTTCGGGTCGCCCGATCCTTCGCGCGGCATGGTGCGATTACGGGATCACATTCGCCGCGGCGATCGAGCAGGGGCGGATCTACGCGACCCAGTTCCACCCGGAGAAGAGCCAGCGCTGGGGGCTCCGGCTGCTTGAGAACTTCGCGGCGATCGTGAAGGGTGGCGCCCGGTGATCGTCATTCCCGCCATCGACCTCCGCGACGGGCGCTGCGTGCGGCTCCGTCAGGGCCGAAGCGACCAGGAGACCGTCTTTTCCGAGGATCCGGTCGCGACGGCCGTGTCCTGGACGAGGCTCGGCGCAGCGCGGCTCCACGTCGTGGACCTCGACGGCGCGTTCGCCGGCGAGCCGCGCCAGACCGCGCTCGTCGCCAAGATCGTGGCGGCGGTCTCCCCAGTCCCCGTGCAGATGGGCGGCGGCCTGCGCGATCTCGAGGCGGTCGGGCTGGCGCTCGAGACCGGCGCGCGCTGGGCCATCGTGGGGACGCGAGCCGCGCTGGATCCGGAGTTCCTCCGCGAGGTCTGCCGGACTTGGCCGGCGCAGGTGATCGTCGCCGTGGACGGGCGGGGGTCGCGCGTCGCGATCCGTGGCTGGACCGAGGTCGCGAGCGAGACCGTGATCGATGTAGGGAGGCGAGCCTGCAACGCGGCAGCGGCTGCGCTCCTGTACACTGACGTGACCCGCGACGGCACCGGGATCGGGCCCAACGTGGACGAGACCGCGAGGCTGGCCCGCGCGGTCGCCGTGCCAGTCCTCGCGTCTGGCGGCGTGGCGCGCCTCGACGACTTGCGACGGCTCGCCGAGGTGCCTGGCGTGGAGGGCTGCGTGGTGGGGCACGCCCTCTACACCGGCGCGATCGATCTCGCCGAGGCCCTGCGGGAGCTGGCCAAATGACGCAAAGGGCATTGATCGGACGGAGCCCCGGCGCGCCTGGGGCAGGCCACCCACGGAGTGGGGCGGCCTCGCGGATGCCCGGCGTGAGGGCGGGAGAGGAAGGGAGCCGGGTCGCGCCTGGATCAGGCCACCCCCGGAGTGTGTCGGCCTCGCGGACCCCGCTACAATAAATGCTCGCCAAGCGCGTCATCCCGTGCCTCGACGTCAAGGACGGCCGTGTCGTCAAGGGCGTCCGCTTCGTGGACCTGCGCGACGCGGGCGACCCGGTCGAGGCCGCGCTCGCGTACGACGCGCAGGGCGCCGACGAGCTCGTCTTCCTCGATATCACGGCCTCGCACGAGGCGCGCGAGATCATGCTCGACGTCGCGCGCCGCACCGCCGAGGGCATCTACATGCCGCTGACCGTCGGCGGCGGCATCCGCTCGATCGACGACGTGCGACGGCTCCTGCGGGCGGGGGCCGACAAGGTCTCGCTGAACACCGCCGCGCTCGAGCGCCCCGCGCTCGTTCGCGAGGCGGCCGAGCGCTTCGGGAGCCAGTGCATCGTGGTCGCCATCGACGCGCGTCGTGAGGGCCGGGGAACGCGGCAGCGCTGGGGGGTTTACACCCATGGCGGCCGGCGTCCCGCGGGGCGCGACGCGGTCGCGTGGGCGCGCGAGGTGGTCACGCTCGGCGCGGGCGAGATCCTCCTCACGAGCATGGATCGCGACGGCACCAAGGACGGCTACGACCTCGAGCTCACGCGCGCCGTCTCCGACGCGGTCTCGGTGCCCGTGATCGCCTCTGGCGGCGCCGGGTCGCTCGAGCACCTCTACGAGGGGCTCGTCGAGGGACGCGCCGACGCGGTGCTGGCGGCGTCCATCTTCCACTTCGGCCTCCACACCATCGCGGAGGCCAAGGCCTATCTCGGGGCGCGCGGCGTCGAGGTGCGGTGCGAGCCATGAGGGTCGAGGAGCTCACGTTCGACGCGCAGGGCCTGATCCCCGCCGTGGTCCAGGAGGCGGACACGGGCGAGCTCCTGATGGTGGCCTGGATGGACCGGCCGGCGGTGGAGAAGACGCTCGCGAGCGGCGTGACCCACTTCTGGTCGCGCTCGCGCGGCGTCCCGTGGCGCAAGGGCGAGACCTCCGGCCACACCCAGCACGTCCAGGCCGTCTACGCCGACTGCGACGCGGACGCGCTGCTCGTGCAGGTCCACCAGGAGGGCGTCGCGTGTCACACGGGGCAGCGTACCTGCTTCTTCACGACCCTCCAGACGGGCGGAGGCCCGCCCGGGTCACAGCCGCCCGCGAACATGCTCGAGCGGCTCGAGCGGACGATCGAGACGCGGAAGACGAACCCGCCGCCGGGCTCGTACGTCGCCGGGCTCCTCGCGGAGGGCGAGGGGGCAATCTGCCGCAAGATCGGCGAGGAGGCGACCGAAGTCATCACCGCGGCGCTCGGGGGTGAGGGCGATCGGCGTCTGATCGAGGAGGCGGCCGATCTCTGGTTCCACACGCTGGTCCTGCTCGGCGCGCGGTCGATCCCGTTCCGCGAGGTGATCGAGGAACTCGCGCGGCGGCACGCGGAGCGGACCACGCCGGACCGTTAGGGGACGGTGGGAGCGCGCGGCGTCGTGGCGCTCGCCCTCGCGGCCGTTGTCGTGACTGCCGGGTGCGCCGGCAGGCGGATCGAGAGCGGCGTCTTCCACTCGCCCAAGGGCTACCGCGTCGGACTCCCGGGGGCCGAGTGGACGGTGGTCGACGCGAGCCGGGCGGACCTCGAGCTCAGGCACCACGCGGCGCCGGCGGCGATGCTGGCCCACGCAACGTGCGGGGACCGGGCACCGGCGCCGAGGCTGGAGGCGCTGTCGCGACATCTCTTGATGGGGTTTCGGAGCCGTGCCATCGTCGAGTGGGGGGACGTCTCGGTCAACGGGCGGCGCGCCGCCCATGCTGTGCTCGACGGCCGCCTCGCCCCGGGTGGCGCGCTCACGAGAGTCGAGACGTACGTGCTGAAGGACGAGCGGTGCGTGTACGACTTCGCCCTGGTCGCGCCGCCGGCGTCCTTCGAGACCTGGCGGGCCGCGTTCCGCGGGCTGGTCGACAGCTTCGCGGCGGAGTGATGGGGTGGAACTCTACCTGAGGCGCACGGTCGTCTGGTACGGCGGACTCGGCCTCCTCACGGGCCGCGTGATGCGGAGCCTGGCGCTCCCACCCAAGTACCTCCGGCTGATCCTCCGCGAGATCGAGTCGATGGGCGTGCAGTCGCTCGGCGTCGCGCTCACTGCGGCGATCTTCACGGGGATGGTGTTCACGATCCAGAGCGCGGTGAACATGGCGCGCTTCGGCGCCGAGACCTACGTGGGCCCGGTCGCGGCCCTCGCGATCCTCCGGGAGCTCGGGCCGGTGCTGACCGCGATCCTCGTCGGCGGCAGGGTCGCCTCGGGGATCACGGCGGAGCTCGGCTCGATGAAGGTCACGGAGCAGATCGACGCGCTCAGGATGCTCGGCGTGAACTACGTCAAGCGCCTCGTGGTCCCGCGCGTACTCGCGTCGCTCGTCGTCTTCCCCCTGCTCACGGTCCTCACCGACGCCGTTGGCGTCCTGGGCGGCCTGGTGATCATGTACGTCGAGCGCGGCGCGGACGTGTACGCCTACTGGAACACGACCACCTACTGGGTGGTGCCGAAGGATTTCCTGACGGGCATCGGGAAGTCGGTCTTCTTCGGCGCGGTCGTGACGCTGATCGGCTGCTACAACGGGCTCGCCACCGAGGGCGGCACCGAGGGGCTCGGGCGCGCGACGACGGCGACGGTCGTCCACGTGACGATGGGCGTCATCGTCTCCGACTTCTTCCTCACCAAGCTGTTCCTGACGCTCTTCTACTGAGGCCTTGTGACACAGGCGATCGTCGAGGCCATCGACGTGTGGAAGGACTTCGACCCGGTCGAGGTGCTCCGCGGCGTCTCGTTCGCGCTCGCCAAGGGCGAGACGCTCGTCGTGATGGGCGGCAGCGGCTCGGGGAAGACGGTGCTCCTGCGGCTGGTCGCCGGCCTCATCCGTCCCGACGCGGGCCAGATCCGCGTCTTCGACCACGCGATCGAGCGTCTCTCCGAGGAGGACCTCCTGCTGCTCCGCCGTCGGATGGGCTTCGTGTTCCAGGGGGCGGCGCTCTTCGACTCGCTCTCCGTGTACGAAAACGTCGCGTACCCGTTGCGGGAGCACACGAGCCTGGGGGAGGCCGAAATCCGGGAACGGGTCGTGCGTAACCTCTCGCTCGTGGGGCTCGGCAGCGAGGTGCTCGGACTCCTGCCGGCGGAACTGTCCGGCGGGATGAAGAAGCGCGTCGGCATCGCCCGCGCGCTCTCCGTCGAGCCGGAGGTGCTCCTGTTCGACGAGCCGACCGGTGGGCTCGATCCCACGAACGCCAAGCTCGTCGGCGAGCTGATCCGGGAGCTGCGCGCCGGCGTGTGCGACACCGCCATCGTGGTCACCCACGACATCGAGCTGGCCAAAGCCGTCGCCGATCGCGTGGCGGTGCTGATCGCCGGACGGTTCGCGACGCTCGGTCCGGTGGCCACGGTGCTCGAGACGACCGACAGCGCCGTCCAGGCTTTCCTGGCCGGCGAGGCGAGGTGAGGCGATGAATATGGCAGTGCGAGCCGCAGCCGAAGGCGAGGTGAGCCGATGAACGAGGAACAGCGCGAGTTCGCCGTGAAGTTCCGCGTCGGCGTGTTTGTCCTCGTGGCGCTCGCCGCCTTCCTCGGCATGATTTACGCCCTCGGCGCGCGGGCGCGGCTCTTCGAGGCGCGTTACACGATCCACGCCGACTTCACCGAGGTCGCCGGGCTCATGGAAGGCGCGACGGTCCGGCTCGCCGGCGTGCAGATCGGCCGCGTCGGGGGCGTGCACCTGCCGGGCCAGCCCGGCGGCAAGGTGCGGGTCGACCTCAACATCGCCCGGCGCTACGCCGACCGCATCCGCAAGGACTCGATCGCGCGCATCGAGACGCAGGGGTTGCTCGGCGACAAGGTGGTCGAGGTCACGGTGGGAACGACCGCGGCCCCGCCCCTCCAGCCTGGCGAGGTCCTCGCCGCGCGCGACCCGAGCGACTTCGCCCGCGTGCTGACGCAGGGCGCCGACATGACGAGAGACGCCGCGGCGCTCGTCGCGGCGCTTCGCAAGACGGCCGAGGATGTGAACCGGGCGAAGCTCGTCGCGGACGTCTCGACGACGGTCAACAAGATCAGCCGCGTCGTCGATCAAGTCGAGCACGGTCGTGGCTGGGCTCACGCCCTCTTGTTCGAGGAGCCGGTGGCGCTCAAGCGCTTGAACGAGGCGGTCACGACGACGCAGAAGCTCGTCGATCGCGTGGCCGAGGGCCAGGGCGCCGCGGGAGTGCTCCTCTCGCCGGAAGGGACGGCCGCCGCGAAGCGATTCGCGGCGGCGATGGATCGGGTCGGGCGCCTGATCGACCGTCCGGGCGCCGAGGAGGGCATGCTCCCGGCGCTCCTCTTCGACCCGAAGTACACGGAGACGCTCGAGAACCTCCGGACCGTCACGCGGAACCTCCGCGACGTGTCCGACCGGGTCGCCGGGGGGCGCGGCGCGCTCGGTGCGCTCGTGGCTGACGGGGACGACGGCGGTCTGCGTGGGGCCGTGCAGGACCTGAAGGTCGCGGTGACGAACCTCAAGGCGATCAGCGAGAAGGTCAAGGACGGCGAGGGGACGATCGGCGCGCTCATCGCCGACCCGACGATCTACGAGCGGCTCGTGACGATCCTCGAGGGCGCCGAACGGTCCTTCCTGCTCCGGTCGCTCATCCGGAGCCTCGGCGAGCAGGGCGCGGAGTCGAAGGGTGACAGCACGCGACGCTAGCGTCTACCGCTGCCAGCAGTGCGGGTACGCGAGCCCGAAGCCCGGCACCTGCCCCGACTGCCTGCGGGCCGGCGCGGGCTACATCCAGCTCGTGGAGGAGCGCGCGGCGCCGGCGCGCGGCGCCTGGCGGGCGCCTGCCGCTCAGGGGCGGCCGCGGCCGCTGCGCGACATCACGATAGAGCCCCACGACCGCGTCCGCACCGGCATCGGTGAGCTCGACCGCGTCCTCGGCGGCGGCGTCGTTCGCGGCTCGCTCGTCCTGGTCGGAGGGGATCCGGGAATCGGGAAATGCGTGACAGGCGATACCAGGGTTTTTGACCCGCTCAGTGGGGACTATCGCCCGGTGACGGCGTTCAAGGGTCAAGGACATGGCGTCTTGAGCGTGGACGAGCAGACTCTACGACTGAGCCCGGCATCGGTTGCGGTCTTCCACGAGCGGGGAGCGCACCAAATCGTCGAGGTGAGGACGGTGCTTGGACGCACATTGCGCTGCACGCCAGATCACCCCGTGTTCACCGTGGAAGGTTGGCGGACAATCGGCAGCCTGAAGCCTGGCACTCGTATTGCCTCACCGCGCGCCTTGCCGTATTTCGGCCGCGACTCGTTGCCCGAGCCTGCAATTAAGCTCATTGCCTACATCCTCTCGGATGGCTCGGCTGGGTCACAGATCTCGGTGACAAGCCAACTCCAGCAGGTCGAGAGGGATCTACACGAGATCGCGAACGCTTTCGGGATGAAGTTGGTTTGTTACCCGAAGCCGAGGAACGCTGCGCGTCAGTATCGACTGACCAACGACGTCAGACAGCGAGCCCCGGCCAGGCGAGAGTTCAGCTCGGCTCTCCGGGTGATACGAGAGAAAATCGGCTTCGCCTGGCAGGAGTGGGCACGGCGAGCGGCCGTTGACTACGGCTTACTTTACGCTTGGCGGAGCGGCCAGTGCGTGCCCAGCGGCGCCGAGCTATGCCGATTGGCCGACGCTGCCGGCGTGCCCTTGGCGGATCTGGCGCCCGACGCGCGCAGTCGTGCCGAAGCCAAGACGCCGGTGGCCCGCTTCCTCGAGGAGGTCGGGCTTCGATACAAGAAAGCGCGCGACAAAGCGATACCCGAGTGCGTCTTCCGCTTATCACGCGACCAACTCGCGCTGTTTCTAAGGATTCTGTTTACGTGCGACGGTTCTGTTTATGTCAACCGGCGCGGCCAGCCAGGAGTCTCTTACAGCACGATCAGTCGCCGCCTGGCGGAAGACGTACAGCACCTTCTGCTCCGCTTTGGCTTTGTCGCGACGCTCCGCAGCAAGACTACTCGTGTGAAAAGTCGACTCTACACGGCCTATGAGGTTGTCCTTCTAGGGATCGCTAACGTGCAACAGTTCCTCGGAACCATCGGTATCGTCGGTCGAGATGCGGCCTGCGCTCAGGTGGCGGCGATGTCGGCAGGGCGAGGCCCCTCGACGTTGCGAGACACGATACCGACCGGCCCGTCGTTCTGGGCGCACCTGCGGGCCGTTGTGGCAAACGAGACGTTCGCGGAGATTTCCCGCCGATCCGGAGTCAAGATCGGGAATCGACGTCACGAGCGACCGCTCTGCCGCTCAACACTTGCCGGTCTCGCCAGTGCGTTTCCCGACGCTCGCCTGCACGCCTTCGCGCACGGCGACGTTTATTGGGACGAGATTGCGAGCGTTCGTCCCGCCGGCAGCGCGCCCGTCTACGACTTGACGGTCGCAGGAAGCGCCAACTTCGTCGCCAACGATCTAGTGATTCACAACTCGACGCTCCTGCTTCAAATGGCGCGGGCGCTCGCGCACGTCACGCCGCCCGTCCTGTACGTATCGGCGGAGGAGTCCGCGGCGCAGGTCAAGATGCGCGCCGATCGGCTCGGGATCGCCGCGGACGGCCTGCTCCTCTGGACGGAGACCGACCTCGCTGCCGTCCAGGTCCAGCTCGACGACGTGAAGCCCCGCGCGCTCGTCGTCGACTCCATCCAGACCGTCTTTCTCCCCGAGCTCGAGTCCGCGCCGGGCAGCGTCGCTCAGGTGCGCGAGTGCGGCGCCCGCCTCATGATGCTCGCCAAGGGGCTCGGGATCGCCACGTTCCTCGTCGGCCACGTGACGAAGGAAGGGGCGCTCGCGGGACCGCGCGTCCTCGAGCACCTCGTGGACACCGTCCTCTACTTGGAGGGCGAGAGCCACCACGCCTACCGCGTGCTCCGGGCGGTGAAGAACCGCTTCGGCTCCACCAACGAGATCGGCGTTTTCCAGATGGGCGAGGGAGGGCTGGCGGAGGTGACGAACCCGTCGGAGTTCTTCCTCGCCGAGCGGCCCGGCGACGCGCCGGGCTCGGTCATCGTCTCGAGCCTCGAAGGCACGCGCCCGCTGCTGCTCGAGCTCCAGGCGCTCGTCGCGCGCGCGTCCTTCGGCACGCCGCGGCGGACGGTGCTCGGCGCCGACTACAACCGGGTCTGCCTTCTGCTCGCGGTGCTCGAGAAGCGTGTCGGCATGCCGCTCGCGAGCCAGGACGTGTTCGTCAACGTCGCGGGCGGCGGCCGCGTGACGGAGCCGGCGGCGGATCTCGGCATCGTCCTGGCCGCCGCGTCGAGCTACCTCGACCGGCCGGTGCCGGGCGACGTCGTCGTGCTGGGCGAGGTCGGGCTCACGGGCGAGGTGCGTGCGGTGACGGGGCTCGACATCAGGCTGAAGGAAGCGGCCGCGCTCGGCTTCCGGCGCTGCGTCGTGCCGAAGAGCGGCGTTGGTGCCGGCGCGAAGTTTCCCCTCGAGGTCCGCGGTGTGGCCACGGTCAGCGGCGCGCTCGAGGCGCTCCTCGGCTGATGGCGGGTCAACCGTCCTGACCAGGAACGTCGTCCGGCTGCTCGTGCTGGTGGTCTCGGCCGCGGCCGGTGGGGCGGCGGCCCGCGTGCTGGGGGCGCCCGTCGCGGCCGGCGTCGCCGTCGGCGCGCTCGCCGGTGGCGTCGCGGTCCTGCTCGAGGTCCTCGCCGCGTCGCTCCCGATCGAGCGCCTGTTTTGGGGCGTCGCGGGCGGGCTCACCGGCCTCGGGGCCGGGCTGGTCCTGGGCCTCGTCGCGGCTCTTCTGATGGA
>WNFE01004792.1_pt1 | contig 10157 bp, 11 predicted proteins | sample 5400451 | NCBI WGS metagenome assembly WNFE01 (sample SAMN13153344, study PRJNA577476) | soil metagenome | isolation source: 200 cm saprolite under Douglas fir tree site 2 hole 2 | place: USA:California | collected 2015-04-18 | reverse complement strand
CCTCGGCGGCGTGTTTGGAGATAAGAATGTGGCCAGCGTCCCCGCAATCCATCACCCGCTGCGCTATGTTGAGGCCCGCACCGGCGAGATTTGCGCGGCCAGTCACATCTATCACGCCGCTGACCGGACCGCTGTGCACCCCCATCCGAAGTTGTAAACGTGGATGCTCCTTGAGAATACGGCTAATTTCAATTGCGCACTGCGCAGGCGCTTCTGGACTGGTGTAAAAAACCAATGCCATGCCGTCGCCGGTTGGAATTTTAATTAAGCGACCCGCGGCTTCAGCCCTCTGAAATTGCTCCGAGGCACGAACTACTTGGGTCAGCTCGTCAACGACTGCGCGCTGTTCGTTAATCGAAAGCTTGGAGTAACCGACGATGTCAATGAACAAGATGTGCGCGATCTCCAGCTCGATCTGCTTGTTGATCTCGGTAGACATATCGGTTCTCGGAGGAGAGGTGGTTGCGCCGGAAAAATAATCTCAATTCATCTGCCGATAGTCGAGAGCATAGCTGCGAGACTACATCACTCACGTCTTCTCTGAGGCACGAATCGACGACGGGGCAGTCGACGACTCACTGAGCGATTTTGCCGCACCGTGTTGGCTTCGGCAACGATCTTCCGACAACGGGGCACGTCGCAAAGGGGAGAGATGAGGGGCCTGGTTCGAACCCCGGTGAGAAAAGAGAAAACTCTCCAGCCGTTACGGTGCGGTCTGAAACGGCCGACGGCGGCGTCGAAAGGCTTGCTGCTCTGGATTTGGTTCACATCGGATTGGGTGAAGCTTACATTGTGCAGGCCAGCCTCGACCACACGCGCTCTAGCCCGAGCGATCGAGCGCGTGTCGCGTTCTATCCCGACCACCTCCCCCGACGGACCAACCAGTCGGGCCACCAGCATTGCTACGTCTCCAACGCCGGAGCCCAGATCCAGGACACGTTGGCCTGGCCCAATGCCTGCTTCGCGGAATAGTCGTTCGGTTAGGGGAGCGAGACGCGCAGCCTGCCGGATTAGGCGCTCGTGTTCCGCATCGGTGCTGCCCAGCGCGTACGGAGAGACAGGGTTGTTAATTCTCATTTTGGCTCGGCAAAGAATTTCTTTGAGTTCACGGCGCTGGCGTAGTTGCCCCGGATGTTGCGTCTTTATGCCAAAAAACTTTTGCGACAAGCGCTTCGAAGCGCGGATCGCCGCGCAAAGGATCAAGCGCGGGGTTGACCTTGATAAACCCGATTTGCGGGTCCCGATCGTCAAAATCTTTTTCAAGCCAGCGCAGCGCCTCGTCTTTATCGCCAAGTCCAAGATTGACGATAGCAAAGCAGTAAGCTGGGACGTAGCCGCGAGTGGATTCATCTTTCAATTGAGCAAGCATCTTGAGTGCTTCGTCTCGCTGGCCGCGCACAGCGTAGGCGTGACCGAGGAAGCCCGCAATTTGTGGGTTGCCGGTCAATTCTCGCACCTTTTCGTATTCTGCAATCGCTGCGTCAATCAGGCCTTTAGCTTCGAGAGCCTCACCCAAGTCCCAGGGTGCAGTGTAGAAGTTGCTGTCCAATTCGATTGTCTTGCGCAGCTGGTCGATGCTTTCGTCAAACCGCCGCGCGTAGATATAAGACCTGCCTATTTCGGCATTGATAATGAGGGAGAGCGGATCAAGTTCGAGGGCGCGTTTCGTCTCCGCGATCGCCTCGTCGAAGCGACCTAAAGCTGAAAGCAGATTGGATCCGAACCATTGATGCGCCGCTGCGTAGTTCGGATTCAATTCGATCGTGCGCTGAAACTCCCTAGTCGCTTGAGAGAAATCGAGGTCATAGAAAAGCACCTGAGCCAAGGAGGTATGTGCCTCTGCCAACCCGTCATCAAGCTCGAGAGCTTTCGCCGCCGCTGCCTTCGCCTTCGGACTGCAATCTCGCGGAGCGACTGGGCCATAAATCGGCATTAAAGCATAAGCGTCGGCGAGTCCTGCGTAGGCGAGCGCGTATTTTCGGGTCCGCGGCGACAGCTTGATTGAAGTAATCGGCCGCTTTCTTCAGATTTTCACCGGTGCGTTTGTTCCAGAAAAATCGTCCTTTAAGATAAAGCTGATACGCCTCAGTGTTCTCTGTAGGCCGGGCTGCAATGGCGTTTCGCTCGGCGCCCGTGAGCTTCGCCTGTAGGGTGTCGGCAATAGTTCTCGCAACCTCGCTCTCGATTGCAAAAACATCGGTGAGTTTCCGGTCGAACGTGTCGGCCCAAAGATGGGAATCAGTGGCGGCCCTGATCAGCTCCACATTCACTCGCACCTTGTCCGCTGACTTTTGCACGCTGCCTTCGAGGATGTTCGCAACCCCAAGTCGCTTTGCAATCTGCGGAAGGTTGTCTGGCGAACTTTTGTAGTGTTGTGTTGACGTCCGCGAAATAACTTTCAGATCTGCGATTCTCGCGAGTCGCGCCAAAATCTCTTCTTGGATTCCATCAGCGAAATACGCGTTATCCGGATCGTGGCTAAGATTTTCGAAAGGTAAAACGGCAATACTTTTTTCCGCAACGGAAGTTTCTCTTACGGCCGCGGGTGACGTGAGTGTCTGCGTGCTCGGCAAATAAGTTCCGCGATGACGCAACAGTATAATCGCTGCAATAGCCGCCAACAGGCAGACCAGGAACAGCGCTGCGATCTTAATCAGAGGCGGCCATCCAACTCGCACAGGCCTCTCGGCTGGTTGTCGGGATGGGCCCTTCACCTTTTCCGGCACCTTTGGGTTTCCGATTTCCTCGCTGTAGAGATTAACGATTCCGAGCTTCCGACCATGTTTCAGTTCGATTTCGCCCAGCTCATGCAAATATGGTTGCCAGAGTTTGTCTTGCGCCAAGTCGTCTGCGACCCGTTTCGATAAGAGAATGTGTCCCGCATCACCACAGGCCATCACACGCTGTGCCATGTTGATTCCCGCCCCGGCGACATTTAATCTGTCATTGACATCTTTGACCTGATCAATCGGACCGCTGTGAACACCCATCCGTAGCCGAATCTGCGGATGGTTTTTTAGCGCCCTGGCAATTTCCATTGCACACTGCACCGGCTCCTCCGGAGTTTGGAAGAAAATGAGCGCCATCCCGTCGCCCACCGGAATCCGAATTAGCTTGCCGGCCCCTTCACTTTTCCGGAATTGAGGGGTTTTTCGTACCGTTCGATTGAGTTGTTCAACCACTTCTCGCTGCTCGTTGACGAGCAACTTCGAGTAGCCCACCACGTCGATAAACAAGACGTGCGCAATCTCAAGGTGCGAATCGAGTTTGAGCTTGGCCGCCATCAAATCACCGTACTCAGAATCGTACTGCTCTAACGGCGGTCAACGGAATCGCTATGATTCCAACCAGGGCACAACACCGTAGGCTGCCGCCACCTTGTAGACATTGCGCCGTTTCAGCTTAGCGAAGAAGTTCTTCGGGTTCACTCTGCGCGCCTTGACGAAGCGCTCGTCACGGGGCTGTACTCTACGTCGATGCGGGTGACCTGAAAAGCACGTTATCATCCAGGTCGCTCACATTAATCGTCCTAATTTGCCCTGCATACGCTCAATTTGCGCACCGCATCCGAAACACAGGTGGAAGAGATTTGCTTGGCTGGACTCCTCAGGCCCCGGGGCTCTAGTGTCTGCCAGGTAATCTCTTCCCAGTACGTACGCCGAGTGGTCATACCTTTTTCGCCTTGGCTGCAATTGCCGCTTTAACGGCGCTCCGCGGCGAATCCCACAGGCGGAATTTCCAATACGGAAACTGATCTCGTTCAACCGCTGAAAATAAGCCTTCAAATTAGGACACTACCCGAAACCCTTTGCGTTTGCCTCGAATCGCGCTTATATACGTTCACTAGAACATGATGCAATCCCCCTGACATGTCCGGACAAAGCACAGGCGAACGCGTACCAGGCAAGAAATACCCGCAAGTAGTTGAAGCCGCCGCTGTCGGCGACCCAACAAATCGTATCGCACGCAACCTCAAGCCTTCTTGGCCGACTGTCCGTGCCATTATCCAACGTGAATCAAGAGATATTGCAGAACGTAAACAAGAACTGCTTGATCAAAGCTTGAGAATCGCCAGACGCGCCGCTAATCGCATCGAGGACACAATTGACGAAGCGAACCTCAGCCAGGCTAACTTTGTTTACGGCACAGCCACAGATAAGATCGGCCAACTCTCAGGCGATCCAGCCCTCATCATCCGTCACGAACACGCTCATTTGCACGCCCACCAGCATCGCTTCCAAACAATTACCGAAGAGAACTTCCGCCAGTTCCTCGCCCAACTCCCCGAAGACCACGAATCGCAGTCCACGCTCTCCACTCCCCTCGATCTCTCTTCATTGCCAGAAGAACAGCAGCACGCTCAGGAAGCACAGAGCAATGCAACCGTAGCTGTGCCTGCTCAAGAGCAAGAGCTTGCTCAGGACAGCTCAGGAATGCATTCCCACAGCCAGCCAGACAGCAGCAAAAAGGCTGCTGCATTTGCTGCCCGACTCCGCGCGGACGAGAAAAAGAATTGAGTCAGGGGCTCTTCCCGAGCCATATCCGACCAATTACTTGACGAATACTTGGCAATTAGACCGTGATTTTGTGCGTTTTCGTGCGCGACCGTTCGCAACTAGCCAGATCGCGAATCCTAACGATTCTCTCTCGTAAAATCGCGTTTTCGAGGGCAAAAAGAGGCGCGCGCCCGGGAGGATTCGAACCTCCGACCTACGGATTAGAAATCCGTTGCTCTATCCGGCTGAGCTACGGGCGCAGAATTAGCAAAGACATATACCGCGTTTCTTAAGGAACAAAAGCGACTGGAGGAATCCGATTCTTACTCTTGTTTTTTGGAGATCAGCAACTGGTTTATGCCATCAACGATGAGCGGTAAGCCGTACGTGTTTGCCTCTGCCGCGTTTTCGGGAAATGCTTGGCTGGAGATTCCTTAGACCACGAGATTGGCAGCGTGATCGGCCAAGGTATTCCGACGTACCGGAGCTACTTGCCTATGCTGGCTACAATGCCGAGCTTTCCCGCGGAGACTTGGATGCCCTTGGCCTTGAACCCATCAACCCGGTGCACGTCCAGCAAATGGATTCTGTCGGTCATATCGGCGAGATGCAAGAGGCGGGCCAAAGGTTAGCTCGGCAAAAAGTGAAAGCTGAACACTTCTCTGGGTTTCCGGCAGCGAGCTGGTTTAGCTACTTCGGCAAAGCACAAAGACGCCTGGCGATTTCAGGAGCTGCGACATCTTTCTATTTCCCATCGAAAAACGGAAATTTGTGACCGCAGGTTTGTCACCACGTGAAAAGCGCTTGTGCGCACGGCGGTTCTCCGGCAGTTTCGTCCCGTTATGGCAGCAGATCGCAGGCTCGGTTGTCTCAGTATCTTTTTGTTTGTCGCGCTTTGTGCCAGTCTGTTTGTCAACTTCGCGCTGATCATCGCTGCGTTTCAGCGTTTTGCCGGTGTGCGGGAACCGGAACCGATCCCGCGCTTCCGGGAGATCCTGCTTCAGCGAGGCACCCACGGAGCCGCCGACAAAGTCGCCGTCGTCACCATGCGCGGTTTGATCAGTTCTTCGCTCCCAGGAAGCGTCACCGATTCGATGGTCGACGACATGCGCGCGGCGCTGCAACAGGCCCGCGATGACGATCGCGTCAAAGCCATTGTTCTCGAAATCGATTCGCCAGGCGGAGAAGTGACCGCCTCCGATGCGATCTACAGCGCCCTGGTCAAAGCGCGCGCGAAGAAACCGGTTGTGGTTTACATGGATTCGCTCGCGGCTTCAGGTGGCTATTACGTTTCCTGCGGCGGCAAATTTTTGATGGCAAGTGAAACGACGATCACCGGTAGCATCGGCGTCATTATTCAAACCCTGAACTACGAGCAACTGTTCAACAAGGTTGGACTCGCTTCCGTCATTTTTAAAAGCGGCAAGTTTAAGGACATGCTTAACGGGGCGCGACCGATCACGCCGGAGGAACGCGAGCTTGTGCAAAGTTTCATTATGAAAACTTACGACAAGTTTCTCGGCATCGTCGCGAAGGAAAGAAATCTTTCGGCTGATCTCCTGCGCAATACTATCGCCGACGGCCGAATTCTGTCGGGGAAGGAGGCGTTCGAGAACAAACTGATCGATGGCCTTGGCGAATTGGACGACGCGTTTACTAAAGCAAAGCAATTGGGGAATGCGCCGGAAGCGAAAGTTGTGAAGTACGGTCCGCCCTTCAGTCTGAGCCGGTTCTTGCGAATATTTGGAGAGACCGATTCAAAAATCGAACTGCAACTTCCGAAACAGCTTATTCCACAACTGGAATCGGGACGTGCATATTTCCTGCCGAGCTATTACGCGCCGTAGATACCGGGACGCATGCGACTCGACAGCCTTTTCGCGGCATTCGGGGCCGCCCCGAGCATTGGTTTGAATGTCTTTTTCGCTCTTTACTTTCTTGCCAGCATTTACGTTTACATCTCGCTGATTCGCCAGCTTAGCGCGCGAACATCGGCAACTGCCGCCGATACGAAGAGATTCGGGCTGCCTGAAGCAATAGTCGCCGCAGCTCTCATCTTTTTTCTTTTACTCAACATCAGCGCTTCGGTTTCGGGCCCCTCGGCCCAGCTCAGCACGCGCAATCTTTTGGCAAATCTCCTTTTAACGGTGCTCGTCGTGCTTTCCATTGTCACTTTCCTACAGCTACGCGGATTTGATCTCGGCTCGTTAGGCGGCTTTTTCAAAATTGGTTTTGTCCGCGCCTTAGGCACTGGAATAATCCTGCTATTTTTCGCTTATCCATTGATCTTCGTGAGCGAAGCGATTGCGCAGTGGCTTTTCAGAAACGGTTCGAGCAAGCAGAACATCGTCGAGCTGTTCAGTGCGTCGCCCACGATCGAGCAGCGAATTATGATTATCATTTTCGCGGTGGCGATCGCGCCCGTGGTTGAGGAATTTCTTTTTCGATTTTTCCTCTACGGGGTAATCAAACGCTATTTCGGCCGTTTTCTTGGAATCACAGTTAACGCATTGCTCTTCGCGGCCGCACATACGCATTTCCCTTCTTTCGCGCCGCTGTTCGTCCTGGGAAGTTGTTTCACCATTGCCTACGAATGGAGCGGTTCGATTCTCGTCGCCATGACGATGCATTCGCTCTTCAATTCGCTGACGCTCACTATGCTTGCATTTCCAGAGATCTTTCGGCAATGAAACTGCGCCATCTCGGCGAGGATCGGCTGCTCGATCAACTTTTGCCCAGGCTTCCGCTCGGGAAACCGGTCGCCGCAGGCGCGGGCGATGATTGTGCTGCGGTGGAAATCCCGATCGGCCGCAGTTTTCTCGTGCTCAAAACCGATTGTATTGTTGAGGGCGTCCATTTTTTGTGCGGAGCCAACCCGCTCGATGTTGGCTGGAAAGCAATGATGCGCCCGCTCAGCGATTTTGCCGCGACATCCGCCGTGCCTCAGTTCGCGCTGATTACCCTCATCGCCCCGAAACAAACCCAGGTGGACTGGGTGAAAAAGCTTTATCGTGGTCTGCGCCGGGGTGCAAAGCGGTTCGACGTCAGCATCGTCGGCGGCGAAACGAGCAACACATCGGGTCCGATTGCCATCTCTGTGAGCGTTGTTGGATTTGTTGAAAAAAACCGCTGGGTATCGCGCCGGGGAGGCAAAGTTGGCGATAATCTTTTTGTCACTGGCCGGCTTGGCGGCGCCATCAAACAAAAACATTTGCAATTCGTTCCGCGAATTGCGGAATCGCGCTGGCTTACGAAAAATTTCTCGATCCACGCCATGATGGATTTGAGCGATGGACTGGGAGTCGATCTTGCCAGGCTCGCGCGCGCCAGCAAAGTCGGATTCGACATCGAGATGGAGAAATTGCCGCTCACCCGTGGTGCGAAGATCGACGACGCAATTTCGGAAGGGGAAGATTACGAGCTACTCTTCGCCATTCCACCGCGTCAGAGCAAACGATTGCAGAAGGATTGGCACAAGAAATTTCCCAAACTACCGCTCACGCGCATCGGCTCCCTCAATCAGAAATCGAAAATCGAAAATCGGAAATTACAAGGTGGCTACGTTCATTTCCAAAACCCCGACTGAAACCGAGGCGATCGGGCGCCGATTTGCGAAGGATGTCAATGTTGGATCGATTCTGGCCCTCGAAGGCGAACTGGGGAGTGGCAAAACTCAATTTGTGAAAGGTCTGGTTGCGGGACTGGGAAGCAGCGCAGCCGTCGCCAGCCCTACGTTTACAATTGTGCATGAATATCCCGGTGGACGGTTGCCCACTTATCATTTCGATTTTTTTCGCTTGGAAAAGCGACAATCAGTCGCGCAGCTTGGACTGGACGATTACTTTTTCGGCGACGGCGTGTCGGTGGTTGAATGGGCCGACCGGTTTCCCGAATTCATTCCCGAACAAGCGCGCTGGATTTTGTTCGGGATAAAGTCAGAAACCACGCGGGCGGTTACCTTAAAATGAAAATTCTCGCGCTCGAACTCTCCACCGCGCGGGGTAGCCTCGCCTGGCTGAATTCGGAAGAGGGGCCGGCGAGGGCAAACGCTCCGGCCTGTCGCGATCCCGGTCGCGAGGGTGCGTGCGCTACGCGGAAGGACGATATCGATCTTTTTGAGCGGAAATGGCCGAACGACCGGAAGAATTCAGCCGCGCTTTTTGAAAATCTCGACTGTGTCACGAAACAATTTGGTGCTCCGGAGATTATTGTGGTTGGGCTTGGGCCGGGGTCCTATGCTGGCACGCGCATCGCGATCTCAGCCGCAATTGGATTGCAGGTTTCATCGCGGGCGCGCCTGATCGGTTTTCCATCGATCTGTGCAATGGAAGGCGCCGAATACTGCGTGATTGGCGACACGCGCCGGAAATCGTTTTTCTTTGCGCGCATTCGAGCGAACGAACTGGTGGAAGGCCCGACTTTGTTTACCGAAGAGGAACTAAAGAGCAGACTCGCCACTATAGAAGCTGACATGCCGATCTTTTGTTCCGAATCGCTGCCGCAATTTCCAAATGCAGTGACCCGCTATCCTTCGGCGCTCGTCTTGGCGCGACTTGCGCAACGCGCACAGGGCAGCTTTTCTTTGCCACCGCTCGAGCCGATTTACTTGCGCGAGCCACACATCACTATGCCAAAAACCGCAACTCGATTGACCGTAGGTTAATGAACAGGAGCACGGATCGCTGCTGGGCCGAGATCGATCGGAGCGCATTATGCGACAATGTGAAAGTTGTGCGCGATCGAATTGGCGCGGCCGACCTTCTTGCGGTCGTGAAGGCGAACGCATACGGTCACGGGTTGGTTGGTGTGGCGAAAGCGCTTGCGAATGACGCGCAATTGTTCGGCGTCGCAAATTTGGAGGAAGCGATCCAACTGCGCGCTGCGCTGCCCCATCCAATCATGATTCTCGGCCCTGCTTTACCGGAAGAAACATCGACAATTGCCGAGCGCGGGTTTATTCCGACGATCTCCACTTTTGAGGAAGCCGAGGAATTCGGTCGCGTCGCACGTGACGGAGCGATCCCGATCAATTTCAAGATCGACACGGGAATGGGACGGATGGGCGTTCCGGAAGGGGACGCGCTGAGTGTTTTCAAAAAGGTTTCGGCGCTCCCAAAGATCAAGATCCATAGCATCTCGACCCATCTGCCAGCTTCCAATGAGGACGCCGCGTACACCCGCGACGAGCTTCAGCGATTCGGCAAAATCGTTAGGCAGCTTCGCGCTGCAGTTCCCGGCGATTTCAAAGCGCACGTCTTGCAAAGCGCCGGCACTCTCGCGTTTAACGATCCCGTCTTCGATATGGTGCGCGCCGGCATCATGCTTTACGGGATTTCGCCGATGCCGGAATTTCAAAAACTTCTCAAGCCGGCGATGACATGGAAAACGCGAATTGTTCTCGTGCGCGATATGCCGAAAGGAAGTTCCATTAGTTACGGCCGCACCTTCATTGCTCCGCGAAAAATGCGGATCGCCACGTTGTCGGCTGGTTACGCTGATGGGTATCCATGGCACGTTTCCAATCGTGACGCCACGGTCTTGGTTCGCGGTCGGCGCTGCGCCCTAGTCGGCCGGGTTACGATGGACTTGATGATGATCGATGTCAGCAAGATCGATAATGTGCAAGTTGGCAACGGAGTGGTTCTCATGGGGCGCGATGGG
>WNFE01008048.1_pt1 | contig 10159 bp, 6 predicted proteins | sample 5400451 | NCBI WGS metagenome assembly WNFE01 (sample SAMN13153344, study PRJNA577476) | soil metagenome | isolation source: 200 cm saprolite under Douglas fir tree site 2 hole 2 | place: USA:California | collected 2015-04-18 | reverse complement strand
ATGAACAGAAACGTAAAGATGAAAATCTTTCCGAGGATGGTCGCCCACGGCGGATCGGTAATCGTGTGGGTCGGCTCGTTCCAAGTAACTTGCGTCTCATAATTCACCGCGCTGCGCAGCGCATCGCCATACGCCGCAGAGGACGGCTTTAGGATCAGAGACAGCAGGGAAGCTTTGCGCTCGATGGTTGTGCCGGCCTGCTTCGCTGCGGGTGAAAGGGCCTGTTCCAGATGGCGCAGGTGCTGCTCCGCCAGTTGCGGCGTCGGATATTCGATCAACAGCACTACTGCCTCATCTTTTCCGGCCCGGTATTGCGCGAACATCGCCTCCGCGCCCGAACCGAAGCCCGCTTCGCTTGCCAGGTTCGCGAATTCAGAGCGTCCCAGCGAGGCAAACGCATTCCGGAACGCCGCGGCTCCCAGGGCATACCTCTGGGTTCCGTCCGTGAAACCCTGCGGCAAATACGAACGAATCGGCGGCAACGGTGTCTGTTCCGAACGAGCCCGAAGGCTTTTCATCAATTCCCGCAGCTCTTCCGTCGAGGGATTTTGCACCGGCCAGACCCTGACAACAAGATTGCCGGTCAACGCCACGAGCGTGCTCCCGCCCACAGCCGTGTTATTTCCCACGGTGGAAGGCAACATATTTGGATCCAATGTGGATGTGTAGATTTCGTAGGCGCTGCTCGCGTCGCGGAATTGATAGACTACAGCGGTCAGGGTGCGTCCGCCGTCGGAATATGTCCGCGCGAGCGAATTCACGAACCCTGTTTCAAGCAATTCCTCTTGTGTGTTCTCCGGCTTGATGCTGCTGCTTGGCGAAACAGCGGACCACTTGCCGAAATGATCGGGCAGGGCCCGCCGCTGAGCAGACGAATAGGGCGCGGCGGCCAGCGCCAGCACAATAGACGCAATGACGCGGAGTTTCCCCATCCCTACTCTGCCATTAGACACCACTAGGTTAGTTCTGGTTGCGAGATTGTTCAACCGCCGTCTCGCTCGGGCGCCGCACGCCTGGTTTCACGGGCAGATTGACGGTCACGCTGTTCATGCTCTGCAGGTAGCTGACAACACCTTGATACAGCCCTTCGGCTACTTTCTGCCTCTGCTCGGGCTTCTTCAACAACTGCTCGTCCGCCGGATTGCTCAGGAAGGAAATCTCCGTCAGGATCGAAGGCATGTCCGCGCCGATGAGCACAACGAACGGCGCTTTCCGCACGCCGCGGTTCCTGACGGTCCGGCTGGACTTCTGAATCCGCTTCGACAGGGAGTCCTGAATATCCTCGGCAAGCTCTTTCGATTCGTCGATCTTTTCTGTTCGCGCGATTCTCTTCACCAAGTCCTGCAAGTCGTGAACGCCTTCCTGCGCCGTGGCGTTTTCGCGTGCCGCCACCTCCATCGCCTCCGCCGATCCCTTCAGATTCAAGTAATACGTCTCGATGCCCCGCGCGGCGTGGTCCCTGCTCGAATTCGCGTGAATCGAAATAAACAAATCGGCTTTGGCCTGGTTTGCGATGCTCGTCCGTTCTTCCAGGGGAACGAAGGTGTCGTCCGAACGCGTATACACCACATTCGCACCGGGCAGCCGTTGCTCGATGATCTTGCCGAGCCGCAGCGCCACATCCAGGCACAAATCTTTCTCCATCAGACCGGTTGCTCCAATCGTTCCCGTATCGTGTCCGCCATGGCCCGGGTCGATGACGATCCTCCCGATCTTCAGTCCCAGTGTCCGCGTCAGGGTGGCCTGGCCGTCGCGCGTCGGCTGTGGCGCGCTCGTCGGCTGAATCAATTCGGGCTTGGCGCTTGCCGAAGCCGTCTTCACCGATTTCGATTTTCCACTTTTCGCGCCTGGCAGGGAATTGCGCGCGGCCGCGGACGAATTGCCGCCCGCGCCTGCACCGTTCATCGTGGCGCTGATGGCTCCCTTTCCATTGGCCGCCGGCTGGTCGGAGGACGAAGGCGATTCCACTGGCGGATTCTTTGAAGCGGCGCTCTGAACGGGCCCTGTTTCGCGGTTCGCCGTTGTTGCATTCTCATTCGAGTCTTCGCTCACCGCCTGCCTGCGGCGGGTTGCCGGTCAGGGAAGCGGTGTAATCCTTCACTCCGTTCACGTCCAGCACCACGCGCACCACGCCCGCTTGATTCTGGGCCACGCGCACAGCGGTCAGCAGACCGCCATCAATGTGGATACTAGTGCGAGCTGCTTCCGGCGTCAGCCGCGCCGCCTGCAAATCGAAAAAGATTCGGTCGGGATTCGCGATGCGCTTGGAGGTGAACTGCACGCTGTCTTCGAGATCGATCGTCACCCGCGTCGTTTCTCCGTTCGCAGCGGCGCGAATCCGCCGCACCCGCGGTATTTCCGCCGTGTCCGCGCGGCTAACGGTCTTGCCTCCGGAATGAGCCGGTGCGCTCGCTCGCGGGTCCTCCACAGCCGGCGCATCTGTCGCCACGGTTTTTGATTGCGGCACAGTCATCGGCGATGGCGCGTCGCTGTTCTGCAGCAGCGCCAATTCCGCCAGAGCTTCCTGCACTTCACGCTTTCTCGGCGAGCGCGGATAGCGCTTCAGGAAATCTTCGTAAGTCTTGCTGGCCAGCGCGCTATCTCCCAGTTGATCGCGCTGCAGCTTCGCAATTCGCAAGACCGCATCCTGGCAATACAAGCTCTTCGGATATTCATGCACCAGGAACTGATACGAATCGACGGCCAACTGATAGTAGCGCCGCCCAAAGCGGTCGCCCATTTCGGTGTAAAGTTCGGCAACGGCGAGCAGGGAATCGGGAACTTCGGTGGCCCGTGGCGTGATCATCGCAACGCGCCGATAGCTCATTACCACTTGCTTGTAATCCGCGAGCGTGCGCTTGTCGGGGGGCTTGCTGTTCAGCGCCGCGCGCTGCTCTTCGGCTTTTGCAAATTGCGCCGAAGCAGACTGCCGCTTCACCGAAGCCGTGGCATCGGCGCTTTCCGCGTGCGCTTTCGTGGGAGAAACAGCGGCAAGGGCCAGCGCAAAACCCAGCGAAGCGCCGGCGAACATCTTCAGGAAAATCTTTCGGCCCTGCAACATCCCTCTACATCCCCCAAAACGCGCCGCTGCAGGCGGGCATTCGCGCAAACAAAAAAATCAAACTTCGCGGGCTTCAAACTGCGCGCCCGCGAGAACCCAGGACCGGAAGCCGCTCCAAAACCTTCTTTCGGCCACTTCCATCCATCGATTCTAGAGGGCTTGAACGCGGTTTTGAAACGAGTTCTTGCAACCAGCGACGAATCACTAACTGCTGGCAACTGCTAGTCGTTGGTGAAGATGGTGCGGCCGTCCGAAGAGACGTCTTTGTGGATGGCGTGAGGATTGACGAACGCGTCCGCAAGACGACCCGAGCCCGGCCGGAAATAGGCATCCTGTACTTTTTGCACGTAACTCCGCGTTTCTCGAAACGCGGGGACGCCGTGTGCCCGGTCCACCGCCCCCTCTCCCGCATTGTATGCCGCCAGGGCCAGGTCGAGGTTGCCGTTGTAGCGTTCCAGCAACGTCTTGAGATATTTAACCCCGGCGTCGACATTCTGTTGCGGGTTGAACACGTCATACGCTCCATATCGTTGTGCCGTCGTGGGAATCAACTGCATTAATCCCCCGGCGCCCTTGTGCGAATACGCCTTCGGATTCCAGTTCGATTCCGTCTGGATCACCGCGCGGACGAGAGCTGGGTCCACGTGGTGACGGTCCGCCGCTTCTCGAACCAGTTTTTCCGTACCGTCCCGGTCCATGTTCATGGCCGGACGATTGCGTCCTGTAAGAGAAGATTCAGCTGGCAGGTAGATGGTTGTGCGCGGCTTTGCGGCGATGAGCTTGGCCGTCAAATGCGGTTCGGAGTTGATGAACATCCGCTGTCCCGTATCGTCAACAACCTTCGCGATTTGTGCGCTGGCGCCCGGCGCGAAAGCAGTCGCGCAGAAAGCCAGCGTCGCGAGAAGGAGCCCTGCCGTGTATACCGTTCGTTTACGCATCATGCCCTTGGGGAAGGCACACAACAATTTTGGACTCAGCCTCATGGCAGACAGTGTTCGGCATGGCCGCGTTGCGGTCAATGCCACTTCCGTACTAGAGGTCATCACCTGGAGGTCATCCCTGGGGAAGATCGCCGAGTGATTTGGTTCGTCTTGCTTACCCGCGCCCGCTGGAAGCGTACTGTCTCCCTTCAGACACGGTTCTGGCGCTGGACGGGATTATAGCAATGATTCGATTAGAGATGGGACGCTCTGCAAGGCCATTTTTAGGCCAGTTGTGTCCTTTCCGCCAGCTTCGGCCAAATCGGGCCTTCCGCCCCCGGAACCCCCCACCTGTTTCGCCAGTGCCTGTATCAGCTTGCCAGCATGGACTTTAGCAGTCAGGTCCTTGGTCACCCCGGCGATCAGGGCCACCTTTCCATTCTCCGGCATTCCCAAGGCCACCACTCCGGAACCCAGCTTTTGGCGCAGGCTGTCCACAAGCTGCCTAAGTCCTTCACGATCAACATTTTCCACCTCCGCGGCGATCACCTTCACCCCTTTGACGGTTTGCACGCGGGAGGCGAGCTCATCGAGCTGATCTAGCGCCCCCTTGCGCTTCTGGGCCTCCAGTTGCTTCTCCAACTGCTTCGCCGTCTGGGACAGCTTTTCGACCTGGGCCAGAACCGCGTCCTCCCCGACATTGAGCTGGCTGGCAAGCTGACGCAGGACTTGCGCCTGCTGCTGGTAGTGCTCCAGGGCCCCGATGCCGGTAACCGCTTCGACCCGGCGAACGCCTGCCGCCACTGACTCTTCGCTGACAATCTTCAGGACGCCGATGTCGCCGACGCGCTGCACGTGCGTTCCGCCGCAAAGCTCCTTCGAGTAGAAGCCCCTGGCGGCGCGGGGATCGGGAATGGTGACGACGCGGACGTTGTGCTCGGGATATTTGTCGCCGAAGAAGGCCAGCGCGCCGGAAGCCAGCGCGTCTTCGAGCGAAGTGACGTTGGTTTCGATCTCGGTGTTCAGGCGGATCTCTTCGTTCACCTGCTGCTCGATGTCGCGCAATTCTTCCGCATCCACGTGCGCAAAGTGCGAAAAGTCAAAGCGCAGCCGCTCCGGCGCGTTCAGCGAGCCGGATTGCTTCACGTGCGTGCCGAGAATATTGCGCAGCGCCGCGTGGACGAGATGCGTGCCCGTGTGATTCCGAATGATGCGCGCGCGGCGCTCCGCATCCGCCACCACGGCGACGCGGTCGCCCACGCGCAGCGTTTCTTTCGCGACGACCTTGTGCGCAATGAGACCCGCGACGGGATAAGACGCGCCCTTCACTTCGGCCAGCTCTCGCGATTCCGAGTTGTCATAGAACGCGCCAGTATCGGCCACCTGCCCGCCCGATTCTGGGTAAATCGCCGTGCGGTCGAGAATGACTTCGCCGCTCTCGCCGGCCTTCAACTCATTGACCAGGCCGCTTTTTGTGTCGGCGCGGCGAGCGCCGCCAGTAAGAATGATCGCTTCAATGCGGCAATCTTTCGCGCTGGTCCCAAAATAAAAATCCGGCTCGGTTTTGAATGTCTCGCCGAGCTTGCGGAAATGGGCTTGCTTCTCCGTGATCAAATGGGAATCGGCTTTGAAGGAAGATTGGCGCCGCGCCCGAGTTCGCTGCTCCTCCATCGCCTTCTCAAAACCGCTGTCATCAAATGATATTCCAGCGTCACGAACGACATCTTCGATGAAGTCGCGTGGCAGCCCAAATGTTTCGTATAGCCAGAAAGCCCGGTCGCCTGGGAATATGAATGTGTGCCCGGAGGCGGCTCGAATGGCTTGAGCTAGCGAGAGGCGGCTTGAATCACTTAATCTGATCGCGTCCGCCCCATCCTCGAACACCGATTTAACTAACGCGTAGTCAGTCCCGCTTTTGGAGCGTCCTTGGGCGTCGGTGTCGCGTCTCCTTACTTGCTCAAGCCGAGATGGGTCGGCATCAAGGTATTCCGACATTTGGTCGAACAGGACCCTGTGCATTTCCGTGACTAGGCTTTGGTTGCCAAATTCTAGGGTGTGACTGAAGCGCTTCTCCTCCTCGTTCACTGCTTTGAGCAAGTGAGAGGCAGAAGGTCCAAACAAATCGGGGTAGGCATTGTGCATTAGAGCTCGCACAGCAACCACCATCTCCGTTAAGAAAGGACCTTTGGAACCGAGTAATCGTCCGTGCCATACCGCACGCCTTATGATCTTGCGTAAAACATAACCTCGACCATCGTTTGAAGGTAGGACGCCGTCGGCAACCAGAAACGTCGTCGCACGCGCGTGGTCAGCGATTACCCGCAAGGAAGCGGCGCCGCCTCTGCCTTCTTCGATTACCTCCTCACGATTGAGATCAAGCCCGCACAGTTCGGCGGCGCGCTTCATCAGCGGCTGAAACAAGTCTGTCTCGTAGTTCGAGATCTTGTTCTGGAGGACGGCGGCGACGCGCTCCAGTCCCATGCCCGTGTCCACGCAAGGCTTCGGCAACGGTGTTAGCTTGCCGCTTTCGCCGCGGTTGAATTGCATGAAGACGAGATTCCAGATTTCGACGAAGCGGCCACAGTCGCAAGGGAATTTGCACTCCGGGGCAGTGACTCCGTGACCGAGATCGGAGGCTTCGGAGCCCATATCGTAGTGAATTTCGCTGCACGGACCGCATGGGCCGGTATCGCCCATAGCCCAAAAGTTCTCTTTCAACCCGGGGATTGCGAAAATTCTGTCTGCGGGAACCTTTTGTGCGAGCCAATGGCTCTTCGCTTCCTCATCGACTCCCAAGGTGGTGCCCGGCGCGACCTCGGCGCCACCGAATACGGTAGCGTAAAGCTTGTTTTTCTCGATGGCGAACCATTCGGGAGAAGTGACCAGCTCCCAGGCGTAGGCGATTGCTTCTTTCTTGAAATAATCGCCGAAGGAGAAATTGCCGAGCATCTCGAAGAAGGTGTGATGGCGCTTGGTGAAGCCGACATTTTCGAGGTCGTTGTGCTTGCCGCCGGCGCGCACGCATTTCTGCGCGGAGGTCGCGCGGGTGTAGTCGCGCTTTTCCAGGCCAAGGAAAACGTCCTTGAACTGGTTCATCCCCGCGTTGGTGAAGAGCAGCGTAGGATCGCCGTGCGGCACCAGCGACGAGCTGCGCACGCGGCGGTGCCCCTTGCTCTCGAAGAAGCGCAGGAACGTCTCGCGGATGTCGTTGCCGCCCCAAGATTTGGCATTTTCTCGTGCGCCCCTTACCGGGGGCGGTTTCTCTTTGCCGGTCACACTGGCCTCATTGGATGGTCGGGGCGAATGCATGGATTATCTCAGAGCCTCACTGTAGCAGCAATTGCGGCACGGTGGACATGGGACGGAATTTTCGGAGGCGCCGCCCGGCGACACCAATCAAGCTTGTTACTCTACCCACTAATCTTTTCTCCAGCCCTAACCTCTTCCCTGCTAATCACTTCCAAATTTACGTTCGCGAGCTTCCAGGTTTTCCTGAAATTATCCTGAAATTATCCTTGACGAAATATGCCACTCTGGTACAATACGATTCAGGTAGAATTGCGAAATTTGGAGTGCGGCAGCGTGGCTGCCGCTTTTTCTATTTTATGGCGGTCCAGATCCTCACCTATTCACCCGATTGCCCCTCTTTAGAATCAATGACTTACGAATTGCAAATTTTGCAACTCCTTTGTTTTGACATTCATACAAACTGCCGGGGGTGTGTACCCCAACTGTACATTGTTTTCGGTACCGTCTTACCTCCAGTTCAAGAAGGCTCAGTGTCGGAGTCGGTCTCGGTTTCAGGGAGTTCTTCGCGGGTCAAGGAGTGGAGTTCGCGGCGGATTATGTCGGCGGGGAAGCCGGCGCGAAGAAGGCTGCGGTGGATGGAGGCCATCTTCCTTTCGTCGATCTTCTTGCTTGTATCGGGGCCGCGGAAAGAGCGCATCTTGCGCTCGATGCGCTGGCGGACGATGGCGGCTTCGTCGGTTTCCTGGGCGGCTTCTTCGAGCGCGGTTTCAATGTGGCGGTCGGGGACGCCGCGGGCGCGCAAGTCGCGAGCCACGCGGAATTTTCCCTGCTTGCGCGATTCAGTCCGCTGCCGCGCGAATTGTTTCGCATACCGCGCGTCGTCGATCAGCCCGTTTTCTTTCAGCCGAGCCATCACAAGCTGGACGAGCAGTTTATTGTCGCTCCGCCGCTCGAGCTTTTTCTTCATCTCGTGGACGGAGTGCGCCCGCCGCATCAACGCGCGCACCGCGACGTCGTACAGCTCTTCTTCGGTCTCAAGTTGCGGCGGTTTCCCGAACATCCTGGAAGCATAGAAGTAAGGAAGTAACGAAGTAAAGAAATAAGAAAGGATAGGAGAAGAGGTTGACAGTCCCGACAAGGTCGGGATCTTTGATCGATAGTAAAAGGTGAAAGAGAAGAAAAGGCTAACGCGGAGACGCAGAGGACGCTGAGGAAACGTGGACAGGAAGTGGCGGATCGCTAGTGGCGGGCGAATTGGAGCTAGGGACCTTTCAGGTTCACGTCGCCGCGCTCCCGCGGACCCTCCTCGATGAAAGAGCCATTTTTCCAGCGGTAGCGTACGCGGATGTATCCCTCGGAGCAGCAATCGCCGGCGAGTCTCTCTGGGTCGGCAAAATCCAATACTAACATTCCGCCTTGAATCGAGGTTCGCGCGAGACCGCCATAACCACGCGAACCGCTCTGGAGGATACCCATGAGCCTGGGGTCTCCACGAGCGAACTTGTAAACGTACAGATAGTCCCAGTTCGCCGTGCCCCCGGTGCTGTAGTTCAAATGAACTGCGGCCTCCTCCTCTCCGTTGCCATCCAAATCGCCGTAAATAACGGAATTCACCCTAAGGAGCGGGGAGTGTTCGCGTTCTAGCCGAGACTGATTTGGTTTGCGGAAGTGACGAACTCCGTTTACGACACGAATGCGGGATTGCGGTACCGAGTCTATCCAGTGCCAGGGCGTAACACGTTCGGAGGGAGCGGCGGCCACGTCGTCATCCCAAGGGAATGAGAAATTCTTGAAATCGATGCTGCGAATGTCCGTGCCCTTCGGCGCGCCTCTGCTCAGGGCCGTCGCTGCCAAGAGCATAAGCACGGCACAAAGAAGGTTTCTCATGTTCTACCTTGGCTGGGAGTGATCCGCCTTACGCAAAGAAAAGCAAGCCGCATTTCAAACTATTTTCGGGCGAAGCGCTCGAAGTCGGCCATCTGGCGCTCCATTTCCTCGCGGGCGGAGTCGGAGGCGGAGCGAATCCCTTGGATGCGCAGCTTGAATTCGTCGGCGTTGGAGGCGCGCGCGAGGGCTTCGTCGAGGGTGATGAGCTGCTTCGAGTAGAGGTCGAAGAGCGACTGATCGAAGGTCTGCATGCCGTACTGGCTGGTGCCGGCGGCGATGGCGTCGTGGATCAAACGTGTTTTGTCGGCGTTGATGATGCAGTCGCGAATGTAACCGGTAGCGATCATGATTTCGACGGCGGGCACGCGGCCTTTGTCATCGGCGCGGCGCACCAGGCGCTGCGAGATGACGGCCTTCAGAGTGGCGGCGAGCTGCAAACGAATCTGTTTCTGCTCGGGCGGCGGGAAGACCGCGATGATGCGCTGAATGGTTTCCGTGGCGTCAAGGGTGTGCAAGGTGGAGAGAACGAGGTGACCGGTTTCCGCGGCAAGCAGCGCAGTGGAAATGGTTTCGAGGTCGCGCATTTCGCCGACCAGAATCACGTCGGGGTCCTGACGCAAAGCGGCGCGCAGTGCGGTGGAAAAGTTCGCGGTATCCACTTCGACTTCGCGCTGATTAATGAAACTCTTTTTGTCGCGGTGGAGAAACTCGATGGGGTCTTCGATGGTGATGATGTGGTCGGGGCGCTGGGCGTTGAGGCGGTCAATCATGGCGGCCAGGGTGGTGGACTTACCGGAACCGGTGGTTCCGGTGCAGAGCACGAGGCCACGCTGCTCTTCGCAAATTTTGGAGATGACGGCGGGAAGGTTGAGCTCCTCGGTGGTGCGAATCTTGGTAGGAATGACGCGCAGGACCATGCCTACGTTGCCGCGCTGTTGGAAGACGTTGACGCGGAAGCGGCCCAGGCCCGCGACGCCATAAGCCATATCCAACTCCGCCGTTTCCTTGAACTTTTGCTTCTGGCGGTTGGTCATCATGCTGA
>WNFE01004791.1_pt1 | contig 10159 bp, 9 predicted proteins | sample 5400451 | NCBI WGS metagenome assembly WNFE01 (sample SAMN13153344, study PRJNA577476) | soil metagenome | isolation source: 200 cm saprolite under Douglas fir tree site 2 hole 2 | place: USA:California | collected 2015-04-18 | reverse complement strand
CAGGCGCTCGATCAGCGTCCCGGTCCCGAGCCCACCACCACAGCACATGGTGATGAGGCCCCACCGACCCCCGGACCGTTCCAGCTCGTGAAGCGCTTTGGTCGTGAGGATGGCGCCGGTCCCACCGAGCGGGTGGCCGAGCGCGATGGCTCCACCATTCGGGTTGACCTTCTCCATGTCGGGATGGCACTCGCGCTCCCAGGCGAGGACGACCGACGCGAACGCCTCGTTTATCTCGACGGTGTCGATGTCGTCGATGCTGAGACCGGACCGGTCGAGGAGTTTGGCCGTCGCGTCGATCGGGGCCGTCAACATCATCACCGGATCGGACGCCACCAGACACTGGTGCGCGACGCGGGCCCGGGGCGTGAGCCCCAGCGCCGACGCCCGGGACGCGCTCATGAGCAGGACGGCACCGGCCCCATCGGAAATCTGTGACGACGAACCGGCGGTGTGAACCCCATCCTCCCTGGCCACAGGCTTGAGCCCGGCGAGACCTTCCAGCGTGGTCTCGCGTAACCCCTCGTCACGGCCGACCCGGTGCGTCTCTCCGGTCGGTTTGCCCTCCTCGTTGAGGTCGGGCGCATCGATCGGGGCGATTTCGCGCTCGAAGCGGGCCTCGGTCCAGGCCACGCCGGCTCGCCGCTGGCTCTCGCACCCGAACGAGTCGGTCTCCGACCGGGTGATACCCCATTTGTCGGCGATGCGCTCGGCCGACTCGAACTGGTTCGTGTACTCGTACCGGCCGAAGTAGGTCTTCGGGATGGCGCGCCCGGGGCCGTTTTTCACGGCCGAGCCGAGCGGGACCCGGCTCATCGACTCGACCCCGCATCCGATGGCGACGTCGACGGTGCCCGAGCCGATGAGACTGGCGGCCAGGTTGGTCGCCTGCTGGCTGGACCCGCACTGGCTGTCGACGGTCGTGGCCGCGGTTGAGATGGGCATGCCGGCAGCGAGCCAGGCCGTCCGGCCGATGTTGAACGATTGTTCGCCGGCCTGGCTGACACAGCCCGTGACGACCTGCTCGACGACCGCCGGGTCGATGCCCGACCGGGCGATCAGCGACTCGAGAACTGCTCCCAGCAGATCGGCCGGATGCATGGTTGAGAGGCCACCACCGCGCCGACCGATGGGGCTGCGCACCGCTTCAATGACGACAACGTCAGTCATGCGAGCAGCGTACTTGGCAGCACCGAGCCCGGCCCAGCCCGCACACCGCCTAACCCCGCCGGCTACGCCCCTCGACCGCGTTCAACACGAACAGCAGCAGGCACGCGCCGATGATCGCAACCAGCAGACCTCGCAACGTGAACGCCCGAAACGTGACGCTCTTGATGCCTGCGGCCCGGGCTAACGCACCACCCACCAGAGCGCCAAGCACGCCCATCGCGATCCGGTTGAGACAGCCCGCACCGCGGTGGCCGGTCACCATGCCCGCCACGCTGCCAGCAAGGAAGCCGAAGACAATCCAGCTCAGCACGCCCACGCACCGCAGCGTACTGCTACTACGCGGCCGCGCTCCGAGCGGCGCGCTGCAGCGCCTTGCGCGCCTCGGCAAGGCCGCGGCGCCCGATCTCCTTAGTTGCCTCGTCGAGGCGCCAATCGGTCTTATCGGGCTCCATGAGCACCAGTTGTCGTCTCATGGTCGTTATCATGACGACGGGGTGTGACAAGAACTCCGCGTGGCGGGGTAGTTGTTGCCCTGCCAGGTGCGTCGAGCACCCATCGGGACTCGAGCGCCGACTATGACATGATGCAGCCGGAACTGACCATACGCCCCGAAGGCGGTGCGGAGCGGGAGACGACGGATCCGCCCGAAGGGGCTCCGGCGACTCCGCTCACCCGGCCGGGCCCGCCCGATCCGCCGACCACCTGGGTGCGCCGGCACCGGAAAATGATCATCATCACCGCGACGGTCGCGGCGCTGCTGCTGCCAGTCGGGTGGTCCTATGTCGCCGCGGTTACCAGGCCGAGCAACCAATCCCTGGGCGTTCGCTCCGTCGAGTGGCTCAAGGACAACCACCTGCGCTGGCTCGTCAACGACATCGAAAACTTCTGGTACAACCACCACAAGCCTAAGAAGGGCGGGGCACCCAAGGTTCCCCTCGCCGGGCCGACCCATCCTGGCCCGGGCCCCGACGGGAACCCCCTTGGCTGGGCGACCACCGCCCCGAGCCTTAAGCACCTGCCCCCTCCGCCAGCGATTGTCCCGATCGTCCAGCATCCGCTGCCCGGCGAGGGTGAGTGGCATCCGCTGGGCCAGGCGGTCAACGGGATCCCGGCCATGTACTCGGCGTATCTCCGCCCCGATCCCGTGTACACCAGCGTGGTAACCGGGGTGGCGTGGATGGATCCCATGCTGACCAGGGCGGCTCTGTACGCCGGCGTTCAGGATCCAGGCGGCTCGGCGTGGCGTTACAGGGCACCGGTCGCGCTGGCTGATCGTCCTGACCTGTTGGCGGCCTTCAATTCTGGCTTCAGGCTGAAGGACTCGAGCGGTGGTTGGTACGCCGAGGGCCGCGTGGTGCGGCAGCTGCGAGCCGGCGCCGCGACGCTGGTCATCCACCCCGACGGTACGCCGATGATCGGCATGTGGGGTCGCGACGTTCAGATGGGCCCTGACGTGGCGTACGCCCGGCAGAACCTTTTGCTCATCGTCGACGGGGGCCAACCAGTGCCCGGACTCGACACGGACAGCCTCTCCAAGTGGGGCGCCACGCTCGGCAACAAAGTCCTGGTCTGGCGCTCCGGTCTCGGCATCACCGCGAACGGCGCGCTCGTCTACGCCGGCGGCAGCTATCTCTCGGCCAGTTCACTCGCCCGCGTCCTGGCCCATGCCGGGGCGGTCCGGGCCATGGAGCTCGACATCAACTCGACCTGGGTCGCCTACTTCACGTTTGCTCCGGCTCCCCCCGGAATCCCGCCGGGCGATCTGGCCGTGACCAAGCTGCTGCCCGACATGAGGGCGCCGACCAGCAAGTTCTTCTCCGCCGAGGCACGAGACTTCATCGCCATCTTCCGGCGGTAGTCCGCGGCTTCGCCGCCCCGGGCGGGACCCCAACCCCACGCCCGCCGCCTATCCCGACAAGATCGGGCTATCCCGAGATCAGGACGCCGGGGTTGAGCATCCCGCCGGGATCGAGCCTCGCCTTCGCGGCCCGCAGGACCTCGGCGAACAGCGGTGGCCGCTGCAGCTCGTACCAGCGCCGATGGTCCCGGCCGACCGCATGATGATGGGTGATCGTGCCCCCGTGGGCGAGCACCACCTCTGAGGCCGCCGCCTTCAACTCGGCCCACTGAGCGAGCTGGCTGCGGTGGCGGCTGGGCGCCAGCAACGTGAAATACGGTGCCGGCCCATCGGGGTAGACGTGGGTAAACCGGCAGGTCACTGTGCCGCCGCCGCACACCTCCTTGAGGGCCTGCTCCATGGTGGTCATGACCTCCCCGTGAAGGGCGTCGAAGCGGTCCCACGTGCAGGCCGTTTCAAACGTCTCGGCGATGCAGCCCAGCTGGACCAGGGCGTCCCGCCCGTACGGCGCCCGTAGGAACGCCGACCGCCACGCGCCCGCCGCGGAGGAGGAGCGAACCCCCTCGGGCAGGGTGCCGCCGTGATCCCGGGCCAGCTCGACGGCCCGGTCCATCCAGGCGTCCATCGGATGGTCGGCCGACTCAAACCCCAGCACGAGAAGGGCCGAACCATCACCTACTCCGGCCGAGCCGGCCGCTTCATCCGGATCGAGCAGCCGGCAGTTAGAGGGGAAAAGGGCTGCTTGGCCGATGGCCCTCACGGCAGCGACGCCGTCTGCCATGGTCGCGAAATGGACCGACGCCGAGCTCCGGTGTGTGGGCCGGTCCTGCACCCGCATCCAGGCCTCGGTGATGATCCCGAGGATGCCTTCGGAACCGAGCATCAAGCGGTCCGGTGACGGCCCCGCCCCCGAACCCGGCAACCGCCTCGACTCCAGCACACCCGCCGGCGTCACCGCCCGCAGGCTTTCGACGAAGTCGTCGATGTGGGTGTAGTTGGTCGCGTAATGGCCGCCCGAACGGGTCGCCAGCCAGCCCCCCAGCGAGCTGAACTCGAACGACTGCGGGAAGTGACGCAGCGTGTAGCCGTGGGGACGCAACTGGTCCTCGATCCCCGGCCCCATCGCGCCCGCCTGGATCCGGGCCGCGCGCGAGACCTGGTCCACGTCGAGCACGCGGTTCAGCCGGCCCAGGTCGATGGAGACGGCGCCGGCCCAGCCATCGCCCACGTTGCAGGACACGCCGTCGACGACCGAGGAGCCGCCACCGTAGGGCACCGCGGCGGCCCCGGCGACAGAGCACCAGTCCAGGACCGCCACCACTTCTGATTCCTTTGTGGGGAACGCGACCACGTCGGGGGGATGCTCGACCTGTCCGTGCACGGCGCGTACCACGTCGGAGAACGATTTCCCGTAGGTGTGGGCGGCCCGGTCGTACACCTGGGTCGAGCAGATGGACGCCAGTGATGGCGGGGGAGTGAGCCGGGGCGGGGCCAGGTTCAGGTCAGACAGCGCCGGGGGTTGACAGCGTTCGAGCTGGCTGACTCCAAGCCGGTCAGCCACCGCGGTCGCAAGCGCAGACATCTGGCCCTCGTCGAGCTGGCCCTTTTCCCATCCCCATCCCCACCACGAGCGCCGCCCATCATCCATGCCGACTGACGCTACCGGCAGCTGTTGAGACTCGGCTCGTCCGGCCACCTACGCTGGTCGGCACAGCGCCGGCGGTGAGGGGCCGCCCAGAGGGATCCCGGGAGTACCAGCAGGGCCAAATGACCGACCTTCATCCGCCCGTAACCGAGCCTGACCTGCTGGCCCAGTCTGATCAACAGGCCCTGGCCGAGGCCGCTGACGCCCTCCGCCAGCAGCGTGACCTGTTCGACGCCGTGATCGATCAGGCCGGCGCGCTGGTCGTTGTCACCGATCGGGACGGAATCGTCATGCGGTACAACCGGGCGTGCGAGGAGCTGACCGGTGTTCCCGCCGAACGGGTGCTGGGGCGACCCTGGGAGGTGATCGTTCGCGAGGAAGAGCGTCAACGCCTGCGGGACGCGACGACGGGTCCGAGTCGCCAGCCCTGGCAGATGGTCACCCACCTGGTGACGGAGTCGGGCGAGCAGGCCGTCGTCGAGTGGCTGTCACGGCCGATCGTCGACCAGCACGGCGAGGTGTCGTTCATCGTCGCGACCGGCTACGACATCACCAAGCACCGGCGGGAAGTGGAGCGGCTGCGGCGCTCGGAGGCCAACCTGCGCCTCCTGACTGACCACGTCAACGACTTGATGTCCAGCCTCGATCCTCGCACCGGCGCCCTCACGTTTGTGTCGTCGTCGTGGCGCACCCTGGGCTATGACCCTCCCGGTTTGGTGGGCCAGCGGCTGGTCGACCTGGTTCACGCCGACGACGGTGACGCCATGCAGTCCGCCATTGACCGGCTCATCCGTGAGGGCGGGCCGGTTTCGGTGGACACGCGGTTTCGGACCCAGGACGGCAGCTGGCTGTGGTTCGAATCGCGGGGCCAGGGCGTGCTGGACGGCAGCGGCGTGGTTCGCAGCATTCAGATGTCGAGTCGCGATGTGCAGCGCCGACGCGAGGTCGAGGAGGAGTTGGCCCGCCGGGCGTTGCATGATCCGTTGACGGGGTTGCCGAATCGGACCCTGTTGCTTGACCGGCTGACCACCGGCCTGCGCCGGGCGGTGCGGACGTCGAGCGTGATCAGTGTGGTGTTTTGCGACCTGGACGGCTTCAAGATGGCCAATGACACCTACGGCCATTCCGTCGGCGACGCGGTTCTCGTCGAAGTGGCTGCCCGGCTCGAACAGACCTGCCGGGTTGAGGACACGGTGGCCAGAATCGGGGGCGACGAGTTCGTGATTCTCGTCGAGGGCATCGATGATGGAGATGCCCTCGAACGGCTGGTGGACCGGATCCGCGACGCGCTGAGCGAGCCCATCGTGACTGACGAGGCCACGATCACGGTCCCTGCCAGTCTCGGCTTGGCGAGCACACCGGCGGGGGAGCTGGATGCGAGTGCGTTGCTGATCGAAGCGGACCGGGCCATGTATGCCGACAAGCGGGCCCGGAATGGGGTCCACTAGCGCTGGTCGGGGATGGGGCTCGGGTTTCTCGACTTATTCGGCGAGGCCTACCGGCTGGCCGTCGATGATCTGATCGAGGTACTCCGAGATGCCGTAACCGATGCGGCCGTCATCGAGGCGCCACTCGGTCATGCCCTCCGAGATGCGGGTCACGAGAGAATCGCGGCGGTTGCGGAGCGGGACGAGCGCAAGCACCTTGCCGCGCACGTGCCATTCCCGCTCTGCTGCACGCAGCGTTGCCTCGATGGTGTCGTGGTAGTTGTTGGCACCCGTCCATGTCGTGGAGATACTGAAGTCGTCGCAGACGTGCATGGCCGTCCCGTCCCACACGAACCCGTCGCGCCCTCCCTCCCCGTCCTTCCCCGTCCCGCGCGGCAGAGCCCATCGCCGCCCCATGAAGCCGAAGGTGGGTCCCAAGTTCGCCGTCAGCCACCGGTAGTACCAGGGGGCCTGCCACGAGCGCGGGCCCCATGTGTGATCGCGCAGGCCATAACCGTCGACGTCCCAGTGCTCTGTCGCGACGTCGATTGAACCGAAGGCGGAAGTGAGCTGTTCGTAGTGAGCCCGGGCGAACTGGTCGCCTTCCTTCTCGTCCTCCGGTACGCCGCCGAACACGGTCGACACGCCGGTCAGGGTGAGGTCGACACTGCAGTCGGTGTGCGGGTTCTCGATGAACGCCCGCTTCGGATCGGCCATCATGAGCGGGTCTTCGAGCAGGACGACCTCGCCCTTGTAGCTGACGTTGAGCTCTCCCAGCGGGCGGATGATCTCGAAACGGAGGCCGCCGGCGTCAAAGGCCTCATTCGAGGAGATATGCGGGCGGCGAAACATGAATGCGACTCTGCCGTCGGGCAGATACAGGCAGACGGTCATCTCGGCGTGGGCTTCGTGGACCCGGTTGCCCAACCTCAGGAACCCGCCGATGCGAGTCGACGGATCGTAGAAGTTTCCGTAGACAGACTCGTTGAAGTTGGCTTCCGGCCCTGCCGGGTGCGGATACTCGTCCAACGGTTCAAGCCGAAGGGCCATCGCGTACGACGCTAGCTCTGCCGTGCGGGTAGTCAGTGCCGTCCGCCGTCCGCCGTCCGCCGTCCGCCGTCCACCGTCAGACGGGCAGGCGGAGTTGCTCGGTCCGTGACGCCCGGGTCGTCAATGGCTCCCAGCTCCGCCCGCCTCGAGGGCCCCGACATCGAACTTCGATCTTGGCGACTTCGACCGATCGGGACGCCCCTTGGCCGTCGGTGAGCCCGATGCTGCCGTCGTGCTCCCGTCGGATGACCATGCCGAACCGCCAGCGCTGGTTTGAGTCACGACGGAATCGGACCTGCTCGCCCGCTTGGAGTCCCAGGATTGCCAGTCCGTGTCCGTGATCGCCGCCGTCCACGGCACGGATGATAGAGAGCGCGATGCCCGTTAGCGGGGGATCGAGGTGTGCTTCAGCTCGTTGAGGTCACTCCAGCCCGCGGTGAGATCGAGGATCCGCTCGATGGTCGTCCGGCCCAGCTCGCTGTCTCCTCGCGGCCGGGTCATGACGCGGACGAACGCGGCCTGGCCGCCGGCGATGAACGTCGGCACGCCGAAGACGTGGTGGTCGGCGAGCGCGGCTTCGTGTTCCTTGCGGAATGCCTCGAGGGGCCAGCCCTCTTGGATGGCCTCGAACACCTCGCCGGCGTCAACGCCGTTCTCGTTCAACACGTCAGTCACGACGTCACGCTCCCTCGTGTCCCGCGCCTCGTCGTGACGGGCCGCAAACAGGGCTACGTGCGTCGGAAGAAACCGCTTTGGGAAACGGTCACGAACGACGATCCCCGCCTGCATGGCCAACAGGGCGGGAAACTCGTCGGGGCTGTCCCAAACCGGGGGATCGCCTTCATGGACGTGGGTCTGGTCGAGCGAGAACGGAACGAACTGAACCTCCCACCCGGCGCCGGCGTCGATGGCCGCGACCAGATGCTCGTGGGCGTTGCGGGCGAACGGGCAGCGGTAATCCCAGGTGACAGCGAAGCTGGAGACAGTCATGTACCGGTCAACGACCTGACACCCCGGTCGGATTCCCGCCGGGTCGGATTTGGCTTCCGTTCTTCGGGCCGGCCGGGCAGCGGGGCGACCCGCCGGCTGACCTCGCCCAGCACCACCCCGATGCCGATGCCGCCGACCACGTCGGAGGCATGGTGGATCCTGACGTGGACCCGGCTCCAGGAGACCACCACGGCGATCCCGTAATAGACGGGCCGCCACGTCGGGTCCCCGTCGCTGAGGAGGGCGGCAGCACAGAAGGCCGAGGTGGCGTGGCCGCTGGGAAAGCTGCTGGTCCTGGGTTGCCGCAAGGCAAAGGGCCGGTCGCCGTCGTGGATGGGCCGCGCCCGACGGAACAACCACTTGACGGGGCCGTTGATCAGCGCTGATTCGGCACCGATGCCGGCGGCGGCGCGGATGGCGGCGTGCCAGTGGTCCTTGGAGCGAAGGCCCCGGATCGCGGCCAGGATGAGCCAGATCGTTCCGTGATCGCCGAGCGCCGAGGCGGCGTAGAAGACCCGGTCGACGGCCGGCTTGCCTCGCAGGTGCCGTTCGAAGAACTGGTCGACCCGCTGGTCGAACTGCTCGATCACGCCGGCGCGGGCGACGGGGTGGCGGCGCTCGTCGCCTGGGCCGCGGCGCTCGTCGCCTGGGCGGCGGCCAGGGCCGGGTCGCCCCCAAACACGGGGCAGTAGGCGTGGTACGAGCAGAAATCACACGCCCGCCCCGGCCTCGGCCGGAAATCCTCCCGCTCACATGCCAGTTCGACCGCGGCCCAGATAGCCATGGCGCGCTGCTCAAGGCCACGGATCGACATATCGGTGGGCACGTTCGTTATCGCGAGTGGCTCGCGAAGGTGCAGCAACTGCACTCGCGCCGGCCGCCGACCCAGCATCTGCTCGCAGAGGTAGGCGTAGAAGTGGACGCCTCCGAGCCGGCGCTCCTCGTACGCCTCGCGGGGCGCGAACCCGGTCTTGTAGTCGGTGACCACGAGCTGGCCCTCGTCGTCGAGCTCGAGACGGTCGATGATGCCCCGAAGGGTCAGTGACCCGAGCTGGACCGACAGCCTGAGCTCGGTCCCGAGGAGCCGGACCCGGTTCGGGTCTTCCAGCTCGAAGTAGTTGCGGACCAGCTGTTCCGCGTCGGCGAGGAATTCGGCCTCTTCGCCGTCTGGGCCGGCCAGCCGCAGGTCGGCATACTCCTCGTCGCCAAGCACGTCCTCGGTGGCGCGGGGGAGCCGGGCCAGGGCGGCATCCAGGCTGCGCCGCCCCGGCGGCTCCTCCCACATGAGCAGCTCCAGAACCCGGTGGACCAGGGTGCCCTTGGCCGCTTGCGGCGACGGAATCTCGGGTAGACCGTCGATCACGCTGAACCGGAACGCCAGGGCACAGTCCTTGAACGACGACACCTTCGAGGGCGACAGCGACGCCGGCAGCGGCAGGCTCATTGGGACCCAGGCTAACGAGGGGGTGTGACCTTCATGCGGACCTCAACCAGCGTCGTTTAGGTGTGAATTCGTGTTCTTACGTCCAAATCCGCTCATATAGTACCGATTCTAACTAAAGAACAGGAATTAACATGTGAATGCACGCACATGGGCTTCCCCGGCGGCGCCGGCGCCCCCGAGCGCCGGCCTCACCCGCCTTCGAACGCCCGAATGATCGACGCCGCCACCAACCCCGGCTGTTCCATCGGCCCCAGATGCCCGACCTCGGGCAGCACCTCCGTCGTGGCCTGGCCGCCGAGCTGGGACGCCACCAGCCCCATGGCCTGCGGCCCGAAATGGGCGTCTACCCCGCCGCACGCCACCGTCACCGCACACGCCACCCGATGCAGCCGGGTAAAGGCGCCATGAAACATCGCCTTCTCGTAGAACCGGGCCTCGTCCTCACTCCGGCACAACAGTCGTACCGTGCCATCACCCAGGTCCTCAAAGCCCCACTCGACATAGGCCTCCAGCGCTGCGGGATCAAAGGTGGCAAACGGGGCCTTCCCCCGATAGTTCTCCGCCGCGGCCGCCCG
>WNFE01004790.1_pt1 | contig 10159 bp, 11 predicted proteins | sample 5400451 | NCBI WGS metagenome assembly WNFE01 (sample SAMN13153344, study PRJNA577476) | soil metagenome | isolation source: 200 cm saprolite under Douglas fir tree site 2 hole 2 | place: USA:California | collected 2015-04-18 | reverse complement strand
CATGGCGGATCAGGAAATTCTCGTCGAGTACCCAACGCTCAGTGTCGAGGGAATCCGGGCCGCCGCGGCATACGGGGCACTCCTCGCCCGTGAAGAGGTCTTGCCCCTTCCTGGCGAATGAGACTGAAGCTCGACGAGAACATGCCCGCCACGGCGGTGGAGTTGCTGTCTGGGTGGGACCACGACGTGACGACGGCCGTCGAGGAAGGCCTGGCCGGCCGCGATGACCCTACGGTGGCGGAGGGAGTGACCCGGGAGGGACGCATGCTCATCACCCTCGACCGCGGCTTCGGCAACATCCGGAGCTATCCACCCGGGGATCATCCCGGCATCATCGTGCTGAGGCTCCCGGATCAGCGACCCGCCCACGTCGCAGCCGCTCTACGAAGCCTGCTGTATCGAGGCCCGCTCGAAGACCTGGCCAGGTGCATAGTCGTGGTGGAGCCCGGAAGACTGCGAGTCCGCCGTCCGGAGTAGGCGACCAGAGTAATTCGTTCCTCCATTGGCCCTGGTGACACGGACCCGAGTCAAGGGCCTATTTACCACGGCTCGATGACGGATCGGGTGGTCCAAATAAAACGAGGGGAGGGGGGGTGGTGGCTTCCACTCGAAACGCTGTTGACCGCTCTGGCGGGGACGGCGCCCCCTTCAGTCCGTCCGGCCCGCGGCGGCTGCGTGCGCCGAGCGAGTCGATCGGAGGCCTACGGGATATGACGGAGCCAAGTGGAACAGAGCTTGCAGGCCCTCCACCTGGTGACCGGGCTCGTGAGGAACTACCTGGACCTCCGAGCAAGAGCCATCGCGATCGTCCTCGTACCGTTGGTCTCGGTTGTCCTCGCGAAATCGGCCCACCTCCGGCTCCTCCCTCAAGGGGAGAGGTTTGCATGACGTTTCTGATCGACGGGGCCGTTTACATGCTCATCATCCGCCTGGACACCGTTGCTACCGCCGACGGTGCAGGTCGCTGCGCCACCGGAGCGGTTCTCGGCGGAGTTCCTCGAGGAGGCGGTGGGAGCGGCAGGGGATTCGGCGGTGATGTCGGCCGCTGCAGTGGGTGCCCCAGGGAGGAGGGACACGACGACTGGGTGGGGAGCCGGGATCAACGTCCGGGCCATTCGAGGGGATGGCCCGGGCGAGGTCTCGGCAGAGACGGTCACCGCCGACGTGGCGAAGTACGACACCATGCTCTCTTGTGGCCTTGGACGTCGACCACGACGCCATAACCGATGAAGCCCCAACCGCAGTTCCTGAGGATCCGGTGGGAGGTCGACACGCCGGAGCGGAGTGGCGCAGTCACGTGGGAGGCGATGCTCTGTCTCCGCCAGCAGGGGAAGATCGCGCTCGCGTATGCCAGCGCCCGAGGCTCCGGCGAGTTGCGCGAAGCCTGCGATCTCTGGCGGGCCGCGATCCCCGACCACTCGGATCACAGCCCTCGCATCCGGCGGGACTCCCGCGTGTCGCAGGCTTACGCCCCGGGTAATTCAACTCAGCGAAGGGCGCCCAGGGGCCGAGGCGTTGAAGGGACATGCCGAGAACTGATCGAGGTGTCCTGTCGGCTGTCAAGTTCCGCTGCTCCCAAAGACTCTCATGGCAGTGCCTGCCCACCCTCGCCATACCGCTGGCTCCGAGGCCCGCTCCAGTTGTTCGGTGAGCTCCAGCCAGCGGGTCTCCAGGTCGGAAAGCCTGGACGTCAGGGCCCTCAGCGTGTCCATGTGGGCGGCCAGGCCCGTGTAGTCCCGTTGGTCGTGCCCGGCGATCAGCTCGTTGACCTGGTCGATCTCGGCGGGGACCTTCGCAAGCTGGCGTTCGATCGTCGCCAGTTCCTTCGTCGCGGCCCGGAGTGCCGCGACGTCCTGCTTGCGGGACGTTGCCGTCCCACCGGTGGGGGTCTCCCCGGGTGCCTTCGCGGCCCTGCCCGCGGATGCGGCGCCCTCCCGGCGCAGAGCGAGGTACTGCTCCACGCCGCCGGGGAGATGCCGGAGGGCTCCGTCGATCACCGCATACTGTTGATCGGTCACCCGCTCGATGAGGTACCGGTCGTGGGAAACGACCAGGAGCGTCCCGGGCCACGAGTCGAGGAGGTCCTCCATCACCGCCAGCATCTCGGTGTCCAGATCGTTCGACGGCTCGTCCATGACCAGGACGTTGGGTTCGTCGAGCAGGATCAGCAGGAGCTGCAGGCGGCGCTTCTGGCCGCCGGACAGCTTCTTCACCGGCGTGGAGAGGTGGGCGTTCGTGAACCCGAGGCGCTCGAGCAACTGCGCCGGGGTCAGTTCCTTGTCCCCGGCGAGGTAGGTCGTGCGTTTGGCCTTCAGGAGGTCGCGGACCAGCTCGTCGCCCAGGGCGTCGAGCTCGGCCGCCTCCTGACGAAGCGCCGCCACTTTCACGGTCTTGCCCCGCTTGACCTCACCGGAGGTCGGCTCCAGCGCCCCGGTGACAAGGTTGAGCAGGGTGGACTTGCCGGAACCGTTGACCCCCAGGATCCCGGTTCGCTCGCCCGGGGCGATCCGCCACTCGACGTTCCGGAGCACCTGCTGGTCGCCGAAGGCGACGGAGACATCGAGCAGGTCCACCACGTCCCTCCCGAGGCGGCTCGTGGCCATCCGGTACAGGGCGACGGCGTCGCGTGCCGGCGGCTCGTTGGCGATCAGGGCGTTGGCCGCGTCGATGCGGAACTTCGGTTTCGTCGTCCTCGCCGGCGGGCCGCGTCGCAGCCATGCGAGTTCCTTGCGCATGAGGTTCTGGCGCTTGGCTTCCGACGCCGCAGCGATCCGGTCACGCTCCACCCGCTGCAGGACGTACGCCGCGTACCCGCCCTCGAACGGTTCGACCACCCGGTCGTGCACTTCCCACGTCGTCGTGCAGACCTCGTCGAGGAACCACCGGTCGTGCGTGACGACCACGAGGCCTCCCGCGTTGGGCGACCAGCGCCGCTGCAGATGCTCCGCGAGCCAGGCGATGCCCTCCACGTCCATGTGGTTCGTCGGCTCGTCGAGGAACAGGACGTCGTGGTCCCCGACCAGCGTCGCAGCCAGGGCAACCCTGCGGCGCGGGCCACCGCTGAGCGACGCCACGGGAGCCTCCCAGGGAATGCTCGACACCATGCCGTCGATGATGTCCCGCGAGCGCGCGTCCCCAGCCCAGACATGGTCGTCGCTGTCCCCGACGATTGCACCCGCCACCGTGACGCCAGGCTCGAACTCGTCAGCCTGATCGAGCCAGCCGACCGTGGTGCCGCGCCGCATCGTCACCCCCCCCGAGTCCGGCCGCAGGCGGCCCGCGAGCAGCCGAAGCAACGTCGATTTCCCGTCACCGTTGCGGCCGACGATGCCGACCCGGTCCCCCTCGTTGATGCCCAGCGTCAACGAGTCGAAGATCACGCCGGTCGGAAACCACAGATGGAGGGCCTCGGCCCCCAGCAGGTGCGCCATAGCCCGATGGTAGCCGGTGCCCGGGAAAGGACCCGAGGGGCCGTTTCTTGAGAGGTTTGTCGAATTTTCGTTCGCTGCGAACAAATTCCCACCAAACATACGGAGCAACGAGACCCGCTCACGGCCCGCCCGTCAACAGGTTCGCGACCGCTTGCCGGTAAACTTGAAACACCGGCATCAGCGTGCTGATATCGACGCATTCATCAGCAGCGTGCAACTGCCTGTAGCTAGCTCCGAACCCGCAGGTCGCTTCGATTCCCCGAGAGGCCAGGTAGTTCCCAATGTTCGACGGACCTGCGACGACCCAGGGTAGAGACCGTCCGAATACTCGCTCGGCGCTATCCCTAAGGGCACAAGCGACCTTCGAGTTATCCGGCAGCCGATAGGCCGGCCAGGTCTCCTCCGGCTGAATCGCCGTGGCCAGTCGACTTGGGACTTCTGCGTCAATGTTAGAACAGACTTTCTCCATCAAGTTCAGCCCCTGGTCAGCCCCAAAGGAAGGCGTCAACCGAATATCCACATCGATCCTGCAACTGTCGGGAACGACGGAGAACCCGCTTCCACCGTGGATCTGTGTCACGGTCAGCTTCGGGCCGAACTGGAAGACAGCATCTTGTTCGTCAGGGAAGGAAACCCAGCTCAACGCTTGAACTAGCCTCGTTGCCTTGACAATGGCATTCTGGGGGTCGCTCCTCTTGCCCCCCGAGTGGTCACTCGTTCCAAAAACCTCAGCGCGTACGCGATAAAACCCCCGGGCTCCGACCACGATGCCGTAATTGCCGGGATATCCGATCATGACACCTCGCACGTCCGGGCCTTCAGCCAGGTAGGTTTTGATGCCCCCGAAACGACCAGTGTGCTCGTCGGCGTCGAAAAGGAGAGCGAGCGTACCGTCGAACTCCCCAGATTGCATCGCATGGAAGCCGACGTGAGCGAACACGGAAACGGCTGCCTTGCAGTCGGCACTTCCACGCCCGTATAACCAGCCGTCCACGATCTCGCCTCCGAAAGGATCCCTGGACCAGGCCCTGGCGTCCCCTACTGGGGCAGTGTCGAGGCAGGCGTTGAGGCAGTAGACCGGCCTGCCCCCGTTGTGTAACTCCACCAAGACGGCCACGGGCCGCCCCCCGTCCTCACGGAGAATGCGGACTGGCAGCTCGTGCTCGTCGAGCCACGTCGCAAGAAAGCCACAGATCCGTGCCGGGTCATCGATTCCTCCCTGACTCGGAATCTTGATCAAGTCGCGAGCCAGGGCGACGATTGATTGGCTGGTGTCCTCAGAAGCCCCGTAATTCTGCTCTACAGCCTGCGTCATCCGTCGACTTCCTCATCGTCTGACGGCTCAGCAAGGATCGGCAACCCTGCCACCTGGCGCCGGCTCTCGATTTTCCTGCTGGCCCTGTACACGCCTTCCACGAATTGACAATAGGCTCGGGCATCCGTCGGATCGGTCAATTCAATGCCCGTATCCCAGCTCTCGACCTTGGTTAGTGAGGGAAGTCGCACGAACGCGTGCCGCTCGTTGGCGCAAAATAAAAGTCTCTGGTTCTCGCTGAGGCATTGACCTAGGTAGTGAACCGATGAGCCACCCCCGCAGTTCCTGAGGATTCGGTGGGAGGACACTCCTGAGCTAGGCGCCGGAGTCATTGTGGAGGCTGTCCTCTGCCTCCGGCACCGTCAGGAGATCGCACTCACGAACCCCAGCGCCAGAGGCTCCGGGGAGTTCGGCGACGCCTGCGATCTCTGCGAGGCTGGAACCTCCGACCACTTGAATCTGAACTCTCACCCCTGCACCGAAGTCAGCTCGGGTCCCCTGGCAAGCCTCGCACGGCCCGGCCGTCCATGATGCACATACCCGAAGCTGACGCGATGCGCAGCGGGGGTGGCCAAGTGGTCGTCCTTCCCTACCTCGCCGGACGTTCCACCACATCCCTGATCCGCGATTTGGCACGACAAGCCCGGTGAGGGGACTAGGAGCCAGTTTCGAGTACGACGTGGGCCCGCCCGGCGTGCCGGACCGGCGAGAAACCCCCCTGCTCCAAATATCGCGTGTACCGCCCTTCAAGGCTGGCGTGCACCACCGCAAGCAGCCGCCCGTCGCGCGCGCGTTGAAGCAGACGCGCCATGAGGACCGCTGTCTGCTCGGCGTCGATATGAGTCGGTATGTTGCAGACAGTCAAGGCTGTTGGCTCGACCGCGGTTGGGTCGGCAGAACACACTGCGTCGAGCGCCACGCCGTTGGACTCGGCATTGCACGTGGCCAGCCACAGCGCAACGCAGTCCACGTCGGTTGCCACCGCCCGTTCCGCGATTCCGTTGCGAACCAAACCGATCGCGAGCGGCCCATATCCGGTCCCGATATCCGCCAGCACCTCCACAGCAGGGCCACGCTTGGCCACCTCCAGGAGCAACCCAGTGCCAGCGTCAATCTCGCCAGGCGAAAAGACGCCGTAGTCGGCTGCCAAATGCACAACGGCGTCACCGATCTCGACAGTAAACTGCTTCGGTTCCGGCAGGTCTGCATCCTCGGGCGGTTGGCCCATCAACTGCCTCATTCGTCCTTGCTTGGTCTCATCGAGCTGCCAGCCGAGGGACCCGAGAAGGCGCTCCACCGAACTCGGACCCTGCTGTTTGTCGACGTGCCAGACGACGGTGGTCCCCGACCGGCTCAGCCGGGTAGCAACCAGCCAGGCCAGCACGGGAATGAAGCTTTTCCCTCGGTACGAAGGGAGGTGAAGGTCCACCCGATCGGTCGCTCTCGGGACTGCGTCGTGCATCGCGCTCTGGAAGCCGAGAACCACTCCGAGTTGCTCGGCAGCCGGAACCAACTGGGCCGCGGTCAACCCAACGACACCCGCGTCAACACTCGCCGCGCTGGAAGGTGTGTTGACATACCAACGGCGCAGTTCGGGCTCCATGAACGCACAAGTATAGGGAGCCGACCGCGTGGAGGGACCGGAGGCCTATGGGCAACGAGGTACTGGTGACGGGTGCGGCAGGTTTCATCGGCCGACCTGTCGCAAACGCGTGTGTCGCGGCCGGATGGCGGGTGACAACTCTCGACAACCGACTGCCGGCAGCGGACGTGCTGGATCGGACCGAGTTCCTGCACGCAGATCTGAGCGATCCCGACATCTCCAATCCATTCGGGACGGTCGGTTCGTTGGCGTCCTGCACCAAGCGGGAATCAGAGCACGATCGAGGACGACTGGTCGCTGCTGGAGCGCAGCAACGTGACTGGACCTATGGAGATCGCCTCGGCTTGCGCGCTGTCCGGCGCCCGGTTCATCTATGCCTCGTCACACAGCGTCTACGGCCACGTCGCGCGCGACGTGGCCATTCCCGAGGACGCGGAGCTAGATCTCTGCTCCGGACCGCTCAATCCGTATGCGAGGTCCAAGCTCCAGTTGGATATGAGCATGGCCGAGAAGTTCTCGTCCGGGCCATCGGAAGGCCTGGAGTGGATCGGCCTCCGCTGTACGAACGTGTTCGGCACGGGCGAGCACCACAAAGGGCCCATGGCGTCAATCATCTCGCAGTTGCTGCGCCAGGCGGCTTGTGGCGGGAGGCTGCGGCTGTTCGCAAATACGCTCGAGGCGTGCAGGGACTATATTCCCGTCTAGATCGTCGCCAACTGTTGCGTTCAATTGATCGACGCGCGGTCACGTCGGGCCAGGTCCGTCGTCCCCCTAAGGGCCTCCGTGGCCTCCCACCCCAACGTCTACATCGGTACCAATCAGGAGCTCTGGATCACAAAGCGAAAGCAGATTGGGAACGCTCGGGCTTGACGGTACGATCGGACGATGGCCAGGATGTTTGCCTCGAGCGGCTCGGAGCACCTGGAGATCTGTAGGATCCGCCCTGAGACCACAAGCTTTCCTTCGACGGCACCCAGGCAAATGAGGGAATTTGGAGAAGTGGCGGAGTCTTCGAGGAGTGGAAACGTGACCCAGCCAGATAGCGATGCTTCGTGGAAGACGGGAGGCGCCCATCCCGACATCGTCACCGTGGGCGACCCGGCCCTCCGCAGACCGGTGGAGCCCGTCGATGACCTTGCCGGAGCCCGCGGCAAGCTGGATGGGATGGTCGCCCTTCTCCGAGAGCTGAAGGGGGCGGGACTGGCCGCTCCACAGGTTGGCTGGCCGGCAGCCGCTGTCGTCGGCGAGGTGAGGAAGACCGCCGTCTTCCCTGATCGCCCCGAATCACCCCTGTACGTGATGGTCAATCCGAGCATCGAGGTCTCGTCGGATGAGATCGAGGAGGACTGGGAAGGGTGCTTCAGCGTGCCCGGGTTGATGGGACGCGTGCCTCGCCACCAGTCGATTCAGGTGACATACCTTGACGAGAATGGCGAGCAGCACGAGCAACACTTCACGGGCTACGTCGCCCGCGTCGTCCAGCACGAGCTCGATCACCTCGCAGGCAAGGTCTTCCTGGACCGGATGACCTCGATGGCGAGCATCACGACGGTGGCAAACTGGCTGCGTTTCCACCGGCAGGCTTCGCCGGAGCTATGACGGTGGGAAGCAGCTCGCCGTACTGAGTCCGCAGCTCGTCGACGCGCACTTCCAGACGGCGTGCAGCGATGCTGTACGCCTCGTCGCCCACCAATCGTGCCAGCGCGCACACCCGTTCCTCGCATCTGAGCATCTGTACGGACAGGAATCCCGAGTCAGCAGTGGACTCGATGAGCTGCACCGCTCGCTCGACCTCACCGAGTTCCGCGACGACGTGAGCGAGGCGGTAGTTGAGATAGCCGTTGTATGGGTCGGCATGCTCGATGCGCTGGACCATGTCCAATGCCTGGTCCCGGTGCCCCAGCGCGGCGTGCATGTTGGCGACGTACGCCAGGGCGCGATAGTTGGTGGAGCTCTCCCCCAGACGGTCCAGCAGTGGCCTGGCGCCCCGCTCCCACGTCAGTCTCGCGCTCGATATGTCCCCCGTAGCGAGCTGGACGTAGCCCAGGAGCAGCCAGAGCGAGAAGTTCGCCTGATCGGCCCGGAGTCCTCGGTCTGCGACGCTGGCGGCGTCCTCGGGATCACCGAGCAGGGCGTGGGCCATCGTGAGGGCCCAGGCGGTGTTGGAGTCGTCGGGGTGTTGCCTCAGGTACGCGGATCCCCTCGACGCTGCGTCCGCGAGCCGGCGGACCATCAAGAGGTTCCACACGCGAAGCTTCTGCGCCGTCACGTTGGAGGGATCGACGGCAAGGACCTCCTCGGTCAGCGGGAGGGCGAGGTCCGCCATGCCGGCGTTGTTCAGCGCACGCGCAAGCCCGAGCCTGGCCTCCACATGCCCCGGTGCGTCTTCGACGGCCCGGATCCCCTCGGCGATGGCTTGCTCGTGCTGACCCAGGTCCCAGCAGACGCGGATGAGGGTCATTCGTGCCCACGTGCAGGTCTCGTCGAGGCGCAGCGCTTCCTTTGCCTGCAGACGCGCATCTCTCAGGGCGTGCATGCCCCCGTCCCAGCCAGCAAAGTATTGGCGCCAAGATGCGTACCCGTAGAGCGCATGCCCATCCGCGAAGTCCGGGCTCGCCTTGACGACACTCTTCAGCAGGGCCAAGCCGGATGTGAGGTCAGCCTCTTTGTTCGTCGAGAGCAGGCTGATTGACCGGAGGAATCGCTGATACGAGATCGGGTCGGGCCCGGTGTTGGGGTGTGGAAGAAAGGATCCGGCAAGGCCAACTTGAGTGCGTTTGCCACCTGGATCGAGATCGTTGCAAGAGCGCCCACCAGCTCGTGATCGGTCAGGAGGAAAGCCTCGGCCCATCTGACCGCGCCTGGAACCAGATGTCCCTGCACCTCTACCAGCCGCAACGAAAGAGAGTGCCTTCCTTGCTCCACCTGCGAGAGCGTGCCGACCAATTGATAGCGCACAGCCTCGATCGATCGACGCCTGCGTGCATCGCGATCGGTCAGCTCAGATGGGGCAACGACGACGATCCCGGGAATCTTCGAGAGCTTGGAGATGACATGGTCGCGGAAACCTTCGACCAGGGAGACAAGTGATTGGTCGTTCTCCGTCGCCGATATCCGGACGGGAAGCACCTCCAGGACCCTGATGAGCGCTCGACTCTCTTCGCCCTGCTGCCGGACGTGGAGGGTAGCCCGGTCCGAAGCGTCTTTTGCGCGTGCCCGTGCTTCCTTGAGTTCGAAGTAGATCCTCACGAGCGCGCCGCTCGCCTCCAGGGTGTCGTCGCAGCCCCGAATCAGTTTGAGCGAGCACTTTCCCCATCCAGTTTCGACCGTGGCGATGGTGGAGCGGCTGTAGTGGCCGGCCTTCCGACCCGGGGCGCCTTGGGTCAGGTCCTTCCGCTCCCGCAGGCGGCGCAGCTCGCTGCCGAGCTTCCTGGCCGCCTGTCGCTCAGCTTCGTCGAAGGATTCCACCTCTCCCCCAAGCAACGAATGTCAACCAACGTCTTCACCTCTGCACCGAAAAGCTAACCCAGACCCAGGATCGCCCGGTCATTTCTGGTGAACCGCCGGTCGACATCATCGAAGCACTGAACCTGCTTCGCCTCCTTACATCGGGAGGTCGACGAGCGTCAACGAACGTCGCCCGACCTCGACATCAAGCCGAACAGGGCTTTTCATCGAGCGTACGCGACAGAGCCCGGCCGCGTGCCGGGAGCCCGGCGGCATCCGGCGCAGTGGAGGGGAGACCTCGGGCAGGAGGAGCGGTACGGCCGGGGCTCCTCCCCGGGGAGGGATCGAGGTCTCCCCTCCAGT
>WNFE01004789.1_pt1 | contig 10159 bp, 10 predicted proteins | sample 5400451 | NCBI WGS metagenome assembly WNFE01 (sample SAMN13153344, study PRJNA577476) | soil metagenome | isolation source: 200 cm saprolite under Douglas fir tree site 2 hole 2 | place: USA:California | collected 2015-04-18 | reverse complement strand
GGAAGGATGCCACGCCAGCGTCGCTGGTCCCTCATGGCGTTCCGCGACCGGCTCACGCTCTCGTATCTCTCGAGACTCCCGCAGAGCAGGTGAACCGTTGGCCGGCGGCAGCGTGACGCCGGAGAGCTCGAGCGGCCGGGTGAGCGGCGGTGGGCCCAGCAGCTCGGCGTGATCCAGGCGGTTCAACGCCTCTTCGACCGTGCTGCGCAGCTGAGACCGGTTCTCCTCGACCCAGCGGGTGAGATTGTCGACGTCGGTCTGCAGCTGCTGGCGAGCACTCTCGAGTTTGGTGAGCTCACTGCGCGCCTCGACCAGGGCGTCTTCATGAAGCTTCCGGGCTCGTTCCTCGGCGTCGCTCAAGATGGCCTGGGCCTGCTGTTCGGCACCGGAGAGAATCCGGGCTGCTTGCTCCCTCGCCTCCTGAACGGCCAGGTCAGCGGTGCGTTGGGCCAGCACCAGGGTGCGGCGGAGTGCCTCGTCATTACCGCCGGCCTCATTCGCCGCTTGCTCCGCTCGCTGGGCCCGTTCAAGCGCTTGGCGATGCCGCTCCTGCAGGACCTCGATCCCGGCGGCGACCCTCTCGAGGAACTGGTCGACATCCTCGGGGTGGTAACCGCGCATTTTCTCTCGGAACTCAACTTCGCGCAGCGTCTTGGGCGACACATCCATGGGCTTATCGTAGACCTCCCTTTGCGACCGCTCGCGGACCGAGGGTCACAACTAGATACGACACAGGACTTGTGACGTCACGATCTCGACGACGATGAACCCGACCAGGAACGACAGGTCGAACATGCCGGCCGGGGGGATGATCCTCCGCAACGGAGCAAGCAGTGGCTCTGTGACGGTGTGCAGGAACCGGACGATCGGGATCAGGGCCGAGTCGGGGTGAAGAGGAAACCAGCTGAGAATGGCCCGGGCGATCAGGATCAGGACATAAAGATTCCCGAGCGCGCAGAGCGGGCTGCTGAAGTTGAAGCCGGTCACGTAGGCCTAGGAACGGTACAGGCCGCGTTCCTGCAGGCGGCGCTTCTCCTCCGCCGAAACTTCGACGTTGGAAGGAGTCAGTAGGAAGACCTGGTCGGCAACCTTGTCCATGCTGCCCCCGAGGGCGTAGGTCACCCCGCTGCAGAAGTCGATCATGCGCCGGCCCAGCTCCCGGTCGGCCCCCTGCAAGTTGATGATCACCGGCTGGTTGTTTTTGAAACGGTCTCCGATCTCCTGCGCATCGGAGAACTTCTGGGGGGCGACGACGTGTACACGCGCGCTCTGGACCGGGCTTGGCATCGGTCGCACGACGGCCGGTCGAGCCATCACACCGCTGCTCGGCGGGGGCGGTTCCTCGCGCAACATCTCTCGGGGTAGGGTGCGCACCCCGCCGCCACCTCCCCCACCACCCATGTCCGCTTCGGCGTACATGGCGCGGGGAGCCGATCGCTGCGGCGGAGCAGGCTCTTCGTACGGCTCGTATTCCTCGTAGTCGTCATCGACGAGGCCGAGGTAAACCATCGCTCTGTGTACCAGCCCTGATGCCATCAGTCGCCTCCTACCAGGAGCCTATCCTCGCCGGCCTGGCCGTCCTGGCCGTCCACCGAAAAGGGCCCGACCGATGCGCACCATGGTCGCGCCTTCTTGAACTGCGACTTCGAGATCCTCGGTCATACCCATCGACAATTCGCCCAAGCCTAGCTGCTGTCCAAGACGAGCGAGCGCGTGAAATCCCGGGCGCGCCTGCTCGGGTGGACCGGCCGGACCGACGGCCATCAAGCCGGCGACGTCAAGATTCAGGACACGCAAACCCTTGACCAAGTCGGGGGCGTCCTCGAAGCGACACCCATGCTTTGACGTCTCGCCGGAAATGTTGACCTGGACCAGCACTCGGGCACCGGGACGGCGCCGGGCGATGGCTTCACCGGAAGGGAGCCGGTCGATCGCCTGCCATGTGCTGACGACCGGCGCTAACACGGGAACCTTGTTGCGCTGCACCGAACCGAGAAAGTGCCAGTGGATCGAAGCGGCCTCCACGCGACCTGGCACACTCCGACCTGGCACACTCCGACCTGGCACACTCCGACCGGGCAGGCGCTGCGTCGCCTTGCCTAGCAACTCCTGGGCGTAGTTCTCGCCGATTTCGGTGAGCCCGGCGTGCACGGCGGCATCTACGGCATCGAGGCCGAACCCTTTTGTGACCGCGACGACCGTTATCGCGTCGGGATCCGCCCCGGCCGACGCGATCCGCTCCCTCACCCTGGCCAGATTGGTGGCGACGTCAAGGTTGTCCTCAGGTACAGGGTGAGGTTCCATCGCGGTGAATCGATCAGGCCCGCCAGACGACGCTCGCCTGGCGGTGCCGATCTTGACGGGCCCGCCACGACCAATACTCCGACGAGCAAGCCGTGCAGCTATCGACGGTGGCGACCAGCTCCGCGTCGCACTGACGGAGAGCGGCGTCCACCGCAGCGGGCAGATCGAGCGCAGTCTCCCCACCGCGCGACCGGCCCCGTACGCCGTCGCCCAGGCGAGCGGCGATCAGGTCGAGGTCGTCGGCGCCGAACTCGTAGCACTCGGCGTGAATGCACGGTCCCCGGGCTGCGACGACCCGGGTCGCGCCGAGTTGACGCATCACGGTCACGGTCTCCTCGACGACCCCGGCCAGCAACCCCCGCCAGCCGGCGTGGGCCACGCCGATCACGCCCTCGGGGCTGGCCAGGGCAATCGGCGCGCAGTCGGCGGTCAGCACGGCCAGTGCGACACCACTCTCGGTGGTCACGGCGGCGTCGGCTTCGGCGCCGGCGCCCTGGCCCGGCAATTCGACCCGCACGACTCGGGCGCCGTGGACCTGACGCAACCACGTCCACGGAAGAGCGACCACGGCCCGCCTCCGAGCTGGCACCTCGGAACCTGGCACCTCGGAACCTGGCACCTCGGCGCCCGAAGCCTCGGCCATGTCGCCGTCGGCGCAACCGGTAAAACGAACCTCAGCGCCCCACTGCCGGAAATCCGCGCGTCGCGCCGCGGTGGTGTCGGCGCCCCCGAGATGCAGCGCCGACACCACCGCTAAGCGACTGTCCACACTTGCGTTAAGCCGTCCTTATTTGAGGAAGGACGGGACGTCGAAGTCCTCGTCGGACGGCAAGGAAATGTCCTCGTCGACGAAATCGCGTTCGGCGTCGTCAAGGCCGAGCCCACCGTGGTCGACCGATCGGGTCCGCGGTTCTTCCCAGCGGTCGAAACCGGCCGCGATGACGGTCACCCGCACCTCGTCACCCATCGTGTCGTCGACGACCTGCCCGAAGATGATGTTCGCGTCGGGATGCGCCACACCGTGAATAATCTCGGCCGCCTCGTTCACCTCGAACAGGCCGAGGTCACTTCCCCCTGCGATGTTCAGAAGGATGCCTCTCGCCCCGTCGATGGACGACTCGAGCAGTGGGCTCGTGATCGCCAGTTTGGCGGCCGTGAGGGCACGCCCTTCGCCCGATGCGGTGCCGATGCCCATGATGGCGGTGCCGGCATCTTTGAGGATCATCCGCACATCGGCAAAGTCGGTGTTGATCAGGCCAGGAGTGGTGATCAGGTCGGTGATGCCCTGGACACCCTGCAGCAGAACCTCGTCGGCCATCTTGAACGCGTTCACGAGCGACGTCTTGTCGTTCGACACGGTCAGCAGCCGGTCGTTCGGGATGACGATGATCGTGTCGACCTTGTCCTTGAGGCGGTTGATGCCGGCGTCGGCCTGGACGGCACGCCGGCGACCCTCGAAGGTGAACGGGCGGGTCACCACGCCGATCGTCAAGGCGTTGAGAGCTTTCGCGACCTCGGCCACGACCGGAGCGCCACCGGTGCCGGTCCCACCACCCTTGCCGGCGGTGATGAACACCATGTCGGCGCCCTTCAGCACTTCCTCGATCTCGCCCCGGTGCGCCTCGGTGGCCTCCTCGCCCACCGACGGGTCGCTCCCCGCCCCAAGGCCCCTGGTGAGGTCACGACCAATGTCCAGCTTCACGTCGGCGTCGCTCATAAGCAGGGCTTGGGCATCGGTGTTAATCGCGATGAACTCGACGCCCTTCAGGCCGGCATCGATCATGCGGTTAACGGCGTTCACCCCACCTCCGCCAATCCCCACCACCTTGATGACGGCGATGTAGTTCTGGGCTGCACCGACCATGTAGATCCTCCCGGGCGGCGGTGAAGGGCAGCGGCCCGTCCCACCGGTTAACTCACGCAGACCCATCGGCCCCGATGCCCTTGGCCTGCCGGAACAATAAACCTGAAGTTGAGGTAGATAGTTATGTCAACCTCGTGGAGTGGCCGAGACAGTACCTCCCTGCCCCGCGTGGGTCAAGATGGGCGAATCAGGCACCCGTACATCCATCGTAGCGATACTGGACGGGTCGACCCGCTCGAGCAAGGTCCGCACTGCCAGCAGTTTGGCATCAAGCGCGTCCGCCGTGCCGAATAGGACCGTGACGTTTTGAGTCAAGGTGGCCTGGAGCGTGCCGTCCGCCGCAACCACGATCGCCTGGAGCCGGAGCGGACTCCCCGGCGGCAGCGCGACGGGGACCGCCTTGGCCAGCTTCAGGGCGTCGCGGCCCGCTCCGTTGGCGTCGATCGAACCGGCGCCGGTGACCCCAGAGGTGTTAGGGGCGACTAGGCCCTGGATGACCGGCAGGCCGCTGGGTTGGGCCTGGTCCGGTTCGGCGGCATCGAGGATCCTCCCCGCCTCGTCGACCAGCCACGGCTTGGCGTGACCATCGATCACCACGGCGAGCGGCTCCCGCTCGGCGAGCCGGATGACGACGGTTGCGGGCCAATGACGGGTCACGCTGGCCGAGGCGATCCACGGCAACGCGGTGAGCATGCGGCGGAGCTGGCCGAGGTCGAGGTCCAGCATTTGGGGCTGGCGGCCGAGACCCGTCGCGCTGATGACAGCTTGCCTGCTGGTGTGCACACCGCCGGTTACTTGAATGTGATGGACGGCGAGAAGGGGCGAGCGCGTCAACCCGAGTGCGGCGAGCCCGGAGAGCAGAACCGCCATCACCGCGATCAGCGCCCTCAGCCGTCGCCGGCCCTCCAGCCTTCGGGCTTCGACCCAGCGTTCACGCATGCGCGGATCGACCCGGGGCGCGACGAACTCCTGGGTAACCGTGGCGGCGGGATCATCGGCAGCTTCGCCGACCCCACTCCCAGCGGTTTCTGCCGTCGGGTCGATCACATCATTCGGCACATCATTCGGCACATCATTCGGCACATCATTCGACACATCGGTCGGAACCTGTCCCGTCACGCCGCCGACCCTGAATGTAATGTTGAGGTTGAAGCCGGGTCGAAGCCGGCCAGCTTGACTTCGGCGTGCAGCTCGATGCCTTCCTGTGCGGCGACGACCCGTTGGATTTCGAGCATCAGCGCCACGATGTCATTGGCCGACCCGCCCGGGTCGGCCTGGATGAAGTTGGCGTGCTTCTCCGACACCATCGCGCTCCCCACCCGGTAGCCCTTCAGTCCGGCCGCCTCGATCAACCGCCCGGCCGAGTCTCGGGGCGGGTTGGTAAAAACCGATCCTGCATTTTGACCACCGGGTTGATGCTCGCGCCGCCAGCGGACGATCTCGCGGATGGCGGCTTCCGATTGCTCGTGGTCGCCGGAGTCGAGCCGGTAGGTCGCGGCCACCACGACGTGATGGCTCTCGACGGCCGACTGGCGATAGCCGAATCGAAGGTCTGCCCCTGCCATTTGATCCAGGGTCCCGGTCCGCAGATCGAACGACTCGCACGACACCAGCCGCTCACTCGTGTCCGAACCATGGCCGCCTGCGTTCATGCGCACCGCCCCGCCGACCGAGCCCGGAACGCCCACCGCCCACTCCAGTCCGGTGAGCGATTGGGCTGCCGTCTGGCGGGCCAGCACCGGGAGATCGACGGCACCCCCGGCGCGTACCAAGCACGGATCAGACCCGTCGAGCACCTCGATCGTCGCGAAGGTCTCCGCGTCGAGGGTGACCACGAGGCCGGGGAAGCCGGCATCGGCGACGAGGAGGTTGGACCCGCGGCCCAAAACCAACACGGGCAGATGCGAAGCAGTCTCGATGGCGCTCGACACGGCGCGGAGATCGTCGAGGCTGGCCACCTCGACCCACAGCTCCGCGGACCCGCCGACCCGGTACGTCGTCAACGGACCGATGGGCACGTCCCGCCGGGCCCGCCCGCCGAGAACCCGGGCCGCTTCTTCAACCAGACCGCTGACACCTGCACTCATTGGCGCATCGGGTCGGCCAGGAGCTCGTCCGGCAGGAGGGTGAGGTCGCCGGCGCCGAGCGTCAAGCACAGATCGCCGGGCCGCAGCATCGCTCGCAGATAGTCGACGAGCTCCTTCCGTTCGGGAAGGTAGACCGCCGTCTGCGACGGATGGCTGCTCGTCACGGCTTCGAAGACGAGCCGGCCGGACACTCCGGGCCGCGGCGCCTCGCCGGCCGGATAGATGTCCGTCACCACGAGCACATCGGCTCCCTCGAAGGCGTCGGCGAAGTCCTTCCACAGCGCGGCCGTCCGCGAGAACCGGTGGGGTTGAAAGACGACGACGGTCCGCTCCCACCCGCCCTGGCGGGCGGCCGCGAGCACCGGACGGACCTCACCGGGAAGATGGGCGTAGTCGTCGATGTAGGTAATGCCGTCGCGCTCGCCCCGAAGCTCGAACCGTCGGCCCACGCCGCCATAGCGAGCGAGCGCGGTCTCGCACGCGGCGAAGGGCGCGCCAACCACCAGCGCGGCGACGAGCGCCGAGCACGCGTTGCGAGCGTTGTGCAGCCCCGCGACCGGAACCGTGATCCGCCCCTGCATCGTCCCGCGGTGCTCGACGGCGAATTCCGTGCCGCGGCGCTGAGCCACAACTTCCATCATGCGGTAGCCGGCCCGGTCGGAGGTGCCGTAGGTGATGGGCTGAACGGATTGGCCGACTCTGGACGCGCCTTCGTCGTCGGCGCACACGATTCGAATGCGGCCGGCCCGGGCGAGGAAGGTGGCGAAGGCGTCCTCGAGCGCGGCGACCGATCCGTAGTGGTCGAGATGGTCGGGTTCGACACTGGTCACCACTGCGACTTCGGTTTGCAGCTCGAGGAAGGTGCCGTCGCTCTCGTCGGCTTCGACGATCAGCCATTCGCCGCCAGCCCACGCTGCGCCACTTCCGACCTCCTTGATCTCGCCACCGACAATGAAGGACGGATCCATTCCCGCCGCGATCAGGATCAGCGCGAGCATCGACGCGGTCGTGGTCTTGCCGTGCGTACCCGCCACAGCAATGGTCCGGCGGGTCGCGGTGATGGCGGCCAGGGTCTCGGCCCGGCTCAGCGTGGGCAGGCCGCGCCGGCGGGCTTCGACCACCTCGACGTTCGTCGGCGGGATGGCAGTCGACGCGGTCACGATGTCGGCAGACCCCACGTGAGCCGCATCGTGGCCGACCGTCGCGGCGACGCCGAGCGGCCGCAGCCGTTCGAGGCTGGCCGACGGTGCGAGATCGCTGCCGGTCACCTCATGTCCCATGGCGGCGAGGACCGTGGCGATGGCGCTCATTCCGGCTCCGCCGATCCCGACGATATGGATGCGCTGGGGTTGGGAAAGGTCAAGCCGCGCCACGGGCGTGCTCCTCCGCAAGGCGGGCCACGCGCGCCGCTGCGTCGGGTCGCGCCACTGAACGCGCCGCAGCCGACATGTGGGCGAGGATGGCCGGTTCGGCCAGGAAGTCAGACAGCTCGGCTGCGAGTGTCGCTGCAGTCAGCTCCCGGTCGGGGATGATCCGGGCTGCCCCCGCGTCGACCAGGGCCCGTGCGTTTGCCGTTTGATGATCCCCGGGCGCGCCAGGAAGCGGGATCAGTATGGCCGGCAGGCCCGCGGCGGCAAGCTCGGCGACCGTGCTCGCCCCGGCCCGACACACGGCCACGTCGGCCGCGGCATAGACCAGATTCATGCGGTCCTCATAGCACACTTGCCGGTAGCAAAGGCCGCCGGCGGGCTGTGCTCGATCGTGCCCCGAGAAAGCCTCCCAGTCACGCTTGCCGACAATGTGCAGAAGCGTGAGACCAGAGCGATCGGACCACCTCGACGCCAGTTCGACGACCGCTTGGTTGATTCGGCGCGCACCGAGTGACCCTCCGAACGCGGCCACGACGGTGCCCTCTGCCGGCAACCCGAGTGCGGTGCGCGCTGCCGTACGGGTCGCGGTGTCCCGGGTCACATTCGCCACTTCTGGGCGGACCGGGTTGCCGGTCACTACAGCGCGGGGCAGATCGGTGCTTTCAAAAGACGTAGCGGCAGCACGGGCAAACCGGGCCGCCATTCGGTTGGCCGCCCCCGGCACGGCGTTCTGTTCCGCGACAAGGAGGGGAACCCGTAATAGCACGGCGGCCACCACACAGGGGACGCTGGCGTAGCCGCCGACCGAGATGATCACGGCCGGCCGGCGCCGGCCCACCAGCACGACAGCCTGCACGGTTGCCGCGACGAGACCGGCGACCGCACCGATGTTCCGAGCCATAGACCTGAGCGTGAACTGCCGGGCCACGCCACGCCCCGGAAGCAGCGTGATGGAAAAGCCCGCCTCAGGAACGAGCCGGCCCTCGATGCCACGTCGAGATCCGACGAAATGGATGGCCGGCGCTGGATGGCCCGCCTCCACCAGGGCCCGCCCGATCGCCACGGCGGGGAGGGCGTGCCCGGCCGTCCCGCCGCCGGCGATTACGGCCCACGTCGCGCGCCGATCCGGTTGCGTCATCGTGCTTGCTTGGCCACGTTCCCCAGCATCCCGACCGCAGCCATGATGATCACCAACGACGAGCCACCGAACGATACGAACGGCAGCGGCACACCGGTCACGGGCAGCAGGCCGACCACGGCGCCGATGTTGACCACGGCCTGGCCGATGATCCACGCCGTGATGCCGGCTGCGAGCAGAGCCCCGAAGCGATCCGGCGCCCGGCAGGCCGCCCGGACGCCGACCACGGCCAGCATCGCGAACAGGCTGATGACGAGCAATGTGCCGACCAGACCGGTCTCCTCGCCGATGATGGCGAAGATGAAGTCGGTCTGCTGGTTCGGCAGGTAGCCCCAGCTGGCCCGGCTGGCGCCCAGTCCCAGGCCGGCCAGGTGTCCGGATCCGAGCGCGACCAGACCCTGCGCCGACTGGTAGCCGGTGTTGCTGGCATCCGCGAATGGGTGCAGGAACGCGGTCATCCGTCGCCACCGGTACGGGGCTGCGACCGCCATCGCGAGTCCCAGCGTCGCCCCCACGCCGAGGACGCCAACCATGGGACCGAGCGGCGAGCCGGTCACGTAGAGAGCGGACAGGACGATGGTTCCCATCACCATGGTCGTGCCCATGTCGGGCTGGATCATGACGAGCATGCCCACGCAGGCGAACGCGACGAGCACCGGTGTCATGGCGTAGCGCCACTCGGACACACGCTCGGCTCGACGGTCGAGGATGTCGGCGACGAACAGGACGAGGGCGAGCTTGGCCAGTTCGGACGGCTGGACCCGCCAGGAGCCCATGCCGATCCAGCGGGACGAGCCGCCAACGCTGATACCGATACCGGGCACGAGCACTGCGAACAACAACGCCATCGTGGCGGCGAGGGCGAGCAGGCTCAGGGGCCGCCAGCGCCGATAGTCGATCCGCAGGGTGATCGCGAACGCGACCGTTCCAACCGCGAGCCACACCAGCTGGCGTTCGAAGTAGAACCAGGGCGAACCGTACTGGCGGATGCTCTCAACCGACGACGCCGAGAGCACCATGACCAACCCGATGAGGTTGAGCACGCCGACGAGCGCAAGCAGCAGGATGAAGCCGTTGGGCCACGACCGCTGGCCAGTCCCCACACGTGTGGGCACGGTCACCGTCGTCATGAGTGCGTATCCTGCCGGCGCAACTCGGCCTTGACGAGCGCCGCGAACTCATCGCCTCTCTCCGCGTACGAGCGGTACCAGTCGAACGACGCGCACCCTGGCGACAGCAACACGGCATCGCCGGCGTGAGCCACCCGCCGCGCCGCGGCGACCGCCTCGGCCATGGTGGAGGCGACCGTCACGGGCGCGACATCGTCGAAGGCCCGCTGGATCTCTGCGGCGGCCTCACCGATCGCGATCACAGCACGCACCGGCGGAACAGCACG
>WNFE01004784.1_pt1 | contig 10164 bp, 13 predicted proteins | sample 5400451 | NCBI WGS metagenome assembly WNFE01 (sample SAMN13153344, study PRJNA577476) | soil metagenome | isolation source: 200 cm saprolite under Douglas fir tree site 2 hole 2 | place: USA:California | collected 2015-04-18 | reverse complement strand
ACACCCCACCACAGCACAAGCGTCCAAACCGCCGAAAATGCCCGTGGCAACCGGCCCACCATAGCCCTCGGGCTGAGTGTATGGCCGAAAAGAAGAAAAAGAGACTAGATTTCCGAGGGGATGGAAGGAAAACCCCGCGCATGTTCACAACACGAGATCTTGTCCTAGTTTCTCTCTTCTCGGGAGTCTTCCTCGCATACGGCTACGTATCAGGCGTCTCACTCCCGCAGGCGATCACCCATTCCCTCGACCTATTCTTCCTGATCGCAACACTGTTCACGATTCTGGCTCTGGAGATCCGACAGTCATGGTCCGCGACGCTTCTTGGAACAGTCACCGGCGTAATCTTTCTCGGAACGCCCGGTGCACCAGCACCTTACCATATCACAGCAGCACTGGTAGGAAATGGTCTGGCTTTCGACCTTTACCTGAGAGTCATGAGTCGTAGAACAATCCCGCCCTCGCGCAGACAAATGGTCGCGGCAGCAGCCGTAGGAAACTTGGTGATGGCAGTTGTAGGACTCTCAGCGCTGCAGCCCACCATAGCGATTCCAACATTTCTCTGGCCTGTTCTCCTCGTCGCTACTACATTGTTAGGAGCGGCAGGAGCGCTGTTCGGCATCGCAGTGGTCCGCAGACTCCGAGTCTCGACCAGAAGCGAGGGACGAACGCTCAGCATGGAGACCTCAACCATACAGCCAGGCCAAATCCGACAATAAACAGAATAGCAGTCTCTTTCAAAACGCAGCCTTATTCCCCTCGAGAAATCATCGCGAATCAAGTATCATCTCCGGGACTATCATGTCTTTAGAACAGACCGACTGCTGGATATGCCAGAGCCTCAGCCGCGACACCCACCTCGTCTACTACGAGACCAAGACGAGTCTCGCAAAGCTCAACCCTGACCAATTGTTTCGCGGCTACACTTTCCTGACCCTTAAACAACACAGTGAACACCTACACCTCCTCCCGGACAAGCTACGGAGACAATTCTTGGACGATATGCTGACAGTCGCGACGGCCCTTGCCAAAGCCTTGAACCCTGACCGGCTGAACTATGAGCTTCTTGGAAATGCCCAGGCACATTTGCACTGGCATCTGGTCCCACGCTACGCGAATGACCCGATGTGGGGCCGGCCAATCTGGGCAGGTACCAGGCCACGCAAACGACTCAACTCTGAAGACTACGCACAGCTCAAGACAAGCATCCAATCGCACCTTCCACCCCCGAAACAGTCCAGAAGAAGGAAGCCCTAGCCTTCCCGAGAGTCCTGCTCCTTAATGCGCGTTTAATGCTCGTACCATGCACGTTTCCCGGGACCTGAAAAGGGCATGAAACAAGCCCAGACCAGTGAGACTCGCCCAAAAACGGCTGGTCCAAGCCTCTCAAAACACTAGACCCCTCCCAAGGGGGCCCCTATCACAAATCGCGCACTGCGAAGTCTCTACATTATTTAAAATAGGGTCCAAATCATCAAGCGCCCGCATCAAAACCTGCAATCATAGAGAGACCACGAAGCGAATGGAACATTACAATCATGATATTCTCATAATCGGCGCCGGCGCAGCCGGTATACGTGCCGCAATAGCCGCCAGCGAAACCAACCCGAAGCTGAACATTGCGCTGGCTAGTAAGGTCTATCCGATGCGGTCCCACACTGTTAGCGCCGAGGGTGGCATGGCCGCGGTCCTCAAAGACTATGACAATCTCGACCTGCACGCTTACGACACGATCAAAGGCTCAGACTTTCTGGCCGACCAGGACGCAGTCGAATACTTCGTCCAGCAGGCACCACGCGAGACGATACAGCTGGAGCACTGGGGTTGCCCGTTCAGCCGTGACCCTGACGGGAAGATCAGCGCGCGAGCCTTTGGTGGGATGAGCGTCAAACGGACGCTATTCGCTACTGACAAGATCGGTTTCCATTTGCTCCATACTCTCTTTCAGACGAGTCTGAAATATGCGAACATTCACAGGTATGATGAGTATCTGGCCACATCACTTCTAGTTGAGAATAACCGGGTCCATGGCGCAACAACGATCAATATTCGCAACGGCGAACTAGTAACAATCCTTGCCAAGGCGACGATCATAGCCACCGGTGGCTGCGGCCGAACCTTCCAGTTCACGACCAACGGCTGGATCAAAACAGGAGATGGTATGAGCCTCGCTTACCAGGCCGGCGTCCCACTGAAAGATATGGAGATGGTCCAGTACCATCCTACTCTGTTGCCGAACACTGGAATTCTCATCACCGAGGCGGCGAGGGGCGAGGGGGGACACCTCCTCAACAAGAACGGGGAGAGATTCCTTCAACGATACGTCCCAGGGAAGATGGAGCTGGGACCAAGAGACATTCTCTCACGGTCCGAGATGACGGAGATTAATGAGGGACGCGCGTTCGATGGTCCCTATGGTAGCTACTTGCATCTTGACCTGACACATCTTGGCGAGAAGGTGATCGACGAGAAGCTTCCCTTTGTCAAGGAATTAGCTGAGCGTTATCTTGGTATTGACCCGGTGCACGAGCCGATACCAGTCCGTCCAGGCCAGCACTACATGATGGGCGGAGTCCACACGGACATTCACGGATTTACAGGACTGGCCGGGTTGTACGCGGCTGGCGAGGCAGCGTGTGTTAGTATGAATGGTGCTAATCGCCTAGGAAGCAACTCGCTTACTGAGTGCTTAGTCTTCGGTGCCGCTGCTGGGAAGGCCGCGGCTGAGTATGCTATGAAACAGCCAGCCCCATCATATGGTAATCCACTTTCCATTCTGGCCGCAGAGGAGGAGTCGAGAATCTATGACAGTGTCTTGAAGCATGAGCAGGGCGAAAGAATCTCCACCCTCCGCGTCGAGATGCAGAAATCAATGGAGAAGTACGTCGGAATCTACCGCGACGAGAACAGCCTCATACAAGCCTGCAAGATCATATCTGACCTGAAGAAACGGGCTGAGAATATCACCGTCGAGGATAAGGACAGAGTCTTCAACACCGACCTGGTCTCGGCACTCGAGCTTGGATTCATGCTGGACGCTGCCGAGGCCATAGCATACTCCGCGGTCCCACGCAGGGAATCCAGAGGCGCACACTCTAGGACTGACTATCCGAAGAGAGACGACTTGATCTTCCTCAAACATACGCTGGCTTATCGTGGCATTAGCGAGCCGAGGATCGATTACATGCCGGTGACGATAACGCGATGGAAGCCTGAGGCGAGAGTGTACTGACAATGGAACAAGAAACGAGAACGCTGAAAGTAGCGAGGTACAGGCCGGAGAAGGGCCCGAAGCCGTACTATCAGGAGTACAAGGTCTCATACCGGCACGACACTGTTGTGCTGGACGCGCTGAACCAGATCAAGGCAGAACAGGATGGCACACTGTCCTATCGATGGTCCTGCAGAATGGGCGTCTGCGGAAGCTGCGGCGCCAACGTAAACGGAACCCCGCGACTGACTTGTGAAACATTCCTGCAAGACTTCAAAGGCCAAGAACTAACAATCGAGCCACTAGCAAACTTCCCAGTCGTGAAGGATCTTGTCGTGAACATTGATGATTTCATGCACAAGCTCGTCAGCGTCAGCCCCTGGATAATACGCGACAAGGAAACACCGCTGGACCAGGGAGAATACAAGCAAAGCTCAGCCGAACTCAACCGTTACAGTCAATATTCTTCCTGCATCAACTGCATGCTCTGCTACGCCGCATGCCCGATCTACGGGATGAACGAGGGGTTTCTGGGACCAGCAGCCACAGCGCTAGCCTACCGCTACCTAGCAGACTCGCGAGACCAAGGAGCCAGAGTACGCTTCCCCATCGTCCACGAGGTTGAGGGAGTCTGGGAATGCACCCTCGTCGGCGAATGCAGCGTAGTATGCCCGAAAGGAGTTGACCCAATGCTAGCAATACAGAAGACTAAGATTCTCGGCGCGATGGACGCGCCTAAATCAATTCTGAATCCTCAATCGTTGAAGATGATTCTTCCACGCGGAGGACCCTGACACCTTGTCTCAACCGAAGAAGTATCCTGAGCTGCCGCGGAAGAAGCTTGGTCCCGGATGGTGGCTCAGCAACCGGCACTATACAATGTACATGCTGCGCGAGATCACGAGCTTCTTCGTCGCAGCCTACAGCATACTCTACATCTACCAGATAGTACTGCTAGCCAACAGCCCAGGATCATACGCGCGATACCTAGACGCACTCAAGAGCCCGCTAATGATCGGCTTCAGCATCATTGTCCTAGGCTTCACCCTCTACCACGCCCTAACCTGGTTCATGCTCATCGGTAGAATCCAGCCGATCAAGCTGGGCAGCTTCAAAACGACTCCAGTCCAAGCGCTAATCATCAACACGGTCCTACTCGTCGTCATCTCCGGCGCCATCATCACCGTATTCTTCATGGGCAAGTGAATAACAGATGAGCGTCGCGGCGCGTATACACGCGTTGATGTGGGGCGTCTTCTCGCTCGGCGGCTTCATCGCCGCGTTCCTCCTCCCCATCCTGATCTATGTGAACAACATCGCCTACCCGCTCGGACTTTGGCCTATGACAAGCAGAGACCCTACAACACTGCTCGTCGCCGACCGACTCCTAGGCTCAGTCTTCGTACTAGTTACGATCGGCGGCTCGCTTTTCCACGGAATCTTCCGATTCCAGACAACCCTCCCCGAACTAGGAATGAAAGGCCAGACCGATAGAATAGTCTCGATAGGCTACGCGATCATAGCCGTCGGAATAATCCTCCTACTCTACTACCTGCTAATGCTCAACCCAAGCTTCCTCAAAATGCTGCCACCGATTCCACATCCATAGGGCTACCTACTGCTTCATAGCCCGGCACTCTTCCAAGGCCTCCACTGCCCGCCTTAAGTGTGGAATAACTATCGAGCCGCCAACTATTAGCCCGACGTTGAATGTCTCGTAGAATTCTGGATCGGTCACCCCAACGTCCGCGCATTGGAGGATATGGTAGCTTACGCAGTCGTCGCAGCGCAGAACTAGGGAGCTTACCAGTCCAAGAAGCTCCTTCGTCTTCCTTGAGAGGGCGCCGTCGTCGTAGGCGTGGGTGTCGAGGTTGAAGAAGCGGTTGATGGCGAGCCCGCCGTTCTTGAGGATCTTCTCGTTCATCTTCTCCCGGTAAGCCTTGAACTGGCTCAGGGAATTATGCTCATGCGACAAGACTGGTCCTGCTCAGTGAAGTGAGTTTCGCAGGATAGAAAGCTTGTACCATGAGTGCGGCAAAACCTGGCCGTCAGAAACGGACTGGACAACAGACTGGCGTAACTGACACATCTGATCCTCGGTAACAGTCGTAGCAAGTAGCCGGGAACATTGAATGCTGAAACGGTACAAGAAAATGCCAAGAAATGAAGCAACCAGCTACATATTCGCCAACTGCAAAGGCGAGCGCGCAAACACTATCAGCCAGATCCAACGCCTACCAAACGTCGAGAACGCCACACCAGTCACCGGCCGGTTCGACCTAGTGATCAAGCTCAGGACGAACGAGCCGAGCAAGGCCTTCACCACCATGGAGAAGATCCGCAGCATACCCAACATCACCAACACTCAGACAGCGCTCTCGTTCGAGAGCATCACCAGCAGCACACAGAGAAGCAGCCAGCTCGACAATGACAGCCCATTAGCTTTCGCCCTATTGAAAGTCAGGGGCACATTCTCTAGCGTTCTGCAAAAGCTGAAGACTATCCCGAACTTTGCAGAGGCACACGTCATACCTGGAGCATTCGACATTCTAGCCGCGTTCAGAGCCGACAGCCAAGAGGACCTCGTGGAACAGTCCGTCGAGAGGATCAGCAACATTACCGGTATCACCTCGAGCGAGACACTCCTCTCCTACACCCCGCCCGAAAGGCCGGGAAGATTCTAGAAACGCGCTAGTCGATCACTCCAGAAAACCCCTTTTTTCTTTTTTGATTTCGATACAGCCTGAACTGCTAGGAGGAATCGGAGTGGCATGTTAGGTAGCCGTGATCATCGTTGACCGATATTCGGGACCCCAAGATTGACGAGAAACCGCCGCCGTACGAATGTTCCAGCTGCGGAATTTCCACTTGGTCCTGGAGCGAGGCTAAACATCACATCTGCCAACCCGCGAGACAGAAAGACAAGAAGACCGAATCCATTGAGATCCCAAAGTCGACTGAGAGCCACGCGGTGTCAGGACAGGAGGTCGAAGACTTGGTGCGAATAACTCTTGAGGCGCGCGCGGATCATCCTGACTGGTCCGATGACAGAATAGTTCAGTCAGTCATGAGATCATACAGCGCAGTGAAACAGAGCAACTAAGGGCCCTTCTTGGCCCAGATTTGACGGAGAAACGTGCTAGCTCTGAATGCCGACCTTGTTCTGTGCCTGCGCGTGATGAAGTGGCACTGCTGGGATCGGGATTACTCTGGCAACTTTGCCGTCAACTATGACGGCGCGGACCTTCTCACCGACGACGCTCAGGTCGATGCTTACGCCGTCGGCCAACTTGACCGTTGCCAGTGCTGGCTCGCCGGTCTCCTCGTCGTCCAGCTCAATCTCTACCTTCTTCCTAGCCACGCGTATGAGACGACCCTCGATGAACGAGGCTTCTTTGAAATCTACCACTAACATTCCACCTAAGACAATGTCCGAATATTTGCGAGCCCTAGGAGACGGCGGATACACGGATAATAACCAAGCTCAACCTGACCCGGCGGACAACAGTGACACAGCCGGACCCGGACTGTATGAGGACTGGCTGAAAGAGGAATTTGCGCGAGGCCGTCTATCTTGGCTAGGCCGGGATTTCCTTTACCTCTTTCTTCATGGCCTGGGTAACAACTTCAACAGGCACGCTACCCGCGGACTCTATGCGCGACTTCCACTCGTGACCAACTGCCACGAGGGCGAAGATTCCGGTAACCTCGGCCTTTGCCTTCTGGACAATCCTCATCAGAGCACGCTGCGTCTCCCCACTGTCAATCACGTCATCTACGATCAAGACGCAGTCTCCACGCTTGAGCGAGTCTCGGGGGACGAAGAGGCTCAGCATCATGGCGGTCCGAGCGGGCACGAAGACTTCTTCGAGATGCTCGCGCACGCCCACTTCTCGGTTCTTTTTCGCGACTATGAGCATTATGCCTAGACGATGGGCCAATAGGGTGGCTAACGGTATTCCGTCTGAGGCTGCTGTCAGGATCTTGGTTACTCGACGGCCGGCGAACTTTGTCACAGCTGCCTGAACGGCCCGTTCGAGCAGCATCGTGTCGCTAATTATCGAAGTATTATCGAAATAACCCAGATCGTCGAAGTGGATTCGTTCCTGGAGCTCACGTTCTAGACTCATGTATTTTTGTAGAGTCCGGTTGATCTCTTCTGCCCGGTCTGCTGTGGGCAGTACGTGGCCTTTCACGTATCTGCTTAGTACTGTTTCGGGGAGATGTACCATCTGTGAGAGCTCGCGGTAGGTGTACCGTTTCTTCGCGAGGTTCAACAGCTCGATGGTCATGAGTTTGTACTTGAGGTCTAGTATTCGTGAAGAGTCTTGCAAGTCGTTCGCTACCTCGCGTTAACCTCTGGCACCCTGTATAATACTTTCCATTCTACGATTGTAAGATTTCTTTCGTCGACGACTCGCCACAACGCCCTGACTGTCTTGGTATATTCCGCTATAATCCCTAGTCGCGGGCACTCCGAGTCTTAACAGAGAGAGCTGGATGAATCTCTCACCACGCTCCAGATTGACCGGTCTGTCTCCAGCATTATAGAGACGCACAGTCAACTGGCCACGAAACCCGGGGTCGACCAGTGCGAGGCTCGCAAACAATCCCTCGCGTGCTAGTGAGGACCGCAAATGCAGAGTGCCAACTAAACTGTTAGGTAATCCGATTCTCTCTAGGCTGGCGACCAGTGCGCTTGAGTGTGGTGGTAGCGAAAGCTGGCGGTCGATTCGCAGATCTATGCCTGAAGGATTGATTTTCGCTGGGCGAGGAATAGTTCTGAGCTCGCCGTTCCTGATCGCTTTTCGAATTTCCTTGTCAGATAGACTCATTGATTGCTCCTTTCGATTGTCGGCATTGTTGAAACAAGGGACAAGGAGTCTTCTGGATGAATGTCCAGAATCTGAGGGGAAAACGCGTGAGAATGTGGGTCTGTTTTGAGCGTTTTGGACGTTTTTGGACCTGAATCGTTCTTGTTTTTCATGCGGTTCAATTCTTGAGTTGCAGTGGGATGTTCACTTCGAACGGCTGGAGAGCAACTCCATGGTCCGTGATTACGCCTGTCACTAGCTCCGGGGGAGTTACGTCAAAAGCGGGGTTTGAGGCTTGCACTCCAAGAGGCGCAAGTCGTTTTCCCCCGAGGTAGAGAACTTCTCTGGGGCTTCGCTCTTCAATTATGATCTGGGATGGTTCAGTTCGCAAGTCGATTGTTGAGATTGGAGCTGCGGCGTAGAAGGGAATATGGTAGAATTTTGCTGCGAGGGCGATTGGTAGTGTTCCGATCTTGTTGGTGACATGGCCGGTCTTCAATATCCGATCCGCACCTACCACAATCTTGTTGACGCGTCCGAGCGCCATTGTCTCGGCTGCTGCGCTATCGCAGATTATTTTGACGGGAATTTTGTCTCTCGCAAGCTCGAAGGCCGTCAGCCGGGAACCTTGCAGTAAGGGCCGTGTTTCTGTTGCGATGACGGAGATCTTCTTGCCCTGGTCGACCGCGGCCCGGATTACAGCGAGTGCGGTCCCATAGCCGACAGTTGCGAGTGCGCCCGCGTTGCAGTGAGTGAGAACTGTGTCGCCATCCTCGAGTAAGGGGGCTCCGAACTTTCCTATGTTGTGGGCCGCGTTTAGCTCCTCTTGGAGTATCGCGTCTGCTTCTCTGAGAGATTTTTCTTGTAGTGATTCGATGGTTTGTGCTCTGGTTGAGGCTGCGTAGACTCGTTCAACTGCCCAGTGCAGGTTGACCCCTGTGGGACGTGTTTGGATGAGAGCGTCTGCGGATTTTCGAAGTTGTGTCAGGGCCTCGCCTTGATTCTTGGTCTTGAGACGTCGTGCTGCTAAGACCAGTCCATATGCCCCGACGACCCCTATGAGCGGGGCTCCTCTGACCTTCATTGTTTTGATGGCTTCACATGCTTGCTTAACGTTGGTAATTCGGATGTACTTCAGCTTCGATGGTAGGAGAGTGCTGTCTACTGCTTCGAGGACTCCGTTCTTCCATCTGACGGGGATCAGTGCTGAAGGCAAGGCTTTGGATGATTTGTTCGGGCAGAGTTGCATGCGTTTATAGTCATGCACGGGAAAGCCGTGTTCCGTTCGCTATTGCAGGAAAAAGCGGTGAGTGAGACACCGGTCCTAGAAGTTTTGGAGGCGTTCGTCTCCAAAGGCCGAGTCTACTTGCCGAACGCGGAGAAGCTGATGGAGCTACGCGAGAAAGCGTTCGGCACGCTCACAGGCGACAGAGTCGTTCTGAACCCTTACGAGACTTTCTATTTGCTGGAGAAGAACCGAGTGAAAGTTCTGGATGAGAAATCGCGTAAGCCTTTCTCTCTGCGGGACCTGGTGAGAAAGTTCTCGGTCGGGAAAACGGCGATCTGGACGAAGTATCTTGTGTACAGGGATCTCCGGGACCGGGGTTACCTGGTCCGGGTGGAGACTGGCGGATTTGACTTTGAAACTTTTGGGAAGGGTGCGACTAGGCGAATGGTGTCGATAGTGTTTGAGGGTGGGGAGTCTACTCTGGACAAGCTTGCGAAGCTGTCGGCGAAGGCGAACGATGATGCGAAGGACCTGGTCTTGGCGGTCATTGACCGGCGTACGGATATAGTCTATTACATTCTGAACACGCAGGAATTCAAGGCTCCGAACCCCTAGGATGACGACGCAATGAGCGACGCGCAATACACCATCCCGCGTGGGATGAGGGACATTGAGCCGGACGAGATGGCGAAACGAGTCTGGCTAACAGATAAAATCCGAGGCGTGTTATGGAGTCACGGTTTCCAGCTGGCTGAGCCGAGCCCGCTAGAGAACTTGGAAACGTTGGAGGCGAAGTCGGGACCGGAGATTCGGGACCAGGTTTACTGGTTCAAGGACAAGGCAGGTCGTGACCTGGGTTTACGGTTTGACCTGACGGTCGGGATGACGCGGATGATTGCCAACAGGTCCGA
>WNFE01004783.1_pt1 | contig 10164 bp, 9 predicted proteins | sample 5400451 | NCBI WGS metagenome assembly WNFE01 (sample SAMN13153344, study PRJNA577476) | soil metagenome | isolation source: 200 cm saprolite under Douglas fir tree site 2 hole 2 | place: USA:California | collected 2015-04-18 | reverse complement strand
ACGATATGTGTCGTTCGAGAGCCCTGAGACCCGGCGTCGTATCCAGCCGCGTCGGTGTCCGGCATCTGGATAATCACGTCCTCCGGGCGCAGTCCGAACTCTTCCGCGGCGATCTGGGTCACACCCATCGTCACCGCTCCTGAGCCGTTGTCGGTAGCCCCCGAGACCAGTCCTAATGTCCCGTCCTCATTGAGTTTGAGGGTCACCGTCCCTGGGCCCGGATTGGTGAGCCAGGTCGCGGCTGCGATGCCCACGCCGTGACGCTTGCCCGGCGTACTTGGGCGACGCATCAATTCAGACCACGGAGCAACCTGCTCTACCCGGTCGAAGGCCTCCGCCAGCACACCCGCGTCATCGAGTACCTGCCCGACCAGCGTGGAGTCGCCATCCTGAAGGAGGTTCTGCAGGCGGAAGGCTCGGCGATCGAGTCCTAGTCGCACCGCGCACTCGTCCATGTGCCGCTCGAGCGCGAAGTAAAGGTACGTGCCGCTGACGCCGCGAAAGGCGCCGGTGGGCGCTGTGTTCGTATACATCAAACGGCAATTCACTCGCGCCAAACCAGTTCGATAAACCTGGCCGAACACGTGCATAGGGAGGCTCGCCATCAACGGCACTTCGCCGCTATACGCGCCGTTGTCCATCAGGACATCGGCTTCGCGGGCGAGGATCCTACCGTCGGACGCCAGCGACGTGCGCAGCCGGACGATCGCGTTCTCCCTACAACCGCAGCTCAGCAGGTCCTCGCTGCGTTCGTTCACAATCTTGACCGGTCGTCCCACGTGCCTTGCGAAGAGGGCGGCATAGATTTCAAGCGATGCGTCCAGCTTGGCTCCGAAGCCGCCGCCGATGTGATGACCGATCACGCGAACGTCCGAAACGCGCACTCCGAGGAACTGAGCCACCTGGTCTCGCACGTTGAACGGAAATTGGCTGGCCGTGTGGACGACATAGCGGCCGTCCTCCCAGCGAGCGACCGCACTCTTCGGCTCGATATAGGCCTGGTACTGGCGCTGCGCCCGATACTCACTTTCGACCACGACATCGGCTTGCGCGACTATCCGCGCAAGAGCCTGGAGGTCGCTGTCGGACGTCACCTCGCATGCGATGTTGCCGGCTCGCGGGTACTCCAGCGAACACTCGTAATCCTTCCAATCCGGGTGCACCAGGCGCGCCCCCGGCGCGAGCGCTGCCTCGACGTCCCCGACCGGTAGCAGCGGATCGATCTCCAGAACGATCGCCCCCAGCGCCCGCTTTGCGATCTGCTCGGTCTCGGCGATCACCCCGGCGATTGGCTCACCCTCGTAGCGCACGACAGAAGTGGCGAACAGCGGCTGATCCCGTACGACTGCGCCTCCCCTGGCCACTGGAGCGTCGGATCCCGTGACGACGGCGCGGACACCAGGAAGGCCCCGGGCGGCGGTTACGTCCAGCTTTGTGATCGAACCGGCGGGAATCGGGGAGCGAAGAAGCTTGGCATGCAGCATGCCCAGGCTGCCGTAGTCGACGCCGTAAACGGCCTCACCCCGAACTTTGCTCTCAGCGTCGGTGCGGGCTACGTCGGCTCCGATCAGCGACGTCATCAGATCTCCTCGCCGATCGATGCTCGAACAGCCTCGACGATCTGCGAGTACCCCGTGCAGCGGCAGATGTTCCCGGCGACGGCCTCGCGGATCTCCTCGGGCGTCGGAGCCGGGTGCTCGCGAAGGTAAGCGGTCAGTGTCATGAGGAACCCCGGCGTGCAGAATCCGCACTGGACCGCGCCCGCTTTGATGAAGCCCCGTTGGAGCCGATCCAGCGCACCTCTCGCGCGGGCGAGACCCTCAACTGTCTCAATGGCGCACCCGTTCACCGAGTGAGCCGCCACGATGCACGAGTCCACCGCCTGCCCGTCGACGAGCACTGTGCAGGCGCCGCACTCGCCTTCGTCACAGCCACGCTTGGTACCGGTCAGCTGCAGATCGCCGCGCAGGACGTCGAGTAGAGTCGCATGAGCCTCGATGTCGAGGCGCGTGAGAACCCCGTTCACCGAGAGCTCAAGTTGCATGCTCAGTCGCCTCTCCTCTATTGAAAGCGCGTCGACGGCAGATCGTCACCGCGTCGCGGAGTAGAGCAGGCAGCAGGCGTCGCCGGTAGTCGGCTGTCGCCCGCGCGTCGTCGATCGGATGCACAGACTGGCGCACCAGTTCACCCGCCTCGCGCATCGATTCATCGTCGAGCTTCGTCCCCACCAGCCTCTTCTCGGCGAGTTGCGCGCGGAAGGCCTTCGGCGCGACCGACGCTATCGCGATGCCGGCATCGGTGACATTCCCATCAGCGTCAAAAGCCAGCCGTGCCGCAAGGCCGACGATCGCAACTTCCATGGCGTGACGGCGCCCGATTTTCAAATAGACCTCGCCGGCCGATTCGGCCAGCCGTTCGAACGAGATGGACGTCACCAGCTCGTCTGGTTTTCTGGCGGTTGAGCGCCGGCCGAGGACGAAGTCGGAGACGGGCAGATCGCGGCTTCCGGCGGAGCTGGTCAGTGTCACCACCCCGTCGCTCACGAGCATGACCGGAAGGAGATCCGCGGCAGGAGATGCGTTGACAAGGTTGCCTGCGATCGTGCCGGCGTTCTGGGTCTGCCGGCCTCCGACGGTCGCAGCTGCTTCGGCAAGCGCCGGATGCCGGATCAGGACGTCCTGGTCAGTCACGAGCTGCCAATGAGTCGTCAGCGCGCCAATGACTGTCCGTCGGCCGAACTTCCGCTCCTTCAGCTCCGGCAGGCGGCGGATGTGCAGAAGGCCGCGCGGGAGCACATCTCCCCGAAGGTACTGCACCATCACGTCCGTTCCTCCGGCCAATACCGTGAGGTCCGATCCGCGCTCGTGCAGCGCCGCCAGCGCACCACGAAGATCCATGGCGTCGACGAAGATGCTTTGCTGCGTGCTCATGCGCCGGGCGCGGCCGCGTGCACTGCCGCTTCTGTCAGCCCTGCGACCACCTGCGGTCCATCCACCTCGATCCGCCGCTGAGGAAAGATCGAGGAACCCATGCCCAAAACGGCCGCGCCCGCCGCGAAGAAGGCGGCAGCAGTCTCCGGGCCCACGCCGCCCGTCGGCATAAAGCGGACCTCGGGAAACGGCTGCCGGAGTGCGGCCAGGTATTCAGGTCCCGCTGGGACCGCCGGAAATAGCTTGAGCAGCTGGAGACCCAGACTAAGCGCAAGCTCAATCTCCGAGGCGGTGTAAACGCCAGGCACCATGAGCACTCCGGCGGACTGGGCTGCCTTGACCAACTCGGGGTTCAGACCTGGAGCGACAAGGAACTCTGCGCCGGCTCGGAGCGCGTCCTGGAATTCGTTCCGCGTCCTTATCGTTCCCGCCCCGATCACGACGTCAGGCTCCACGCGCTCGCGGAGGGCGGCGATTGCGTATGCGGCTCGAGGGACTGTGAACGGGACCTCGATCGCGCCAAGTCCATGTGCTGCGGCCATTGCTGCCGCCTCGACGACGAGGTCGGCGTCCCGGAGGCGTGCAATACCGACAACCCTGCGCTCTTCAAGACGCCGGGCCACATTTTCAACAGCGGTCTTGACGATCACGTAACCAAGTTCTACATTCTGCGGATTAGATCCACTGTGCGCAACTCTATTCCAGAAAACCGGACCATCTCTCGGTCGGCGGCCATCCTCCAGACCCTCAAGGCAGATCCATCGCCGAGGGGCGTGCGTCTAACCGAGGTATCTCAGCGCTGCGGTCTCGAGAAGAGCACGACCCACCGCCTGCTTGCGGCGCTGGTAGTAGAAGGACTCGTGGAGCGGGACGTTGAGACCGGGCGCTATCGCCTTGGGCTCGGGCTGCTCGAGCTGGGCATGGCCGTGCACCAGAGACTGGATATACGCGTGGAGTCATTGCCAATTCTGCGATCGCTGGCCGACCGCGCAGAGGAGACGATCCATCTCGGTGTGGCGCGCGGCCCGCATGTCGTCTACGTGGAGAAAGTCGAGAGCCCGCACGCCTTCCAGATGCGGTCGCGCGTGGGCGAACGCATGCCGCTCTACAGCACCGGCATCGGCAAGGCAATCCTCGCTTACGCCGGCGAGGACGAGCTCGCCACGGTTCTGACCAACGGTCTCGAACCGCGGACCCCACACACGATTACCGACCCGACCGAGCTGCGTACAGAGCTGCAGCGCGTTCGCGTGCGCGGCTACTCGACCGACATGGAAGAGAACGAAGACAGCGTGCGGTGCGTGGCCGCGCCAATCTTCGACCATCGCTTGAGCGTTGTCGGTGCAATCAGTATCGCGGGGCCGGTCTTTCGCTTCCCAGAGCAGCGGATGGTAGAACTGGCTGTCTATGTCGTCGGCGCTGCGCAGGAGGTTTCGAAGCGCTTGGGGTGCACGGCTAGCCCATACGCCGTGCCGAGTTAGGAGAGGAGAGCTATGAGCGAAATCAGTTCACTGACCAGGGCGCTAACAGAAGGTCGAATCAGCCGCAGAACGTTTATAGGACAGGCGGCGCTGCTCGGACTGTCGATGTCCGCGATCCTGGCTCTGGTCGAGGCGTGCACCAGTTCCAGTTCGTCGGGGAGCGGCCAGAAGGCCAAGATGCTGATCGGTCTCGACACCGACATCGATGATCTCGACCCCAACGACTTCAAGTCGGACGCGGCTTACGAGGTCGTCATCCAGACATACGAAATGCCCGTCGACAACGTGACGAAGCCCGGCCCCAACGGCACTCTGGAAGCGACGACGGACCTGCAGGGCATCCTCGCCTCGAACTTCACGGTGTCAGCGGACGGCACCATCTACACGTTCAAAGTGCGGCCGGGCGCCACTTTTTCCAATGGCACCCCGGTTACGGCCAAGGCGTTCGAGTACTCATACAAACGAGCTCTGCTCGGGCCCGGTTACGCCTCCCTCGTCATGGGCATGCTGACTGTCAAGGACCCGTCGCAGCTCAAAGCCGTGGATGACTCCACATTCCAGATCACGCTCGCGAACGCGAACCCCATGGCCGCCAAGCTGCTGCCTCTCACCGTGCTCGACGTCATGGATCCGACCGTTTCAAACCAACAGGCTAAGGGCGACGACAAGTGGGCAAACGCCTATTACAAGACCAACATCCTTGGTACCGGGCCATATGTGAAGGGGTCTACGTGGCAGGCGGGGAGCCAGTACCTCCTCGAGCCGAACCCCAAGTACTGGAATCCTTCCAAGGTGAAGAACGCGGGCGTGCTCTTGAAGTACATCCCGTCCTCAGACGATCGCCTCCTGCTGCTCGAGCAGGGTGACCTGGACCTCGCTTTCGGCCTTCCGGCCAAGAACCTCGACCAACTCAAATCGGCGAAGGGCGTGACGCTGTGGACGTTCCCCAGCCGCAACACAAACTACGTGGTGCTCAACTCGCACATCAAGCCCTTCAACGATGTGCGGGTGCGCCAGGCGATCGCCTACGCGCTGCCCTACGACACTCTCATCAAGAACGTCCTGTATGGATTCGGTAAGCCGCTCAAGAGCGTCGTTGCCGCGGGCATGCCGACCTCGGATGAGACCGGCTGGCCGTACACGACCGATCTCCAGAAGGCGAAGTCCCTCCTCTCCGACGCAGGATTCCCGAGCGGCTTCAGGTCGTCACTCGCAGTTTCCGTCTCTCGAGCTGAGGACGCCGATACCGCGGTCTGGATCCAGTCAGGGCTAGCGAGCGTTGGCATCCAGATCGACATCCAGAAGCTCTCCGACGCGGATTACCGTGCCAAGCAGGGGGCCGACCAGCTCGCGATGTTCATCGAGTACTGGTACTCGTGGGCGAATGACCCCTTCTACCAGATGTTCTGGCTCCTGCAATCGAAGAATGTGTTCACCAACCTCGCTCACTACGCCAATCCGCAGATCGACTCGCTCATCCAGCAGGGGATGTACAACACGAATGACTCGCAGCGCACCGACCTCAGCAAGCAGGCTCAGGCCATCTTCGACCGCGACGTCCCGTTGATCCTGCTGTACCAGCGTGACTTCGTGATCGCTGGCCGGACCAATGTTACCGGCGTGAGCGTGTACCCCGATCAGTACCTGCGTTTCTGGGGACTCAGCAAGAGCTAGGCTGCAATCCCTGGGGTCTGGTGGAGCGGTTCATAGCGCGGCGCGTAGGCCTGGGCGTGGTCACCTTGCTTGGTGTCCTTGTCCTCGTCTTCCTGCTGACCCATTACCTGCCCGGTAACCCGGCGCTCGTGAAGGCCGGGTCGTACGCCGACCCACGCGCGATCGCCGCAATGGAGCACCAGATGGGGCTCGACCGGCCTCTCCAGGTCCAGTTCCAAGATTATCTCGCTGGGATCCTGCACCTTAACCTCGGAACCAGTTTCAACACGGGCCAGCCCGTGGTCAGCGATCTCCGCGTCCGTTTGCCGGCCACGATGGAGCTTGCCTTGTGGAGCACCATCGTGGCCGTCCTGATCGGCGTCCCGTTCGGTGTTTGGGCCGGCCTGCGGCCGGGGTCGGCGCGTGATGTCGTCGTGAGCGGAGTCGCGATCTTCGGCACCAGCCTCCCGCTCTTCTGGTTGGGGCTGATCGTGCTCTTCTTCTTCTATGCCGTTCTCAAGGTAGTCCCTGCTCCTGACGGACGTCTCAGCCCTTTCGTCTCTCCGCCGACCACGCTGACCGGTCTCTATTCGATCGACAGCATTCTCACCGGTAACTGGGGCACCTTTCTCGATGCGGTCGCCCATCTCTTCATGCCCGTCCTTACGCTGGCTGTTGTCGAAATCGCCCCGATCCTCAAGATCGCCCGCTCCGCCACCATCGATGTCATGCAGACCGACTACATCCGGACGGCGCGAGCGCTCGGCCTGTCGGAGTGGCAGATCATCCGCCAGGACCTTCTCCGCAACGTCGGAGTTCGGCTGCTCACAGTCGTCGGCATCGTCCTCGGGTATCTGCTGGGAGGCAGCGTCCTCGTGGAGCGCATCTTCAACTGGCCTGGAATCGGCCTGTACGCCTGGAACGCCATGCTCTCCAACGACCTGGCGGCGGTGCAGGGGTTCATCCTGCTTGTCGCCGTCACATACACAGTCTTGAACCTCGTCATCGACGTGCTCTACGCCTACGTCGACCCCCGGATCAGGTACGCGTAGATGGCGGTCCTGGACGTAGCTCCGCTGCAGGGTCCCGTTTTCACCGGCCGGCGATCGCGCCTTCCGGTCAGCATCTCGGCTGCGGTCGGCGTCGCGATCCTCGCAATGCTGATCGTCCTGTGGATTTGGGGAGCCATCGCGCCGCCGCATAATCCCCTCGCCACCGATCCCGCGAGCCAGCTTCTACCGCCTGGGCCTGGACACATCCTGGGTACCGACAAGTTCGGACGGGACGTCCTTTCGCGGGTGATGGCGGGCACCGGAATCGATCTCGCGATCGCCCTTCTCGTGACCGGCATCGCGTTCACAGTGGGCGTTCTGGTTGGGTCACTGGCCGCCTACAACGGAGGTTGGCTCGACGACATCGTGCTCCGAGTGGTCGACATGGTCCTCTCCTTCCCGGCTTTCGTCCTAGCGCTGGCGATCACGGCCGTGCTCGGCAACAGCGTCCGCAACGTAGTGATCGCAATTGCGGTCGCTTACACGCCCTACTTCGTCCGCCTTGCTCGAGGAGAAGTCCTGAGCGCGCGACGCTCCGACTATGCCGAAAACGCTCGGGCAGTGGGGAACCCGGGCTGGCGTGTCGTGTTTCTGCACCTGCTGCCCAACTGCGTGACACCGGCATTGGTTCAAGCCTCACTCACGATGGGCTGGTCGATCCTCGATGCGTCGGGCCTCAGCTTTCTCGGCCTCGGGATCAAGCCGCCCACGGCGGAGTGGGGTGTCGAGGTCAGTGAGGGCGCCTCCAACATTGTGTCAGGGGAGTGGTGGACCTCGGTGTTCCCCGGCCTCGCGATCACGTTCGCCGTGCTTGCATTCAACCTCATCGGCGAAGCGATCCAGACAAGGTTCAGCCGGCGACGGTGAAAGCTAACTTACTGACTGTTGAGGATCTCACGGTGGCCTTCGAAGGGCAGAGCCGCCCGGTCCTCAGCGGCGTCAACCTGCAGATCCCGGCCGATGGTTGGATGGGGCTGGTCGGGGAAAGCGGGTCTGGGAAGAGCCTGACATCCCTCGCGATCATCGGTCTACTGCCCCCTGGCGCACGGGTCCTGGGCGGCCGGGTATTGATGGAAGGAGAGGACCTGCTTTCGTTCTCAACCGACCGGATGCGGCGGGTGCGTGGTTCGCGGATCGGAATGATCTTTCAGAGCCCGCGCAGCGCGCTCAACCCACTGATGACGGTCGGTGCCCAGATCGCACGCTCGGTCAGCCACCAGACCGGGCGCCCGAACGCAGAAAAAGGAGCGGTCGAGCTGCTCCGGAAGGTACAGATGCCAGACCCCGAGCTGAGAGTGCACGCATATCCTCACCAGCTCAGCGGCGGCATGTGCCAGCGCGTGCTGATCGCGATGATGCTGGCTGCCCGGCCACGGCTCTTGATCGCCGACGAGCCGACGACCGGGCTGGATGTCACGGTCGAGGCCGAGATCCTCGACCTGATGCACAGCCTGCAGGAAGAGACGGGGATGGCGGTTCTCCTAATCACGCACGACCTTGGGATCGTTGCCGAGCACTGCGGGCAGGTCGCCGTCATGTACGGCGGCCGGATCGTCGAAGAGGCGCCGGTTGAAGTGATGTTTCGCGATCCTGGGCATCCGTACACAGCGCAGCTGATGGCAACGCTGTTGCGCGCTGACCACCCGGCCGACTTTGCGGAAGCTGTCGGCAACCGCCAACTGGACGTGCCCGCCGGCTCGGGCTGCTGCTACGCAGCGCGGTGTCCACACGCTGTACCAGCTTGCATTACAAGTTCGGTTGAGCTCGAGATGGCGGGTCCCGGGCACCTGGTTGCCTGCCGCCGCCGGCAACAGCTGGCCGGGCTGTCCATCGACGAGAAGGCCGGCATGACGCGAGCGGCGGTCTAAGTCGTGAAGACCCCTCTGCTCGAAGTCCGCGATCTCACATGCGAGTTCCGCGTCCGCGGCCGCACTGTTCATGCCCTGAACGGCGTGAGGTTTGGAGTCGAGGCCGGGGAGACGGTCGGCCTGGTAGGCGAGAGTGGGTGCGGAAAGTCAACGCTGGCCCGCTGCATCGTCAGGCTGCAGCGACCGACCGGGGGCCGCCTGATGTTCGAGGGCCAGGACTATGCGGGATGGCCCGAGCGGCGGATTCGGCGGCTCCGAAGAGATGTGCAGATGGTCTTCCAGGACCCGATGACGGCGCTGAATCCAAGCTGGACCGCCCGCCGCCTGATCATGGAACCGCTGATGCTGCATCGGGTACCCATGCGGGAGGCGCGGCTTAGGCATCTACTCGACGAAGTCGAGCTTCCGGCGGGGATCCTCAATCGGCGGCCCAGCGAGCTCAGCGGTGGCCAACGTCAGCGTGTGGCGATCGCCCGTGCGATCGGGCCGAGCCCACGCTTCGTCGTGCTCGACGAGCCGACAGCGTCGGTAGATATGTCGATTCGTGCCGGTTTGCTGCGGCTCCTCCGCAAGCTGCAGCGTGAGGAAGGGTTGACCTACCTCTTCATATCTCACGACCTCAGCACTGTCCGCCACATCGCCGATCGTCTGTTGGTGATGTACCTCGGCAAGGTTGTCGAGGAGGGAGCCATGGAGTCGGTTTTCAGAAAGCCTTCCCACGTCTACACCCAGGTGCTCCTCTCCTCGATCCCAATTCCCGACCCCTCCGTTCACCGCGAGCGCTTGCCGATGCTCGGCGAACCGCCCAGCCCCACTGAGGTCACCACCGGTTGCCCGTTCCGGCCGCGTTGCCCACAGGCCACGGAGGAGTGCAAGCAGCCGCAGCCTTACTACGAGGTGGAGCCTGGACACCGCGCAGCGTGCCGGTTGGCGAAGCCCGAGGGCGGGCGCGAATCGCTCGCCCGAGTGACGACAGGCGTGGCATGACGCGACGGCTGATCGGACTCGAGGAGTTGGAGGAAATCGCCATCGGGGCGGCAGTGCTCGGCACCGGAGGCGGTGGCGACCCGTACGTCGGGAAGCTCTGGGCTCAGGAACGAATTCGCGCTCGCGGCGCCGTTCAGTTGGTTGATGCCGACGACCTGGCTGACGACGACCTGGTCATCGCGGCCGCGATGAT
>WNFE01004779.1_pt1 | contig 10166 bp, 11 predicted proteins | sample 5400451 | NCBI WGS metagenome assembly WNFE01 (sample SAMN13153344, study PRJNA577476) | soil metagenome | isolation source: 200 cm saprolite under Douglas fir tree site 2 hole 2 | place: USA:California | collected 2015-04-18 | reverse complement strand
CCGTCAGAACGCGACGAAAGATTTTCGACGATTCCTGCTTTTCTCAGGCCTGATGCATGCGTCCGTATTGATTGCTGGTCCATTTTTTGTCCTATACATGTTGCAAGATCTTCATCTGTCCTACTTCGGCTACGGGGGTTGGCTGGCTGCTGGCCTCCTAGGTCAACTCCTCACCCTGCAGTCCTGGGGCCAATTCGGGGACCGCTTCGGAAACAAGGCCTTGTTGTCCATCACCGGCTTCACGGTGCCAATCCTGCCGATGCTGTACCTCGTGAGTACGAATTTAGGCTTTCTCCTGGCAGTCAATTTTTTGGGCGGCGTCATTTGGGCCGGCTTGGCATTGGGACTGCAAAACTATGTGTTCGATTCGGTCAGGCCGGAGGACCGTGCGAAAGCCATCGCGCTGTACAGCACGGTCAACGCAGTAGGATGGTCAGTGGGAGCCTTGCTTGGGAGCTGGTTGGTAGAGCGCCTTCCCGCACGTATCGAGTGGGCAGGAGTCATCCTGCAGCCTGCATCCAATTTGCCTTTTGTCTTCTTTCTCTCAGGCGTCTTACGGCTGCTGGTCTCGTCCAGCCTTCTTGGCACCTTCCTTGAAGCGCGCCAAGTGGAGCGAGTACATAGGCAACAACTCCTCTGGGAATTGCCGCTCGTGAAACCCGTTGCCCGGTTTGTGGTCTGGACCCTACCCAAATCGAATCGGTAGGGTGCCGGGCCCACTAATGTGGCACCGGCGGCTGGGCGGCTCGCTCTTGTTCTTCTTGCTTGAGCTTCTCGAACGCACGATCAGCATGGCTACGCACTTGGTCCGGGGTCGGCGGTGGAAGGCCCTTCGGTCCATCGCTGGTGCAGGCCGCGACGATCGAAAACACTGCCAGGCTGCACAGGCCCAGGACGATGAGTCGCTGATACCTCTTCACGATTGGATCATTGAATGACATATCTTGCCTCCACTCGACGCCATCTGCGTCAGCTCTCTTTACGCAATCGCCAGCTGGAGCAGCACGATGGTCCTCTGCCTCTCTCGCCCAAGCGGCTCTCAACCTCGTCGCCTATAGGTATATCTTACCCCCTCAACCACCAGAACACTACCACTCCTGCTGCATCTTCGCTCGGTACGAGCGATACGTCATTGACTGGGTCCTGACGACGCGGTATTGTCACCAACACACCGTCGAACTCCCTGAGGCGCTATGTCGCTACACGACCGTCTGACCGAAGATCTGAAGCTAGCCATGAAGGCCCGCGACCAATTGCGGATGGACGTGATTCGCATGATCAAGGCCGCCGTGATGAACAAGGAAATGGAGATCAAAAAGGATCTCGACGATGCCGAAATGAGCCGCGTCATGACGACCATGATCAAGCAACGCCGGGAATCGGTCGAACAATTTGAAAAAGGTAACCGAGCAGAACTCGCCGCAAAAGAACGACAGGAAATCACCATTCTCGAATCCTATCTCCCTCAAGCCCTCTCTACCGAACAGCTCTCGTCCGTCGTGAACGCGGTCATTCAGGAAACCGGCGCTCAATCTCTGAAAGAAATGGGCGCGGTGATGAAAGCCGTGATGGTTCGTGTGGCCGGCCAATTGGTAGACGGCAAACAGATCAGCGACCTCGTCCGCGCCAAGCTCCAGTAGCCCAATCGACACCTGCTATACTGAAGGGTGATTGCTCGCACACCATGTGGGAGCGGCTGACAGGAATCGGCATGGGCATTCTTATCGTCGACGACTCCCCAGACCAACTGGTACTCCTTCGCGCAATCCTTGGGAAGGCCGGCCATACGGATCTTCTGAGCGCCAACTCGGCAAAGACTGCGTTCCCCATGCTCGACATGGACGGCCAGGAGCCGCCCACCCAGATCGACTTGATTCTGATGGACGTCCTTATGCCGGAGCTGGATGGAGTCGAAGCCTGTCGCCAGATCAAGAGCCGACCGCATCTTTGCGATATTCCCATCATCATGGTCACGGCCAAAAGCGACCTCTCTAATCTCCAAGCCGCCTTTGCGGCGGGAGCGAATGATTACATCACCAAACCGGTGAACAGCGTGGAACTCCTGGCACGTGCCTCCTCTGCGCTGGCGCTGAAAAAGGAAAGGGATTGCCGCAAAGCGCGCGAAGGGGAGCTCCGTCGAAGCAATGATGAGCTGCAGAAAGCGCTGCGGGATGTCAAAGTCCTCAGAGGACTCATCCCCATCTGCGCATCCTGTAAAAAGATCCGCAATGACGGCGGATTCTGGCAACAGTTGGAGGAATATATCGGCGAACATTCCGAGGCCGAATTCAGCCACGGCATCTGTCAGCCCTGTGTCAAAAAGCTTTATCCTGGAGTTTACCAGGACTAACTGTTACGATTTCTCAGGCTCACCACTCGTATTCACTGGATACACAGCACATGGGCATCTTGATTGTTGATGATTCGGCGGACGACCGGCTCTTGGTTCAGTCGATCCTCTCGGCTGCCGGCTACGATCACCTCCTGGTCGCCGACTCGGCCGCCGCCGCATTCGGTTTGCTTGGACTCGATGACGGGAAGCACGGCGCCTCTCGCGTCGACCTAATCCTCATGGACATCGTCATGCCAGAAATGAACGGCATCGAAGCCTGCCGCCAGATCAAAGCGGTCGAACGATTCCGTGACACGCCCATCATGATGGTTACTGTAAAGACCGACCCCGTCGATCTCCAACTCGCCTTTGCCGCAGGCGCGCTCGACTATATCGGGAAACCCATCAACAAGATCGAGCTCCTGACTCGCGTCCGGTCGGTCTTGCGGCTGGTCCACGAAATCGAACGGCGGCGGACCCGTGAGCAGGAACTCCTTGAGGTCATGCGTCAACTCCAGGAAGCCAACCAGATGCTGCTGCGCCTGTCCTGTCTTGACGGCCTCACCGGCATTACCAACCGCCGGCAATTTGACGACTTCTTGGACCAGGAATGGCGCCGTGCCGTCCGCGAATTGACGCCGCTCTCTCTGATCATGCTCGACATCGATCGTTTCAAATCCTACAACGATGCCCTCGGCCATACCTCGGGCGACGATTGCCTCAGGCAGGTTGCCGCCGCTATCTCGGGAGCCGTCAACAGACCAGGAGACCTCGTCGCTCGGTACGGCGGCGACGAATTCGTGGTCGTCCTTCCCGGCACCCGCACGGACGGAGCGGCACAGGTGGCGGAAACGCTTCGGCAACGAATTGAGTCCCTCGGCATTACGCACTCCGACGGTGGCTACACCACCATCAGCCTGGGCTTCGCCAGTACGATCCCCAGCCGGAACACCTCCCCCACCGATTTGATCAAGGCAGCGGACCAAGCCCTCTATCAAGCCAAGCAGGAAGGCCGGAATCGGGCCAAACAAGCCGGCATTCTCTCTCTCGTCCCGCACTCTCACGAAGACTAACCTTCCCTCGCTATGACTATGCCAGGGCCTCGACGAGATGTGCTGACGGAGATCGGCGCGACGCTTACAGCGGCTCTCTCTGCAAACTTGCCTTCATTCCCATCCCCGGACTCTCCACACGACGTGCATGCCATCGTCAGCGAGGGGGGTGGCTATGGCTAAGAAAGCGTCACTGATTCGAGCAAATCGCACGGCCAAGCGACAACCAGACCCCCCGGCTGTCCGTCGTTCACGGACTACACAGTCATCAAAACGGCAACGACTCTCTTCCTTGCGCACAGAACCAACGGGGAAACAGGGACGTCGCACTGGCCGCTCTCAAGCTATCAACCAAACGGAACTGGCTTTGCAGAACAGCGAGCAGTGGTTTCGCGCCTTGGTGGAAACGACAAGCGATTGGGTCTGGGAAATCGATGAGCACGCGGTTTTCACCTACAGCAGTCAGAAAATTTGCAATATTCTCGGGTATGAACCGGAGGAAGTGCTCGGCAAAACACCCTTCGATTTGATGTCGCCGGAAGAGGCCCGTCGCATTGGCGACCTGTTTGGTTCCATCGCGGCGGCTCGGCAATCGTTTGGCTCCATTGAGTCCGTCTACCTACATAAAGATGGTCGCCGCATCGTCCTTGAATGCGGAGGAGTGCCCATGTTCGATGGCGTCGGCAGGTTCAGAGGATACCGCTGCATTGATCGAGACATTACGGAACGCAAACGAGCCGTGGAAGAATCGAGACATAATCAAGCGCTCCTGGCCTCCATCATCGAAAATATTCCTCACATGATTTTCGTCAAGGATGCCAAGACCCTCAAGTTTGTGCGCTTCAACCAGGCGGGTGAGCAATTGCTCGGTTATCCCAGAGCGGAACTCATCGGCAAAAGTGATTATGACTTTTTCCCCGAGCAGGAAGCCGACTGTTTCACGGCCATGGACCGCAAAGTATTGCAACGCGGGCACCTCTTCGATATTCCTGAAGAGCCGATCGAAACTCGGCGGAAGGGAAGGAGACTGCTCCATACCAAAAAAGTCCCGATCAACGGCGACGATGGCACGCCCCGATATTTGCTCGGCATCTCGGAAGATATTACCGAACGCAAGCACACCGAGTGCGTCGAACGAGAGCGGGTGCGCGCGTTGGAACAGCAACAGATTGCGCTGTGTGAGCTGGCGAAGCACGATGCTATCTATAGGGGGAATTTTGAAGAGGCGTTGCGGATGATCACCGAAACGGGAAGCCGGGTCCTCGGAGTGGAACGGGCCAGCATTTGGACATTCAACGAACAAGGGACTGCGATGGAACTGCGCAACCTCTATGAGCGGACCCCGAACCGGCACATAACCGGCTTCACTCTGGCCGCACAGGACTACCCGTCCTACTTTCAAGCCATCGCACATGAAGAGCACGCGATTGCTGCCGATGACGCTCATACGGATGTCAGGACCAGGGAGTTTTCTCAATCCTATCTGACTCCACTCGGAATTGGAGCTATGTTGGATGCGCCGGTTCGACGCAGGGGGCGTGTCGTCGGTGTGCTGTGTCACGAACATGTCGGTGGACCGCGATCCTGGACGACGGAAGAAGTATATTTTTCCAGTTCGCTGGCCACCTTTATAACCCTCGCACTGGAAGCCCACCAACGCCGGGAGGCTGAGCAAGCCCTCGTTCTCGCCAAGGAAGCGGCAGAAGTCGCCAGCCGGGCCAAGAGCGAGTTTCTGGCCAGCGTCAGCCATGAGATTCGAACGCCCATGAATGCGATTATCGGGATGGCGGATCTGCTATGGGAAACTGATCTGACCCCCGATCAACGGAAATACCTGCGCATTTTCCGCCGCGCCGGCGGAAATCTATTGAGTCTGATCAACGACATTCTCGACCTGTCAAAAGTCGAGGTCGGTCATCTGGAGCTGGAATCAACCGACTTTGATTTGAGCGACTTGGTTGAAAAAGCCATCGAGATTCTCGCCATGCGGGCCAATGAAAAAGGCCTCGAACTCGCCTGCCACCTTTCGCCTGACGTCCCCCGCGCCGTGATCGGAGACCCCAACCGCCTACACCAGATCCTCATCAACCTTATCAGCAACGCGATAAAATTCACCGACAGCGGGTCCGTCACGGTGCGGGTCATGCAGGATCCGGAACTCCTCACGCCCGGAGCCGTTCGATTTTCTATTAGCGATACAGGGATCGGCATTCCGCCCGACAAGCTTGCTGCCATTTTTGAAAGCTTCACGCAAGCCCACGCCTCAATGACGCGCAAGTATGGGGGAACCGGTTTAGGCCTGACCATCTCAAGGCAATTAGCCGAGCTCATGAACGGACGAATCTGGGTGGAGAGTACCGTCGGAGAGGGCAGCAGGTTTCATTGCTGCGTGCAGCTAGGTGTCCAATCCAGCCCGACATCCATCCACGACAACGTCCAGGTCAATCTTCAAGGGGTCAGAACCCTCGTGGTTGATGACCATGCCACCAACCGCCTGATCCTTCGTGAAACCTTGGCCGCCTTGGGAGCACAGGTGACGGATACTGCGTCCGGTCGTGAGGCCATCGAAGAATGGCGGCGAGCCTCTACTTTGGCACGACCCTACGAGCTCTTGCTTCTCGACTGTCGCATGCCGGAGATGGATGGATTCCAGGTCGTCGAAGAGATTAGACGGGCCAGCCCTCCCCAGGGCCTGACGATTGTGATGCTGGCCTCTGACCATTGGGCAGACGATATCGCCCGCACCTACGACATGGGGCTGGGTGGTTATTTGATCAAACCCATCAGGAGATCGGATCTGCTCCAGACCATCAGCATCGCCCTCGACCGCTCCAAGGGCATCCAACGCACGACTGGTTCCGCACCAGTGGCTCCCACACCCCCTACCGAAGTCAGGGCACTTCGCATCCTATTGGTAGAAGATTCCCCAGACAATCAGGTGCTGGTCCGTTCCTATTTGAAGCAGACTCCCTATCGCCTGGATATCGCGGATCACGGAGCCATCGCGTTGGAGCTATTCAAGAACGGCCACTACGACCTAATCTTGATGGATATGCAGATGCCGGTGATGGATGGCTATGAGGCCACAAAAGCGATCCGGGCCTGGGAGCGGGAGCATGACCTTCCCCCCACACAGGTGATTGCCTTGACCGCTCTGGCACTGAAAGAGGACGGGGTCAAGATTCTCGAGGCCGGCTGCAATGCCCATATGACCAAACCCATCAAGAAGCACACCCTCCTGGAAGTCCTCCAGGCTTGTAAAGGACGGCGTACCTCATGACCACGGGACCGAACGCGGACGAAGCAAACGCCCTTACCGTGCACATCGACCCAGGCCTTGAAGATATCGTTCCAGGATTTCTAGCGAATCGTCGACGTGACGTGCAGAAACTCGAAACCGCGTTGCAACAAAATAATCTGGCACAGATTCGTATCATCGGTCATCGCATGAAGGGGGACGGAGGAGGATACGGGTTCGACGCTATCAGTATGATGGGAGCCGCCTTGGAGCAAGCAGCTGCACGAGAAGACCGGGACGCGATCCGACGACATACCGCCGAACTCATCGACTTTCTTGCCCGGGTTACCGTGGTGTACCGGAGATGAATACTGGAGGAGTTTATCCCTCGCCATTATTTCATACACCAATAATGAGGCGTCGGCACGAGCAAGGAAGACGTATATGAAGAGAAATCACTTGGGGGGTCTATCCGCCGGCGGCACCAATGGGGAGAGGCTTCGCCTGGTGAGCCGCCGGGTCACACGAAGTGCGGTATGGTGGAGGGCAGGGGTTCCAACCGTCGTTAACCGACGCGCTTCGCTTTGACATTCAAGGGGTTGCGTTGGTGGCGTGACCGCGCTAGGTTCGCAACCGAAACCGGGCATCCGCTGAGGCCGACCATTCGCGTCCCGCTGAGATCGATGCAGGCTGACTCCAAGCGCGCCAACACCAAGAAATAAGCCTGCTCACTAACGCGATTTCCTATTCCGCCACTCCCACGGCGGCACCGGCGGCGGACCAGCCCACGAGCCTTTCCGCCCTTCTCGTACTTCGGCTTCTAACTACTCCAGCACCGAGTTTCTCTGGCTAAGGAGTTGGCACGTTGCCCGCATAGCTCAGTATGAAGCCACCCAAGAGGGTCAGTCAGTAGGTGAGACAACATCCCGAAGCAATTTGGGCCATTCCACGGACATGGCAGACGCAGGAGTTACTGGCCGATGTGTTGAATCGCAGTGGCTTCGACACAGATGAGAACGGGGATGTTCTCCCTGTCGCGGAAGACTTTCATTTGGGCGGTCAGCTGCACGCGATCTCCTTCTCTCAACGGTTCAATCAGACGATTTGAGCGGCGGATCGCCACCTCAATGGAGCCAGTGTCATCTTGCAGCGTGAAGGCGGCACTCCCACACTTCCCTCCTAGTCCATTCTGGCGCGAACGCGACAGATGGACCACGCCTTGGAGCGTCACCAGTTCCAAATTGGAGGAGTCCGCAGACGAGCGGAGGCTCCCGATCGACATCTGGCCCCACGCCTCGGTGGTGACCACCAAGAGCACAGCTAACAATCCGACTCGCACAGGTCCCATCGAGTGTTCCTTCCTCGGTTCAAGTTTAGCAGAATCACATCGGCAATGGTGTGTCTGTACGTATCGATGTCGTATGTTTGGAGCGTGATTTCTTTCCCAAAGACCAACTCTGATGCGGCTTGTTTGGCTCGCTGGCCATAGGCTTGGCGTTTCTCTGGGCAGTCGATCCCGTTGAGACGGATGCGTTCAGCTTGTTGGTGGTGCAGGACTTCGAGGGTGTCGCCGTCAATTATTCCGACTACTCTTCCGGTTAAGTCGGCAGCTAAACAAGGCTGTACGATGAGCCACGCGGCTCCTAGAAAGGTGAGTGTGACTAGAAGTATGAGAAGAATGAGGCTGCGGGTTCTCACGGATTACTTCTGCTTCACCACAATCTAGTACTTGATCCCCTCATACGTGGCGCGTGGGAGAATCTTCTTCTGCACCAGCTCATCCTTCCGCTCGTAGGGTCGGCCCTTGATGATCTTCTCTGCGTAGACATCCCCGATCCCCGGCAAGGCTTTGAGCTGATCTGCTGTCGCGATGTTGAGATCAAGCAATTCTGTCTTGTCGGCAGCGATCGCCAGAGACGGGCCCACAAGGATGGGAGGCATGAGGCTCCAGGAGCAGAGCCAACACAGAGTAAGGACCACAAGACTGAAACGTTTTATGGGTAACCCTCCTGTGCTGAACGGAATGTGCCGGTAGGCGTGTAACTGGAAGTGCTTGAATGTAAGGGCAAACTATCCATCTCTCAACCGCTCCCATGGCGTCTGCTAGACTTCTCAGTGACGCTGGGCGATCACCGTTCAACAGGAGGAGCGATCATGAGGAAGTCGTCACGGAGAGTTTTCGAGATAGCTATGCTGGCGGCAATCGTGTGCAGCGGTCCCACCTATGCACGGACGGGCTTCCCGAACGCGGATCTCGGCCAAGATCGTCAAGACATGCGACAAGACAGGCGGGATAGCCGCCAAGATCGGCAGGACCTTCAAGGGGACCGCCGCGATCTTCGGCAAGACAACCGAGACATGCGAGCAGACCGTCAGGATGTGCGGCAAGACGAGGGGGCCCTTCGTCAGGACCGGCAACAATTGCAGCGTGATGAACACGCTGGGGCCAGCACCGGACAACTCCAACAGGACCGGCAAAATTCCCGTCACAACCGTCATGATCTCCAAGGCGATCGTCGGGATGTAAGAGGCGATCACCAAGATAGGCAACGAGATCGTCATGATCTCCAAGCCGATCGACGTGATAGGCATCAGGATCGGCAGGACTTTCATGGAGACCGTCAGGATCGGCGAGCCAACCAGCAAGCGTTCCGTGGCGGCCCTCAACATCGGACAGGCCACCGTCGATAGGGCTCGATTCGCTATTCGTGAATAGCAGAAGACGCGGGGTGTTGGTGACGGCATCCCGCGTCTTTCTGTTTCTTCCACAAACGTCACGGAATAAATTAGTGCGTCGTCCCCTTTGCCACCCGCTGCCCCATCTCGATGATCCCGCTCAACCGCTCAAGTAGGTTCATCGACTGGTGCGAGGTCAGCCCGTGCTTGTTGAGCAATGCCAGGATGTCGTCAATGATCGTGTTCTCAGTCTCGGTGAGGAGGTATGGGCTCAAGGAAGGCGGTTTCAGGGATTTTGGCTCGCAGGTTCTTGCAACGGAACTCGGTGATGATGTCGTAGAGGTCTTGCTTCGTGCAGAGGTCTTTCCGCTCCAGCACTTCCACAATCGCGGCGATCTCCCACATGTTGGAAACCGTGACTTCTTCGATGGCTATGGTGTCGCGTATGGGGCGGTCGTCGCGACTCATTTCGCTTTCGGCTTCCACTCCCGTGCGAGCCGCTGCGCTTCGGCGATCTGGGCTGGGGTCATCTGTGTGGCGAGCGCATCACGAGCCTCTGCTGCTCTCGGCTCTCCTTGTGCTGCCGAGAGGTTGTACCACATGTGGGCCTGGATAAAATCCTGGCGCACTCCTCGCCCCTCTGCATACATCCACCCTAGTTTCGCAAACGCCAGAACATCGCCTTGCTCTGCCGCCTGACTAAACCAGAACACCGCCATCTGGGCGCTTTGCGGAGCCCCCGCTCCCTGGAGATACAACGTGCCGAGGTCGGCTTGGGCTCCTACGTGCCCCTGCTTCGCGGCCTTTTCAAACCACTCCTTCGCTTTCTTATAGTTCTGGGGTACACCAACGCCTCCTTCATACAGCA
>WNFE01013827.1_pt1 | contig 10170 bp, 14 predicted proteins | sample 5400451 | NCBI WGS metagenome assembly WNFE01 (sample SAMN13153344, study PRJNA577476) | soil metagenome | isolation source: 200 cm saprolite under Douglas fir tree site 2 hole 2 | place: USA:California | collected 2015-04-18 | reverse complement strand
TCTAACGCTGTGCTTTTCACCGGTGGTGTCGTTGCGTTGACCCTTGCGGAATATGTCGTGCATCGCTTTGTGCTGCATGGTTTCGCACCGAGCGAACATCGGCTGCATCACGCCTATCCCGACGACGCGGTCCTCACAATCCTTTGGCAGATATGGATTTGTTTCGCGCTGGTCTATTTGATCGCAGGCGGCGCTTTCGTTGCGGGTGCGCTGGTTGCCTATGCCTGCTATCTGTTCGTGCATCACTGCGCGCATCACGGTCCCGATAAATTGCCGTTACCACTCCTCCTCAAGCATCACCAAAGCCATCATAGACTTGCAACTCGAAATTACGGCGTCAGCACAACGCTGTGGGATCACGTCTTCGGAACGATGCTTGGCTGATGGTGTCGTGGCAGTCGCCTCGATTAATCATTTCAGATGGAAATGTCGTCGCTTCTCGCGCTGGACGCAGGTGATCGCGCGATCGGCGATTTTCTTGTTGGCCTTCCCGTACAACGTCCCCCGGACCGAAAAGCCGCCCGGTGTGTTATCTCGAATAATTTGAATGCCGCCAACGGTCTCGCACCCGGGCCACTGTCTAACGGTCTCCAGACATTCTTTTCGAAGAGCCCCGTAGCTTAGCCCGGTGTGTTGAATTTCGCCATGCTGCACGCCGGCGTGTTGCGTCTCAAGGAGCGCGGTAACGGAAGCTTCAATCGAAGGCTGCCGGATTCGTTCCGCGCAGCATCCGATCCTTGCCGTCTGCTGGACCTCAGGACTCGTTTTCCGCGGCGGGCGGTGTCGGAAGCCTCCTAAGCAAAGACGCACCAGCGGCGTTCCTGGAGTCACGGGCGCGGCTTGTCGGTCATTTGCCGCCTTCTGCAATCTTCTGTAGGCCCGCATCTGTAAGGACAAGACCGCCAAAGGTGATAACGTCCAATTATCGAAACCTAGAATCGCGCGTGGGACCGAGCATAGTCCGCTGCCGTCAGGGGCTTCCCGCCGGGCCTGCGCTCGACGCGTCTGTCAATACGCGCGCCGCTACGCGAACAGGTTCGCCCCGGCCTGAGTGAACGTCCCGTAAGCGCCGGACGGATGCAACACGATCCAGCCGTGCGCGAATCGCAAGGCCACGCAGTTGCCCGCCTCAATTTTTGTCGCTGTCTCTCTGGGAAACCGGGTGCTGTTCGATCGCAGCAAGTCCGCGTTGGAGTTCGGCGACCATCAACTCGAACCGCTTGCGGATTGCAATATCGATCATCGTGGCAGCGCCTTTTGCGCGGGCAATTCGGGAAAGGAGCACGTCGACGTCAGGCATGGCTTTCAAAAGTGCGGAGCACTCTCTCCTCGCAGCCGTTCTGCAAACCAAAAAGCCCCAATTGCAACGAAGGAGAGAACGAAAATCCCTCCGCACGCAAGAAAAGTTGACGCAAAACTTGTGGTCATAACATCCTCCGTTGGTCTCGCTTATCGGCGCAGCGAACTCTCATTAACCGAAGGGCAGCCACAGGCAGTGTGGTGACGCACCAGTTTGCGCCTCCGGCTCCGGACGTCGTGGTCAATTTTGCTCACAACGTTTGGAATATTGTCGCAGTCGCGATCGGACGTTTCGTGCAATCGCGAACGGGCATCGTCTTTGAATTTCATGATCCGCGCTTCCGAATCGGCAGGCCGCGTCAAGAACACCGGGTACGCGTCGCCGGTCACAACACCAACTTTGAGTCGTCCAGGTAGGCCGTTGGCGGATTTCGCCCTGTCGCGCTGCAGGCTTGCAGTGACACCAACTCAAGCTCTCCGATGCCATAGCTTTTCCCGTTGATCAGGGATTTCAGTTGCTGACCCTCAACCCTGAGCTCTCCGCGAGTGTCGTCTCTCCCCGCTCACATTCTGTAAATATCCGGCATTCGGTGTGCCTGGGAAAAAGGGAGCTTGTGGATCGGCAATGTTCTTTATATGTTCTTATTGAAACGTTGCCGAATCGATCCTCCCAAGCGGGCCGTCATGGCAGATCAGATCGTCATTACGGAGAAAACCAGTCAGGCCAAGGACGTCCGCGCCGCCGTCGGTTCTCACTACGGAGACATTCTCCCGGCTGAGGGCCATTTGTTCGATTTGCTCGAACCAGAAGATGTTGTGCCGGCCTGGAAAAGTTGGTCGCCGATACTTCTGCGGCCCGAAGGCCTTTACGACACTTGCCCGGCAAAGGGCGGAAATAAAGCCGCCAAGCTTAAAGCTATTCGCGACGCACTGCGCACTGCAAAGCGGGTCTGGCTCGCCACCGATTGCGATCGCGAGGGTCAGCTAATCGGTCAGGAAATTCTCGAGCATTACAAGTACCGCGGCCAAGTCATGCGGGTCCTATTCACCGCGCAGGACGCGCAGACAATCCGTGACGCATTTGGTCGGGCAAAGCCAAATACCGAATATGCTCGCCTATACGCCGCCGCTGTCGCTCGCCGGCAGGCCGACCAGATTTACAACTTGTCACTCACCCGAACTGCGACCGTCATCCTGGGACAGGGCGCGCGGAGAGTGATCGGCATCGGCCGGGTGAAGACGCCGACGTTGGCTATTGTGTGCAAGCGCGAGTTGGAAATCCGGAACTTCCTGCCACTCGCCTATTATGAAGTTGTCGCCACCGCGAAGGTTGCGGGAGGCCAATTCCAGATGCGGCACGCGCCGCAGGACCGTATTGTCAGGCGCGACATTGCTCGGGACGTAGTCAAAGCAGCCGAAGGCTTCGAGGGCGCGCTAGCTGTGCGAGTCGAGGATAAGCGGCAAGGACCGCCCAAACTGCACGATTTGCCGTCGCTGCAGAAACTATGCAGCTCACGCTTTGGCTGGCCGGCCAGCAAGACGCTTGAGGTGGCGCAGGAACTCTATGACGGCCACGGCAAGAAGATCATCACCTATCCTCGCGCCGAGGTGCGCTACCTACCGCAGAACTTGATTTCGGACGTGCCGCGGATCGTGGCCGGACTGCGGGTGGGCCAATCGTTCAGCGCGATCCCCGTGCCCGACCCGCCAGTGATCCGCAAGGGTGCGAGCGGCACCTTCTACGACAAGGGGCTGGAGGGCACGAGCCATCATGCCGTCATTCCTAACGTCAACACGATCGACAAACTGCGCGAGGTCTGGCCTCGGCTTTCGTCCGACGAGAAGAAACTGTTCGACGTTATCGCGCGGGCCTATCTGTCAGCGGTGATGCCTGACTTCCGCTACCGGCAGACGACCGCAACGCTCAATGTGCGCGGCTTCGAATTCCGCGCCACCGGTCGCCAGCCTATCGATCTCGGCTGGCGAGCAGCATTCCCGGAATGGCAGCCCGCTGACGAAAAGGGCGACGAGGCGCAATTGCTGCCGCCGCTGCGCAACGGCGAGACCGCGCAACTGGAGGATCCCAAAATTGAGGAAAAGGAGACCCGACCGCCCCCGCGCTATAACGAAGGCACTCTGATCGAGGCAATGCAAAATGCTTGGCGCTTCGTTGATGATGAGGTTCTTCGGGAGCGCCTGAAGGAAGCCAAGGGCATTGGCACGCCGGCGACGAGAGCGGAGATCATCGGCGGGCTGAAGAAGCAGGGTTTTCTGATTGCCCAGGGAAAGCACATCGTGCCGACCGAGACCGGCCTGTCGCTGTTCGGCGTTCTCGAACAGGCCGATCCGGCACTGGTCGATCCGGGAGTGACGGCGCAACTCGAGTGCCTGCTCGACGATGTCGTTGTCGGCAAACAGGAGATGGTCGGGGCGATTGACGCTGTGTGCGATGTCGGCAAGCGCATATCCGCCAACTCCAGCGATGAAGCGCTTTGCCGACAGCCTTAGCCGGCAGAAGGGCATCAAGCCACCGCCCGGCTACAAGACGTCGATATCGATCTGCCGCAAATTTCTCAGCGAACACGCGTCCAAGACAGCCGATGGTGAAACCGCTGGGAAACTCGACCCAAAACCGGTGAGTCCGGCACAGTCGTTGTACGCCAAGAAGATCGCGCAGGGGAAAGACATCATCATCCCAGATGATGCGAAGACCAACTCGGCCGCGATGTCCGCATGGATTGACTCGAACCGAGGCAAGACGCGCCACAAACATGGTCCCAAGACCGCTTACCAGTCGAAGAGGTCAGTTGCACTTCAATCGGGCGCCAGCGAAGAGGAGCCGAAAGCGCAAGGGTGACCCCCTCTGCTGCGCCACCGGCTCGCGCTCAGCCAAAATCGGGAAAAGGTGCTCCACTGTAGGATACTGATACCAATATAGAGGTCGCTCTCAAGCTCGGCACCCGTTGCTAGCTCGGAGGATGGTTTGCTCCACCGGAGTCGGTCTTTCTGCATTCGTCGCGCGGGGGTGGCAGGGACCGGATTCCGTGTCAGTAGCTGCTCCAACCATACTGGCGATGGTGCTGGTCGCTGTGGCTGTTGCAATAGTCGGCGTCGTGGCTGCGCGGTGGGGCTTTAGTCGCGGTAACAAACCTCCGATGCCGTGTTCATTCTGAATCGTTGGCTAACCTATTGATACCTTTAAGGCTGTATTCCACGTTTTTTTCAGAATGCCCGTTGAAATCATTGAGAGGGTTGGCTGATTTTGATTCCACCATACGGAGGTTCGAATCCTCCCGCCCCAGCCAGCTTTTAGCCAATGCAATCAAGCACTTTTTGAACTCTCTTGTTTTTTATTCTGACGCCCGTCCAATGCTTGGAATTTTCCCTGCCAGGACAAGAAAGTGAAAAGCTGCATCACACACCGCCTTTGTCCAGTAGTTGAAGAATTTCGATTTGCCTGACGCCGAATCCGTCGAGATGACGCACACAACATGCGACGGATATCCGGACGATGAGAGGTGAGGGCACCGGTTTTGCATATACCTCAACCACGTTTTGGGGGAGTGTAATGCTCACATGAGCGAACTGCTATTGATAGCAAGGCGCCTTTACGAACGCAGGTATTCTGGCCAGATTATACCGTACAAAATGGTCAATCCAGATCATCTTGAAGGCGAGTGCCACCAGAACGCGGGGCTTTGGGCGAAATATAATCCGGGGTGCAAAGCTATTCACGGCTGGATGGTATTCGACCACGAAAGAACGTCCGGCGGCCTCGTTTCGCTTGTGCAGTTCAATCCGCACACGATCATTGAGACAGACGGTGGTGAGAGGTTCGACGTTACGCCGAGCCAAGCTTCAAGGCGCTATCCATTTCTAGATCACGAAGGGCCGCGGGAGCACTTCATCCATCTGATTGAAGGCAATTCGCTCTCCGTCATCACCTATGACCCCACAGCGGATTGCTTGCTTTAGCGCCGCCGGCCTCATCAGCGAACACAAACGGAACCTGGATGTAGCATCCGTGTCTCATTGACTGAGCGGGATTAGACGGGAAAGCCTGATATCAAAGGGTTTTCTTCAATACAGAACGAGACACGTTTTTCATGGGAGAAGAACATCTATCTTATTGAAATTGTTGGCGATCCCAGCAGGATTCGAACCGCAACCCACGGAGTAGAAATCCGCTACTCGTTTCGTGATCTCTCCACGCTAGAGCCTGAACGGGTTATTCGGATGAGCCTCGCGCCCCCATGTAAGCAGGCATCCGGATAGGGGAGAACGCCGCAACGAAATCGCAACGAATTGGGTGAAACGACCGTGAACAAAACGTGGCGGATGCGCTTGTCACTGTAAGAAAGATCAACAACTTAGACGATGTGCACTGCGTTCGGGACGCAGGGGTCGCAGGTTCAAATCCTGCCACTCCGACCAGAAATCACTAGGTTTTTTCGTCTCATTTCGGTCCTCGGTCAAGTTGGCCACCGTTTTGGCCACCGAAACATACCGGCCTTTTTGGCCGATCGCGGCTGCCGCGCCCTGCAGATAGTCGGGGTGATGATGGCCATAGGTGTCCTGCAGGACCTCAGGCGACATGCCCAAGAACCCGGCGGCTTCCCAGATCGGCACACCGCGGTGCATCAGCCAGGTCGCGGCGGTGTGGCGTAAGGTGTGCGGGGTGACCTTGCCCGGCAGACGGGCGAGCTCAACAGCCGTTTTGAACCCTTTCTTCACCGACACGACCGGCTTTCCGTTGAACTCAACAAAGCAGGTGGCGATTAGCTTCCGGTCCTTCCAGCGACGCAGGTGAGCAAGCAGCCGCGGCGGTATGGGCGCGGGCGTCTGGCGCTTCTTGGTGGCCCGCTTGCCGATCGGCTTGCGATAGAAGATGCCTCGCTCAAGATCGACGTGAGATCGACCGGGCTCGGCATAGGGCGACGCTGAGGCAATCGCGCCAGCCCGGGTGCCAGTATAAAGGCCGATCAGAATAAATCTGGCGATATGTCTCAGGGGGCGGCGGTTTGTGCTCACCGGATCACCTTTTGACATCCCCGAATGGATCGTCTGCTTCTCCCGATGGCGCCAACAGTGCCAAATCAGCGCCGCGGCTTCCTTGCGTGTCAGCCACCGGTCGCGGGCCTCGCCCTTACGCGGTAGCGACACGCGCACCATGCCCCGGTGAAAGCCTTCTTTTGCATGATGGTTGATTGCGGCGCGAAACGTCTCGAGGTCGCGGCGCGCACCGCCGCGGTTGCCGCGACGTTTGACGTAGGCGGCACAGGTCCGAGCATTGACCGCCGACAATTTCTTGCTGCCCCAAAATTCGTTGAGCCGTTCAATCCTGGCTTCGATCTCGAACTGGTCGCCCGGCTCGCCGACATCGGTCAAATAGATCGACAGCACGTCAGCGCAGTCGATGTCCTCGATGTCCTGCCGGCGGCGTTCGGGTTGATACTTCTGAGCGATGTAGTTCGCTAGGGCTTGCTCTGGCTCCGCAGGCGGCTTTGTTTCAGACGGACTCGCAACGCATCCTGTGGCGATATGGCGGTCTCCATCCTTGATGATCCAGACGGCCTGGTGAACGAGTTTTCCGCGTCGGTATCGCGGCTTGCGTTTGTAAAGTCTGACTCCTTTGCTTGGACGCGGCATAACTCCCTCATAGTCCTGATCGCCTCAAGGGTAGTATAATCCTTATTCGCGATACGTTCGAGAGCAAGTCGGCCCCTGGCGCTCTCTCGCCGCAAACCAGACGCGGTCATGGACCCGTCTGGAAAAGCTATTTTTGCGGCAAAATCCAAACGAAGCGGCGCAGACGGATCTATCGTGTCGGCCATCGGCGGGCTAACTCTTCTGTTCGACATTAGGAACAGCCCCGTTCTCAACAATTCGCGGCAGTCGTATCGCTCCGACGAACTGATCGTCGGATTCGCCCGAGATCCGGCAACTTCTTTTTATCGTTACCCCTCGCCCCAAGTTAGAGATGAACCTGCGCGATCGAAGCGTGTCGCAGGTTTTCGCGCGCAAAGGAGGCCCTGTTCTGAGTGCGATGAAACCCGAGAGGAGAAAGCAGACCGTCTGTCCGGCCCCTGCGGCAGACCTTGAGCAAAACCTCACTGATCTGCATGCACGGGTCCATCAAGGAGCGCACCGGGCAACGCCATCACGCCGGACGTACATTCCGAAGGCGGACGGGCGACGGAGGCCTTTGGCGGTGGCGGCGCTCGAAGACAACATCGTCCAGAGAGCGACCGTTGCGGTGCTGAACTGCATTTACGAGGAAGAGTTCCTCGGGTTCAGCTATGGCTTCCGGCCGAAGCGCGGCCAGCACGATGCGCTGGACGCTCTGGCGGTCGGGATCACCGACAAGAAGGTGAACTTCATTCTTGACGCGGACGTTCGATCCTTTTTCGACGAAGTTCGGACGCAGGTGATCCGACAAACCGTGCTATGCGAAAGTTTGCTTGGCATAAGCTCCATACCATTTAATCGACGAGCGTGCGCGGCCGGAGCCTGCTAATAGACGCATCCATTGGAGATGATAATGGCAGCAATTCGTTCACCGCCCGATGAGAGGGCTAGTGCCCTTCTCCTAAAGGGCGTGAACGATAGCGCGGTCGAGTTGTTCTCGAATTCGGAATATTTATCCGTCGAACGCATCCCCACAGCCCTCGAGGCGGAAGCGTTGCGCGAGGCCATCAGAGGCATCGACTTGCTGGGCATTCGTTCTCGAACCCAACTGACCCTCGATATTTTTTCCGATGCTGACCGACTGATCGCCGTGGGCTGTTTCAGCGTGGGGACTAATCAGGTCGATCTGGACGCGGCGCGCAAGTGTGGCGTTCCAGTTTTTAACGCTCCATTCTCGAATACCCGCAGCGTGGCAGAGTTGGTGATCGGCGAAATCGTCATGCTGCTTCGACGCATATTTCCACGCTCCGCGGCGGCCCACGAAGGAGGATGGGATAAATCCGCGACAGGCAGCCGCGAGGTGCGAGGTCGTACACTCGGAATTGTAGGCTATGGCAACATAGGATCGCAGCTCTCGATGCTTGCCGAAGCGATGGGCATGAAGGTCATTTTCTTCGACCGCACCGACAAGCTTCGTCACGGTAACACCGAGCCCGTCGAGAGCCTTCAGGATCTTCTGACGCAGAGCGACATCGTCAGTCTGCACGTTCCGGAGACGCGGGATGATCGGAGAAACCGAACTGCGCTTGATGAAGCCGGGTTCGTATCTGATTAACAACAGCCGCGGTACCGTCGTCGATCTCGAAGCACTTGCGAAGGCGCTTCGCGACGGTCATGTCGCCGGAGCCGCGCTCGACGTTTTTCCGATCGAGCCGTCCTCAAATTCGGAACGCTTTCAACGCCCCCTGCAGGGCTTAAAGAATGTGATACTGACCCCCTCACATTGGCGGTTCGACCGAAGAAGCGCAGGATCGAATTGGCAAAGAAGTGGCCCGAAAGATGCTTGATTATTTCAGCAGTGGCTCGACGATGGGTGCTGTAAATTTCTCACAATTCCACTGCAGACGCACCCCCTCGGCGCGCGGTTCAGCCATGTTCATCGCAACGTGCCTGGAATGCTCAGGCGGCTGAACGAAGTATTCTTGCAACGCGACATCAATATCATTGCACAGTATCTGGAAACCGACAGCGAGGTTGGTTACGTGGTGCTCGATGCGGATCTAACCGGACACAACAGTCACGAAATTCTTGACGACATTCGCGCGCTTGATGGGACGATCAGGGCAAGGTTGGTCTACCAACATTAGAAAGACCACCTGAATCCAAAAAACCAGCTGCACTCGGAATCTCGACTCGTCGCCGCTCGTCGGGATTTGCGGCAGACGTGCCATTTACACGGGATCTGGCAGCAAGACCTAGATGAATGCTACCCCGATACGTTGGTACTTTCGCCAAACGACGCGGCAGGTTTTATCGATCTGCTCTGAATCGATCATCAGATTGAACGACTCAGGAATACATACCGTCCCTTTTATCTCGATCGCCGCGCCAGATGGAGACATATTGCAAACGAGGCATTCGATGCCCGTGCCGTTAAAACCGATCGTTCCAGCCTTCATGACTCTATGTCGTGGGCTGTTGCGTTTGTCTTCCATGACATTCACCTAAGTCAGGACGCTAATAGGCGACCGTTTTCACAGCTTGACGACCCCCTCTGCCGGGGTACCCAATTTTAAGCCGATCGGCCCAGCCAACCGATTCATGCGGGGCAGGCCTTCCGGCTTCAGGCAACGGCTCGCGGCGTGGGCTGGTTCATGTCCTCGAATTCGAGCTCCGCGTGCTGCCGGGCAGTCTTCAGAATCCGGACAGCGTCAGCGATGTTGTTTTCCGAGTGGTTGGCCATGACCTGCATCCGGATGCGGGCGGCTCCCTTCGGTACGGCCGGAAATTCGACTAGATTGGCGATCAGTCCGAGTTCCGGCAATCGCTTGCTAACGAGACGAGCCAGGCCTTCCGTTCCCATCTTTACGCAGACGATTGCGGACGGATCGCCGTAGTAATCGAGGCCAGCCTCACGCAGTTGATGACGAAGCCTCAGGACGTTAGCCATTAGCGCCTGACGCTGCGCGCGTCCTTCTACGGAATCGACGATGTGGAATGCATTGAGGATAGTGGCTGCCTGAACCGGCGACAGCGCATTCGAAAATGTCGTGGGCGCGCTTTAGAAGCGGAGATATTCCTTCACCGCGCGGCTCTTGCAAGCGACGAAGCCGCCATTTGACGCGAAGGTCTTGGAGAAGCTGCCCATCACGATATCGACCTTGCCCAGCATGTTCTGGATGCCGATGTGTCCGCGGCCGTCGTCGCCGAGGCAACCCAAGTCGTGCGCAACGTCAACGACCA
>WNFE01006553.1_pt1 | contig 10172 bp, 10 predicted proteins | sample 5400451 | NCBI WGS metagenome assembly WNFE01 (sample SAMN13153344, study PRJNA577476) | soil metagenome | isolation source: 200 cm saprolite under Douglas fir tree site 2 hole 2 | place: USA:California | collected 2015-04-18 | reverse complement strand
GAGCCGCCCGTAACCAGCAATCTGCCGGCGTGCCGCTGCCAGTACCGCCTGGCGATCCTGGCCGAGCGCTACCAAGATATGGGCTACCAGCGGAGGCACCGGGCGCCCACTCTTTGCTGCCCCTGCTTGCAATGCCGGTATCGCCTTCTCGAGCAGATACGGGACAGGACACACCCAGGAGATGGCGCCATCAGCTACCTCTCCAGCCAGCCGGAATGCGCCTTCACGCAAGGCCGAGATCAGGATAGGGGTGCGTGGCGTGCGCGGCAGCCTGATCTTGATCGTGTAGAAGCGCCCCTGGTAATCTACCTTGCCCTCCCAGAGGGCCGAGCGCAGCACTGTCACATACTCGCGCAGGTGTTCCAGCGGGGCCTTCATAGGGATGCCGTAGGTTCCCTCGATAGTGGGGCGGTGACTGGGCCCGATCCCCAGCCGCAGTCGCCCGGGAGCAAGATCGTCCAGCGCCAGAGCCTGCTGTGCTAGCGTCAGAGGATGCTGTGGATAGATAGGCACAACAGCCGTTCCCAGGCGCACGCTGGTGGTCTGCACCGCCGCAGCGGCAAAGAGGGTCAAGGTGTCCGGCGCCGGTGTTCCCTGCGTCATCCAGACCTGCCGCACACCGGCAGCTTCTGCCTTCACAATTTTTGCTACTGCCGCAGCTGCGTCCCTCCCATACACGACCAGCCCGACCCGCTCTCGTGGCGGTCGCTGTGTGGACGCTTGTGCGACTTCAGGCACCATATCTTTATTCTGTATGAGTCAATCTCCCTTCGGATAAACCTTTACCTTCCCTTTGAACATAGCACTCCGCGTTCCTCAACGTCAAGCGCATCCAATCATGCCTTATTTGGACGTCGGTAATGGTGGTCAGGACGCACGATCCATCTCGCATGGGCCATGGCACCTCGTCGCGTGCGTTTCTCACCTTCCGCATGATGGCCAGAGCAAGAGCAGCAAGGAACAGCAGACTCACGACAGCCCTGATCCCTCTCAGCAAGGGCGACATGGTTCTTCTCTTTTACACCTGCTCTTGTCGATTGAACCGCCAACGGAGCTGGCCCGCATTGCGCATGAGCCGATCCAGGATGTTACGCCGCAGGCGGTAGATCTCCTGCACATCGCTCCACTCCTGTGGACAGAAACGCACAATCTCCCTTGGTTTGAGGCCACAGTGGTAGAGCAGGTAGGCCAGTCGCTGCTCACGCCGGTTGGGCAGCATCGATTGGAGAATCTCCCACATCTCGCGGCTCGCGGCCTGATCTTCTACCTGTGGCTCTCCCGGCTCCGGCAACGAAACTTCTCTTGGCCGCGAGTAGGCCCGCAGCGTATCCAGGATGGCTCCATTGAGACTGGCATGCAGATACTGCAACGCGGCAGCCAGTCGGCTGAACTCCACTCGTTGGGTCATCGTCGTCGCCCGCCAGAAGCGCTCAAAGGCTTGCGCAACATAGTTCTCTTCGCTCTCCAGGCGACACGCTATCTCTCTGCTCGGATGACGACGCAGCCAGCCACGAACTAGCTCACGGAAGCAGTGCTGCACCCATACCCAGGCCTCTGGATCACCTTGCAGCGTCGCACGGCGTAAAAGTTCGAGACCATAGGTCTCGTCGCATAGCTCACCCCGCTGATAGTTGCCGAGTTCCAAGAGGCACCGGGATGCAAGCGCTGCAACACTCTGCGTGTCGCATGCAGCCTCTCTCCTCAAAGAAGCAGGAAATGCTTGCTCAGCAGGGGTGCTCTGTGAATCCAGAGGATACGCTCTTTCCTCTCTACAGGACGTGTCCATAGCATCCTGACTCATCCTTCTCCTCCTTTCCATACCAGCACGCGCTTTCTCAAGGGTCCCGCGTGGAACAAGCCGCAGTCATGACGCCAGGATGAGCCTCGCCATCCTACACCACAGCATAGACCTTCCTTCGTCCTGCGCCGCTGTTGACCACCTCACGCACGCATTGGCGCAGGTAGACCCGGTCCTCTTCGGGCATCTCTGGCCAGAACGGCAGCCAGAGCTGTTCGCCAACCGCCTTCTGCGCGGCGGCAGACGATACCACGCGATAGGGCTTGCGCCCGGATGTGATGGCGGGCTGCTCTGCTAACACGCAGGGATAGTGCGCCGTTTCGATGCCTCGTGCACGGAGTGAGGCGTGCAGCACATCGCGTAGCTCCCTGGACTCGCAGCGCAGACAGTATTGCCAGTAGGCCGACACGCGCTCAGGGAGTTGGACCGGGGTGCGTAGAGCCGGGGCCAGGTCTGCCAACCCCGCGTCATGTTCGGCCGCCTGCTCGCGCCGCAGGGCATTCCACTCCTCCAGGTGCGTGAGTTGCAGGCGAATGATCGCTGCGTTGAACTCGTCCATGTTCGCCCGCAAGCCATGCACCGCGTGGACATAACTCTCCCCCGGCGAGCGACCGAGGTCGGCGAGTTGGTGCAGCAGGAGCTGCATACGCGGGTCGCGATACGTCACGATCCCCCCGAAGCGCCAGCCCCCGATATTTTTGACGGCGGCCAGCGAAAAGGTTTCAAAAGCAAAGCCGAGGTTGCCCACCATGCGTTCTTTATACCTGGCGCCGTGGGCCTGCGCCGCATCACCGATGATGGTCAGGTGGGAGCGTTCCCCTAACGCAAGCAAGGCATCGGCATCGACGGGCAGGCCGAATACATGGACGGGAATCACGGCGCGCGTGCGCTCGGTGATGGCCGCTTCGGCTGCGCGCGGGCTCATCGCATAGGTGTCTGCCTCGGCTTCGATGTCCACAAACACTGGGGTCGCGCCCACTTCGTGCACGGCTGAAGCCGTACTCATGAAGGAGAGTTGGGGGACGAGTACCTCATCGCCCGGTCCCACGCCGCTGGCAAGTAAGGCCATTTTGAGCGCATCCGTTCCCGAATCACAGGGGACCGGCGGGTTGGGCGCATGGCAGAGCTGTTGGAATTCACGGGCGAGCGCGGCCACGTGCGGGCCCTTTTCAATCACGCCGCTATCGATGATGCTCTCGACCAGCGCGAGAATCTCGGGTTTGAGGGCGCGCAGGCGGCGATCGACGCCGCGCGCCTGGATGGGTCGTCTTGGAGTGGGATTGCTCACTGATCCCACCTCCTCGGTGTGCATAGGCGTCATGGCAGGAATCTCCTGGTGGAAGGAGGAGCCGATGGCTTCCTTCCACCTTGAACGAGCTAGGTAGCGAACACCTGGCGCAGCAGACGTTCGGCAGGATCACTGCTCTCAGCAGCAGGGCGAGCGTCAGATGGTGCTGTCGGCGGCGGATAGACCAGACACCACGAGGGGTAGACCCGTTCTGCAGGCAAGCGCCTGGGCTGTTTCTCCACAGCCCTCGCTCTGACCAAACGGGATGATGGATAGGTCACGGACCAGCCAGGGGTCACGTGTTCGGGGAAAGGCATGGTCTTCCTCCTTCTCTCTATGCATGAATCCCAGCGGGATCGCTGGACACGGCCGCAAGAGGCAGCGGCCCTGCCACAAAACGGGACAACAGTGGCTCAGCTGCGAGCCGTTCACGCAAGCGCTGAGATCCCCGTGCAGCACGCGCGTGCCGACAGGAGGCAGAGGCACGTGCTGCCTGGATGAAGGCCGAAAAGATGCGCCGGTCGACTGCCTGTTCAGGTCTGCTGAGCCGAGACCTGAAGATGCACTCTTACTTTATCTGCGCTGGTCGGCCAGATCGCGCAGATTCAAAAATGGCATCGATAATACTGAGAACTCGTCGGCCGTCAGTAGCTGTGATAGGAGCGGGATGCCGATCGCGAATTGCCGCAGCAAATGCTTCCAGTTCAGGCACCAGCATAAATTCGATGTGGTCACCCCAGACAAATGGGCGAATCACTGTGGGTTCTGCGTAGGCCGCATTGGCATCGCTTGTCACCCTTATTTCAATGTGGGTAAAACCCGCTACCTGAGCCGTCAGCCGACCAGCATCCCCTTGGACATCTAAGGTCCAACCGAAGGAGGGCGCATTCTGTCTAACGAGGCCCTGCACGAGCGCACCTTTCGTAAACTTGGCTTGAAAAGCAGTGATTTCATCAGCGCCAGTATCTGAACGCCACCCGATATTGGCATAGACTTCCGTTGCTGTATCGCTCGAAAGCCAGCAAAAGAAATCGATCAGGTGTGAGCCAACAAAATAGAGCGGTCCACCACCCGTCTCTGGTCGAGATGACCATCCACTATCCATGGGACCTAGACTGATACTGCCAGACATCCCGCGGATGTTACCGACCAACCCTTTCGTCAGCATTTCGTGGATATACTTCCCTGCCGCATATCTGAATGAATAGCCGGCCATGTAACAAACACCCGCTTTTTCGGCCTGCGTCTCAATCTCGGTGGCCTCGTGCGCGTTGAGCGCAATAGGCTTTTCAGCCAAAACGTGTTTGCCTGCAGACAGTCCGGTCAGCGCAATAGGCGCGAGCAGATGATGCGGGGTGGCAACCACAATCACATCGACCTCGCGCTCAGCAAGCAGACTATCCACTGATGTATGTGTGCTCACGTTCGCCGCTAGGGCTGCTGCGCGGCTTGCCGCCGTCTCGTCCGGATCGGCGCAGGCAGCCAGTTCAAGCGAACTGCTGCGTACAATCGCTTGCGCCAGCGCGCTGCCCTGGCTACCGCAGCCGACCAGACCCGTGCGTAGTTTTCCTGAACTGTCCATAATTCCCTCTCATGTATTTAGAATTCCGAATAAAGGTGGGCTCTGTGCGGAGCGCCCTCATAGTTGCCTGGTGACTAGGCCGGCACGGCACCAATCTGCTGCATCAGGCTCGGCATGTCCACAAGCATCCAATGCCGCACTATCTTATCGTCTGCGATGCGATAGATGATAAAAAATGGCACGATCACTTGTTTGCCAGTGGGTGGAAGATTCATCAGCAGGCCGTTGTGAACGCCATGCATTACGCCGCGAAGTGAAACAAGGTCGCGCTCTGCTATGATGTCTTGTGCTTCGAGCCAATAGCCAGGGAAAGATGCATCATACATGGTGATGTGCTGCTTCAATTCCTCCTCTGCAACGAAGATGTCCATAGCGCTGTTTTTATCCTCGCGCAGCGCAGCTAAATAGCGTTCAACCAAAGCCTTATTTGTGTCCGGGGTCATGAGTTCACTCCTTTTTGCTTTTTCACTCAACGTATGGATACAGTCTAGCAAACGGAGCGCTTCATAAGCGTTTCACGAAACGCTTCACCATCAGGCCTTTTACAGATACCCATGTTCTTGTGCTAGTGCGGCAACCGAGTCGAAGACTGCTCGCATTGCGTTGATTGTCCCATTCGGGCCGATGCGCAGGGCAGACGATAGCGCGGCTTCCAGCGCGCTAGGCGAGCGCTGCTGGTGTTCGTCGAGGAGAACCTGTGCATGAGTGATGATCTGATTTAGATCACCTGCCAAGAGCGCAACGCCGATCAGTGGCCAGCGTCCTGTCCATTCAAACATATAGCCAACCGGCAGTTTTTGCCATGCGCTCAAGGCTGCTGCACCATGCTGCTGTACGGCATCCAGATTTCCGGCGCGCCAGGCCAGCCAGGCCAGATTAGCTTGTGCAGCACCCATGTAATCCGGCATCTGTACCGTTGTAGCCGTGAGAAGGCTGCGCTCAGCATAACTTTGAACCTGCTGAATATCTCCGCGCTTGCGGGCTATGAACGTCAGGTAGGTGAGACAACGCACCACGAGCGTAAGATCGGTAGTCTTTTCGGCTAATTCCAGCGCGTCACGCAATTCAGTTTCAGCTTCGGCAATGGCGTTCGACAAAAGCAGAACGAAGCCAACTTGAAAACGCGCTGCCGGTATTGCATTAACTTGGCCTGTTTCCTCAAGCGTTTTCAGATTCAAGCGACATTGTTCCACGACTTCGGTTCCCGGACAGTAGCGATCCCGACGAAGTGCAGCAATCACGTGCATTTGGCCCACATGTGCCTGATCCGCTTTAGAGCCATATTGTGTGAGAATGGGGGCGATTTCATCCAGCAAGCTAAACATGGCCTCAGGCTGTCCAAGCCAATAGTGCGTCTGTATCTGCTCAAACTTTATCTGAGTGCGGCACAACCACACCATCTTGTCCGGCGCCTCGATGGCTTGGAGCAGGTCATAAGCCTCGTTGTAGGTGCGTAGTGCTTCGTCGTAGAGATACTGATCGCGCCAGGCATTGCCTAGTTTGCGGTACAGCTCCGCCCTCGCCAACCGATCCGACCCGATCATGCTCAATGCACGTTTCCAGAATTCGCGCGCCTCATCGTAACGCCCCAGCACATGTAGGATCTCGCCCAGTTGATCACATACGTGAGCGGCTTCCGAACGCCCGTCAAGCAGCGCCAACGCGCGTTTGTAATAGCCAATGGCGGTTACATTAGCATACAGATGACGCGCCGACACTGCCGCGCGTTCATAGAAACTTGCGGCCTGTACCGGCAGGTTACCCTGTTCATAATGCGCTGCAATTTGTCCGCTCACCTGGTCGAGGTTCAGCGCAGCTTCAGTCTCTAGAGCCTCCGCTACACGGCGGTGTAGCGTTCGTTTTCGTGACGCACTTAGTCCTGCGTAGGTCATCACGCGCAACTTGTCGTGTGTAAAGTCGTAGGTATCGGCTTCCTGCTCGCGCACTATCCGCCGCTGCCACAATTCGTCAAGTACATTGAGTAAGGCATCCTCACTGATTGCCGTTGCCCGTAACAGCAAACGAAAAGTGAATGAACGCCCGATTACTGCCGCCACACCGAGCACTGCGCGTGCCTCCGGCGTAAGATGGTCAAGCCGACGCTGGATGACAGCCTGAACGCTTGGGGGAAGATCAACGTCAGGTGTTGGCGGCCTGGATGCTTTGGTATCGGTGATCAGATTCCCACGCATCGTCTCGACAACAAAAAACGGATTACCTTCCGTTTCGGTATAGAGGGTCGCGGCTTCCAAAGGCGTGAGGGCACGACCCAGCATGTGGCTGGCAAGCTCGCCTGCCTCGGCCTCGCTCAACTGGGTGAGCGCAATTTCTGTCAAACGTCCGCCTTGCTGTAACTCATTCAGCAGTTCAACGAGCGGAGACTCTGCATGTACCTCCTCGGTGCGCACCGTTGCCAGAAGCATCAGACGTGATCGATCGTTATACCGCAGCAAAAAATGCAGCCATTCCAGGGTATCGGGTGGACACCACTGCAAATCATCGATCACGAGGAGTATTGGTCGATTTCCCAAAAGCATGGCAGATGCCAATGCTTCGAAAAAGTGCTGCCGCTGCCACGACTGCTCCAGAGGGCCGGGGCGTGTAATGGTGGGATACTCAACAAGCAATTCCGGCAACACGCGACTTAGCTCGGTGCGTGTTTCGATACTTAAGCGCTCCATATTTGACCGTATGGGATACGTTCGTAGCCAGGAAATCACAGGCGCATAAGCGAGGCTGCCTTCTGAGACGTAGCAGTGGCTCACAATGGCGATAATGCCCTGGCGGTTTGCCCATCTGATCATCTCCTCGGCCAGACGCGATTTGCCGATACCCGCTTCGCCGGTCAAAACCACTATTCGAGAATGGCCGGCAGTTGTTACTTGCCATGCGGTTTGCAGCCGTTTCCATTCCTGTTTTCGACCGATAAGTGGCATTCGCTGCTCGGCCGAATGTCTTCCGATTGGCGGTTCCGCATCTGATTTGATGTTAAGCAGTTGCTCGTAGGCTGCCCGGAGCATCGGTCCCGGCGTAATCCCTAACTCAGCGCGTAAAGTTTTACTGCATATGTGAAAAGTTCGTAGAGCGCTGGCGCGATCACCATTTAGTGCCTGCAAGCGCATCAGCTCCAGATAAGCTGTCTCATTGAGGGAGTCGAGACGTAGCAACCTCTGTGCATAACCTATGCCTTTTTCATATTCTCGGTGCTGTTCCAAAAGGTTGATAAAGCGCTCCAATACCCTAAACAGCAGGGTATTCAACCTTTCACGCTCTGTTAGAACCCACTCGTCATAACATTCCGGCAGTAAGTCACCCCTATACCGCATTACAGCTTGTTCCAGTGTCTTGCCCACCGCCATATCATCTCCAAGGTACAGGGTGACGAGTTGAATGGCCTCCTCAAATGCGGCTACATCGAGCGTGAGGTGTGTCTCAGGGTGCCACGCAATCTTTTGAGAATCAATTTCGAGCAGTTGATCCAAGTTGGGCAGGACTGTCTGAAGGCGATGCAGAAGTGTGCGGAGATTGGTCTGTGCTTGCATTTGTGATGACTCCGGCCACAGGAGCGCCGCGATGCGCTGGCGAGGTTGTGGTACGCTGCGGTTCAGTGCCAAATAGGCGAGTAATGCCTGAAGCCGTCCCGATGCAATCGGCACTGCTACATTATTGACCGACAGTGAGAAGTCGCCAAGCAAGCACATGGCGATGGTGATGCTCATGTGACCGTCCCTACTCTGTTTGCGTGTGCAAAATGCGCGAGTTTTCAAGGCCGCCTAAATTATACTACGTTACAAGCCCGTCAGTTTGGTCTTTGATCTTGCCCCGGTTTGGTGGAGTAGGCAAACATGGAATATACTACCTTTCGAGCCTGCTGACTGCGAAGCAGTAGACGCGCAGCGTCGTTGCAGGCTCGCATTTCAAGGTACTACTCTGTCGAAGGAGAGCAAGATGGGCAAGCAACAAAAAACCTACACGCGAGAGTTTAAAGGTAAAAGTGATCAATAGCAGCGAGAGCCAAATTGACGGAACACCGACGCCATGCAACAAAAAGGCCTGCGCCGTTTCTGCTGGAATGCTCGCGGTGCTGTCAGTGACAATACGGATAGCCATGCTCTATTCACGAACCGGAGAGGCGCTCAATCACCGGAGCCAGCACCTCCATATTCTTCTCGAAGACGGTGATATAGGAGATACCGTACTGCTCGCGGCGTGCCAGCAAATCTTCGCAGATCTGATCCACTGTGCCAATCAGCACATACGGAACTTGCAGCATCATCTCTACAGACACTCCCATATTGGGGGCCATGGCCGCGGCAACGAATTGGGCTACTTGCTCGCGATCCTCGGTAACCATCACCTCTGCGACAAGTATATTCAATTCCAGCTCATCAAAACGATTGTTCGCAGCCTGGCGCACCCATCCCAGCTTCTCCATCAGTGCCTCAGGCACGGCATCTGTCACATCAGATCCACTTCCATCGGCGCGAAAGCGAGGAGTGAAGCCTACAATCGTTGCCTCCCGCGCCGCAACCACGAGCAAACGCTTGCCGCCACCACCGATAAGGATTGGTGGATGAGGCCGCTGCACCGGTTTGGGATATCCCTCTAAATCGGCCACCATATAGTAGTTGCCGGAGAAAGACAGAGGCCCATCGGCAAACAAGCCTTTGATGATGTGCAAAGCTTCTTCCATCCTACTGATACGCACTCCTGCTGGCTCATATGGAATACCGGCCTGCTCGTACTCCGCGCGTTGCCAGCCAGCTCCCAGTCCCAGCTCAAGACGCCCTCCAGATAAGAGGTCAAGCGTAGCAGCCTCCTTGGCAAGCACAACCGGGTGCCTGAAGTCATTATCGAAGACGAAACTCCCAATACGAATTTTCTGCGTGGCTTCTGCTGCCGCCATTAACGCTGCAAAAGGTGCCAGTTGATTTCCTAAATGATCCGGCATCAGCAGCGTCGAATAGCCGAGGGACTCGGCCTTGCGGGCGGTGGCGACCCACTCTTCCTTTGATCTCACTCTGTTAACCGATACACCGAAGCGGAATGGCCTTTGCTTGCTCATCTACAGGGCTCCTCTCTGATTTCAAATCTACTAAGCCTTCACTTCTATGCCAACTCTCCTGTAAGCATACCATGCCAGAAGCCTGTCTTCCTAGTGGCGTTTGTCGTCGGGGAGAGCTGTCATGTCAAAAATCATGCCCGGCAGTGTCTTAAGGAGGGAAGGCGCAGGCACAGTTTTGGCCGATACCCTGCTTTTCTACATTTGCGACAAAGTTGCGACAATTGCATGATCTGGCTGCGACATCTCCCCGTTAAAGTAGATCTGTAGAAAGATCATCTACTTCATCACGAACAGAGATGGTCTAGTAAAACAAGTCACTCGAGGTGAAGCTATGGCTTTTGAGAGGTTCCGGTACGAATTACGGATTGTAGGAAAATGGGTGCTGCTCATTCCCCTGCTTGGTATGGGCTGCTTTGCCCTGCTGGCAGCGATTTTGACC
>WNFE01016982.1_pt1 | contig 10175 bp, 8 predicted proteins | sample 5400451 | NCBI WGS metagenome assembly WNFE01 (sample SAMN13153344, study PRJNA577476) | soil metagenome | isolation source: 200 cm saprolite under Douglas fir tree site 2 hole 2 | place: USA:California | collected 2015-04-18 | reverse complement strand
AAGGTGGTGATGGCAGAAACCCCATCGGGAGCGGCTTCGCCCGGATGACCAGCGACGATTCCCATGATTCAGATCAATTTCCCACTCTTCAGTTCAAAATCTGACCACCTTTAAGTGAATTTACCAATACTTGCACCTTGTGGTGGTAATTGCGCTGAATGTTCGACGGAATTCACTCCAATGATCGGATTTTTGCGCTCAAGGTTCGATCAAGGACAAGCCATGGTGGCTCATCCTGCTCCCAGAGTGGAAGATGCTCCACAAGAGATGGAAATCTATCTTGCATCTTTTGCTTGAAAAATAATATGTACGATACAAATGAGTCAGAGCGTGGAAATGGTGTCGAACATTCACCACAAAACATTTGCGCTGAATGTTCGACGCAATAGCCCTCAGCCCAGTATTTTCGTTCGATGATTCAACGCAATTACCATTACCAGAATGGAACGGGAGCCGATCTAATCGGCAAGGATATGCTCGGCAATGTCCTGATTGTGCAATGCAAACGCTACGCTCCTCGCACCACGGTTGGCTCGCCCCAGATCCGCGAATGTATGGGCGCACACGAAAACTTTGCCGCCCGCGAGCTCATCTTCGTCACCACCTCCACCTTCACCAGCGAGGCCATCCACGCGGGCGAAATTGGCCACTCACGAGGCTGGCTCACCATGATCGACGGCTCGCGGCTCCTCACCATCGTTATTGCCTGTTGGGAGCGCCTTCCTGTACACTGGCAAGCGCGTTTAGTGGGGCAGGAGCAATCTTGACAGCGGATGGCACAACCCGCAGCAGGAACCAGAAGACAACGACATGGTTCACTATTAAGAGCGGCACATACACAGTTAGGATAAACCAAGCAACCCCAACGTGGAAGGATGGAAAGCCGACTACCACGCCTTTGTATATGGCGAACAACAGATCGGCGAACCCCACAATGTTGAGCAGCCAAACAAGCGGGAGGGCCAACCCTGGCCGAAGCCGTAGCACGAGGGCAGTCAGCAAAGCTAAGACGGCCGTGAAGACATCGCCATAAGCAGTGGAGACGGCAAAGTAAGACGGAAGGGTCCCTCCCATCACCTGTGGGAGCAGAAACACAAAACCCTCTGTCCGAAACACATTTAGCAGGACCAACGAATTGACTCACCAAAGATATTACTTTTGACAGGGTTGTTGCCTCATGGATACTGTAACCCAACGTCTGTTTGTTCCTACAGCGGAGGGTCAAGAAATGAGGTCACATTTGAGCTATCGAGCCAAACGAGAATTGGTATGCCAGATTGCCCCGCGGTATCGAGAGGCATCATCAGCACGGAAGCGAGGTCATCCTTGATGAGTTTGTTGCCGCCACAGGCTATGCCCGCAAATACGCCATTCGGCTGCTGAACCATCCTGTCGATCTCAAGCTCACCATCGAGCGTCCACGTCCGCCCCACTACGGACCAGCAGTCCAACAGGCGCTCCACCTGGCATGGACTGCCGCGAATCACATTTGCGCCAAACGCCTGATTCCCTTTCTGCCCCTGCTGGTAGAGTCGCTGGAACGGCACGGACATCTTCATCTGAGCGAGGAGTGTCGCTCCCAACTACTCTCCATGAGTCCAGCGACCGCTGATCGGATCTTACGACCCTACCGCAAACAAGAGCGCCATGGGCTCTCGACCACCAGAGCGGGAACGCTGCTCAAAAACCAAATCCCGATCCGCACTTTCCAGGATTGGAATGAGGCCAAAGCAGGCTTCATGGAAGCCGATCTGGTGGCTCATTGTGGCCATCAGACTGATGGGTCTTTCCTGTATACGCTGACGCTGACTGACATTGCCACAGGATGGACCGAGTTCCTGCCCTTGCTCAATCGCACACAGGAGGCGGTGGTAGCTGCGCTTAAGCGCATGCAACACCTTCTTCCCTTTCCCATGTTGGGAATCGACACCGATAATGGAGCAGAGTGTATCAATGTGGAGCTGATGGCCTATTGTGAGCAAGCACACCTCACCATAACCCTCGGGCGTCCTCGCCACAGCAATGATCAGTGCTACGTAGAGCAGAAAAATGGACAGATTGTGCGCCAGGTGGTCGGCTACGATCGCTTCACGGGGGAACTTGCCTACCGGCAGCTCACAGAGCTCTATCGCGCGCTGCGGGTGTATGTCAATTGCTTTCAGCCCTCGATGAAACTCCAGACGAAGCAGCGAGAGGGGAGTAAGGTACGGCGTACCTACGATCAAGCGCAAACGCCGATGCAACGACTGCTTGCTTCTGATGCAGTGCCGCCGAACAAGCAACAAGAGTTGCTTCGGATCACGCAGGCTCTGGATCCTCTGCGCTTGTTACGGCAACTCGAACAGTTGCAGAAAGCTCTCTTCCAGCATGCGATCAAGCCAGGAGCCGCATCCCCGAGCCTGGAAGACTCTTCCACGCTCCAGTTTTCTGTCAAGCTGGTAACTTCAGAACAGGTTCCTGCCAATGGCATTCCTGGGACTGCCCCCTCGCTGCTCAAAAAGGAGCGCAGAAGAAGGTATCGAAGAAGTGGGCGGCCCCATAACTGGCGCACACGCACAGACCCGTTTGAGGGCGAGTGGGAACAGATCTCATCCTGGTTACTTGCCAACCCGGAACTCACCGGAGTGGACATCTTCCATAAGTTGGAACAGCTCTCCCCAGGGCGGTATCGACCAACGCAGGTCCGAACCTTGCAAAGGGGCCTGGGTAAGCTGCGTGAGCGACTTCTGGTGACCTTCAATGACCAATGGGGCGAGGAAGTCGTGAACGGACACACTCCCACTCCCGAGTTGCGAGGCGAGATCGTAGCAGGCATCTGCTAACGCTCAGAGAGAGGGAGGGAACCATGCATTGCGATGCGTTCCCTCCCTCTCTCTGAAACTCTCTCCCTCCCTCCGCGCTAGGGCTGGCGGCGCGCTCCGCTGTGGCCAGGGGGCCAGCCCCCTGGACCCCTGCTGAGGAGCACGGCCCCTCAGACTCCCTGATATTTTTGTGGATCGGCACTTGCAAGAAAGCACTTGGGAGAGTAAGATAATCCGTGAGTGAATGACCCATTGTCCATGAGTCAGCAGGTCAGATAAAACTCGCTAAAGTAAGATTATTCATGAGGCATCCCTTTCTCTCAAAGTAAGATTCTCCCATGAGGCAATGCGCCGGCTGTTAATATTATCGTTCATCACTGCTCAGCTTTATGGAGAATAATGCCATCCCAGACAAGACCCGCCGGGTCTTTCTCCATGACCTCGATAAAAAAGGGGAGCGCTTCCAGCAGATCGGCTCCTGGCCATGCGTCAGGAATCTCTACCTCTAGCATCTCAGCCAGCCTGGCCCTCTCAGCCAGCGTTGCCTTCTTTAGTTCCAGCGTGAAAGGGAGCAGCTTGAGCCGTTGCGTTTCCAGTATTTGCACGATATAGGTCCTCGTTTCAGTTAGTACTTGCAGCCATTCAAAAATCGTATGCCCCTCAATGAAAACCGACGTTCACGACCCCTTTGGTGAGAAGGAGTCTTGCCTGGAGAGGAAGATCGCGCAAGTATCGCTTAACAGGGAGTCACGGTATTCATGCTGTTTTTTGCGCAGGAAGAATGCAACGCGTGGAGCGGATGGTGAAAGAAAGCAGGCGTCCATTGGGAAAGGGTGACAAGATTACCTGGGGCAAAATCTACGCGAAGGTTCCTCACTGGTCTCTTACTTCTTATTTAAGGAACAGCTCCGATGCGCGAGCGTAGGTTTTTCCTTGGATAATCTCGTCACCCCTTTTACCGCATCAGAGACAGACAGATGCGCTCTGTGCCTATTTCAGCCCATCTAAAAAGCTCAGCACCACCTGAGTAAATGCTTCAGGCTCTTCCATATTCGGGACATGCGCACTCTGCGAGAAGATATATTTTTTCGCTCCCTTGATCGCATCTGTCATGACGCGAGCGGCACGGAGCACTTCCGGATCGTCGAGCGCTCCCGCCATGATCAGTGCTGGGGTGTGAATTGCACTCAAGCGACCAATAGCGGGCGGATCGAGTGGATCGAGTGGGTGTGAATCAGCGACTAACCATGTATTGAGCCCGACAGGGATACGGTTCATCTCCGCAGCGCGCTCGCGAACGAGAGGGTTGACCTGTTGCGGTTGACGATACGGACCATCAACCCAGAGGCGCAGTTGAAGTTCAGAGACACGAGCTGTCTCCCTCTGTTGTGAAGCTGTGACCATTTCCAAGACGAGCGGCGGGGGATCGCCTTGCACCTGAAAGCCACTTGGAGCGGAAGAGGCTGTTATCAATGCTGAAACCATCTCGGGGTGTTCAAGCACAAAATCGAGCATGATGGTTCCGCCAAACGAACACCCAAGCAGAGCTGCGCGTTCAACGTGGAGGTGGCCCAGCAGTTGCAAGAGGTCATCACGCCTATTTCTTGGCCTTTGAGTTGGATCTGATTTCCCGTAGCCTCGCATGTCAAAGCGAATGACCCGATACTGCTGCGTAAAGGCGTCCCACTGGGCATCCCACATCCTGCTATCCACGAAGCCTGCGTGGCCTAAAACCAGTGTATCTCCATCACCTGCCATTTCATAATAGAGCTTTCCATCAGCGAGATCGACATATCCTGTGCTTGCCTTTGCCATAATGGATCTTCTCCTTCCGTGTTGTTTCTCAGTCATGCATAGTGTACACTGGTTTCGATGACACCTTTTGTCATGCAAACGATCGAATATGTTAGGAAGGCGAAAAAATCATGCGGGCAGACCGATTGGTGGCGATGATCTTGCTGCTCCAAACCCGGAAGAAATTGACAGCACGGGCGCTTGCCACCAGGTTAGAAGTTTCCCCACGAACCATTCTACGCGATGTGGAGGCGCTCTCCCGCGCTGGAATCCCGATGTATACCACTGGTGGACGTGGAGGCGGGATCGCGCTCGATGAGAACTACCCTGTCACGCTGACCGGCTTAAAAGAGGCTGAAATCCAAACGCTCTTGCTTGCCAGCCACGTGCAACTGCTCAGAGAGATTGGGCTGGGGAATGCGGCAGAAAACGCGCTGCTGAAGGTCTCAGCTGCCGTGCCCGCACAGTATCACCTTTCTCTCGAGTTCATGCGCCAGCGCATTTATATTGATCCGATTTGGTGGTGGCACGACGCAGACCCGCCGCCCTTTTTAAAGGAAATCCAGCAGGCGGTCTATGAATCTCGCTGTCTTCGTGCTGTCTATGAGCATCGTCATGGTGGCGTCGTGGAACATCTTCTGGAGCCGTACAGTTTGGTGGCCAAATCGAGTGAATGGTATCTCATTGCCCAGCGCGACGGAGAACTGCGCACCTATCGTATCTCACGGTTCCATACTCTTGTTCTCCTCGATACCCATTTTTGCCGTGCTGAAGATTTTGATCTGATAACGTATTGGCATCAGCATCTGCAAGAATTTGCAGCAACCGTTTCTGATTACACGTTTACTTTGCGTTTTCACGAAAGCCACTTGCCATTTGTGAGGAGATTGATGCCAGGTCGCTCTACCATTCTTGAGCCAGGGAATGGAGATGGATGGGTGAGAGCGCACTTTCACGTGGAGTCAATGGACTTCGCCAAAATGCTCGTGTTTGGACTGGGAACCCAGGTGGCGGTCGTTGAACCGCCGGAATTACATGCGGCAGTCGTTCAGACTGCTTGCGAAATGCTCAAGAGCTCAACGTTGCCTGGCTCGGTGGCGCTGATCCACTCTTCATGTTGCATTTTTCCTGCGCAAGAACTTCGAGTAACGTGACTCCCTGCTTAAGAATAACAAAAAAGAGGCCCAACCACAAGAATTTTTTCAAGGCCGACAACAGTGATTGCCTGTCCTTTAGAAGGACTAGAGCCTTTTTCGTTTGGCGCAGCCGAAACTTCAAGGATGGCATTCTTCTAGATAGTGGACAAATGTCTTCGTGATCGTGTAGTAATTAAACTTCTTAACATGCTCAATGCCCGCCTCAATCATTCCCTGTCTATCAATCTTATCATCAAGCACTAAAGTAATTTTCTCTGCCAGATCATCCGGCGAATTATGCTCTGCGTATAAGCTATGTGAACCTGCTGCTTCGGGAACCCCACCGACACGAGTGGTCACAAGGGGCACTCCAGCCGCTTGATATTCTAAGGCGCTTATACAGAGTGTTTCCACAAAGTTAAGAATCGGCTTCGTCGGGATGACACCTACATGAGACAATTGCATCAGTGCCCGCTTTTCCCTATTGCTCAGCGTATCGGTAAAGATGACATCCGGGATATTCTGCACCTGGACAGCATATTTCAGGTCGTCTGAGGAGATACCATGACCACCAATGACTAACAGGGTATCTGGGCGGTCTTTCTTCACGAGAGCAAACGCTGCCAGGAGATCTTCCACGCCTTTTTCTGGGAAAAGCCTCCCCATATAGGAGATTATTTTCATCGGTTCTCGTATGCTCCATTTCCTTTTAAAGGAGTGAAGCTCCTCCTCATCTCGCTCAAGAAAATATTCAGTGTTCACTGGAGCGTAGAGCACCTTCATTTCAGCAGCAATTTTTTCGGCGAGGCGTGAAGGCAAGACATCTTCTGCGTATTCGATGATCTTGTCTTTCGTAAATTGCGAGACCGCCAGCATGAGATCTCCGCTGAGGAACTGGAGTAACAGAAATTTTCCCTCCCCGTCTCTACGATGATTCGCGATAGAATTAAGTACATCAGAACCTACAGCTTTATGTGCGGTGATAATTTTTTTGCCTAAGACCACCTGTGCATAGAATTTAGCTTGGTTAGCAATATACGCATGCGGATCAAGATAAAAAGTTGAAAGCACAGTGATATTTTTCTCACTGATCAGCTGAATAACTTGGCCTATGAAGGCTTTTATTAAGGCACCATCTAAGACTTTTACATTTGCATAGTCAGCAGGTAACATTCGATAGACATAGACATATTGTTCGGCTTCAGACATGAGTTCGGATGAAGTATTGTAGTTCGTTGTCTTATCATAGACAGACTGGTCATAGGTGACTTCATACTGTTTTTCTCCGGTCATTTCAAGCAGAGCCTTCCCTTGGTATAAGGCTTCAAATGAGTGGCCGGACATATATGGTGGATATTTACTAATGGTACATACTTTCATGTCTTTGAGCATGCGATCTCCTCGAGCAGAGAGTCAGGATAGCACAGCAGGAATGTGCTACGCTCCAGACAGTCCACTGCACATGTGTTCCGAGCAGCATACCAGGCACACGCTGGGCGGATACGACAAAACACGAAACGATTGTGTGATCGCCTGTGCAGGAAGTGAGCTTTTTGTGCTCTCAACGTGCCTAGACTGAGCAATGCGTGATGAGACTTCCAAGCCGTAGGTCGGTGCTGGTGACAGTGGAGAAGTGGCTTCGCTTGCTCCGCCAGCGCCGACCGCAAACTGGATTTGTCCCATTTCAGTTGCTCAGGTATCAAAAGGGCTCACTCTCTGGGAACTCCACCAATTTTGGTGATTCAAGCTCATCAAGAGAATAGATAAGAGACATTGATCCGCTCCAGTAGCGGTGTCTTCATGGCTGTCTGTGGCTCTGCAATACCTGAATCATCACATGTGACGGGGTTCCACTACTCCTTGAGTAACGATATGGTACGTGGAATAGAACCTATTCCTTCCTTTTATGATGTGGACTTAAGAGCGCCTTCCTCTTGAAGAGCTTTGAGAGAACAGCGCGAGTATGCCACATCATACCTCAAGTACCAGTATTGCACAAAAGGCGGGGAAATGCCCCTTTCTCGCTTTTATTCTCCTATCTACAAGAACGCCTTCATGATGCCAGGATAACAGTAAACTGACCAACATCCTATGCCATTCGTGGCATGTTGTCGAGGATTTCAAATCCAGAGCTGGGAGATACGCCAACGTTCCCTGCAGGGCTTCTCAAAGGTGGGGTCCCGACATTTTTCCCTCCCAAAATCCCCAGTGCTGGCTACTTGGATTATCTGTTCGAGAATTGGCGAGCTTTCTTGTCGAAACAGGTGAGATGAAAGTACAATCAAGACGGTTTCTTCTCAACTTCTTCTCAGGCGACACGCCTTTTTTCACGAAGGAGAGCTTCTATTGGTGTTTCGTGTTTTCCTGTGCATGAAGCGACAGGTGTTCTTCAGCTTTCATACGCTTCAAGTATGTTTCTTGGCGTGGATCAAACCCTCGCCAACTTCCCTTCTATTTGGGACGCTTACTGATCTGACGAGAGGCAAAGCCGAACTGTTGGCGGAAAACGCGCTGTTGCGACACCAATTGATCATCCTGCGTCGACAGATCAAACGCCCCATCTATCGGAAGACGGACCGGTTGCTCCTGGTGCTTCTGGCCAGGATGGTCCGAACCTGGAAATCGGAACAGTGTGTTTAGCGAGGCGTTGTTTCCCCTGGAGTAAAGGGAGCGCCATGACCGGGAACGATCAGCGCTGCAACTCTTAACACGCGTTCGCGATTGGCGTGAATCGCCTTCATATCTGCCGCCAAAGGATCATCAGCCGGCCCTTCAGCAAACCACCACAGGTGGGTAAACGCGACCATACCATTGTTCGTGCCAACAAGCGTCGTAATATCCTGAGGAGTATGACCTGGCGTTTCTATCAGTCGGATTGAAGGAGAAAGTTCATACCCCTCAGCGGGGCGATTCTCCCAGGAGTCGCTCTTGTAGATAGCCCAGTAGTCATGAAAACGGGCGTTTGGAAACAACGCAGCATTGAGGGTATGATCCGGGTGGTGATGAGAGAACACCACATCTGTGATGGATGTAGGCGATTCACCCAACGCGGCGAGAGGTGCAAGCATTGCGCTCTGATCTGGAAGCATACCTGGATCAATGATGACTTTGATAGCACCATCGCGGACAAAGCCGATCGTAGATGCTACCCGGCTTACCGCCGGTGTCTCACTGTCTTGGGCATAGCCAGTAAAGAGGATGTGAACCTCTGCTGAATAGGCGCGAGTCGCGTCACTTTCGTTGACCATATTTTATGCTCCTGCTGGTGAAGTCCCTGCTTCGCGCTAGCACGACAGAGCGTACGAGCTGAAAAAGGTGGAAGGCATCTACTCAGGTGCCTTTCTCAAGTCGCCTCTAGAGCTAGATGATTCAAAGGCGACAATCACGAGAATAGGCCAGGATCTGGTCTAGTAGGGCTTTCACTACAAGACCATCTGAACAGTTACGTTTTTAGTCGCATTGATATTATAAAAAGTATCTTTCGTTTCGTCAAGTAATCGTGCCGAGATTAGTTTTTGCGGAAAAACTCAACTTTTACTAGAGATGACGTGGTAATGGGGTCCCAACATTTTTCCCCTCTTATGCACCAACTTGGCCTCTTAGACCCGCCGATGAATTTAAGTAAAAGCAGAATAAATGTAAAAAATAGTTTCATTTTCTATTTTTAGTAGAAACGGAACCGACGGGTTTCGGCTACTCTGTCACCAATTTTATACCTCTTCCTTGCCCCGTCTGGGAGACTGTATCAAAAGGTTCAGCACCTTCTTTCTGAGGATGAAACGGCTGCGGGAAGCACTCCTCCTGTCGGGATTAAGCACCGGCGTCCAGGGCCAAAGCACCCGGCATATAGTATTCCCGCTTCCCACTGGCCGACAGTGGTGCACCGTGTTGTGGAGAAGAAAGAACCGCTCCGCACAGTTGCAGCAGAGTATGGTGTCTCTCATGAAACGATCCGTCGCCTCATTCGTGCTGCTACGAAAGAGCATACATAGCAAGAAGCGCAACTGTACAATCTGTCATGATGGGTGTTCGCATCGTGTTTTCCTTCTCTGTTCAAGAACTGATCCCCTGCATAACCAACACCATGGCTACCAGAGGCACTATCTCTTTTCGTCCACGAAGGGTCATCCCAACTACTGTCCACCCCTACAAGGCGGTTGGAGTGGCAGGACCCCTGGCGTTGCATTGTGGCGACACGGAACCCGGCCTCGGTGCCATACCGTGAGCATAGCAGGTGAAGACAGGACACACCTGGATACAAGGCGGATTGCACTTGGGGAACAGGCGGAAAAGCCGTCGTGAACTGGACAACCAAGGCCTTCCTGCAAGCTGCCAGACCCTGGTAAGAAGGCGGGAAAAGCCGGATCACACCGGCGACATTCGAGGGTGAAAACTGTCTCTTTTGAGAACGGATGTGCTGTGTAGCCAGCACAGGGCCGCTTGC
>WNFE01004770.1_pt1 | contig 10176 bp, 3 predicted proteins | sample 5400451 | NCBI WGS metagenome assembly WNFE01 (sample SAMN13153344, study PRJNA577476) | soil metagenome | isolation source: 200 cm saprolite under Douglas fir tree site 2 hole 2 | place: USA:California | collected 2015-04-18 | reverse complement strand
ATTCCATGCCGAGGACCCAGCGTTCGTCCAGTATGCTCCAGGAAGGATGGGGACGGTTGTGAGAGAGAGGAGCGTGAAGGGTCCGAATGCACCTAGGTTGATGTCGAACTGGCTGGGACTGAGAATGGTTACACCGGTCATTGGAGTAGCCCCTTCTCCAGCGAAAGCGCCTGAGCCCTTCAAGGCTAGATAGCTGAAGGCAACATCGAACGATGTGACCTTTCTACCGTCCTGGAAGAACATGTCGCTACGCAGGGTGAAACGGAACGTCTGCGTTGTACCGGCTGGTGGAGTGTAGGTTAAGCCGCTGTTTGTGAGCTGGTTGACGCTCGAAGCCATCCAGTAGATCAGCTGACCACCCGATGTCGGGTTGGTTACCACTAGACTGTCGTAGATGTTGCCTACTATGTAGGCGTCCCATTGATTGTTGACGACGAATGGGCTGACCGAACTGGTGGTCTGTTTGAAGCCCTGGCGAATCGTTCCCGGGAGGGCTGGAGTTGGATTCCAAGCATTGAGCCACGTGAAGTAGTTGGGTAGACCCGAACCGGCATTGTTGATGTCCCGGATCCAGCCGCTGCGAAAGCCGAACTGGATATTCTGTTCATAGATGGGCATCGTGTAGGCGCGGCTACCGAATCTGGATTCTGCTTGTTCACCGAAGTTTGTTGCCATCGAAAGCGAAGAAGCAAACTCCATTGAATTAGTGATACGGTCGTAGACTGGATCGCAGAGATTGATCAAGTCTGAAGGAGTGGCAGTCGGGACTGAATCTGGAGAGCACAAACCAGTTGGCGACTGGATAGACGGGAATCCTGAGACGAACTTGCTGTTGTAAGTGAAGTAGAATGTGGAGTCGAAGGGAAGAGGTCCGGTAACGCTACCGTAGGCCGCAGTGTATATCCACCAACTGACGTTTACCGTCGTGGGTGTCGTTGTCGGAAAGCCTGGCATAGCCGTAATGGGGCCTCTGGTTACGGTCAGGTATGCGCATGGGGTCGCGTAGGCACCTGTGAACAAATAGCAGATCTGCTCAGCAAGACTATCACCGAGATCGAGTCTCGGAGTATTGTCGTTGCGGATGAAGAAGTTTGGAATGTTCGACAATACTGCGGAGCTGATGCCTGTCAAGACGGATGTGGATGGGTTGAAGCCGGTCGCAATACCTGCAGTAACGAAGTGTTGAGCGGCAGCGTTCATGTCAGCGCTACCAGGAGCCTGGTTCCAGCCAAAACCACCCGCACCAGCAGCAGTACCCAGGTGGTACGCTAGACCACCAGCAGGTGGATTACTGCAGTTAGAGAAGGTCTCTGGAAACATAGGGTCCCAGTTGCACGGATTGATGGGGGGAAGTCCACCGACGTTGTCGGACGGGTTAGGCGAGTCAAGCGCGACAGCCTGTCCTGAGAGAGATGGCTCGTCAGCAGCGAATTTTGCAGTGTCTATCATGTGCCATATTCCCTGGCGTATGTTGATTCCGGCTGTAGAGTTGCCGAAGTTCATACTGACACCCCAGAAGTTGTTTGCGAGATTGAACTGGATTTCAGAGTAGCCAGCCTCGCTCAAAGTGGACATTAGGGTAAAGTTGGGGCTGGTGGCAAATGTTGCAGCCAAATTAGGCGGTAGCGGCGAGTCTGTGAGGTCAATGGATGGGGAGGAAGACATCAAGTTGGTAAATTCAGTGGAGTCGTCTGTGAAGATAACCGCCGTCTCTGCATCCATTGCTGGACCAGCAGGTGTCCAGTAGTGTGAACAGTAAGATCCATTGCAGAAATCACAATGCGAAAGGGGGGAGCCGCAATCTCCAGTGGCATGAGCAAGCCATAGGTTTGGAAGCCGAAAGTTAACAGACATCGGACCTGGCAAGCTTGCCAGAGAAAAAACAACTAGGAAGAACACTAACAGCTTTAGCGTCAGAACTGCTCTGCTCCTATTAGCCATAACATTTCAAGAACCTTCGAGAAGCAGTGGAGGAGTCCCGATTTCGCCTTAGCAATCGTAGCCCCCGCTAGGGTAGGGGGTAGAGCAACCTGCAATACTGGCGGGGTTGAGAGTGTATCCTCCCTCGTAGAGGACTGGTGCGAACGGGATTATTCCTGGTGGCGGTGACGATTGCCAATTGTAAGGCGCGACCCAGTTCAAGCCGACAAAACGGTTTACTATAGCAACCTGAGAAAGACCAACAGGGACAGGCCCGCCGTTCGCTCCAATACCCTGCTGGAAGTGAGCACACGGCTGCAATGAGGTTACCGGAGCACCGAAACAACTAGCTACGACGCTGAAGTTCAGAAAGTCGTTGGGGTTGGTAATATCACCTCTGTCATCCGACCATGTCCAGAGTGCGAGATTTCCATTGCTGCGGAAGTATAGGCTGCTGATGCTTGAGGCGGGGGCTAGACCTTTCCCGAAACGGGTTAGTGTGTAACTACCTCCCACCGGAGGATTCTCGGCCCCAGAGGAGGAGCAACTAGTGCTGCTGCCGGAGCTTGTTACTAGGCCACATTCCCAGGGTCCCGAGCCGACAAGGCTGTGATTGACGATCGGATCATAGGACGCGCTCGTCTGTGCAACGTCAACGTTCATGTTTGTCGCTGGGAAAGTGCAAGTGAGAGCACAATTGGTCGTGGTCGAAGGTGAGCCAATAGTGTACTGGGCAGGATAACAGGCGGCGTTAGTCACGGTACACGCGCTGATTGCGCTGAGCCAAGACGAGGATCCAGCATTGGTCCAGTATGCACCAGGCAGAATAGGGAGGCTGGTCAGAGAGGATAGCGTAAAAGGCCCCACATTGCTCACACCAATGTCGAACTGGGCGGGACCCAGAACGGTCACACCGGTCATCGGAGCAGCACCACTACCCGCGAAAGCGCCTGTACCCTTCAGGGCTAGATAGCTGAAGGCCACATCGAACGATGTGACCTTCCTACCGTCCTGGAAGAACATGTCGCTTCGCAAGGTAAACCGGAACGACTGTGCCGTATTGGCCGGCGGTGCGTAAGTGAGCGAAGAGTTCGGGAGTTGTTGTATGCTAATAGTTGCCCAGTCGATGGACTGGCTGCCAGACAACGGGTTGGTCACTGTTAGAGTATCGTAAATGTTACCGACAATGTACGCGTTCCATTGATTATTGATGATGAAGGGGCTGACCGAGTTGGTGGATTGTTTGAATCCTTGGCGAATTGTTCCCGGTTGAACCGGGCTTGGATTCCATGCGTTGAGCCATGTGAAATAGTTGGGGAGACCTGCACCGGCGTTGTTGATTACTCTGTTCCAGCCGTTGTTGAGATAGCCGAACTGGTCGCTCTTTTCGAATACGGGTATCGTGTAGGCGTGGCCACCGAACCTGTCTTCTGCTTGTTCGCCGAAGTTGATGGCTGATTGAAGAGATGAAGCGAACTCCATCGAGTTGGTCAGACTATCGTAGATGGGATCGCAGAGGTAGATGTAGTCCGGAGCACTGACGGTTGGAACGGAATTTGCGGAGCATGGACCGGTTGGAGACTTGATGGCTGGAATGCCTGAGACGAACCGGCTGTTGTACTGGAAATAGAGAGAATGGTCGAACGGCAATGCTCCCACGGGACTCGCATATGCAGCAGTGTACATTCCCCAGCTGGGACTGACGCCGGTTGTTGAGGTGTACACCCCTGGAAACTGAGTGCACAGTCCACACGCAATGGTCAAGTATCCACATGGCACCGTGTAGGAGCCTGTGAACATGTAGCAAATCTGCTCGGCAACACTGTTGTGCAAATCAAGCCGCGCAATATTGTCTTGTACACGGAAGAAGTTGACTGGGTTGGACAAGGCGGCTGAACTGATGCCTGAGAGTCGAGAATCGGTTGATGAAATGCAGCTGGCAGTGCCTGTACCACCATCGCAGCCAGTGGCAATGAATGCCGCAACAAAGTGTGCGGCAGCAGCGTTCAGGTCAGCGCTACCAGGAGCCTGGTTCCAGACAAAACCACTAGCACCAGCCGCAGTACCCAGGTGGTACGCTAGACCGCCCGCAGGTGGATTGGAACAGTTCGGGTAGGTCTCTGGAAACAGAGAGTCCCAGCCGCACGGATTAACGGGAGGAAGCCCACCGACATTGTCGGACGGGTTAGGCGAATCAAGTGCCACGGCTTGACCTGCGAGGCTCGGCTCGTCAGCAGCGAACTTTGCAGCATCAATCATGTGGGCGATCCCCTGCCGTACGTTGACTCCGCAGGTTGAGTTACCGAAGTTCATACTGCAACCCCAGAAGTTGTTAGCAAGCATGAACTGGATCTCAACGTATCCGGCCTCGGATATTCCTGATGTGATCTGGAAGTTGCTACTGGTTGTAAATGGACCGGTCAGGTCAGGGGTTAGTGGCCAGTCGGTGAAGTCGATCGCGGGAGTGGCTGATTGTATGTTTGTGAATTCTGATTGCTCATCAGTGAAGATCGCGGCCTGGAAAGTGTCCTCGGCAGCCCCTGCAGGCACCCAGTAGTCGGAACAACCTGGACCGAGCGAAACGTGACACGGCGTCTGAGTGATGGCATTGACTGGCCGGATTGAGGGGAGTTGGAAGTGGCCGGACATTGGGCCCGTAACGCTTGCCAATGAAAAGGCGACCAAAAATACGGTTAGAAGTTTGAACAATGGAACTGTTCTATCCATCAAGAACCATAACTCCGTGATGACGGTAGAAGCTGTTCGAAAATTTGCCTTGTAATCTTATCCTCTCTAGTGACCGGTAGCTTCAACATTCATATCCTCCTGTTGGAAATGGTGACGTACAACCCGCTATGCTGGCTGGGTTCAGAGTATACCCACCCTCGTAGAGGACTGGTGCGAACGGGATTATTCCGGCTGGCGGGGACGACTGCCAATTGTAAGGCGCGACCCAGTTCAAGCCTACAAAACGGTTGATTATAGCGACCTGTTGCAATCCGATCGTGCACGGACTGGTCAGAGTTCCTCCGCAGCCTCCTATGCCCATCATCCAGTGGCTGCAGTTTGGAGAAGTGGTTCCAAAACATCTGGCGATGATGCTGTAGTTTAGAAAATCATGAGTAACGTCACCCGTGTCCAAGGACCATGTCCAGAGTGCGAGATTCCCGTTGCTGCGGGAGTATAGGCTGCTGATGCTTGAGGCGGGGATTAGGCCTTTTCCAAAACGGGTTAGTGTGTAGCTACTTCCCTCCGGAGGATTTTCTTGTCCCGTGGAGGAGCAGGAACCGCTTCCTGAGCTTGTTACAGTTCCACAGGTGAATGGTCCAGAACCCACCAGAGTATGGGAAGCGATCGGGTCGTACGTTACTCCGATCTGGGCCGGATTAGGATTCATCAAGCTGGCAGAGAACGTGCATGTCAGTGCACACGCTGCGGGACCAGCCCGTGTGGTCAGAGTGTATTGGGCCGGATAGCATGTGGCACCCATCGATGTGCATGTTCCGATTCCCGCATCCCAGCTTGAGGCGCCTGCGTTGGTCCAGTAGCGGCCCGGCATGATTGTGGGCGATGTGAGATAGTTTAGAGTGAAGGGTCCAGCAGCGTTCACATTGACATCAAACTGGTTGGATCCCAGAATAGTGATCCCGGTAATAGGCGCGAGACTCACGCTCTGAAACGCGCCAGTCGCCATCAGTGATAGGTACGAGAATGCTACGTCGAAGGAAGTCACCTTTCTGCCATCTTGGAAGAACATGTCGGATCGTAGAGTAAGACGGAATGAGTCCTGGGTACCAGGCGGAGGTACGTAGGTAAGTTGCACGTTGCTCAGAGGGTTGGTAGTTACGGAGACTATCATCCAGTCCATCAGCTGGCCGTTTGATAATGGATTCGGGATCATCACACTATCGTAGATGTTCCCGAGGGTGTAGAAATCGTGATTTGTTTCCGCGACATATGGGCTCAGGCTCCTCGTTGTTTGGGAGAAGCCCTGCCGCACGGTGCCTGGCACCGCTGGGTTCGGGCTGTAGGCGTCCAGCCAGGTGAAATAGTTGGGAATGCCAACGCCATCACCGTTGATCACGCGCTGCCAGTTGCTCAGATACCCGAACTGGTCTGCTGTTCTGTCGAAGACAGGTATGCTATATGCGCCTCTTCCGTAGACGTCCTCAGTCTGGACGCCAGCGCTAATAGCCGACAGTTGGGTGGTGTTTGGACAATCTGCTCCTGGACCATTATTGGGGGAACCAGGCGCGGGGTCTCCGGTTGCGCTGAGGCATGGAGCGAACTCCATCTGGTTGCTAATACTATCATAGACTGGGCTGCAGAGAAACATGTAGTTGGCAGCGTTCGAGCTGGGCGTTGCCGCGGCTGAGCAGGGACCGTTCGGCGCGATTATTGATGGGATGCCTGAGACAAACTGGCTGTTGTAGGTGAAGAAGAGGCTGGCATCGAAGGGAAAAACATCAGAAAAAGCGCCGGTGTACATTCCCCAGTTAAGATTCACCGTGGTAGTACATGTAGGACCACCGCAACAACCGGTACAAAAGCCCGGGAATGTCGTGATGGGTCCGCGAGTAATAGTCAGATATGGACATGGGGTAGTGTAAGACCCGGTAAACAGATAGCATATCTGTTCGGACAAGCCATTTCCAAGATCAAGCCTAGCTGTGTCGTCGTTTCTAATGAAGAAGTTGACAGGATTAGCTGTGGCCGCAGAACTAATTCCGGAAAGCCTAGAGTCAGTGGAACCGATGCAACTGGCGGTTCCGGTCCCACCGTCGCATCCGGTGGCGATGCCGGCGGCTACGAAGTGAGCCGCTGCTGCGTCTAGGTCCGTGCTTCCGGGGGCCTGGAGCCATGATATGCCATTGGCGCCTGCGCCGGCCGTCAAGTGATACGAAGTTCCTCCGGGAGCGCCGACAATACAGTTCGATCCTGACTCTGGGAATGAGGCGTCCCAGGCGCATGGGTTTGGAGCGGGAAGGCCTCCATTGTTAGGCGGGACAGGGTTGTCGATAGCGGTTGCCTGTCCTTGTATTATGGGATCATTCGCAACGAACTCGGCTCTATCGATCATGTGAGCTGTACCCTGGCGAATCTGGACGCCGCATGTCGAGTTTCCAAAGTTGAAGTTGCAGCCCCAGAAATTGTTAGCTAGCAAGAATTGAATGTCGTAGTAGGCATGCTCCGAGATAGCAGAGGTGACGTAAAAGTTGGGGCTTTGATCGAAAGGCTGAATCAGAGATGGCTGCAATGGTGTATCGGTAAGATCAATGCTTGGAGTAGGCGACTGTATATTGGCGAACTCCGCTATTGAGTCTGTGAAGATCTGAACAGTCTCAGTGTCCATCGCTGAGCCAGCAGGCACCCAGAAGTTGGAACAGGAGAACACCTTCACCGGACATGGAGCGCTTAGCGCGTGGCCAAGCTGAACTGATGGAAAGTGAAGCCCGGCCGATAGCGAGCCTGGAAGGCTGGCCAGGGACAAGATAGCTAGAAAAACAATCAATATTTTGGTTGCAGAAGTTGAACTGTCGCTTGTCAACAGTCGTATCCTCCAATCGGATAGGGCGATGAGCACCCCGCTACACTGGCCGGATTCAGGGTTTGAGACCCCGCGAAGAGTACCGGCGGGAAGGGCCCCATACCAACAGGGGGATTGGCCATGCTGAAGGGCGATATCCAATTAACACCTACGAAGCGCCCCACGATAGCGATCTGTGCAAGGCCGACCAGGCCAGTTTGGGAGCCGCCTATCCCTTGTGTAAGAGGCTGACATGTCGGAAGGGGATTGTTGTAGCAGAAGGCGGCGTGGCTGAAGTTGAGAAAGTCGTGGGTAATGTCGCCATTGTCTCCAGACCAGATCCACAGCGCGAGATTTCCACTGCTTCGGAAATAGTCGCCGCCCACAGAGGTGGCAGGTGCGAGGCCCTTGCCGAAACGGGTAAGTGTGTAGCTTCCACCAAAGGGTGGAGTCTGCGTTCCCGACGATGAACACCCTGCTCCGATACCGCCGATACTGCTGAGACACTCCCATGGTCCGGAGCCGATGAGAATCCCCGTACTGACAGGATCGAAGATCGGGGTCGTCTTTGAAGGATCAGCATTCATGTTGGAAGCTGGGAACGTGCATTGCATGGAACACTGTACACTGGGTGGCCCTGAAGGCGGGGTTGGGCCGAGAGTGTATTGTGATGGATAGCAGGGAGCTTGGGTCTGACCGCAAATGTCTGCCGCTGCGTCCCAAGTAGACACGCCAGCATTTGTCCAGTATCGTCCGGGGATAATCGTGAGAGAGGTCAGTGATGACTTGGTGAAGGCGGATGTACTATTCAGGTTGATATCGAACTGGCTGAGACCGAGAATTGTCACCCCGGCCATTGAGGCTTCACTGCTCGCCTGAAATGCGCCATTTGCCTTGAGTGAAAGATAGCTGAACGCCGCGTCAAACGATGTGACCTTTCTCCCGTCCTGGAAGAAAAGATCAGTTCTCAGAGAAAACCGGTAGGTAGCCACTGTTCCAGCAGGTGGAGAGTAGGTAAGCTGGGAGTTTGGCATAGGCGAGGGAGAGCTTGATACTACCATCCAATCAAGGAGCTGATTGCTCGATAATGGATTCAATGTGCTGAGACTGTCGTAGATATTGCCGAGAACGTAGAAGTCGGAGGCCGAACTCGCCACGTACGGGTTGAGCCTTCCCGGCGCGGCAAGGCCCTGCCGGATAGTTCCGGAAATCGCAGGGTTGGAGCTATGCATGTCCAACCACGTGAAAAAGTTCGGGATACCAGACGTCTGATCGTTAACCACCCGCTGCCAGTTACTGAGATAAGCAAACTGGGATGCTCCGACGGGCGCGGTCAGGTAATAATTCGAGCTTGAGTTGAAGAACCCTACCAAGTTCGACTGGACCGATGAATCCGGCAGATCAATGAAAGGAGTAGTTTGTATACAGTCTGGGCAACCACAGATTCCTCCAGTGAGTTCAACGTACTCGCAACTTGAGCCCAAGACGCTTGCTTGAAGAGTATCCATTGCCGTTCCTGCTGGATACCAATACTCTGAACAGACTCCAGTTGACCCATGCGTAGGGCAAGGCGCAGGAATAGCCCAAGCTCGCGGAACTGATGGGAGATGAAGATTGTTCGAGATGGCGCCGGGGAGAGCCATCATGGAGAAGATAGCGGCGACGACTAGGATCAGTTTGACCGGGGAATTTACTCTGCCACTCAGACGAGCAATCCTCCGAAATCTCGGTTAGAAGGATAATATTGCGAGATTGACCCTACATGACTTCCATTCGTGCGATCAAGATTCGTCTTTTATTTGACCCCTGAGGGCTTTTTCTCATCGCGCCCCCTTCGGCGCTCCGCCGAAAGCATTGAGCCTTGCACACCGGATTCGTTCAATGATCGATTATGGCAAGTAGGTTCACGACGAAGAAAGGCTTTGTAAGCTTATCCCCTAAGGGGTCACTTGTGCTATTTTGCGTTCAAATTCCACATCGCTTTCTAAGAAATTATCATCACCCTTCTTGCGACCCTTATCGCGCGGATACCGAGACTTGTCTGGATTCAACTACCTCATTATGGTGACAATGTCCTTGTCGACGGGCGTATGGTCGAGTCCAACTCTCTGTCCAGCATACTTTACGCTCGGCCCGGAGACGAGTGCATACTTTGCTCCCTCGCTGAACCTTGGATGAATCTTCTTGCAGACGTCTCTGAGAGTTGACCCACTAGGGAGAATCAGCGGCTTCTCAAAATCAGGCTCACCGTCGGGACGCTTGAGGTAAATCCGGATGAAATCGAGGGTCTCCCAGATTCGCTCAGTAAGGAGGTCCATGTTCAAGCCCTTCTCTGCGGATATGGGCACAAAATTGCTGCCGATTTGTGTCTTCGCGGCGGCCAGGTACTGCTCGTTAACTAAGTCCACCTTGTTCAGGACGACGAGAGCGCGAGCGTATACTCTGTTCCCAGTCAGGACGTCGATCAGCTGATCGTCAGTGATATCGTCTCGCATCAGAATGCCGCCATTACTGACCCCGTACTCCTGAACTATTCCCTTGACGGTTGCTGGAGTGAGCTTGGTAAGTTTGACGCTCGTGGTCAGCGCAAGGCCACCCTTGTTGCTCCTAGTGATGACCACGTCGGGGGGCTTCTGGTTGATCCGAATGCCCATCTCATGAAGCTCATGCTTCAACAGCTCTACCTGACCCGGCTGAAACACGTCCAAGACCAACAGGACCAGGTCCGC
>WNFE01004769.1_pt1 | contig 10177 bp, 14 predicted proteins | sample 5400451 | NCBI WGS metagenome assembly WNFE01 (sample SAMN13153344, study PRJNA577476) | soil metagenome | isolation source: 200 cm saprolite under Douglas fir tree site 2 hole 2 | place: USA:California | collected 2015-04-18 | reverse complement strand
CGGTTGGGAGCCGGTGGTGAGACTTTCTCACGAACAAAAATCTTGTCGCCCAGTCTTTCAACTCGCCAGCAAGGGACCGGATCAAGAGCGGGTGCTCGCAGCGCCTCGCCAGTCCGAAGACTGAAACATGCATGGTGCCAGGGACAGCGCACGGTGTCGCCCACGATTAAGCCTTCTGCGAGCGGGCCACCGTAGTGGGTGCAGTGGGCGCCGATGGCAAAGACCTCATCACCGCGGCGGGCCAGAACCAATTCCTCGCCGTCGGCCTGGCCCGATATCATGCTGCCATCGCCGAGATCGCGAATCGGAAATCCATTTCTGAAATCGGGTTTGTTCGTCTCTGGTGTCTCTGCCATGATTTGCCTCCCGAGCCGATTTCGATACTGCGGTAGTTCAAGATGCTGGCTGTCATCGAACCGATGGTTCGGTTCATACTACTCGCGAACTGCGCGAGTTTGTCAAACATCGCGGCGGGTTGAGGTTACTTCGCATCCCGCAACCTGGGCCCATTCGCACCTCGCTCATCGCCTGAGACCCCGGCAAGCTTCTCTTCAAGAGCAGACGCTGCATCAAAATTCAGTCTCGCTTATGCGGGTCGGGAGAGCGTTGCACGATAATCAGCGGCGAATTTCTCAATGCCTTTGCGTGTAAGCTCGTGCTGTATATCAAACGTTTCCCACGGTCGTTCCAAGTCAAGCTCTTCGTACGGGATCGACTTACCCGAAGCCTTGTAGTGAAACTGTTTGTCGGGCATCGGGAAATTGCTGTTCGCCCACAGTTCCAAGACCTTCGCAGGTACGGTTACAAGCTCCGTTTCGAGCGCAAAACAATAAAGCAGGTGTTCCAGGCCGCGGATGCTTGCTGCTAGTACCAGAACATGGCCGTCACCCTTCAGGAACATCCGTTTTATGTTCCTAACAACATCCATCCCGTTCTGGCCTATGTCGTCCAAACGCCCAACAAAAGGCGAAACGTAGGCAGGTTGCTTTGTGCCCTTCGTCGCTGCGTACACTGCCGCTGCCTGTTGCTGCGAAAAGCAAAGGGTCATATTGATCCTCATGCCCAGCTCGACTGACATCTGTGCCGCACGGAGGCCTTCTGCCGTGCATGGATACTTGATGTGCGCATTGGGAATCCACGAAAACATTTCCCGGCCTTGGTCGAACATCTCTTGTGCCATTGTCCTCTCATCCGAGAAAACTTCGATAGACACTCCCGCATCGCCGACCAATGGAGAAATTGTCTGCACGATTTTCTTGTATTCGTCCATCTCCTCCCTGTTCGAAAGTTTGTGCCCTGATGCGACTAGCTCCTTGATGTGCGGGTTCTTGGCAATCAAAGATGGGTTGGTCGTCTGTCCATCGACAAACCCCAACAATTCCCTGACCCGCCGAGTCTCCTGCGGATCGCCACCATCCACCAACATTTTCGTCTTGGGTCGAGTCATTGGAATGCTCCTTTCCGTGCGAACCTCAAGCCTACGCCCCTCTGCCGTCTCCTCCTAGCGCCCTGGAACGAGATAGAAATGTCTGGGGCTGCGAGGGATCGTTTTTGCTTCACCCTGTCTCAGAAATCCTGCGCCGTGGGGCGGATGACCATCTCATCGATTTCCACCTCGGCCGGTTGCTCGATTGCGTAAGCGATCGCGCTCGCGATGGAGTTGGCCGGAATAGCCATTTTGTAAAACTCGCCCCGGCGGGATTTGAACCCTTATTCTTCAATGCCTGAGCTTTGGCAAAATCATTCGGACTTGTCTCGCATTAACTTTTCCTCACACCTCATTAGTTATAGGCCGCTTAAAGGGCTAGAGCGCAAAATCGATGGAAGGCTGCGCTCTGCGACGATTCGCTCGCGGCAAGTCGATGCCAGCCAAGAAGATGAAGCTCTTCAGGTCGGTTGCCTAGCTGGATGTGCCACCCACAATGGAGTGGAATCTGCGCCTCGCTGACGCAGCACGAATCGAGTTACGGGCTGGCCGGACAGAAGAACTCGTAGTGGGGCGTTTGGACCTCCGCGTGGTTGTGAAGGGTAGTGGCTGGATTGTAGGCCCCTGGATGGAGCGGGTTCAACATGGGGCCGGGTCGCGGATTCTGCGTGGTTGGGTCACGCGGCGCGCTGAAGCCCGGATCTACGGTGATGCCCCATTCCTTAAGTAGCCATTCTGGGACATAGCACCGATTCCTGTTTTGCTCACACCAGACGCGGAGCTCAAGCGAGGAGGTTACGTCCCTGCAGTAAGCTGCAGTTGCCTGACCCGTAGTTCGAATTCAGTAGCGAGAGCGGGAGCGGGCGGAATGGGGCGCCCCCAATTGGGGTTTCCGCGTTTGCGAGTCGTAGCCTGGAGAGCAACCGGTATCGCCATAGGCCCCGATCATACTCCGCCTCCGGTGACTGCGCGGCAGAATCCTCGCACGGGTGGCGCGTGGTTTGCGGACGCGGGAGGCAACCGCAGGGTGTCCATGAACGAAACCGCCAATCAACGAACCGGGGCAATCCTTTCCAGGCCGGCGCTTTCACAGAAGGCGTTCTACCCAAGTGGGTGCTCTTAATCGAACCAAATGGACTCCGACCAAATGCTCTCACAAGTCTGGCCCGAGATAGCCTTGAGGGTGTACGATTCTCCTGTCTTCTTGGAAAGCGACTGAGTAAACGGTCTTATCGGTAGCGAAAACTATCAGGCAACCCGGGAACCGGTGCACATCTTTCTCGGGGCCGTGGCGCAGAGAGAACGGCACCTCGCCCTTCGCACTGGGTCTTCCGTGGGTACGAGGAGGAGCCGTGCTACTCGGTCTGGAAATTCCCATCCTGCCACGTAAAGCCATTGAATGGCTTTTCCGCATCCCCTTGTTTCTGCTCTTCTGTGTGAACCCGGGGCTCTCGCAAAATGCACAACAAGATGACGGTAGCCTGCCCAAGTATGACCTTCGCACGAAGACGAAAATCAAAGGAGTGATAGACGACGTGAATCTCTTGTCGGTCGGAACCAGGCAAGATCTCACGGAACTGATCATCAAGGACAGCGACGACAAGGTCCGCATCTACCTGTGCCCGAAGCCCTTTCAAGAGGAGATTGGCATCAGTGTCAACAAAGGGGACCAGATTGCCGTCACGGGTTCAAAGGTCAAGCAGCAAGGGTCGGACATGATTCTTGCTCGAGATCTCGTGAAGGGTACGGACACGCTTCTACTCGGTGACGACAAGGGCAACCCAGTGTGGGATTGGCGCACCGGCAAGTGATTGCAAGGCTTTGGGGGGCTGAATGAAAAACTCCGACACAATTGAATGGGTGCTGAAGCGCAAAGACGAGAACAGAATCCAATCGATAGCGCCCGATCAGTCGGTCTATGAAGCGATTGAGAAGATGGCCGAGCATGGTATTGGCGCCTTGCTGGTCATCTCCAATAATAGACTGGTCGGCATCCTGTCGGAGCGTGACTACGCGCGCAAAGTAATCCTCCTGGGCCATTCTTCAAAGGAAACCCTGGTCCGCCAGATCATGACTAGCCCGGTTGTCTTCGTGAGTCCGCAGCACACTGTAGACGAGTGTATGGCCATTATGACCAAGCGCCATTTTCGCCATCTGCCGGTCGTGCAGGATGACACCGTGGCCGGAGTGGTTTCAATTGGCGACTTGGTGAAGTGGATTATCTCCGGTCAGGCGCAAACAATTCAGGAGTTGGAAGGCTACATTACCGGAACGTATCCCAGGTAGGAGATTGCTATGAGGCAGACCTTCGCCATCGGCATCGGAGGCGCCGCCGGTCAGGGCGTCGCAACCCCGGGCGACATCTTCGCGAAAATTTTCAGTCGCCGGGGCTTGCATCTGAATGCTTACAACGCGTATCAGTCGATCATCCGCGGGGGCCACACGTTTCTCACGATCCGTACTGGCCCGGAAAAAGTCACCAACATGGGCGACCGCCTGGATTTGCTCATCCCTCTGAACCAGGACGCGATGGACCGCCACCTTCGACTGCTCACCGACGGAGCTGCATGTATCTACAACTCTGACACGATCAAGCCGGGCGTCGCCGCGGAGGGCGTGGGACTCTGCCCGCTTCCCGCCTCCAAGCTGGCTGACATAACCCGGAATAAGGTGGCCCAGAACACGCTCGCAGTTGGCGCCGGTCTCAGCATGATGGGCATTGGTTTTCAGGCACTGGAGGAGGTTCTCACCGAACAGTTCAAGAAAAAAGGCGAAGCCGTGGTGTCTGAAAACGTCGGAATTGCGCGAGTCGGCTATGACTATGCCACCGCGAATTTCAGGTCGTTTGCTTGGCCACTTCCGATAACCGGGAACCGTTATGCGGTGATCAGTGGCAACATCGCGATGGCCATGGGAGGCGCAGCCGCGGGGGTGAAATTCTACTGCGCCTATCCGATGAGCCCCTCGACCGGAGTTCTGCATTGGATGGCGGCCCACGCTCGCAAAGCCGGCATCATGGTCCGGCAGGTGGAAGACGAGATTGGCGTGGTGAATATGGCGATCGGGGCTGCCCATGCCGGCGTTCGGTCCATGTGCGCGACCTCCGGCGGCGGCTTTGCATTGATGAGCGAAGGACTCGGCCTCTCCGCCATGATGGAAACTCCAGTAGTGGTAATCGACTGCCAGCGGGCGGGTCCATCCACAGGCGTTCCCACGAAGACGGAGCAAGGCGATCTCTGGCAAATGTTGGGCGCTGCGTTCGGCGATTATCCCCGCGTGCTGGCCGCACCACTCGATATTGGAGATTGCTTCAAAATCATCCCTGAGATTTTCAATATTGCTGATCGGTTCCAGTGCCCGGGCATTGTGCTCTGTGATCTCTTGCTGTCTGAGGGCAGGCTCAGTGTCGATCCGAAAGACTTGGACTTTGCGCCCGTCATCGATCGCGGGGAACTGATCACCGCAGCTTCCGCTGGGCCAAATGGCGGCGGCGTCTACAAGCGGTACAAGATTACCGAAAGCGGAATTTCCCCGCGCGCCGTTCCGGGCGTTCCCGGCTATACCCACACAGCGGCAAGTGACGAACACGATGAAGACGGCGTCCTGATCAGTGACGAATTCACAAACCCTGCAAAGCGCCGCGCCATGATGGAAAAGCGCATGCGGAAGGTTGCTGGCATTGAGGCCGCGGTGGCGCCGCCTGTGCTGTGGGGCCCGCGTGACGCCGATGTGACGTTGATCGGCTGGGGATCGACCAAGGGAGTGATCGAGGAGGCCTGCGAGATCCTCACCGAGCAAGGCATTTCGGCCAATCAGCTCCAGATCCGCTGGCTCGTGCCGCTGCACGGAGACGCGATTCTCGACATCCTCAAAGGCACGCGGCATACGATTATTGTCGAGAACAACTACAGCGGCCAGTTTGCCCGCTACTTGCGCAGCGAGACCAGCTTCGTGCCGGACGGGCATATCCGAAAGTACGATGGGGAACCCTTCATGCCCCACCACATTGTCGAAGCGGTAAAAGAACAACTGGGTGGCAAGTCCAAACTCTCTGTACCCGCACATGAAATCCTGGTTTGAGGAGAACAGAAAATGGCGACAGCTCTAGCAGATACCAAACACGTGGCAATCGCCGACTTGAAAGGCAAAGTCGATCCCGACTGGTGTCCTGGCTGCGGAGATTTTGGTGTGCTTGCGGCGGTCCAGAAGGCCCTGGTCGAGCTGCAAATCCCGAACCACAACGTGGTCACCATTAGCGGCATCGGCTGTTCGTCCAACTTTCCGGGCTTCATCAACACCTACGGCATGCACACTTTGCACGGCCGGGCTCTAGCGGTGGCCACCGGAGTAAAGCTTGCGAATCACGATCTGACCGTACTGGTGACGGGCGGCGACGGTGATGGCTTCGGGATCGGAGGCAACCATTTCGTCCACACGATGCGCCGCAACGTCGATCTGCTCTACATCGTGATGGACAACCAGATCTACGGCCTCACCACTGGCCAGACCTCACCGACCAGCCGAATCGGCATGAAGACGAAAAGCATGCCCTTCGGCAACATCGAAGCGCCGGTCAACCCCATTTCGATGGCTCTGGCCGCCGGGGCCACCTTCATCGCTCGCGGCTTCAGCGCCGAGCAGAAGCACCTCACAGAACTGATCAAGCAAGGCATTGAGCACAAGGGGTTCTCGTTCCTGGATGTTTTCAGCCCCTGTGTCACATATAACTACGATAATACTTACCAGTGGTTCCGTCCGCGCGTGAAAAAGCTCGAGGACGACCATGCTTACGACCCCACCAACTGGATGGCCGCGATGGAAAAATCGCTGCTCTGGGGTGATGAGATCCCCATTGGGAGATTCTTTGAGCGCACCGACGTTCCGACCTTGCACGCTGCCGAGCCGGTGCTGAGCGACGGCCCGCTGCTGCATTGTGACACGCGGATGTCTTCCGACGTGGCCCGCTCGTTCATTGAGGAGTTGATGTAGCCCACGTTGGTGAGCCACTCGGCTCACCTCTAGTGTTTCGTAAACGTATCATTGGAAAGCGTAGGTCGCGATGGCAGCGCTACTTTGTAGCCTGCTTGTCAGCGGATGAGCAGCACGCGGTGTCCCGTTTGTATTCCGGTTCGGGAGTCGATGCGAAATCGGCCGTAAAACGTATTGCAGTCCAAGTCAGACGCTGTGCTTCGTAGCTTCTCGTCATCCAAGGAAGCCGCCTGCCGAATGCATTCCGTCAAAACCAACGCGGTAGCAAAACTTCCGGCGGCGATGTAGTCGGGTGTCTGCCCGAACTGCCGTTGAAAACTGTCCAAAAACCAATCTGAAGTTGGTCCTGCGATGTTTGGGAAGGTCACTCCAGGCTCCCACTGGCTAGGTCCGAGGACTCCATTAGCTATTTGCGTGAGTTCAGCGGAAAAATCACCGAGGCCAGCAGCCACAGCCGCCACTACACGAACCGTGCTGGGCCAATGCTGACGAGTTTGCATGATGCCCAGTTCGCCTGGAAAGGTTGCCGCTAGAACAACGACCTCCGGCTCGATGTCGAACAGGGTCTGAAGAATGGTGTCGCAGTTTTCGAGAGAAGAGTTGATTGGGACAAGCTCGACCGACTGGCCGGCCACAACAAGGATCGATTCCAGGATCCCAGGAGCAACCTGCCATCCGAAAGTACCTCTGCCTGAATACAAGATACAAAATCGAGTCAGCGCGGGGGACTTGTTGTGGCCATCCATCACGCCCTGGGTCATAACGAGGGCGCGGGCAGCATTTGCCATCAAAGCGAAAGCGAATTTTGAGTGCCATCGAATACCTCAACTATCCAGCACGTGGACCGTGGTTTCCATTCAGTGCGTGGGCGACCAGTTCGCTGAGTGCACCCGAAGGGGGAACTTCCCTCACGGCGACGAAAGAACAAAGGCCGTTCACCGGTATCGGCCGCTCATCTTCAATTCGGTAGCCGCGGTCAACATGTTGTTGTTTGCGTTCCTCAAACAGGTCGGCCCTCGTGGTGACACGAATTCTCATGACCATCCTCATTTCTGGCTCATCGGTGGTCACGTTGAAGTGCGGGCGCGGGATTGCAAGAACGAAGAGTTACTCAGTCCGTATCGAAGATGGGTTGTGAACCTGCTAGATGTTCAGGCGGATCGGACCGGGAGATCCTTCCGGGACTCACATGACCAGTCTTTTCTTGCAGCGAGTGCACAGTCTTCGCCAATATTTCGGGTCCACCGGCAAAGCCTGCACAGGAGCTATCGACGAAATGCTGACGAACGCACTGTGATAACAGATCGTCCCGTATTTAGACAAACGGGCAAGCGGGGCAAACATGATTGTCCAACGTCGGATTAGCGAACAGTCCCTGGCGTTCGAGGCTTCTGCGGAGCTAGCTCGAAAGCCCCTATCCAACATCAGAATAGACAAATTCAGGAAGGGTGCCGTTTCGACAACTCATTTGTCTGGGTGCGTGCTCTTTGGATTTTGCTTCAGGTCCTTCAGGTCGCTGCTGCGGCCTAGGGCCTGTTTGTTCGTCACGAGGTCATCCAGGGAAATGAAGTTCACGGGAACACCAAAGAAAGTGCTCGCGACCCTTTTTCTCCAAGCGTCGGGAAACTGGACGCCTGTGATTTCGGTCAGGATGTCAATGCGCACCGGAGCAATTCCGATCTGATAGACCACCTGTTTCTCAGTGAATGTCTCCGACGTGATCCCATCATGCTCGAGGGGAGCACCAAACTTCTTGAGCGCTCCGACCACCCGGGGGGAATTTTGCGCTGAATTGTGCACCCACACGTCGAGGTCTTTCGTATAACGCGGCTCGCCGTACTTCATAACTGCGAAGCCGCCGACGACCAAATATTCAACCTCAAATTCGTTTAAGAGTTGTAGCAGTTCTCTGTAGTGTGGGTTTTCTGCCATGGCTGACTTCCTCGGCTAATTCGACCATTTCCCATGCAGCGGCAAAGATGGCTTCATCTCCCTGCTCCTGCCAAAACTCGATATCGAACGAACGATCCGGGAACTCACGCTCCACCAGTCGTGTTTTCCACGCTGAATTTTGAGGAATGCTCATTTCCCCTCTCGGAATCGGTCCTTACATTATCAGGATATCAAGCTGAAGGGCCCGATTTTCTGTTGCTGGTGAGGAGTATCAGCCCTGATCCCCCTCAGGCGAAGGTTGTGCTAGTGCGGCAGGGTTGCGCTTCGAAGTCTCTCGTTGGCCGGCCTTTCTGCGGAGCCGTTGCCATTACTTGGGGTTAACCCGCAAAGCCTGGACACCCGCAAGGGATGAGAGACCGACGAATGCCCCGTGATGGGTTCCGGCCACGCTTGCTGGCGTGTCGCTTCGCAAAGCGACCAAATTCGCTTAGAGTGAGGTCCAGATCGAAGCGGCGCCGGATTGACGCCCCGCCATGGTCGCGAATCCATCGCTGAAGAGTTAGTAATAAGTATTTGGTTGCGTCTCTTCCGTTCCTTCCAGTCCTCGACGACCGCGATATCGGATTTCACCAAGATCTCCGCCAACCCGATTACGTCACCGTCATCCGCCGAGAAACGCTGTTCAGTCGGCACCTTCTCCAAGGTAGGCAGTGCAACTTCGCACGGCGGGGCCATCAGACGGTCGGTGGTACGCTCCCTCCGGGCGGTGTGAGGCGTTTCCCGCCGTGCCAGCGCGAGCATTGGTCGACCGCTCTCGCCAATAGAGCCGAGGCCATCTGCAGTTCCTGGCATTCGAAGAACCTCCCCAGGACGCTTTCAGCGCGAGAGTGGCGGTCCTCCGCCAGTTGTTGGAGGTTTCGCAGCACTTCTCGTCTTTTGTGGCTGTTGAAGAGAGGGCTCTCTCTTTCACGCTTTGTCTTCATATCGCTTCTCGACCCACGATGCTTCGCCGCAACCGTAATGCAACCCGCTTTCCACAGGATTTTCAGCATGCTCACTTGCGGTCTGGGCAGCGTCCCTCGGATCGGCTACAATTCACGCGGAGAATCTCTATGATGACGGACCCAGCCTCCGCTATCAAAAATGAGGTCGATCAATTGATCGAACTGCAGATCCAGACGCTCAGGCGAGGGTCGTGCCTGGGGACTACCGATCTCCTGGACTACAGCGTGCGTGCTGAGAGAATCAGAACTCTGTATCAGGAACTAGACCGGATCACAAGAAGCAGATTCCAGTTGGCGCGCGCATCGTAGATCTCACCCTGGGTCGGTTTGAGGGGGCCAAGCCGCCGTCGGTAGCGTGAATGCTTCCGCTGCGATGGCGGCTTGTTTCATGTAGGTCTGCTGGTCACGGCACAGGAAAGAGACTCCTGTTCCCTTGCCGACGTGGTCTGTAATCGTTCCCCGCCTGTCCCCGTGCCGTGAACCGGGATTCAACCCCAGAATGTCACAGATCACGTTGAGAGAAGCGGCGAATGGCAATCACAAGCGCGATTGAAAGGTACAGTGCGGCATAGAAGACCATGGCCACGCTCGGAACCGAGAGGGTGCTGAATGGAGAGACGCGCATTGCATTGGCCAGGGGAGACTGCATTTCAAAGGCGGCGCGGCGCCAGAGGGCTTCGCTGGGCATGAGAACACTCGCAATGACGCCGACATTGACGGCGCGCGGCGTCTGGGTGATGGCTCCGAATTGCTCGATCCAACCGCCAAGAAAGGCGAGTCCGTGGAGCCCGAGAGTGAGCACGCCGGTCGCTAACGTCGAAAAGTAAGTCGCAAAAGCAAAGGTTACCGACAGCAGCACGATACT
>WNFE01004766.1_pt1 | contig 10179 bp, 6 predicted proteins | sample 5400451 | NCBI WGS metagenome assembly WNFE01 (sample SAMN13153344, study PRJNA577476) | soil metagenome | isolation source: 200 cm saprolite under Douglas fir tree site 2 hole 2 | place: USA:California | collected 2015-04-18 | reverse complement strand
CCCCATCCCCCTCTCCCGTCGCCCGATCGACGACGAGATCAAGCAAGCGGTGCTGGCCGCGATCGACTCGCGCCAGTACATCCTCGGCCCCCAGTGCCGTGACCTCGAAGCCGAGTTGGCGACGCACACCGGGACGAAGCACGCCGTCCTCACGAGCTCGGCGACAGCCGGACTCTGGATGATCTTCCGGGCGCTCGGCGTGAAGGCCGGTGACGAGATCCTCGTCCCATCGCACACGGCGTTCCCGACGGTCGAGGCGATCTGCTTCGCCGGTGGCACGCCGGTGTTCGTGGACGCCGACGACTGGTACACGCTCGACCCGAAGGACGCCGCCGCCAAGGTGACGGCGCGGGCCGTCGGTGTCGTGCCGGTCCACCTCTACGGCCAGCCTGTGGACCTGCCCGCCGTGCAGGACCTCGCCGCGCGCTTCGGTCTCTGGGTGGTCGAGGACTGCGCGCAGGCCCAGGGCGCCGCGTGGGACGGACGTCGCGTCGGCACGTTCGGGCGCGCCGCCGCGTTCTCGTTCTATCCGTCGAAGAACCTCCCGGCGATGGGCGACGGCGGCGCCGTGCTGACGAATGACGACGAGCTCGGCGCGCGCTGCCGCCGGCTGCGCGATCACGGGCGCCTCAACAAGGACGTGCACGCCGAGGTCGGCTTCAACCTGCGCTTCAGCGAGCTTCAGGCCGCCGCCCTCCGCGTCCTGCTGCGCCGGCTCGACGCGATGAACGACCGGCGGCGCGCTCTCGCCGCCCGCTACGCTGAGGGGCTGGCCGGCCTCCCGCTCGCCCTCCCCGCGGAGCGCGAGCACGCGCGCCACGTCTATCACCTCTATGTCGTCCGCACGCCGCGACGCGACGCGCTCGCCGCGTTCCTCGGAGCACGCGGGATCCAGACGGGGCGCCACTACCCGGTGCCGACCCACCGGCAGCCGGCCGTCGCGCGCTTCAATCCGCCAACGCTGCCGCGCACCGAGCGGCTCGTCCAGGAGATCCTGACGCTGCCGATGTCGGCCAACCACACCGACGGGGAGATCGACACCGTCGTCGCGGCGGTGCGAGAGTTCTTCAGAGCCTGATGGCGGAGCCGCTTCGGGTCCTGCAGCTCTACCCGAAGGAAGACTACTTCACCGGGGCGGCGATCCAGCTGCGCGAGCTGGTCCTCGGCCTCGAGGCGCGCGGCCACGAGGTGGCCGTCGCCACGCGGCCGAGCGCGATCTGGGTCGAGAAGATGCGCGCGGCCTCGGTCCCCCACTTCCCGCTGCCGATGGCCTCCGAGGTGGACCTGCGCTCGGTCAAGGCACTCGTGCGGATCCTCAAGTCGCGCCGGGTCCAGGTCGTCCACGCCCACAAGGGCAAGGCGCGGACGCTCGCGATGATCGCGGGGCTCTTCGTGCGCATCCCGGTGCTCGTCCTGAATCGCGGTGTCAGCTTTCCGCTCGATCCGTTCAACCGTCTGGGCTACACGACGAGGCGGGTGACCGCGATCGTCGCCGTCTGCGCGTCCATCAAGCAGGGGCTCGTCCGTCAGGGCGTCCCGGCCGAGAAGATCGAGGTCATCTATTCGGGCACCGACACCGACCGGTTCCACCCCGACGTGGACGGCGGCGCGGTCCGGCGCGAGCTGGGCCTCGACCCCGAGAACTTCCTCGTCACGCAGATCGGCATCCGGTCGTGGAAGGGCAACGACGACGTGCTGGACGCGATGGCGGCGGTGGCCGACCGGCTGCCGCACGCGCGGCTCCTCTTCGTCGGCGCCAACGAGGCGAAGGCGAAGATCCTCTACGACAAGGCGGCGGCGCGAAAGATCCGCGCCCGGGTGCGTGTCTTCCTCTATCGCGAGGACATCCCCCAGATCCTCAAGGCGAGCGACGTGACGGTGGACGCCTCGTACGCCGGGCTCGGGCTCACCGGGACGCTGCGCGAGTCGCTCGCCGTCGAGACGCCCGTCATCGGCACCGATCTCGAGGGCAACCCCGAACTCGTCCTCCATCGGCAGACGGGCCTCCTCGTGAAGCCGCGCGACCCGACGGGCCTCGCCGAGGCCCTGCTGGCAGTCGCCGCGGATCCCGAGCGCGCCCGCGCCATGGGAAGGGCGGGACGCGAGCTCGTCGAGCGGCAGTTCTCCACCCGCGCGAAGATCGAGCGGACGGAGGCGCTCTACCGGCGGCTCGTCGCGGCCCGCACCCGCACGTGACGCTGCCCATCGGCCCCTACCGCCGCCTCGTCCCCTACCTGCGCCCGCACGTCCCGATCCTGGTCCTCGGCTCCGTCCTGGCGCTCGTCGTCTCGGGCATGGAGGGCCTCACCGCGTGGCTCGTGAAGCCGGTGATGGACGACATCTTCATCCGGCGCGACACGTTCATGCTGAAGCTGATCCCGCTGGTGCTCCTCGCGGTGTACGTCGTGAAGGGGCTCGCGCGCTACCTCCAGTCGTACATGATGGCCGCCGTCGGCGAGCGGGTCGTGGCGCGCCTGCGCCGCGACCTCTACACGCACATCCAATCCATGCCGCTCTCGTTCTTCTCGGACGTCCACTCGGCGGACCTCATGTCCCGGATCCTCACCGACGTGACCCGGCTCGCGCGGCTCTCCTCCGGCGTCCTCGTCATGGCCGTGCGCCAGCTCGGGACGATCGTGGCCCTCCTGGTCGTCATGGTCGCGCGCGAGTGGGCGCTCACCCTGACCGCGCTCGTCGCGTTCCCCGTCATCGCCCTCATCGTGCGCACGATCGGCCGGCGGCTCTACACGATCAACAGGCGCACCCAGGAGCGCGTGGCCCAGCTCGCCGTGCTCCTGCACGAGTCGTTCAGCGGGACCAAGATCGTCAAGGCGTTCGGGCGCGAGCGCCATGAGCAGGACCGCTTCGATGCCCTCAACGACCGGCTCCTCAACCTCTCGCTCAAGAACGTGCGCGCCGACGAGCTCACCGAGCCCCTGATGGAAATCGCCGGGGCGCTCGGCATCATGGCGGCCCTCTGGTACGGCGGCTACCGGATCATCGAGGGGCACATGACGCCGGGGACGCTGTTCTCGTTCACGGCGGCCGCGCTCATGCTCTACGGACCGGTGCGCCGCCTCTCGCGATCCCTGAACGTCGTCCAGCAGTCGACCGCGTCGGTCGAGCGCGTCTTCTACATCCTGGACCTGCCGCCCGCGATCACCGACCGCCCGGGCGCCATGCGGCTCGAGACGTTCAGCCGCACCCTCGTCTTCGAGCGGGTGGACTTCCGGTACCCGGACTCCGACGAGATGATCCTGAAGGAGGTCTCGCTCGAGATCCGCAAGGGCGAGGTCGTCGCCTTCGTCGGCATGTCGGGCGCGGGCAAGTCCACCCTCATCGACCTCGTGCCCCGCTTCCATGACGTGACCGCAGGGCGGATCACGCTCGACGGCCACGACCTGCGCGACGTCACGCAGGCCTCGCTCCGCGCCCAGATCGGCGTCGTCACGCAGGAGAACTTCCTCTTCAGCGACACGATCCGCTACAACATCGCGTACGGGCGGCCCCACGCGCCGTTCGAGGAGATCATGCGCGCGGCGCGCCAGGCGCACTCCCACGACTTCATCATGGCGTGCCCCGGCGGCTACGACACGCTCGTCGGCGAGCGGGGCGTGCGCCTCTCGGGCGGCCAGCGCCAGCGGATCGCGATCGCCCGAGCCTTCCTCAAGAATCCGCCCATCCTGATCCTCGACGAGGCGACGTCGGACCTCGACGCGGAGAGCGAGTTCATGATCCAGCAGGCGCTCGCCGAGCTCATGCGCGGCCGGACCGTGCTCGTGATCGCGCACCGGCTGGCGACGGTGCGGAACGCCGACCGGATCGTCGTCATCCACGACGGGCGCATCGCGGAGATCGGGCGCCACGAGGAGCTGCTCGCGCGCGAGGGCATCTACCGCCGGCTCTACGCGCTCCAGATGGAAGGAGTCCCCGGCGAGCAGGTCGGTGGGCCCGGCGGCCCTCTTCGACCACGCTAGCACTCCTTACGAGACCCGCGTCGCCCCGATCGCCGCCGCGAAGAAGTCGGGTACGCCCTCTCGAATGCGCAGGATGTCTGGAAGGAAGCGCACGTCCGCGAACCCGGCGGCCTCGATGGCGCCGCGCCACTGCTCGGCCGTGAGGAACCCGCCCGCGGGGCGGTAGACCGGGTGAAGGCGCGGCGCGCGGAAGGTCTCCATGAGGTTGAAGATGAACTCCGCGTAGATCGTCTGCCACGGGTGCGGGCGCACGCACTCCGACGCGATGAGCTGGCCACCGGGCTCGAGGGCGCAGCGCACCTCGCCGAGCGTGAAGCCGAGGTCATGCGCGACGTGCAATGCGTTGACGGCGTAGACCATCGAGAGGCTGCTCGGCCGGACCCCCTGCTCTGCGAAGGGGCGGTTCATGTCGAGGACGACGAACTGGAGCCACGAGGGATCGCGGTAGCGGCCCTGCAGGGTCTGCTGCCCGCGCCGAAGAAACGCCGGCACGAGCTCCGTGAACCGGTACTCGCGGATTTCCCCGAGCCGTCCCGCGGCCTCGAGACGATCGAGCAGGGCCAGGGCGCCGCTTCCGAGCCCTCCACCGACTTCCAGGATGACCCCGCCCGTGCGGGGCAGCCACTCTGCGACGGCGACGGCGCCGACGTGGTTGCTGATCGCGTAGAGGCCGTTGTCGTTCGAGAAGTAGTCGACCCAGAGTCGCAGCCGTCGGGGCGAGAACAGCACCTCCTCACCGGCAGCCTCACCGCGGAGGAACGCGGGGTAGTCGTGCGCCACGGTCTCGGCCAGAGTGTACGAGGGCAGCCACGAGGGATCGTGCCGGCGCTGCACCTCGCGCACCGGCTCCGGGTCGGGCGCCGGCCAGGTGGTGTGTGAGCGAAAGCGCCGATCGGCACCGGGAGCGCCGACCTCCTCGAGCGTGCCCCTCGCCGCCAGCCGGCGGAGGATCCAGTCGAGCGGTACGAGGGCGCGCCGGGCCTCGAGCCCGAGCCCCGCCACCACCTCCTGCGCGCTGGCGGGCTCCCGCGTTGCCGCCTCGAGCCCCGTCTCGCGCGCGACCCGGAGCGCCAAGCGATCGACGAACTCTTCGTACAGCAGATGCGACCGGATGAACGAGGCGCTGATGAGCGGTTGGAGCGTCGGCGGCAGCAGCTCCCGCAGCGCCGCCGCGGCGGCAGTCGCGTCGGCAGCCGTGGCCCCCGAGGCGAGGCGTGACCTCACGCGCCCGACGGATTCCAGATGTCGAAGAAGTTGAACCACTGGGTCGGGTGCTCGCGCACGATCGTCTCCAGGACTGCGACCCAGGCCCGGGCCGCGTCCTCTTCGCCGTGGCGCGCGACGCTGAGCGGCTCCCCCACCTTCACGGCGTACCGGTGGTCCGCGTCGAGGAGGCAGAACGCGGGCACCAGCGGTACGCCGACGGCGCGGGCGAGCACGAAGGGACCCAGCGGGAACAGCGCGGGGAGCCCGAAGAACGGGATCGACACGTCGCCCCGGGTGCCGAGTGCGCGGTCTCCCTGAACGGCGACGACCTCGCCGCGGCGGAGCGCAGCGATCAGATCCAGTGAGATGGTCGGACGCGAGCGTGTGACGAAGCGGACGCCGCCGCCCGCCCGGCGCAGCCAGCGCTGGAGGTCCCAGGCCTCCTCCTCGGCGACGACCACGTGCGTCGTCCGGTTGGTCCGGCCGGCCAGGAGCCGGCCGGCCAGCTCCCAGTTCCCCACGTGCGCGGTCAGCGAGATGAGGCCCCCCGTCATCCGGGTGAGGCGCTCTGCCCCCTCGGCTTTGCCGACGAGGGCCGCGAGCCGTGGCGCCGGCTGGCGGTTCGTGGACACGAGGTCGCTAAAGCACATCGCGAAATCGGTGAACACGCCGATCGTCAACTCGTCGAGGTACCTCCCCGTGACGCCCGTCGAGAGTCTGAGCGTCTTCTGGATGGCGGCGCGCTCCCGCGGCATGAGGCGTGGGGCGATGCGCCCGAGCTGTCGAGCGAGGGCGAGCCGCGGGCGACGGGGTAGCCACGCGAGTCCCGCCGCCAGACGATACAGATCAGGACGGTTGTACGGATGCCGGTACCAGCGCGGTCGGCCGGCCAGCTCGTCCGGTCTCGCAGACACCGGGGGAGGCACGCTGGCAGACTAGCACGTGAGTTTTCATCGAAGCGACTGTCTACCGCCGCTCGAGCGCCGGCGTTCTAGCGCCGGCTTTGCCCCTTCGAGCGCGGGCTTCGCCCGCGCAACCCGTCCTGGGGGGAGGCATCGGAAGGGGGGCGAAGCCCCCCTCCGAGTCAACTAGCGCTCGCGGAAGCGGTTGACGATGGGCAGGCGCCAGTCGCGCCCGAACGCGCGCGGCGTGATCTTCACGCCGATCGGCGCCTGACGGCGCTTGTACTCGTTCCGGTCCACCATCGCGACGACCCGGCGGACGGTCTCCGGCGCGAAGCCCCGCGCAATGAGGTCGTTCACCCCGCGGTCCTCCTCGACGTAGGCCTCCAGAATCGGATCGAGCTCGGCGTAGGGCGGGAGCGTGTCCTGGTCCGTCTGGTCCGGGCGGAGCTCGGCTGACGGCGCCCGTTCGAAGACGCTCTCCGGGATGACCTCGCGCCCCGCGTGCGCGTTGACGTAGCGCGCGACCTCGTAGACGAGCGTCTTGGGGACGTCCTTGATCACCGCGAAGCCGCCGGCCATGTCGCCGTAGAGCGTCGTGTAGCCCACGCCGTACTCGCTCTTGTTGCCCGTCGTCAGCACGAGCCACCCGAACTTGTTCGAGAGCGCCATGAGGAGGTTGCCGCGGATGCGGGCCTGGAGGTTCTCTTCGGTGACGTCCTCTTTGAGCCCCTTGAATGCCTTCGCGAGCGAGCGCTTGTAGGCTTTCAGGATCGGTGTGATCGAGATCGTGAGGAATTCGATCCCGAGGTTCTTCGCCAGCCGCTGGGCGTCCCGGCGTGTCCCTGCCGAGGAGTAGGGCGACGGCATCCCTGCACCCGCCACGTTCTCGCGGCCGAGCGCCTCGACGGCGAGCGCCGCGACGAGCGAGGAATCGATCCCGCCCGAGAGCCCGATCACGACGCGCGTGAAGCCGCTCTTCCGCACGTAGTCGCGCGTCCCCAGGACGAGCGCCCGGTAGACCTCCTCCACCCGCTCGAGCGGGGCGATCGTCGGCGGCTCGACGGCCGATGCGGGCTCCGCCACGGGTAGCGCGGGGAGCACGATCCGCGGCGCCGTCTCGGCCGCCCGCAGCTTCTCCTTGCGGCGGCGGGAATCGCGAAGCCGCGCGCGGAACACCGCCTCGAGGTCGAGGTCGGCGACGACGAAGTCTTCCTCGAACTGGCGCCCGCGCGCCACGACCTCGCCGCGCTCGTTCACGATGAGGCTCGCGCCGTCGAACACCAGCTCGTCCTGGCCGCCGACCATGTTGACGTAGGCCACGCACACGATGTCGTCGGCGGCGCGCGTCGCCACCATCTGCTCGCGGAAGCGCGCCTTACCGACGTGGTACGGCGAGCCGTTGACGTTGACGACCAGCTCGGCTCCGGCCAGCGCCTGCACGGTGGTCGGCCCCGCCGGGTACCAGATGTCCTCGCAGACGTTTACGGCGAAGGTGGTCTCGCCCACGGCGAAGACGGGAGCCTCGGTGCCCGCCTGGAAGTAGCGGTTCTCGTCGAAGACGCCGTAGTTGGGCAGGTACTGCTTGTGGTAGACACCCGCCCTCTCGCCGTCGTGAAGTATCGCCGCCGCGTTGAAGATGTCGTCGCGCCTGTCCACGAAGCCCACGACGACGGTGAGCCCGCGCGAGGCGCGCGCGACCTCGTCGAGCGCGCGCAGGTTCGCCTCGATGAACGCCGGTTTGAAGAGGAGATCCTCGGGTGGATAACCGGGAACGGCCAGCTCGGGGAATGCGACCAGATGGCAGCCGAGCGCGCGGGCCTGCTCGATCGCCTCGACGATCCTCCGCACGTTGCCCTCGAAATCGCCGACCGTCGGGTTGATCTGCCCGAGCCCCACCCGAAAGCGCCGCATGGACCGTATTGTACTCGCCCGCCGCGGCCTGGACATGTTCGACTCGCTGCCACGTCCGCTCCCGGCGCCCGCGCGGGCGAGTGCTATCATCGAGCCGGTGCCAGCGAAGGTCCCGTGGCTGCCCGCGACGTTACCACCCGGCGCGCGCCCCGAGCGCTGCCCCAGGTGCGGGCGTCAGGCGTTGATTCCGTGGACGCTCCGGCGTGACGACCGCACGAAGACGGTCCTGCGCACCTGGGTGTGCACGGAATGCCAGCTCACCGTGGAGCGCCCCGAGCCCGAGTAGAAGGTCGGAGGGGGCCTCGACGGCCCCCTCCGAAGCCTCCCCCAGAATCGAGGTTCCGGGCGAGGCCGCCCCGGGTGATCGGTGGGGGGCGTTCAGGGGGAGCGGCGCCGCTCCCCCCGATGTTCATCAGAGCGTGTTGATGAAGTCGATGAGCTGCCGGAGCCGCGGGTAGGACGAGCGGTTGAATGGTAGGATGAGCCGTGGCAGCTCCGGGAACTCGTCGAGCTCCTGCTCGACCGGCCCTGGCGCCTGGTCTGCCGGCCCCTTGAGAATGTCGTCGAACCGGCGCTGGAGCTCCGCCATCTGGTCGTCCCTGAGCGCGTGGACGAGGCGCAGCACGAGCTTGTCGCCGACGATCCGCGACGAGTGGTAGACGCGGTAGAAGCCTGTGACCTGGCGCACCGCGTCCTCGACCGTCTCCGCGATGCGGTAGAAGCTCGTGTCGATCGCGTCGATGAGCCGCCGCTCGACCAGCGTGCCCGAGGTCCATCGGTCCCAGATCCGCCAGAACGGCTTCGGCCCGGACTCGACGAGCACGACGGGGATGATCGCCGCCTTGCCCGTCTGGATGAGCGTCAGGAGCTCGAAGGTCTCGTCCATCGTGCCGTAGCCGCCAGGGAAGAGCGCGACCGCGCTCGCCTCCTTCACGAGGAAGAGCTTGCGCGTGAAGAAGTACTTGAACGTGATGAGCTTCGGGTCGGAGGCGATCCACGGGTTCGCCTCCTGCTCGAACGGCAGCCGGATGTTGAGCCCGAAGCTCTGCTCGCCGCCGGCGCCCTCCTGCGCGGCGCCCATGATCCCGCCGCCGGCGCCCGTGAGGACCATCCAGCCCTCGGCGACCATGCGCCGGCCGAACTCGCTCGCGGCGACCGTGGCATCCTGGCCGGGCTCCGTGCGCGCGGAGCCGAACACGCTGACCTTGCGGACGCCGCCGTACGGCGCGAAGACCTTGAACCCGTAACGTAGCTCCTTGAGCGCGGTGTTGGTCATCTTGAGGTCGCCCGTGAGCGCGCCGTCCTCGTTGAGCTTGAGCACCGTGGTCAGGAGCTGCTGGTAGTAGAGACGGCGGTCGGCCGGCACGCCCGCGACGTCGAGGAGCTCGAGGATCAGGCGATTGGCGGCGTCGTTCTGGAGCTGGTAGCGATGCGATTCGGCCACGTCTTCGAGTATACCGTCACCGCGCCGCGCTTCCGAATGCTAAAGCCAAGCCTCCGACGCCTCAACTGGTCGGCTTCTGCGCCCGGACGAACGCGCTCATGAACTTACCGTCCACCTCGGACGCGATGGCATCTCCATCGAGGCCGGCGCCGGCGAGGAACTCGCGCGCGTCCTCGACCCGGTAGATCCGAGTCGGCTCGAGGTCGATCGCCCCGAAGCCGGCCTTCGTGAGCTTCTCGCGATACTCCTGCTCCTCGAGCGCCCCCGCGACGCAGCCGATCCACAGCTCGACGCTCTTCCTGATCGCGGGAGGCACCTCGCCCCGGACGACGACGTCGGAGACCGCGAGCTGCCCGCCGGGCTTCAGCACGCGGAACGCCTCGGCCAGGACGCGGTCCTTGTCCGCCGAGAGGTTGATGACGCAGTTGGAGATGATGACGTCGACGGAGCCGTCGGGCAGCGGGATGTCCTCGATCTCGCCCTTCAAGAACTCGACGTTCTCGACACCCGCCTTCCGCTGGTTTTCGCGCGCCAGCGCGAGCATCTCGTCGGTCATGTCCAGGCCGTACGCCTTGCCCGTCGGTCCCACCCGCTGGGCGGACAGGAGGACGTCGATCCCGCCGCCCGAGCCAAGGTCCAGCACGGTGTCCCCGGGGCGCAGCGCGGCGAGCGCGGTGGGGTTACCACAACCGAGCGACGCCGCGACCGCCTGCGCGGGAAGTCCCGCCGTCTCACC
>WNFE01004764.1_pt1 | contig 10179 bp, 8 predicted proteins | sample 5400451 | NCBI WGS metagenome assembly WNFE01 (sample SAMN13153344, study PRJNA577476) | soil metagenome | isolation source: 200 cm saprolite under Douglas fir tree site 2 hole 2 | place: USA:California | collected 2015-04-18 | reverse complement strand
AAGTGGGCGTTTCACGGTGCACATGATGCGCCCAGTGCACCGGGTTTTCATTCGATCAGGATCGCTTCGACGGTGGCAGTGCTGATCCCGTAGTCGCTCCCGACCCCGGTCCCGGCACCTGCCGCGGCCGAGACGGAGAGCGTGCCGCAGGCCAAAGCGCCGTCGATCGTGCTGGTCCCATTGATGGCGTACGTGCAGGCGCCGGACCAGTCGATCGTGCCCAGCAGCCAGGCACTCACGGCCGTGCCAGTCAGCGCAATCTGCCCGGTGGCGCCGGCCGGTTCGTAAATGAGCAGGTTCTGGCAGGCCCGGTCGCCGGCCGGGCACCAGGAGACGCCACCCAGGCAACTGGCGGAGTCTCCCGTAGGCGCCGCCGAGCACGGGGCTGCAAACCAGGTGAGGTTGTTGGGTGAGTCAGCTCCGGCGTTTGGCGGGCAGACCGATATCGAGCACGGGGTCGACCCGACCTGACATGGCGCACCGCAGCCGGAGCTCGACCCGGCAGGCAAGATCGAGGCGGTTGTTGTCAGGATGCCGGCGTGGTTGGTGTCGTTGAAAAGGAAGTTCTCGTTGCCGGCGCTCGTGCTCCCAGCCAGGTCGAGGCAGAGGTACGCTCCGGCGGGGATGGTGATGGAAGCCGGCGACGCGGGAGACGTCACTGTCCCTCCCGGGTCCGGCAGTGCCACCGCCCATGAGACCAGATTCGTCAGTCCGGTAGGGGCGACGCAGGGAGTGACGAGGCTGTAGTAGACGGTGAGCGTCGCATTGATCGTGCGGCCACCGTTGGTGTGGTAGGTGAGCGAATACGTCGTGCCGCTCGGAACTGTTTGACTGCCTGCGGCGGACACGGTCTCCGAGAAGATGAATGTATCTGCCGAAGGGGTGAACTTGACGCTCTGTTGTCCTGCGTTCGGGTCCGTAGCCTGAAGGTGGCATCCGGGGGCGCCGCAGTCATTTGTGCCCTGCAGCCAGAAAGTCGAACCGCCGACACCGCCTGCCGTGCAGGTGTTCGACGAGAATCCGGCTTGGTTGACGAATTCCAGCGTGACATCGCGCCCCAGCAGGGTCGAGCTGTTCAGGCATATGCCACCACCTCCAGCAAACCCAGAGCCGTTGAAGTAGAAGAAGCCCCCGTCAAGTACGGCTTGCTTGCTGTCCAGAAGCGAGGGGTTCAGGTAGCCGTAGCAGCTGGGCTTGAAGTGGTAGTAACCGCTAGCGTCCTTGATCGGGGCGGGTGCCAGCCCGGTGCCGACAGTCACCCCGCCGACGACTATGTTCGGATATACGCCCAGGGATGAACAGGCGGCCCCGCCTGTGCCCTGAAGCGTCGCGATCGCGGCCGCGTCGGTGTTGGGATCCGGCGGCAGGAGCGTCGAAACCGCCGGCACCGGTTGCGGCGCCACGCCCACAGCGCATGGGTTGCCGTTGATGGCGACATTGCCGGCCGACAAGAACTGGCTGGTACCGGTGATGCCGCACGCCGGCGTCACGTGGCCCGACACCTCTGCTCCGTCCGAGCAGATGGCGTTGCTCGAACCGGAATTCAGTCCGGCGGAGCATGCGCCGCCCCCGCCGACCCAGCTCTGAGAGTCGGTGTAGACCTGCACATTCCCCAGATCCGAATACGTGCCTGATGCGGCGTCGAAGCGCATATGCGAGTAGAAGGCGCAACCGCCGCTGCGCGTGATCGCGTTCTGCGCCACAATGCTCCCCGCCACGTTGATTTGCCCTCCGGTGCACGACAGGGTCGTGGCGGAGATGGCCGGCACGGATCCCGCGAGCTGCTGGGCCACCGCGCGCCGGGTCACGGTGGTGTTGCTGGCCCCAAGCTCGCTACCGAACGAGATGGGCAAGGTCAGCGTGAGGATCACCTCGACCTGCTGCTGGTGCGCGCGATATGGGTAGTTGTAGGTCGCGCTGAGCCCGCCGGCGAATGTGTCCGTGCCCTTGTAAGGGGTTGCGCACGTGCCCGGCGTGATGCTCAAGGCGCCTGTCCGCGTCCTGCGGGTGGCTAGAAAGTTGTCGGCCTCGGTGATGACCGCGTTCGCCTTCGCGGCATTGCAGCTGATGCCGATCGTCAAGGCCGAGTCGAGGGCGGTCGCGTCGGCGAGCTCCTGCAGCTGGTTCTTCTGCCAGACGACCGAGCCCGCGAGCAGGATCAAAGCTGCAGAGCCGATCAGCGCCAGCAGTGCGACCGCGACGATCACCATCACCTGCCCGGACTGACATTTGCTCCGTCCAGCTGCTCGCATCAGTACTCCATTCGTTCGACCGACTGCGAATCGAACGTGATCGTCGAGGGCAGGCCGAGCAGGCGGGCGAGGACCGGCTGCCACTTCAGCTTCAGGTCGACCACCGCGAGGTGATGCCCGGAGGTGCGTACGTATGCTCCGTTGGCGGCGGCGCAGGTCGGACAGCTCCAGCGAGGATTCGGACCCGACGTATCGATCTCGTAGATGAAGACGTAGACGGTATTGGTGGTGGTCCCGCCAGCGAGGGCGATGGTGCCCGGCAGCGCGGGGTTGGCGTTCGCCGTGTAGGTACCGTCGCTCGCCGGCGCGGCGCTGATCGAGGTGGAGTCGTGGTAGACGACCTGCACTCCCAGCGGATCGAGGAGGTGGGCGCCGTTGATCAGCGGGTTCAGCGAACAGGGCGTGGTGAGCGCCGTGCAGTTCGGTGGCAGCGTGTTGGAGCCGCTGTAGTAGACGAGGGCGGCCTGCCGGGCAGTGTCTCTCGACGCCCCAGACAGGAGCGAGTAGAGGAGGAGTCCGCGGCCCATGTCCACGGTGGCACCGATGATCAGAAGGAGGACTGGCGCGACCAGCGCAAATTCGACCAGGGCTTGCCCTCGGCTCCCCACCCTGTGGGGAGCTCCCCCGCGAAGCGGGGGTGTGGGGAGTCGCATCACCACGAGGTCGTGATTTTGCTGGAGCCCGAGATGGTGACGAGGCCGCCGAGCAGGCTCAGGTCATTGAAGCCGTAGTAGACGTAGACATCGATCTCCGACTGGGTCAGGGCGTTGACGCTTCCGATGCAGTTGGCGCTGGCCCCACAGTAGACGGCGACCACCACCTGGCCGCCGGCGGGTGCTGCGTAGTCGGTTCCCGCCACGAACGGCGGGGCGTGGCCGACCTGGGTTGCGCAGCTGATGCTGGACGGCGGCGACACTACAGCGGCAAGGTCGGCCTTGATGAGGTCGCACATTGCGGTGATGCCCGGCCCGTTGGTGGTCGAGGTCTTGCCGGCGGCGTAACGGGCGCCGTCTCGCGCCGCGTCAGACGTGGCGACGGCGTACGAGTAACCGCGGCCGAGCTCGAGGACGCCCGCCACCAGCAGGATGAGGATCGGGAGGGCGATCGCGAACTCGACCAACGCTTGACCTGTTGGGCGACCTGGCTTGTTACCCATCGAGCTTCAACTTCCCAACGATCAGGCGCGCCAGCTCGTTCGCCCCGCGCGAGACCTGGGAAGAGGGATCCCGCTGCAGGACCAGGTTGCCGGCCAGCGTCGCATCCTCGGGCCGCGAGTCGTCGAAGTTGATCGTCAGCGACATCTTGTGGCCGAGGATGGACTCGACCGCACTCCGGTCCAGGGGCGCGCCCGGCACGCGGTGATTGAGGACCAGCTCGAGCCGGTTGTCGGGCACGTTCATGATGTCCCGGAATACAGCTAGCGACCTCCGCGCGTCGGTCATCGCGGCGATCTCGGGCGGCACCACGACAACCAGTCGCTCGGCGCGTTCGATCACGACGAGGCTCGCTTCGGCGAGAGAGGTGCCGAGGTCGGCCAAGACCAAGCGATGCCACGAGGTCGCCACGTCGAGCGCCCGGCCGGTAAGGTCCGCCGTCATCAGGTCCACCTGCTCGGGGCGGAGCGTTCCAGGGAGAACTCCGAGTCCGGTCTTGTGGTAGACGATGGCGCCCCGCAGGTTCTTCTCGAAATCGGCGGGCGCAGCCTTGGACGCGCCGGCGATCGAACCCGTGGCGACGAGATCGGCGAACAGGGCGGCGTGCCCGAAAGGCGCCGACAGGTCGATGAGCAACACCTGCTTCGGCATGCGGGCAGAGAGCGCAGCCGCAGTGTTCACCGCCAGCGTGCTGACTCCCGAACCACCCTTGGCGGAGAAGAACGCGACAATCGGGGCCGACATCCGCGAGGCGGCCTGGGCTTCGGTAGCGGCAGCGGCGGCGACTTGCTGCTCCCAGAGCTTGTCCAGGGCTATGGCCACCCGCTCGACGTCCTGACCGATGCCCGCGAGCAACCCGTCTCGATCGAGCGTGAGCAAGATGGATTTGGACAGGCCCCGGATGCTGGTGACGTAGCGGTCACCGGTGCGAGGGGCGGGGAGGATGAGCAGGTCGCCAGGCGCCGGCCGGCGGGTAAGGAGCAGCTTGCCGGACGCGTCGGTGATCGATTGCTCGGCCACCCCCGATGCGAGGAACATGACCACGTCGCCGCCGCTGCCGCCTAACCGCAGGGTGTCGCCGGGCGCCAGCGTCACCGCCTGCATCCGGCGGGCGAGCGCACGAAGGGCGCCGTCGGACAGTTCGGCGAAAATCGACGACATTTCGAGGACGCGCACACGAAGCTGCAGGACGGACGGCTTGTCCGCCTCGAGCTCGCCGCTCGCAGCCACCTGTGGTCCTTCCTCCCCCGCCCCGGGTTTCTCGCGAACCTCGCGGGCGTTCAAAACGCCGATAATGTACCAACGTCCCCCCAGATCGACCCGCGCTTCGCACCACGGGCTTGAGCAACAAACCCCCTCCTGACCTCGATTCACGGCGGGCCACCCGGCGAACGGGTCCCGTCCGCCCTCAGGCTCCCCGAACACGCCTGGCAGCCAAGATCGAACGTGTTCTCGCCACAGCCATCAACGGCGACCCGCGAGTTGTGCTCGACGTCAAGGCTTCTGAGGTGCTGGCTGAGGCCGGTCCGGTTGCCGAGGTGATCACCGCAGCGATCGAGCGTGCGGGGATGGGCCTGGCAGCTCAATTGACGGTGACGCAAACGTTTCTCCGGAGCGGCCTGGAGGAGGAGCTTCTCGACTCGCTAGCCAGCTCGGACCCCGCGGTCCGCATCGCCGGCGCCCGCCTGTGCGGCGCCCTTCGCCTTCCGGACGCGGTGCCCTGGCTCGCCGATATGCTCGACGACCCCGTGCCGGCCGTCCGGGAGGTCGCGGCGCGCGCCTTGGGCAGGGCGGGTGGGCGGCGAGTGGTCGACGCCTTGATGGCCCATGCCGACCGCCTCCCCCAGTACCGGGTGGCGAAAGAGCTGTCCCGGGCAGCCTCGGACATCGATTTCGAGGCCCTCTTGCGCGATGGCGGCAGCGCGGGGGCCACGGTGACCGTCCTGATGGCATGTGGATTGCGTGGAGATGCGCTGAGGACGCCGCTTCTCGTCAGAATGGCGCAGGACCGCCTATGCGATACACAGATTCGGGTAGCCGCATGCCGGGCGCTGGCGATGATCGGTGATCCCGCGGGCGCCGACGCCCTACGCCTGCTTGGCACCGACCCAGACGCGGTCGTTCAGAAGGCGGCCGTCCGGGCGCGCATGCGCATCAGCGCCGCGACTAGGAAGCGGATCTCGTGAAGCTTTCAGAGCGCTTCGACCGCCGCTACCAGCAGTCACCGATGACGGCCACAGTCCCACCGGTCCCCGCTACGGCCCCCCAGCAGGTCGTCAAGCCGCCCGCGGCCAGCCCGGATCCCGCCATCGTGACCGAAGGGATCCTCATCATTCCGACGGAGCAGACAGAGGCCGCGCCTCTGAGCCCGGCGCTGGCGGCGGCCAAGGCCGAGATCCATGCCCAGCTTCTCGCACATCACACGGCGCAGATCGACATCAACAACCGAGCCGGCATCCGTCGGCTGCTGCTGCAGCTGACCGAGGAGCACTTCCGCGCCAAGCCGCCGGCAGCGCTCGTCACCTCCATTGACAAGGACCGTCTCGTAGAGATCCTCTTCGACGAGGTGATCGGGCTCGGCCCGCTCGAGAGCCTGCTGCGCGACCCAGAGGTCAGCGAGGTCATGGTCAACCGGCCGGAGCAGATCTTCGTCGAGCGCCGAGGGAAGATTGAGCTGACCAATCTGGCATTCGAAGATGAGCGCAGCCTGCGCCGGGTCATCGACCGCATCGTGTCGACCATCGGCCGCCGCGTCGACGAGTCGGAGCCGATGTGTGACGCACGGCTCAAGGATGGATCGCGCGTCAACGTGGTCATCCCGCCGGTGGCGATCTACGGTCCGTGTCTCACGATTCGAAAGTTCGGACGCGAGGTGTTGAGCCCCGAGCAGATCGTGGCCTCGGGCGGAGCAACCGCTGCGATCGTGGGCTACCTCGACGCGGCGGTGCGGACGCGATTGAACATCCTGGTGTCGGGCGGCACCGGCTCGGGAAAGACCACGCTCCTCAACGTGCTGTCAGGGTTCATTCCCGGCAACGAGCGAATCGTCACCTGCGAGGACGCGGCCGAGCTGCGCCTCCGGCAGGTGCACGTGATCAGCCTCGAGTCGAAGCCCCAGAACGTTGAGGGTCGCGGCGCCATCTCCATCCGCGACCTCGTTCGCAACTGCCTTCGCATGCGCCCTGATCGAATCGTCGTCGGTGAGTGCCGCGGGGCAGAGGCGCTCGACATGCTCCAGGCGATGAACACCGGTCACGACGGATCGATGAGCACGCTACACGCGAACAACCCGCGCGATGCGATCAACCGCCTCGAAACCCTGGTGCTCCTGGCTGGGGCCGAGCTTCCATCTCGCGCCATCCGCACCCAGATCGCATCGGCGATCAACGTCATCGTGCAGACGGAGCGGCTCCGCGGTGGATCGCGCAAGGTCGTCAGCGTGGCCGAGGTGATGGGTTTGAAGGATGGCGAGGTCGCGCTCCAGGAGCTGTTTGCGTTCCGGCAGGTAGGCGTCTCTGCCGACGGGCGCGCGGTCGGCTATCACACCGCCACTGGCGCGCGCTCGGCATACCTGCAGCACTTCCGCAGCGACGGGGTCGAGCTTGCGGAGGAGATGTTCGTGCCGTCGACCCAGCCTCCGGCCGACCAGCTGTACTGATGGACGCGAGGGACGCGGAAGACACGAATCCACCGGCGACGCATTTGCCCATGCCAGGCGCGCAGCCGCCACTTTCAGCTGTCGCCCGCGAAGACCTGCTTGCGGATTTCGGTCATCAGCTGCGCAATGAGCTCAACGCCATCGTGATGGCCGCCAGCATGCTGTCGGCGACCGCGACGACGAGCGAGCAGCGCGAGCTATCGGCTATCACAGAGACGGGCGCGAATCGCGTCGCCAGGCTCCTCGACGACATCCTCGATGCGGCCGTCATCCAGAGCGGAGACTTTGAGCTTGCGCTGCATCCGTTCGATGTCCGCGCAAGCGTCGAGTCGTGCCTGGGCATGGTGGTTGAAGAGGCCGGGGCCAAGAGCATCGACCTGTCGTTTCGCGCCGAACCAGACGTGCCCAGCGTGATCATCGGTGACTCGCGCCGGATCGAACAGGTGATGCTGGCATTGCTCCACGGCAGCATCGAGCGCACGGAGCGCGGCGGAGTCGGCGTCGAGCTCAGCTGCCAGCAGCGCGGTGATCTTCTCGAGCTCCACTTCCGGGTCCGCGACACCGGCCGCGGCGTACCGGCTCGCATCCTTCGTGGTGGCCTGAGCGACGACGCTTCGCTGCCCGATCTCGATGAGCCGGGCGACGCGCTGGCCATCGTCAGCCTGTCGATCTCCCGGCGGCTCGTGGAGATGATGGATGGCGAGCTGCGCGTCGAGCAGGGTGGAGTCGAGGCGGGACCCGACGCCGGCACGACGTTCGACTTCACGATCCTCACTCAGGTGATGCATGCGCCCGTCGCAATCGCGCAGCAGACCATGGAGAGCATGCGCGTGCTGATCGTGGCCGCCGATCCGACCGAGCGGCGCGTGCTCGCGCTGCAGTCGGAGCTGTGGGGCGCGCCCGCAACTCCCGCGACTGTTGCCGAGGCCCTCGCCTTCGTGCAAGCGGGGCAGGAGTTCGACATCGCGATCGTCGAGCACCGACGTCCGACCATCGACGGACTCGCGGTCTCTATCGCGCTCCGTTCTCAGCGCTCGCCGGCCCAGCTTCCAATCGTGCTCATCACGGCTGCTCTGCCAGGCGAAGAGGAGGCAGGCGCCGCGGACAGCGGAGTCGTGCAGGCGACGCTGACCAAGCCGGTGCCGCCCCACAAGCTGCATGACGTGATGGCGCAGGTCGGCGCGCACCAGGAGGTGGAGCCCGAGCCTCATGCGCCGGTCGCGCCCGGGGTACTGAAGGTGCTGGTCGCGGAGGACAACCTCCTCAACCAGAACACGCTGCGCAGGCTCGTGACCAAGCTCGGGCACCACGTCGATGTGGTCACAAACGGGCGCGAGGCCGTGGCCGCGGTCGCCCGTGAGTCATACGACGCGGTGCTCATGGATGTGCTGATGCCGGAGATGGATGGTCTCGAAGCGGCGGAGGCCATCGTCCGGCGCTGGCCGCGGGGATCACGGCCGCGCCTGGTGGCCCTTACCGCGATGTCGGCGCCGGGCGACCAGGAACGATGCCTGCGAGCCGGCTTCGACGACTACATGAGCAAGCCGGTCCATCTCGACGAGCTTTCGGAGTCGCTCAGCGCGGCCGCCGGCTGGCGGGCCACACCTAAAGGGATGTAGGCGGCCTGGGTTTATCTGTTCCCGAGTCGTCGATCGAGAACATCGGATCGGTCGTCACGGGCGGCCTGCCGCGACGCGCGTGCCTCGAGAAGCACGACCACGATCACGATCATGCCGCCCAGGACCATCAGACCGCCGAGCAGCTCACCCTCGAGGGCGCGCGGCTGGATGATGATCTGGATCATCGCCGAGCCGAACACCAGGATGTAGCTGAGCCCGAGCAGACGGACGCGCGGCGCCACGCCCTCGTCCCGCTCACCACGCCAGGGGCGCCTGCCGATGATCAGCAGATAAGCGCCCATCACGAGCGCGAGCGCCGCGAGGATCAAGGAAACGAGCTGGATGATTGCTGTTACATCGGACGGCATTTGCGCCAGAGATACTAGCCGGGCGCGCGAGTGGTTTCGCAGACCTTCATACAATCCGTATCCCATGGCTCGCTCCGAACCGATCAAGGCCGTACGCGGGGTTCGCGACATCCTTCCGCGCGACCGACCGCTGTGGCGCGCCGCCGAGAGGGCGGCGGCGGAGGACGCCATGCGGTTCGGCTACCAGGAGATCGTGACGCCGATCATCGAGCACGAAGAGCTGATCGAGCGGGTCGGCGAGGAAACCGATACGGTGGCCAAAGAGCTCTATCGCTTCGAGGACCGCGGCGGTCGAAAAATCGCCCTGCGTCCCGAGGCCACCGCCGGGGTAGTGCGCGCCTACTTTGAAGGCGGTCTCAAACAGGGTCCGCAACCTGCGCGGCTTTATCTGTTCGGGCCGATGTTCCGCTACGACCGCCCGCAGAAAGGTAGGTACCGGCAGTTCTATCAGTTCGACGTCGAAGCCATTGGATCTGCCAGCCCTGCTCTCGACGTCGAAGTGATCGAGATCGCGGCGGGCTGGCTGCACGAGTCGGGAATCAGCACGCTCCGCCTGGAGCTGAACTCGATCGGCGACCACGTGTGCCGCCCCGCCTACCTCGAGCGGCTGCGGGAGTACTACCGTCCGCTGAAATCGCAGTTGCACGGCGATTGCCAGCGGCGGCTCGAGACCAACCCTCTTCGGCTTCTCGACTGCAAAGTGCCACAGGATCAGGCTCTCAAAGAAGGGGCGCCACGAATCACCGACCACCTTTGCGGGCCGTGCGCCGAAGCGTGGGCAAAGGTGAGGCGCATGCTCGATGGCGCCTCGATCGAGTACATCCACAATCCTTATCTGGTGCGTGGTCTGGACTACTACACGCGCACGGTTTTCGAGTTCTATCCGGCCGGCGCGACGGGACAGCAAGACGCACTCGCGTCGGGCGGTCGTTACGACGGTCTCGCCGAGGCTGAAGGCTGGCGATCCACGCCAGGCGTCGGATTCGCGGGCGGCTTCGATCGCGTGGTCGACGTCATGGCCGCGAACGGGGTGGAGGTGATCGCCGCGCCGGCCGCGGAGGTGGTGGTGCTCGCCGATGCCGGCGAGGAGATCGCCGCGGCCGAAGTGTCGCGCATCTGCAGGGCGGT
>WNFE01004763.1_pt1 | contig 10179 bp, 9 predicted proteins | sample 5400451 | NCBI WGS metagenome assembly WNFE01 (sample SAMN13153344, study PRJNA577476) | soil metagenome | isolation source: 200 cm saprolite under Douglas fir tree site 2 hole 2 | place: USA:California | collected 2015-04-18 | reverse complement strand
GTGACCATGAAGAGAAGCTCGGACATTTGTCCCATGGTCATTTTGCCGGCGGCGTTCTGTACGCCGATTTCGTTCAGGAATGGATTCGTGAAGGTGTAGTAGAACTGCAGCGGGATGCAGATTAGAAATGAGGCTAGCGCGAAGACGGCGAAGTTTCTATCCTTGAAGAGATTGAACGCTTCGGGCGGAAAAATGTTGCTCAGCTTGAATCCGTGAGCGGAACGCAAAGGCGGGGTGTCCGGCAGAGTGAGGCTGTAAATGGCCATCACAATCGAGGCCATTGCCGCGACGCGGATGGGGACTGCGGTGGACTCGACACCCATGTAACCGATGAGCAGGCCGGCGACGATCCAACCGGCGGTGCCGAGGACGCGGATGGAGCCGAAGTCCTGCTTGGGATCTTTCATTTGGCGAAAGGCGAGCGCGTTGGTGAGCGCCATCGTGGGCATGTAACAGAGCGAATAGACGAGCAGGATGAAATACATGGCGCCGAAGGATTTTTGCGTGGAAGCGATCCAGAGGAGCACGCCGCCGACGCCGTGGAGCGCGGCGAGCAGACGCTGGTTGGCAAACAGTTCGTCGGCCATGAGCCCGACGAGGAAGGGCGAGAGCATGGCTCCGAGCGCTGTGGTGCCGGCGGCGAGCCCGATCTCTTGCCCAGAGAAATGCAGTTGCTGACCGAGCCAGGTTCCGAGCGTGACGTACCACGCGCCCCAAATAAAATATTCGAGGAACATCATTACGGACAGCCGACCTCTCATTTGCAGGATCACGCCATCACCTCTCGGAATATCGATTCATCGTGCCTTAGCGCCGACCAAACCTAGTGTAGCTTCGACCAAGACTACTACGTTCATCGCGGTGCGGCTTGCGCGCGAGCGGGGCCGTTGAGCCAAAGATCGATGGGCTTTTTCACGCCGGGCGGGGGCTGGTATGGCATGGCGATCTTACGGCCTTCGCCTGCGGAAGCGTAGCCGGCATAGAGCGCGTGCATCACCACCAGGCCGTCTTCACCGGTGGCTTGCGGAGTTTCTTTGCCGCGCTCGCAACGCGCGAAGTGCGCCAGCTCTTGCGGCGTGCCGTAATTCCAGAGTTCTTCGAAGACGGGATAGGTCCAGCCCTTTGTGGTGGGGGCTTTTTCTACGGCGTAGCCGTAGCCGTTTTCGCTGAAGGTGGGCAGCGCGTTGCCCATGTGCAGATTGGCGTAAGTCACGCCGGCTTCGCCGAAGACTTCGATGCGATCGTCCATACCGCCGCGGCGCGCCCAGCTATTCTCGATTAGGCCGACCGCGCCGTTGGCGAATTCGAGAATGCACAGAGAATCGTCTTCGGCTTTGGTTTTATCGGCATGAACGTAGGTGCCCATCTGGCAGTAGACGGATTTGATCGGCGACCGTCCCAGGAAAAAATAGCAGAAGGCGATGCCGTGGCAGCCGAGGTCCATGAACGCGCCGCCGCCAGAGCGGTTTACGTCCCAGAACCAGGGGCTGTGCGGGCCGAAATGTTTTTCACTTTGCTTGACGAGATAAATTTTTCCGAACGCGCCGGCGTCGGCCATCTCTTTGGCTTTCAAATATTTTGGCGTAAAGAAAAGCTCTTCTCCGTACATGAGCAGGACGCCGTGTTGCTTTGCGGCGGCGATCATCTCTTCGCCTTCGGCGATGGTCATGGCTAGCGGCTTTTCGCAGACGATGTGCTTGCCGGCCGCAGCGATGTCTTTGGTCATCTGCACGTGGAGGCTGTTGGGCGCGGCAATGGTGACCATTTCGATGTCGCGCTCTTTGAGCATTTCGCGGTAATCGGTGAAGACGCGCGGGACGTTGAAGCGCTTGGCAAGCGCGGCGGCGTTGCCTGGCGTGGGAGAGGCGATGGCTACTACTTCGGCTTCGTGCGGCATGATTTGGAAGGATGCGGCGTGGATGTCGGCCTGAAATTGCGAGCCGATGATTCCGACTTTTACTCTACTGTCTGCCATTACCCGCAGTCTCCTTGCTCCCAATAACTTGCCAAATCCACCGGCCAAAACTATAGAAGTAAACCTCTACGGCTTCGCAGACGGCGCCAGCGGCTTAATTCGCACGTTGCGAAACCAAATCTCGGAACCCTCCGCTTCCAGTAGAATGCGCCCGCTTGTGAGGGGAATCATGCGCGCAGGATTTTGCGGGTCGGGCTGCTTGATGTCCCAAGCGGTGTTGACGATTCGCCCGTTGACTAGGTGCTTCGAGCGATCTCCCTCGAGAATGACTTCCACAGTGTTCCAACCGGTGCGATCCTCGAAGTCGCCGGACTTCAGGACACGGCTGGAATTTCCAGGCAAGCTGCGGGCGCTAGTCCCGGTGGACATATCGTCGTCGAACATCGGCAAAGTGGGGCTTATGAAAAATGCGGTCACCGAAGCGCCGTTCACGATCCAGAGGTCGCCGACGTCGGTCTCTTCAATCTGGCACTCCAGCGAGAGCGGATAGATTCGATCGGGACCGACGGCGAGATACAGCAGGCCGCTGTTTCTTTTTCCTTCGTACGAACGCTTGCTGCCCCATTTGTATTCGACATGAATACGTACGTTGGAAAATTCCTGAGTGGTGGCGAGATATCCGTTTTCCATTTTTTCCGGGGGCATATCCAAAATGTGGATCACACCGTTTTCGATTTTAAAGGCCCCGTTGGGATCATGATCTTTTCCACGGGACGCCAAATAGGTGTACCAGCCGTCAAAGTTCTTCCCGTTGAAAAGCGGAGTCCATTCATCGCCAGGAACAGAGGCAAAAGCGAAATTCAACCCAACACCCGCCGCCAACAAGCAAATGGACGTGAAACAAAGTAATGATTTCATAGCGCGCCTTGGCTATTCACTCTTAAAGCTAAGAAGACGGTGGCGTCGGATCGTCGCAGCCTACGAATTCTTGCAAGATACGATTGCCTTTGTACTCCAGTTCGTCATGGATGCCGATTTTCGAGGTGTAGTAGCCGCGAACCGTCAGGCGTTTCAGTTCGATAAAGAAACGAACCTCGGGAAGGTCGGTCATCTGTTCGCGATCAGAAAGAATCTTTAGAACAGCGATGCGATCCTCGGGACTGGCGTCGACAAACGATTTGGCGCTGTAGTGGCGGCTCATGACGTCAACGAGGCGCAGGCCTTCGCGCCAGAGCGACTTCTCTGCGTCGTCGAAACTTTCGCGGAGAAATTTTTCGATATAGTCAGCAACTTTTGCGGCCTTGGCGCCGCCGGAGTGACTGTCCGCAGGGATTATGGTTTCCGATAATTCGTCGACGAGAGCGTGTTGGGCGGGAGTGAAGAAGCGTGCCGCGGACTTGGGCTCGGCTGGCTTCGTCTCAGGCGCGGCTGGCGGCGCTTGGGCTTGCGGCGTCTCCGCCGTTACCGCGGGCAAGGGCAAGAGCGATGCGCCGAGAACGGTGGCGGACGTTTTCAGCCACTGACGGCGATCTTGCCTCAGATCGATCGGGTCATCTTTTGACATGATGTCTCCTACAGATTGCCTTTCTTCAATTCGTCGGCCAGATAGTCGCAGGAGCGCCAGCACAGAGACATGATGGTCCAGGTGGGATTCTGGCAACTAGCGTTGACGAAGGCGCTGCCATCGACCACGAACAGATTCTTGACGTCGTGCGACTGTTGAAACTGGTTCAGCACAGAGGTCTTGGGATCGCTGCCCATGCGCGCGGTGCCCATCTCATGGATGGACCAGCCTTCGGTGAGGACGCGGCTGCTGACGTTGACGATCTCGAAGCCCGCAGCTTCGAACATTTCCTGTGCGGTTTCCTTCATGTCTTCAGCCATGCGGTGCTCGTTGTCGCCGAATTTGTAATGGAAACGTAAGGCGGGGATGCCCCACTTGTCTTTGACGACGGGATCGAGGTCTACATAATTTTCGTAGCGCGCGAGAACTTCGCCGAACGCGCCCATACCGACGAAGGCGCCTTGATTTTTGCGGACTTCTTCTTTGAAGGCAGCGCCGAAACCGTGGGCGTCTGTGCCGCGAGGAAACATGGTGCTGCCGCTGCCGCCTTCAAATCCGTACCCACGGATGAATTTGGGATGCTTTTCCGCCAGGTTACGGAAGCGAGTGAGATAGAAACCGCCGGGGCGGCCATCATCTAGTGTCGGCGGCTTGCCGACCAGATTCTTGGCGCGGCCGGCGACGCCGGGGCCCATGATGTGTTCACAGAAATTGTGGCCGACGTGGCCGCTGGAGTTGGCCAAGCCGTTGGGATGCTGGCGAGACTTGGAGAGCAAGAGAAGGCGCGCAGACTCAAGCGTGGAAGCGGCCACGATGACGACCTTCGCACGAACAGCGTAGTCCTTCATGGTCTGGTTATCGATGAAGTGCACGCCCGTGGCCTTGCCGGTTTGTGGGTCGACGGTGATCTCGCGCACAACCGCATTGGTGCGCAGGGCGAGATTTCCCGTATCTATGGCGGGATAGATCAAGCCGGTGGGAGAGTCGAACGCTGCGTGAATATCGCAACCGCCCTTACGTTCGCAAGCGCCGCGGCCATAACAGCGGCTGCGATATTTGTTGTGTTTGAGACCGTCGGTAGTGACACCGGCGCGATATTGGGTGAGGACGCGACCCATTTTGGCGAGGCTGTCTTTCAGCGTGACTTCGGCGCAATTGAGCTTGGTAGGGCGCTGAAAGATGCTGTCCGGAAGGTACGGGAGATTTTCTTTTACGCCGGTTATGCCCAGATACAGGTCGACCTTGTCATAGTAGGGAGCGATATCGCTATAGCTGATCGGCCAGTTTTCACCGAAACCGTCGCGGTCTTTCGCTTTGAAGTCGTAGTCGGAGAGGCGCAGAGCAAGCCGTCCCCAGATATTTGTTTTGCCGCCCAGACAGCGCGCGCGAACCCATGCGTAATTTGTGCCGGTGAAGGGATTTTCCCGCTCATCCACGACGATATTTTTCAAATAGTCCGAGGTACCGATGTAGCTCTTGAGATGTTTGGCCTTCTCAAAGCCCGGGCCGTAGGGTGGATTGCGAATCGTGTATTCGTTAAAGCTGAGCGAGTGCGAGTCTGGAGGCAGTTGTCCGCGGTAGGGATTGTCGTAGGGCCATTCCATCGAGCGCAGTTCCTTCTCGATGGGAAGTTTCTTGCCGGCCTCGAGCAGGAGCACCTGCAAGCCGTGGCTGGTCAGAACGTGCGCGGCCATTCCGCCCGCGGCTCCCGATCCGATGACGATTGCATCGTAGGTCTTAGTTAGATTTACTTCGGACTCCGCCATAGAAACCTTTCCTCGCACCGAAGAATCGGACTCGCTCGTTGCTGGGCTGTTTTGCAGAACGTCGATTATGCCAAACGTGAGGCCCGTAGGCGTTATCAAAAAAGGCGCGACGGCATTCAACAATGGACAAGCTCCTTTGTCCAGCACAACATCGCACTCGCCTGCTTTAAGAGCTGGTGACAAGAGGAGGCGCGCCACTGATTTGCGGGATTTTTCGGGCTTCCCCGCTAGAGGCTCCCTAAGCGACAATCTTTCGGCGGTCCAGGATTCTTATCAACATGAGCGAGAGAGTCGTTTTCATCACCGGAGCAAAGGGCGGCCTGGGTTCCTTCATCACCAAGCGCTTCCTGGCCACGGGCGCAACTGTGGTTGGGGCCTCGCGCAGCATCTCTCAGGAAGATTTTCCGCTGCCCAATTTCGTGGCGCTGCCGGTCGATTTCACCAAGTCCGCCGCAGTCACTAGTGCGGTCAACTCCATCGTTGACCGCTACCGCAGGCTCGACGTTCTTGTGCACGTGGTGGGAGCATTTGCCGGGGGTCAGTCGGTCGCGGAAACCGACGACGCCACTTGGGAGCAGATGCGCGATCTGAATCTTACATCTGCGTTTTACACGTTTCGCGCGGCGATTCCGCATCTCCGCAAATCTGGTGCGGGCCGCATTGTCGCTATCGGAAGCCTCACCGCGGTTGAACCGCACGCTGGGCTCGCGGCTTACGTTACCTTCAAGGCGGCGCTCGCGATGCTGGTGCGCACGATGGCGCTCGAAAACAGAGACGCCGGTGTAACCGCTAACGTGGTGCTGCCCGGCACAATGGACACGCCGGCGAATCGCAAGGCCATGCCCAACGCCGATTTTTCCAAATGGCTTCAGCCGAGCGATGTTGCTGATGTAGTGCTTTGGCTCTGCGACGAACGCGCCAGCCACATCACAGGAACCACTATCCCCATAGATGGCCCCAGTGCGTGAGCCGTCCGAAACTCGATTGTCTGCGCCGTCGAGTTTTATCCGCGATTATCGAAGGCCGTATTTTGACGGTAATGATTAAAGCGGCTTGGTCGCCTTTGCGGAACCGAAGCCGCGTGCGGACTTCGGCGCATGAGCGTCGTGGTATTCGGTGAGTTCCGCCTCGCTGATCCGGAAATGCGATTTCGGCAAATCATTCGCAAAAGCAGCCAGCTCACGGTGAAGCTTGAGGGAACAGATGTTCGGACCATCCTGATAGCTCAGGCGGCGAGAAGTAAATGCCTCGTTCACGATTGTTATCGAAAATTCGCGGGTCTCGCTGGAAGCTTGCCGCACGAGAAAGCTGTATTCACGAACGAGGGTTTTTGCTTCGAAACCGACATATTGGACGTTAATGTTTTCTGTCATAAGAGCTCTTATCGGACGACTGAACCTTTCGCCTGCGACTGAGTTTTCTTGTGCACCGCGTGGTTCATCGGCGCACGAAAATGAAGCGGGTCTCTGAGGCTTTGCAATTCCCGGTAATAATATAGTGCAGTGGGACGCTTTCCGTTAAACCTCATCTTCTTTAGAAGCTTTATTTCTTCCGTGGTGGCCGTCCCGCTGAGGGAATGGTCCTTAAGGAATTCTTTGAAGCCCGGTTCGACCTCCGGTTGGTCAGGGCCGGTTTCCACAAACGCAAATTTCCTGGGGTCCGAAGCGATTCTGCGATTTAGCACAATTTCCATCGCGAAGGTGGTTAGATCGACGTCCCAAGATTCAATCAGAGGATCCAGAAAGGAAACGCAATTCTCAGGCGACAAGCTGAAAACATCGGTGTCCAGGAATTCGAGGAGCGTAACGCGCAGTTGCTGGTAGCTTCGTCCGGCGAGTCGCGCCACCAAATGCAGCCAATTTTCGCTGTTCAATTCTTCTTTGGCGACGTTCTTGATCACGTCCAGGAGCTTTTGTGTGACCAACCGCTCCAGTTCGCCGAAGGGCTGCTTCTCAAAAATCGCTTGTACCTCTTTTTGCTTGCCGGGTACGCACTTCCGTAGAATCAATTCTCGAGTTTCTCTAAACATGGGCGCGGGTGGACCCGCCAAGTCTCTCTTCAGTTCCTCCTTACGCTGAAGCTCAGCCAGTTGAGAAAGCCTGTCGCCCGGAAGCTTCAAAAACGCGGCCATTTTCTCGTAGATATCGGTTCGATCCGGCGCGGGGGGCAGCTTCTTGCGAGCTAAAAGCTGGGAAACGTAGGACTCTGTAACTTCGGCGGCGGCAGCCAGCCCTTTCTGCTCGAGTCCCAATTCTTCCAGCCGCCGTTTAATGACCAGGCAAACGTCCACGTGCCTCTCCATGGGCCTTAACTCAATGAGTTAACTCACTAAAGTATGCCAGATTTCCACTTGACAATACAAGTTAATTAACCCACACTGGTTAACAGACCCCGAGACATCTCAGAATATCTGAGCTAGTGATGGTTATCTGAACCGTCCCCGGCATCGAGACGCAAGGAGAGTGTCATGTCGACTCCCGTAGCTGTCGTTGGCGCGGTTCTTCTTACCCTGCTCGCAGCATTGGTGAACGGGAGGCTTTATGCACGGCAACTCGGCAACTTAAGGGGCACGAAGATGAAAGCACTGCGCAATTCGATTCTGTGCGGGGCCCTGCTTCTTCTTACGGCGCCGATGCTACGCGCGCAGGATTTCTCCAAGTACCGGAATTTTGCCCTGGGAACCAACTTGGCATCCGTTCTAAAACACACGGACGAGAGGTTGGTCAATGTAAAGGCTACCCATGATGGTTCTTTGCTGTTCCAGGAGTTGACGTGGCATCCGGCGAACGCTATCGGCGTTTCCTACCGCGCGGAGAGCGTTGACGAGCTTGTTTTCTCGTTCTATAAGAGCGAGCTCTACAAGATGGTGGTCACCTACGATCGCGCCTCTACCGAGGGCCTTACAGCCGACGATATGGTGAGATCGATTGCTGCGAAATATGGCCCGGCAACAAGCGTTGCGCTGGAGATTGACGCCGCCGGGAACGAGCAATATGAACTGAGACAAAAGCCCGTGGCCTCCTGGGAAGACTCACAGTATTCCTTCAATCTTGTGCGATCGCAGTTCTCCAATGCCTTTCAGCTAATCATTTACTCCAAACGAGTCACTGCCGAAGCAGATGCAGCGCTTGCGGAAGTAATGAGAGTGGACGAACTGGAAGCCCCGCAAAGAGCAGTCGCGCGTCAGAAGAAGGTAGCGGACGAGATCGAACTTGCTCGGCAAAAGAACCAGAAGAGCTTTCGCCCCTAGTGCCGCGTTGTAGCGGATCGGCTTGGGGGCGTTAAAGGCAGATTTCGCGGAGGCTAAAGAAATGACTGTAAATGTTACCCCGTTACATGACCGCGTACTTGTACGCAGGCTAGGAGAGAAAGAAACCGCGAAGGGCGGCATCATCATCCCGGACACGGCCAAAGAAAAGCCTCAAGAGGCCGAAGTAGTAGCCGTGGGTGCCGGCAAGATCGAAAAGGGACATCGCATCCCCCTCGAAGTAAAGGTGGGTGACCGGATTTTGTTCGGCAAATACACCGGCAGCGAAATCAAGATCGACGACCAGGAGTACCTGATCCTTCGCGAGGAAGAAATCCTGGCGAAGTTGAGCGGAATGGCCAAGGCGGCATCCGGCAAGAAGTAGTAGTTCCTATTCGAAGTCTTAATGCATTAAAAGTTCGATCACCCAGGAGGGTGGAGTCTGATGGCAAAGCAAATTGTAACTGGTGAGAATTCACGTCAAGCGATTTTGCGGGGCGTCAACATTCTAGCTGACGCTGTAAAAATCACGCTGGGTCCGAAGGGGCGCAACGCGGTAATCGAGAAGAAATTCGGATCTCCGGTCATCACCAAAGACGGCGTGACTGTGGCAAAAGAAATCGAGCTACGGGATCCGCTCGAGAACATGGGTGCGCAGATGGTGCGCGAGGTTGCGTCCAAGACCTCTGACGTGGCTGGCGACGGTACGACGACCGCGACGGTGCTGGCTCAAGCAATCTTCCGCGAGGGCGTGCGAACCGTAGCGGCAGGCGCGAGCCCGATGGCGCTCAAGCGAGGCATCGATAAAGCTGTGCAAGTCGCCGTAGAGGAGATCAAGAGGCTCTCGCGAGAGGTAAAGGGCGACATGATCGCGCAGGTCGGCACCATTAGCGCTAATACGGATAGGCAAGTCGGGAGCATCATCGCCGAAGCCATGAAGAAGGTCGGTAAGGACGGCGTCATCACCGTGGAAGAATCCAAGACCATGGAGACCACGCTGGAAGTGGTTGAAGGCATGCAATTCGACCGTGGGTATCTCTCGCCGTACTTCGTCACCGATCCTTCACGCATGGAATGCGTACTTGAGGATGCATACATCCTGATCCACGAGAAGAAGATCAGCTCGATGAAGGATCTGCTTCCCCTGCTTGAGCAGACGGCCAAGATGAGCAAGCCCCTGTTGATCATTGCTGAGGACGTTGAAGGCGAAGCATTAGCGACACTGGTGGTCAACAAACTCCGTGGAACGCTGCAGTGTGCGGCGGTGAAAGCTCCGGGCTTTGGGGATCGCCGCAAGGCCATGCTGGAGGACATTGCCATTCTGACCGGTGGGAAGGCCATTACCGAGGACCTCGGTATGAAGCTGGAGAACGTGAAACTGGAAGACTTGGGGCGTGCAAAGAAATTGACCATCGACAAGGACAACACCACCATCGTGGCGGGCGCCGGCAAGACCACTGAAATCGAAGGGCGAATCAAGCAACTGCGCACACAGATCGAGGAAGTGACCTCGGACTATGACAAGGAAAAACTCCAAGAGCGCCTCGCGAAGCTGGTAGGCGGAGTCGCGATCATTAAGGTTGGCGCGGCGACCGAAACCGAACTGAAAGAGAAGAAAGCTCGCGTTGAGGATGCCATGCACGCCACACGGGCAGCGGTGGAGGAGGGCATTGTCGCCGGTGGCGGT
>WNFE01004760.1_pt1 | contig 10181 bp, 5 predicted proteins | sample 5400451 | NCBI WGS metagenome assembly WNFE01 (sample SAMN13153344, study PRJNA577476) | soil metagenome | isolation source: 200 cm saprolite under Douglas fir tree site 2 hole 2 | place: USA:California | collected 2015-04-18 | reverse complement strand
ACTACAACCGAGCCTTGCTGCTTCGCCGAGCGGTTGGGGACCGCGCCGGAGAAGGCATGGCGCTCAACAACATTGGCGTGGTCTATAACGCTCTCGGAGAAAAGCAGAAGGCGCTCGACTCTTACAACCAGGCCTTGCCTTTTCGCCGAGCCGCGGGCGACCGTGTGGGAGAAGCCGCGACCCTCGGCAACATTGGCGCGGTCTACGATGATCTTGGGGAGTTGCAGAAGGCGCTCGACTACTACAATCAGGCCTTGGCCATTGAGCGAGTTTTGGGTAACCGTTCCGGAGAAGCCGTAATTCTCACAAACATCGGTGCTCTACACAATCTTCTCGGCGAGAAGCAGAAGGCGCTCGACTATTACGGCCAGGCCCTGCCGCTGAAACGCGAGATGGGGGATCGCGTCGCGGTGGCGGCGATTCTCAACAACATTGGGCTCGTCTATGACGCTCTTGGGCAACCGCAGAAGGCGCTCGACTACTACAGCCAGGCCCTGCCGCTCAAGCAAGCGGTCGGGGATCGCGCCGGGGAAGCGGTAACCCTCAGCAACATTGGTGCGGTCTATGGCGCTCTCGGGGAACCGCAGAAAGCGCTCGACTACTACAGCCAGGCCCTGCCGCTCAAGCAAGCAGTTGGGGATCGCGCCGGGGAAGCCATAGCCCTCTCCAATATTGGGTTCGTCCAGTCCCATCTCGGGCAGAACAAACAGGCACTCGACAATTACCTGCGGGCCCTGGCGCTGGCTCGCGAAGTCCGGGCCCCATTGATTGAGGGTAACGTCCTCAGCAACTTGATGGACTACTGGAGGAGCCTCGGCAACTCGTCGCTGGCGATCTTTTTTGGCAAGCAGGCGGTCAACGCGGTGCAGCAAATCCGCCGCAGCATTACGGGGCTCGAACAAGAAACACAGAGCAGCTTTCTCAAATCCAAGGAAGGCATCTACCGGGATCTGGCGGAACTGCTGATCTCCGAGGGCCGGCTCTTTGAAGCACAGCAAGTCCTTGGATTGCTCAAGGTGCAGGAATACCTCGATTTCACTCGCGCAGCTCGGGCGGAGGCTCCGTCCGCGACGAGCTCCATTGCGCTCACCAGGACGGAAGTCGATTTCGGGAAACGCTATGAGGCAGTGACCGAACAGATCGCCGCCCTCGGCAGAGAGTGGAGTGAGTTGAGCAGCAAGGCCTCCCGAACTCCCGATGAGGAGCGGCGATTTCAGGATCTCTCCGCCAAGCTGGACTCGGCTAACCGGGCCCTCCAAGGCTTCTTTGAAGATCTCTACTCCGCATTCGGAAAATCGACGGAGGCCGACAAGGAACAGAAGGATCTACAGCGAAATGCAAGTGACATGCAGTCGATCCTGCAGGGACTGGAGCCGGGCACCGTAGCTCTTTACACCCTCGTGGCGCCGGAACGCATTTTCGTGCTCGTGGTGACACCGGATGCGCAGGTGGCTCGTCAGCGCACGATCTCAGCTCACGAGCTTCGCGACAAGGTCTTCAAATTCTGGAAAGTGCTCCGCTCGGGAGATGAAGATCCTTTGCCCCCCGCCCAGGAGCTGTACCGGATCCTGATCGGTCCGGTTCAGAAGGACTTGGATGCCTACGGCGCGAAGACTCTGATGTGGTCTCTTGACGATGTCCTGCGCTACATCCCCATGGCTGCTCTCCACGATGGAAAAACCTACTTGGTAGAAAAATATCGGAACGAGGTTTTCACGCAGGCCAGCATCAGCAAGCTGAAGGACCCCCCAATGGTCGGAACCTGGCAGGCGCTCGCCATGGGAGTATCCAAGCAACGTGGTAACATGCGGCCGCTACCCGCAGTCCCGAACGAACTCCATGGCATCGTCCGCACCGAGGGCTCTCTCAAAGGAGGCCTGTTGCCCGGAAGGCTTCTTTTGGATGACACCTTCACAGAACCGGACATGGTCCGATCGCTCCAATTGCGCTTTCCTTTGGTACATATCGCCAGCCACTTTTCATTTCAGCCGGGGGACGAGTCGCAGTCATTTCTGCTCCTGGGAGGCAAAGGACAAGGAAGCGACGCGGAACTCCTCAGCTTGGCCCAAATCCGAACCAACCCGAACATCATGTTCAGGAACACAGAACTGTTGACGCTTTCGGCCTGCGAGACGGCCATGAGCGGGACAGCACGCGGACGAGAAGTGGACGGCTTGGGTGACATTGTTCAGCTAAAAGGCGCAAAGGCAGTGCTCGCCAGTTTGTGGGAGGTAGACGATGAAAGCACGGGCTTGCTGATGAAGAAATTCTATGAAATCTGGACTGGGCATGCCGGAATGCCCAAAGCGGAAGCTCTACGCCAGGCCCAGCTTGCATTGTTGCGCGGCGAAGTGAAAGGCCCTTCCGACACCCTGTTCGCAAATCCACATTTCTGGGCGCCGTTTATCCTTTTCGGCAACTGGCGATGAGGGATCCCTCCGGAATGAACCCAAATCGCTGGTCTGGGTGAGTAAGGGCAGCTGATTCAGCGGGATTCTGGTAGGAGCGGCAGGGATCGAATGTACTCAGAGCTGGTCTCTCAAGGAGGTACGAGTTACGCTCGGAAGCTGAAGGTAACATTGGGAGTAGCGGTTCCTTAACATAGTTGTTTTCAGACCGCCTGTCACGCAGGAGGTCGCGGTTTCGAGTTCCTTCGGCCCCGCTACTTATCCTCCATTGCTTCACTGAATCAGCGGACCGGCTTGTTCCTCGCCCCCCCTGAATTTGGATCCAGCCGGGCCCACAACCTGTCCCATTCGCTCCGCATCGCACTGGCGCTGCGGGATCTCCAACGTGACGCGCGCAGAAGAGTGACGGGGCGAAATAGCGCCCCTAGCTTGACCGCCTCGTTTCCAATGCCCAGGCCAGGTCGGCGAGCAGTTAGCGGTTTGTGAAGACACCGTGCGGCGCGCGGCACCCAGGTTGGCGAATCCCAATTCGTTACGTATATGACTAGATGAATCTCAACAATTCACGTAAAATCTGCCAGGCCAGGAGGTGGCAATGGTCAATATTTTCATTGTTGGAATCGCGCTCGTGGCCCTCGTCCGGTTCTTCATTGCCTATTGCCATTCCCTCCTCTCTTCCTGCTCTCGAGTGAAGCTGTCCGAGGAAATCCAGCAGCTGGTGCAGGCAGAGAGCCATACCACGCATGGACAGGAGTCAAACAATTTCAAACGCCTACTGCAACTGGCCCGATTGTGCCCCTTTCCCAAAGGTGATCGAGTCCAGATCCACGCCGTTCGAGCATACTATTTCATACTTAAGTTCCTGAAGGCGGCTTCTCATTCCCTGGTTCCCAATGTAGCCAAGTGGGCAGGCCACGAACTGGCCCGCTGCTCCCATTTCGCGGCCGTCACCCTCGACAGACGTGTTACTTTCGCCCGCGCACTCTTAGAGGGAATGCGTCGACATCAACCATAGCGTCCCAGCCGTACCCGCGCCCCATCTTCTCCTTCGCAGAACTCGTTATACTTGACTTGACATAACTTATGATGTAATCCGTTCACTGTGCCTCATGTGGAGCGAGGCCATCCCAGTTTTCCCCGCGAGGAGTACAAGATGAAAAAGTTGCTGACGCTTATCATTCTGGCGCTCTTGATTGTGACGGGCGCTGTGGCAGTCCGGAACCTTACCGCAAAGGCAGGACACGTTGAAGTGGCGATCGGGACCGACCCGGTGCCACCAACACCTTGGAATAGATAGGCGTTCTTGGGGTTGCGCTGACAAGCTGAAAATACGTTGGACTCGGGCGCGGTGGAGAGTAGAATGGCCATCGTGCTCAGTCGAGCGCAATACATTCTCTGGTGCCTTGGCTTCCCTTTAGAAGCTGCCGTGGTTGTGTCCTCTATTCGGGGCGGCGCCTTCTTCCGCTATTTCTCACTTAATCTTTTCATGGTGGGAACATTCGCAATCAGTGTGGGTCGCTTCATGACGCACCTTCACTATGGTTTCGGATCTTCCGAGTATCTCTACTTTTACTACTACTCAGAAGCCTTGGGAATCATCGTGCTGTACTTCTCTGTGGTCAGCTTGTTTCTCCGCGTTTTCCAGGAGATGCATGTCAGCAAATATGTCCGCGGTTTGGCGATTGCCGTTCTACTCATGACCGCTTTCGTTTCCTATCTGATCGTGCGGCAAAGCGCAAGTCATCTGACCGATCGATTCGTCGTGGAGTTGACGCAAAATCTTTACTTCGTCGGACTCCTCCTTATCTATCCGTTGTGGGGAGCAGTATTGAAACTTCGCGAGACACCCACGCGGATCACCCTGTTTGTCCTCTCTTTGGGAATCTTCTTCAGCGCGCATGCAGTCGTTTACGGGCTGCGCTATCTATTTCCGTCACTGGGAATCTACAAACTCATTCCTCCAATTCTAGGCATGTGGCTCCCGCTTTCGTGGCTCTACACGTTCACTTTTGCTCGAGAAGATTCTCGAATCACTCCCGCGCACGAAGAGAGCCTGTGCACCCCCGTTAGAATCAAAGAAATCAACAAAGTTCACGAAGTCCCCCAGTCGTGAAATTCCTCCGCCATTCTGATCCGTACCACAAGCATTGCTGACTTGATCCGGCGCGCGAGGGCCGAGGCTGAACGTAGCTACGGTCTTAGAGTTGAAGTACAGCTAGATAGCTCAGTTCTTGGGCGAGGCTGGTGAGGGGAGATTGACGATAAAGAAGAAATCGCTCCCGGGCTCGTTATTGCCGAAGGTGCCTTGGCGAGGCTGTGCCTTTTCATCCACCGTGGCTCGGCGCACGCCATCGATAAGGTTGTAGTAGGTCAGTACGCGGTGATTATCGCTATAACTGCGGAGTGCCTCGAGGATGCTACTCGCGAAGGGTGAGTTGTGCCCGGGTATTCCGTCTGAAACATACTCTTTGCCCCCCGAGGTCAGGTAGCGGCGAGTCGGGAACTTCAGAAAGCGTTTTACGAATTTCAAGTCGGAGACATCCTTGGGCGGCGGACCGCGATGCCCCGCGTCTCCAAGCTTTGGGTCAATAGTGCCGCTAAAACACGAATCCAAAATCAGAAGAATGTGCGTGGCCCCAATAGTATCAATCCTATTCCTCAGCATCGTGTGAGAGATGAAGGAGTCCATATACGGATCTTCTTCTCTCCTTTTGGAAGTCTTGGTGACGATAAAGCCGCTCATGTCTTTCTCGCTGTAGAAGCCGTGTCCTGCAAAGAAAATCAGCAGCTGGTCCTCCTCCCCGTATTTCTTCTCGCGGTAGCGTTCGATCGTGTCGAGTATTCGGTCTCTGTTTGGATTTGGAACGACCTCAGTCTGGAAGCCATAAGTCTCCCTGAGCTCCCGGGCAATTGCCTCAGCATCCGAGAGGGGATTGTTCAGGTGATCCCAAGAGTCGTATTCGTCGCTGGCAAATAGCAGGGCGTAATCGGCGCCTTTTCTGGTAACCTCTTCAAGTTCAATAAGATGCGTGTCTTCTTGCGTGCTGAAACGCTTTTGACCCCTGATGACCGGCTGCTGATTCCCTGTAGACTGTTCTGATGAGCGTGAAGATGAGCGACCCAAAGAACTCGCCGCGGATTTCCGCTCAAGGAAAAAGGGGAACTTCTCGCTGCGCAGCGAGAATGTTCCGGTGATCTTATCCCCCTCAAGCTTGCCTTCGAAGCTGAGCTGCACTCCCATCACTTGAGTCTCAAAGTGAACGCTTCCCGCGTGGAAGAGGATTTGTTGCAATGACCCCCCTCGGACCGCTTCCTCCGGGATGTCGACAAAACCCTGCCAACCGTTGTCGTCTAGCGTGATATCCACGCTGATCGCTTGCAGCTTCCCGGACCGATCAATCTTCCCTTCCCAGCGTCCATCGAGACCCGCTCCGGCGGCGACAGGGGGCAATGAGAACATGAACAAGACGATGCTGACTGCGACGGCGATTTTCCGGATGAATGCGAGGATCCTGCGAAAGTGTCTGTTCCACTGATAGGAAAGGGAAGACACAGGCTGGATCGAACAGCCTTGACGCGAGGAACGGAAGTATCGCGGGAAACCTAGCACGCTGAGCGGTGTAGGTTCAAGCTTCACGGCCCGCCTTTCTCATCCTTGTGTACAACTATTACCACAATCGCCTGCCGCCGTCAATGCGCGACGCAGTTCGCCCGAAATCGCGGGCAGGCTTGCACTTCATCAGCAGATCTTGCTGCCCCGGGGCCCTCGTCATTTTTTCAAGGGCCGGTCCGGGGAGAGCGGCAATCCTCTTCTCGAAGCGCTGCCTGCTCTGAAGCTAACCCAATGGCTTGGTCTCTGCATCCTACCTCTCCGTGTGCGCACATTCCGCCGGTGAAACAGAGTTGACAATCCTTCTCACCAAGACTATTACTCAGATTCAAGCATGGTGCGAAAAGATGGTTGTCACCGGTCGTAAGATTTCAATGAGCCGAAGCGGGCGGCTGGATAACAGATATGGTTAAGGCTCCGTCCTTGAAAAAGATCCTGCCGGGAAAATGCCTCCGACAAGCGCCAGGGCCCCCCCCCTCCACGGACTGGAGTCATCTGTAATGTACGCCAAGAAGTTTGCGGGTCTGGCAGGAGTCGTGTTGGTCGCGCTGGGGTTCTCCGCGCCGCTGGCTGCGCAGCAGAGTAACCTGGACGAGTTAAATGCCCGGGTGATCGAGCTTTACCGAGCGCGAAAATTCCTCGAGGCCGTCCCCGTGGCCCAGGAGGCCATCAGGGTCGCCGAAGCCAATTTCGGCAAGGATCATCCCAAGCTGGCTACGGCGATCAATAACCTGGCAGTCTTGTACCACTCGCAGGGTGAATACTTCAAAGCCGAGCCGCTTTACAAACAAGCCCTAGAAATCCGGCAAAAAGCTCTTGGCGAAAACGACCCGGCCGTGGCCACGACGCTGAACGACCTGGCGACGATGTACACCGATCAGGGCCGGTTCACCGAGGCGGAGGGGATGCTCCGGCGCGCGCTCGCCATTCGCGAGAAGGCTTACGGACCTGAGCACTCCGCGGTGGCCACGTCGCTCAACGATTTGGCGAAGGTAATCACCCTCGCCGCGGCGCTCCCTGCTGGCCGTGGCCAACCTGCTGGCCGTGGCCAAGTGGCAGTGGCCGCCGTTCAACCCCAACGCCTCCACGGAGAGTCCGAAGGCAAGTATGCCGATGCCGAACCGCTCCTCCGGCGCGCCCTGGCCATCTGGGAGAAAACGCTGGGGCCCGACCACCCGGACCTGGCCACCTCGCTGAACAACCTGGCGGTGCTCTACGATACGCAGGGCAAGTATGTCGAGGCCGAGCCGCTCTACAAGCGCGCGCTGGCCATCCGGGAAAAGGCGCTGGGGCCGGAACACCCTTCGGTGGCCAACACGCTGAACGACCTGGCGACGATGTACGTCGATCAGGCCCGATATGCCGACGCCGAGCCGATGCTGCGGCGCGCCCTGGCTATCCGGGAGAAGATCCTGGGGGCCGATTCCGGCCCGGTGGCCATCTTGCTCAACGACTTGGGGATGCTCTACAGGGCGGCGGGCAAGTATGCCGACGCCGAGCCGTTGCTCGAGCGCGCGTTGGCCATCCGGCGAAAGATTCTGAGCCCCGACAGCCCCGAGCTGGCTACCTCATTGAACAACCTCGCCGCGGTTTACAACGCTCAGGGGAAATTCGACGAGGCCGAACCGCTCTTTCTGCGCGCCCTGGAGATCCGAGAGAAGACCCTGGGGCCGAATGACCCCAGATTGGCTACTCAGTTGAGCAACCTGGCGGAGATGTATAAAGATCGCGGCAAGTTTATCGAGGCCGAGCAGCTGTTTGTGCGCGCCTTGAAGATCCGAGAAAAGGTCCTCGGGCCGGAGCACGCCGACGTGGTCTCCTCACTCAACAATCTCTCCGCAGTGTACAAGGCGGAGGGCAATTACGCCGAAGCCATTCCGCTCCTCCAGCGCGTCGTCGCCATTCTTGACCAAACTCTCGGGGCCAAACACCCCAGCATAGCCGATTCCCTGATGGACCTAGCTCGGCTGTACAGGGAGCAGGGGAAGTATGCCGAAGCCGAGTCGCTTTATCAGCGTGCCCTGGCCATTCGAGAAGAGGCCCTGGGTTCGGATAGCCCGGCTCTGGTCATCCCGCTGAACACTCTGGGCGATCTTTATCGGCTGCAGGGCCATTATTCGGAGGCCGAACAGCGGTTCCAGCGTGCCCTGGATATCGGGACCAAGCGTCTGGGGCAAGAGCATCCCAGCGTCGCCACGTCGCTGAATAGCCTGGCGGAGGTTTACCTGGCTCAGGGCAAGCTCGCCGAAGCCGAACCGCTGCTGCAGCGCGCCCTGGCCATCCGCACGAAATCCCTGGGGCTCAACCAGCCTGAGACGGGCATCACATTGGAAAACCTCGGTCTCACCTACTACGGCCTGAAGCGACCCCGCGAAGCCGAGGAGTACTTCGACCGCAGACTCCAGAACCTCGCAAAACAGTTTGACGAGCACTTCGCTCACTTAAGCGAGAAAGAAAGGCTGGAATTTCTAGATCGGTTCGCCACGGCCTTTCCCATTTACTTCAGCTTCTGTATCACACAACGGAAGCAAGACCGCGCGCTAGCTGCCAAGATGTATGACGTCATCCTCTGGGAGAAGGGCTTCGTGGCGCGCACGATCGGGGCGATGCGGGCGCGGATTGCAGCCAGCGGCGATAAAATGGCCATGGACCTGTTGGAAAAGCTGACGGCCAAGCGAGCCGAACTCGCTGCCCTGTCCGGGGCCGAGCCCGACGACCGCGAGCAGTGGCGCAAGACTTTGGAGCGATTGAACGAGGAGGCCAATTACCTTGAACGAGAGCTGGCGGAGCGCTCCGGTGCTCTCGGCGAACAGAAGGCGCTGACGCGTTTTACCTGGCAAGAAGTTCAGGGGCAACTCAAGCCGGATGAAGCCGCCATCGAATACATCCGATTTCGTTTCCACGATGGCAAGAAGTGGACCGATAGCTACGAGTACGCCGCCCTGGTTGTCCGCCCCGGGAGCGCCACTGCACCCACGCTCGTGGCGCTGGGCGACGCCGGAAAGCTGGAGGCCGCACCCCTCGAGGAATATCACATGCGTACCTCCACAAAGGGAGGGTCGACGCCCGCCAGCGGGCCGGGGCTCTACCAGGCATTCTGGAAGCCACTCGAAACCGCTCTGGCGGGGGTCCGGCGCATCTACCTCTCGCCCGATGGCATCCTCGACCAGGTTTCATTGGCGGTGGTGCCGAATGAGAGTGGCCAGCTGCTGCTCGAGAATTACGACCTGCGAACGGTATCCAGCACCCAGGATCTCCTGCGCGAAAAGCACAAGTCGGCCAGCGACTCGGCCGTGCTGATCGGAAACCCCGACTTTGATCTTGGAGCATCGCAGAAAGAAGCGCCTGCCCCGCTAGAGGAGCAAGGAGATAAGTCAGGAAGGGCGATCTCCACGACCACTGCAGTGCGCCACTCGAGAGAACAGCGGATTCTGCCGTTACCTGCAACCCAGGCGGAAGTAAACTCTCTTGCCTCCCTATTGCGAGGGCATCACTGGACCGTTCAGGTTTACGCCCGGGAGAAGGCCCTGAAAGAGACCCTGAAGCGAGTGAAGAACCCGCGGGTCCTGCATGTGGCCACACAGAGCTTCAACCTGCCCCTCCCCAAAGAGAAGTCCAGCGCCGGCGCGACCGACCGGCCGGTCATTCTGGAAGATCCCATGCTGCGTTCGGGGCTCTATTTCGCCGGCGCCAACCGCACCTTGGCCGGCGGAATTGTGGGCGCTGGCGTGGACGACGGCATCCTGACGGCATACGAGGCTGCGGAGCTTGATTTGCACGGCACGGAGCTGGTGGTTCTGAGTGCCAGCGAATCCGGACTGGGTCAGGCAATGTCCGGAGAAGGCGAGTTTGGTCTGCGCCGCGCTTTGCTCGAGGCCGGGGCGGAAGCCGTGCTGGTGAGCATGTGGGAGGTCCCCGACAAAGAGACGCAGGAGTTGATGACGCTGTTCTATCAGAAGTGGCTCGCCGGTAAAGACAAACACGAGGCGCTGCGCGAAGCACAGCTCGAGATGCGCGCCCGCGTCAAAGCCCGCTACGGGGCAGACCGGCCCGCTTTGTGGGGAGCCTTCGTCCTTCTGGGCCGCTGACTAGACTACAGATCAGGGGAGATGTAAGGTGAACACGACCCACGCTCCAATTCTCTCGGGGAGGAAAACCTCTGC
>WNFE01013199.1_pt1 | contig 10184 bp, 7 predicted proteins | sample 5400451 | NCBI WGS metagenome assembly WNFE01 (sample SAMN13153344, study PRJNA577476) | soil metagenome | isolation source: 200 cm saprolite under Douglas fir tree site 2 hole 2 | place: USA:California | collected 2015-04-18 | reverse complement strand
ATGAGCGAAGAAGTCGTTCGTCACCAGCGCCGCCCAGGACCCGAAGTGCCCCGCCTGCCACAGCTCCCGCATCACCGCGACGCGGGCCAGGAACGAGGTCCGGTCGTTGCCGTAGAAGTTGTTGTCGATCAGCACCAGGTACTTTCGCTTGCCCATGGCCCGAACCTGCCGGCGAACGTCGTCGAGGGGGTAGGGCTGGTAGCGTCGGCCCTCGCCGGTCAGGGCGCAGAAGGAGCAGCGGAAATTGCAATAGCGCGAGGTCTCGGCGTGTCCGAAGTCTCCCAGCCAGTAGGCGAGGTCGTATCGCGGTGTCATCTCCTCGGCAACGTACGACCGCCCGAAGGCCTCGGCGACTACCTCGCCGAGCTCCTCGACGTCGCCGAGACATACATAGTCGAAGAAGCGTCGGGCCAGGCGCGGCATCGCCCGGATGGCGGGGCCGCCGGCGACGATCACCACGCGCGGGTTCTTGGTCCGCGCGTATGCTGCCAGGTGCAGCATCCGGTCGAAGGCGTTCGTCACACCGGTGAGAACCACCATGTCCGGCCAGGAAAGCAGGGCCTCGTTCTCCAGCGGCCCGCTCGCCACTTCGTTGTAGAGACGGAGATCGCATTGGTGAGGCGAAAAGACGCCAGCCAGGACCACGGGCCCCATGGCGTGTGGGAGCTTCATGGGCCGCCGAATGCGACGGTGCGAGTCATCGAAGTAGCAGTTGGCCAGCAGCACCCGTTTCCGTCCCGCGCGACCTCGCACCTCGGCGGATCGTCCCGGCACCAAGACGGTTCGATTTCCCCCGTCGGCATCGAGCCCGGCCAGTCCTTTACGCACGCTCATAAGCTCCCTCCGTCGTCTCGCGAAAGGTCGAGCCAGGCGCCGACGGTGTGCGCGAGGACGGCCTTCCATCCGCCCGCCCCCGTGGCGAGCGACCGCACCGTCTGATGATTGTGCTGGTGCCCTTGGTGCTGGCCGTCTATCGGTGGGGTCCTACGCACTCTGACTCGCAATTGCGGTTCTCCGTCTGTTGGAACCGATTGGTCCACGTCTCTGCGCACGTTGCGTCGGGAAGACCGGAAGGATGGTGAGGACCAGAACTTGTAGGTGACCCCTGCCTCTCATCGTCAGTCCCCCGCACGTGAGTCGGCCATCGTGGCGTGGCCCGCGAGCGCTCCGTGAAGACCGGATCGTGGTGATTCATCCCAACTCTTTGTAGGCAATCAAGGTGCCAGAGCACAGACATGAAAAGTCAGCGCGTTAATAACCCCAGGGGTGTCGACTGGTGTCGAAGATTCAGCCGGACATCGATGTCGAAGAATGCGAGGGACGCGCTGATGCTCTACTGACTAAGATCGGCCGCCAGCGGCGTTCCCCTGTCGGCGGCGAGGTGCTCTATGAGAGCGGCGAGACCTGGGGACATGGGACCGACAGCCCGAGGATTGTACGGATCGGGACACACCGCGAGGGCATTTCCGGAGCCGACTCGCCGAGCACTTTCTCCTCAGCGAGATGAAGGCTGGCCAAGGCGGCCCCAACTTCGCTCCCCGGGACCGCGGAGCAGCTACTACTTCGGAGGCCGAGCGTTGACTACGGTCATCACGGCGAGTCGCACCGTCGTGATTGCCCGTGTCAGCTCCCTCGGAAGGACCTGCGCCCACTTTCGAGGGAACCGCGACGCGATGAGCAAGGAAAGACGGTGGGCGCCTTTGGCGAGAAGCCCTTCGCCATGATTCTCGCCCGTGGTCTCCGCCGAGCGCAACTCGTCTTCTTCGTCTACATCCTCGCAGGAGAGGGGGTAGTCTTGTATGAGGTTCATTCTCATCGTCTGCTTATCGGAGACCAGAGAGGCGAGTGGAGAGTGCCATCATGTCGATCGTGCTCCCAATCCGAGAGGATCGAATTTTGTCAGACATGATGGTGGTAACAACACAGCCGCACTCCCGGCAGTCCGCCTTTTCCGAGAGGATACACCGGGGGATACGATTTCCAGTGGCGTCGTAGGACTCTACCAATCGCGCTGTGCCGCATGTCTCCGGCGAGAGTGTGGAGGTGTGATCGGGGTGCAAGAGACGGATCATCCCCGCCGTCTGCAAGAGGAAGCCCCTATGCTCCTCCTTCAGTCGCAACAACTCTCCGACTATCCAAACTCGCTGTTCCCGGGAGAGACGCAGACCATCATCGCCCGCTCCTCTGATGGGGGTGAGCGTGCTCACCAGGATCCCATCGGCAAGGCCGTTGTTTTTCCAGGTCGCGCAGATCTCACTGATCTCTTGATAGTTCAGGGCGTTGAGGGTGGTATGGATGAAGGCCAGGAAGCCTCCATCAGCGCGGACTCGGTGGAGATTCTTCAGGATTCGTGCGTACAGCCCGTTACTTCTCCGTACCCCATCGTGTGTCTCGGCGCGTGCCCCATCGATCGACACAACGTGCGTGGTTCTCCTGAGTCGTCGCAGAGGCGTCGTGCCCGAGGTAACGAGCCAACTAAAAGGGATGATGCCAGCAACGCGTTCCAGGAGCGCTGGCCTCACGTATGGTTCCCCGCCAACGATATTGGCGAGGACGTAGCCATCCTCCCGTTTTCGCTGAAAGAACTCGACGACCTCTTCATCGCTCAACTCCGGGACTCGCGCCTGGGCTCTCCAGTAACACGTGCATCCGATCGGGCATCGATCAGCGATGTTGAAGCTGAAGACATACGGCGCGTCGTTAGTTAAGCGACGGTACGTTCCCTTGAGCAACACGGGGAGATAGTGCCGCACGGATGATACCGCGGTGCTGATTTCCGTACTCGTCATATCGTCTTCCCATCCCCAGGCTCATACCCTGGGACTTGCGTTCTCAGTTTCGGTGCGGTCGCCGCGTCGACTTTCTCGACGTCGACGAGCGGTGCACAGCCGACGTGAGGACGGACGCAACGAGGTGAGCGCGTCCGTCGCTCGTCTTCGCCCACGGCTCTGGACGGGGACTTCGGATATTGGCAGGTATCGGAGCTAAAGAAATGCGTCACATAGGCAAAGGGGCTCGCCTCCACCGCCGGGGCGCTGAGGGCCACCCCAAGCCAGAGCAGAGCCGCGAGCACCGCGCAGCCTCGCTTCCCCGGGAGCACATTCAGCCGGGATTTTCGATATGGACCCATATCCGCCCCCCGTCGTGGCGTCGAACCCGCAGACCGCCCCGCCGGTCAGCTTGTTCACCCCGTGAGCGCGGCCCGATGTCCTCCTGCCCGAAAGCGCGACCGCCATCCCCGCTAGTTTTCCTTTCGAGACCGAGTAGCTGCGTTAGAAACGAAAAGTGACTCCTACGATCAGATAGTGTGTGTTGACGTCCGTGTTGACCGTGCTCTTTGAGAAGCCCGGAAGAGCGGTGGTAAATTCGAACTCGGGGCGGAAGTGCGTGAAGCGATACTCCCCGAAGATGCCGATGTTCTGCGTGAACAGCCAAGTGACACCCCCGCCCACCTGCACTCCCACCGAAGTGTCAGTATTAGACTGATTGTTCGGCGGGCCAAAATTCGTACTGTCCTTGGCCGTGGCGATAAAGATTGCCGGTCCCAGGCTGACGTAAGGCTGGAGTTGGCCTTTCGGGAATTGCGGGCTCGCCATCAGTCCCGGCCATCGAAGCATCAGATCGAAGGGGTAACGCCGCCGACGGTGACGGTGGTGTCGATCGTTTGAGAGCTAATCTTCGGCTGAAAATGAGAGACATCCAACCCAAGACCGAGCCAGGGAACCGCGTTGAACCAGTAGCCGAAGCGACCTCCCCCTGCGACAGAGGTGTCGAAATGAATGTCCTTACCGGTCACCTCCAACGGAGTACCTGAGATAGTGAACTTGTCGGTGACGTCGTTGTTTTGTGTGAAGGCAGCCCCGAGGTACAGGTCGCCGAACCATTCCGCCGAGGCGGGGAGCACAGCAACGGTCAAAGAGGCGAGTAGTGCGACCGATATGAGCGCGAGTCTTGTTCGCATTGCGACCCCCCTTCGTGTTATGTGTTCCTCGCCAATACCGACACTTTGAGGCCGTTCGGCTTCACGTCGTTCGGTCGACCCGTGACGTTCTCGATGCCAGTGCTTTTGACGACGACGTCATGCGCGTTCATCGCTGCCTCCTGAAGGTGACGTCGTCATTCCGACCCGGTCCACTCCTCATCGCGCCGTTGTGTTGAGGCTCGCCCCGACGCGTCATGTCAGGACATTACGCAATCGGAAGGCCAACTCGAAAGGCTTGCTCCTGTCGGGAGTTAGCGTGGGGCCCCATGTGAGGATGCCGACGAGGTGTCGAAAATCCGGCACTGAAAGGTGTCGAAGCGCTAGAATCCCGCCAGCATGGACCCTCTGGACGAACTGCTAGGGGAGAGCACAGGAATTGTTGGGCTTCGGGAGCAAGTGCGACGCCTGCTCCAGCGTCAGCAGAACGCTCGTCAACTGCCCCCTATCCTTATTCAAGGCGAGACAGGAACCGGTAAGGGCCTCCTCGCCGACATCATCCACCGAGCCGGTCCCCGGCGACACGGCCCGTACAAGCCCGTCAACTGCGCCGCGATTCCCGAGAATCTCTTCGAGTCCCTCATGTTCGGCGTCGAACGCGGGGCGTTCACCGATGCCCGCCAGACCAGGGCCGGACTCTTTCAGAGCGCCCACCGCGGCACCATCTTTCTGGACGAGGTCGAGAGCCTGTCCAAGGATCACCAGAGCAAGCTCCTGAGGGTGGTCGAGGACCGGACGGTCCGCCGACTCGGCAGCACTCGGGACGAGCAGGTGGATGTGTGGATCATCGCGGCGAGCAACGAGGACCTCGCGGCTAAGGTCAGCGTGCGCGACTTCCGCGAGGATCTCTACCAGCGGCTCACCTTTCTGACGCTTACCCTGCCGCCGCTGCGCGAGCGCGGCGAGGACATCCTCAGCCTCGCGCAGCACTTCCTCGACCGAGCTGGCGCTGACCACGGCCTGCCCCCCAGGACGCTCGATTTCGGTGCGCGACAAGCCGTTCTGGCCTACCGCTGGCCCGGCAATGTTCGGGAACTCTCCAACGTGATGGAAAGGGTCGCCGTCCTCTCCGAGGCCCAAGTCGTCACCGAGGAAATGCTCGGCCTGCGCGCGACTCTTGCAGTCGGGATGCCCCGGACGGTGGTGCGCCTGCTGAGGCACGAACTGGGGAGCCTGGAGCGCGAGCAACTCCTGCAGGCGCTCAACGAAACGGACTGGAACCTCGTGCGGGCGGCGGCTCGGCTCGGGATTCCGCGCAACACGCTGCGTTATCGCATGGAGAAGCATGGGCTCCAGCGGGGATCGGCGCCGACGGGCCCGCCAGTGGAGCGGCGCGCACGAGCAGCGACGCCGGAGACCGCGCCGGCGTCGGCCTCTCCCAGTGCGCCCCGCTGGGAGCAGCGAAGGCTCACACTGCTGCGCGCCGTCCTCGTCGCTCCCACGTCCGCCGATCTGTCGCTCCATGCGAGTCGGACGCTGGAGGTGGTTGCCGAGAAGGTGCAGGCCTTCGGCGGGCGCATCGAGGAACGAAGCCCCACCGGGCTGATGGCGGTGTTCGGGCTCGACCCGATCGAGGACGCATCGCGGCGAGCAGCGCACACCGCGATGGCGGTCCAGAAGGCGGGCGAGCGCGCTCAACGCGAGGGCGAAGCCCCGGGGATCAAGCTTGCCATTCACGTCGGAGAAGCCCTCGTGGGATACGGCGCCGGCTCGGTCGAGATCGACCTGAACGCCAAGCACGAGGCGTGGACCATTCTCGAGTCCCTGCTTGTCCGCGCCGAGACGAACACCGTCGTCGTCAGCGAGACGGCGATCCTATTCCTCGAGCGGCGCTTCGATCTCGTCCCGCTGGACCCGATCGCGGGGGTGGCGGGACGAGCCTACCGGCTGACGGGGCGCGAGCGTCCCGGCCTTGACGTCGGGCGCCGGATGGCCCGGTTCGTCGGGCGGCGGTTGAACCTCGAGCTGCTGCACAGCCACCTCGCCTCGGTGCTGCGGGGCCAGGGCCAGATCGTCGGGATCGCGGGCGACGCCGGCATCGGCAAGTCGCGACTGGTCGCCGAGTTCCGAGAGAGCCTGGTGGGACAGCCCGTGACCTACCGCGAAGGCGCCTGTCTCTCTTACGGGAGCGCCATTCCGTACCTCCCCGTCCTCGATATTCTCCGCCAGGACTGTGGGATCGCCGAGTCGGACACCGCGGGAACGATCAGAGAGAAAGTACGCCGTAGCCTTGAGGCGGTGGGCATGGACGCGCAGGAGTCGGCGCCGTACCTCCTCCAACTCCTTGGAGTGAGGGACGGGACGGAACGGCTCGCAACGCTCACGCCGGAGGCGATCAAACTCCGGACGCTCGAAACACTTCGTCGAATCGCGCTCAACGCCAGCCGGCAGCGGCCGATCGTTTTCGTGGTGGAGGACCTCCACTGGATCGACAAGACATCGGAGGAGCTCTTCACCGCGCTCATCGGGGACCTCCCGGGCGAGCGCATCATGTTCGTCTCGACCTATCGGCCCGGGTACCCGCCTCCGTGGATCGCCAAGTCCTACGCGTCCCAGATGGCGCTCCAGCCACTCAGCCCAGAGGACAGCCTTGCGATGATCCGGTCGCTCTTCCCGGGCGAGGTGTACGAGACGCTCGCGCGGCTCATTCTCGAGAAGGCCGAGGGCAACCCGTTCTTCATTGAGGAGCTGTGCCGCACCCTCGAGGAGCACGGCGACGTCGGGACGCTCCCGTCGGTACCGGGTACGATCGAGCAGGTGCTCCTGGCCCGCATCGAGCGCTTGCCCGCCGAGCCCAAGCGGCTTCTCCAGACGGCCTCGGTGCTGGGCCGCGAGTTCTCGGCCCGCTTGCTCGGCGCCATTGACGAGGGATTGGGCCCGGTCGATGCTCATCTCGGCCTGCTCAGCAGCCTCGAGTTCCTCTTCCAACGGACCGCTGCCAAAGAGCCCGTATACGTTTTCAAGCACGCGCTGACCCAGCAGGTGGCCTATGCCAGTCTCCCGCTGGCGCGCCGCCGCGCGCTCCACGCGGCGGCCGGGCGAGCCCTGGAGGCGGAATTCGCCGACCGCCTCGACGAGGCGTACGACAGCCTCGCCTACCACTACTCGAACACGGAAGACGCAGCGAAGGCCGTCGAGTACCTGAGTCGCTTCGCCGAGAAGGCGGCGCGCGCCGACGCGCACGGGGAGGCCATCCAGGCGTGGGAAAAGGCGCTCAAGCACGTCGAGGGCCTGCCGGCGGAGGTGAGAGACCACCGGCACATGGAACTCGCCCTTCGACTACCCAGCTCTCTTCTGCCGCTCGGACGCGTCGCGGACGTCTGTTCGTTCCTTCTCCAGGAGCGCGATCGTCTCGAGCGACTCCACGATTCCGCGCTCGCCGCTCGCTACTACTTCCTCCTGGCCCGGGCGTATATGCTCGGCAATCACGCGCTGGTCGCAGAAAACGCCCGCCGGGCGATCGCCGAAGCGGAGCAGTGCGGAGACAACGCGACGATGAGTGGGGCCTACGGCGTGCTGGCGGTCGCGTGCGCACTGTCAGGCCAGGCCGCCCACGGGATCGAGTGTGGGCAACGAGCCGTCATGCTCCTCGAGAAGGCACCCGATCAGTGGTTGCTGTGTTACGCCTACTGGGCGCTCGGCCTCTGCTATAGCCAGACGAGCGCGTTCCAGGACGCCGTCGTCGCAGAGCGACAGGCGTTGGCGATCGCCGAGGCAATCGGTGACCAGCCGCTGGAGACGTCAGCGACCTGGGTCGTGGGCATCATCCACGCGGTGATGGGGGAGTGGGACCAGGGCATCGCGGAATGCCAGCGCGCCGTGCAGAGGGCGCGGGACGTTCTCTATCGGGCCATCGCCACCGGCTTTCTGGGCTTCGCCTATCTGGAGAAGGGCAAGGCCCAACCTGCGATTGCTGCTCTCGAGGAGTCCATTCCCCTTCTTCACCAGTTCGGATTGAGAGCGTTCGAAGGCTGGTTCACGACGTTCCTTGCCGAATCCCACCGTCTCGAGGGTCGACTCGACCGAGCGGACGCGCTGGCCGGGGCGGGCCTCCGGATCGCGACCGAGGCCAACTTCTGCGTGGCCGTGGGCTGGGCGCAACTTGCGCTCGGCCGGATCGCCGCCGCGCGAAGCGATCTTCCGGCGGCTGCGGCGAGGCTCGACGAAGCGCTCGCCACGTTCACGACCACGCATTCCCGCTACGAGTGCGCCCGGACGCACATGGACCTGGCGGCCGTCGGGTGGGCGCACGGTGACGGCGACGCTGCCAGCCGACACCTCGCAACCGCGCGCGGGCTCTTCCAGGAGCTCGGCGTACCCCGATATTGCGAGCGCGTGGAGCGCCTTGCTGCCGACTGGGGGATCTCGCTCGAGGATGGGCGCCTCTCGTCGTAGCTGTCCCCCCTGGTGTCCGAAGGGCTGCGTTCGACACACGGTTCGACATTTTTCGACACCATTCGCTGCCTGAACTCGCTGACGTGAGGTGGCCAACGGCTGGCACAGCGATTGCCGTTGGTCTGAATCAGGAGGGCCTGACCATGCGAGGAAGCAACGTTCTGGCGGTCTTCATGTTTGCCCTGCTCACGGTCGGCGCTCGTCCCGCGGATGCACAGCGACCGCACCTCCAGGGGACGGTCGAGGAATTACTGGAACTCGAGGTGCGGCCTTTTGCGATTGGGCATCACGGCTTCGGTGACAACAGGGGGGAGGACCCGTCGCGGCCGATCGAGAACACGGTGCCCTCGGTACGAAAAGCGTTCCTCGCCGGTGTCAGCGTGGTCGAGGTGGATGTGCAACTCACGAGCGACGGCGAGGTTGCGGTTTTCCACGACGACTTCCTGTCAGACTTCACCTGCCTCAACAGTCTGACGCTCTCCGAGCTGCAGGCACGCCTGCCCTTCGTCCCCAGTCTGCAGGCCGTGCTCAATGAGGCGAGGCAATTCAATCAGAGTTCAGGGCCGCTTCGTGGTCTGGTCATCGTGGAGTTGAAGGCAGCCGCCCCGCTGTGTGACCCCGACGACACCCAAGAGCAGGCGATCGTCTCCGCGGTGATCTCGGTCATCCGCCGGATGGGGATGACGGATCAGGTGATGTTGACCGCGTTCTCGCCGGCGCTCCTCTACCTTGCCGCCGCAGAAGCTCCCGAGATCGCGCGCGATCTCTCCATCAGCGGCCTGCAGTTCCTCACGGCGTCCGAGGTTGAGGCCCTTTTCGGTTTTCCTGTCACCCTGATCGACAAGAGGCTCAGTCTGGGCCTGCAGTGGGCCGAGATCGGGCCCATCGTCCGCCTTCCCGGCTATCGGTCCGTCGGCGAGGTCTTCGCGACCGCGGCCGTTGTCCGTGCGCGCGTCATCGAGGCGGACCTCTTCTTCTTCTCCCTACTCAGCTTCGACGATGCGGTGTCGTTCGTCGGCGCGACGCACCTCTCCGGCCTGAAGGCCCTCGGCTTCACGGCGACCAACCCGTTGGAGTGGGTCTTCTTGCAGTCGCTCGGGCTCGACGGCATCTACACCGATGACATTCCGTTCGGCGTCGAGCACCAGGCGCCGATTCCGTGACCTACTCCTCAGTTTGTCTGCAATCGCTCCGGGCAGAACTATTGCACCTCGCGGTGTCGCCGCGATCGGATGTCTCGGCGTTCCCGGTGACGCAGCAGTGACGCCACTCGTGATCAGAGCCCTTGAGGGAGGCCCGAATGCCCATCACCTGCTCGCTGGGGTGGTCGGCGGCGGGGCCGGGGCGGCCCAAGTCTCCCTGTGCAAAGGAAAGAGGGCCGAGCCCTTTTTCTAGCGACCGCATTCGCTTGGTTTTCGGGTCCGGCTACTGATCGACCCTCCGCCAGCGGCGGCGAACACCGCGACCGGCAACACCGGATTTGGGCTCAATTCCACCCTTGGCGAGTCGAGGGGTCAATACCGGGTTCCTCGTGCTCAGCCCACCGAACGGTGTCGGCGGCGTGAGCGGAACCTGCACCGGGTTCGAACAACCTCGGTGGGCCCGGAAACGACTCTTTCGTGCCCGCGGGTGTCGAGCCCGCGCAGGGCGACCCGAAGGGGTGAGTGCTGTGACCGACCTCACGGTGCACCGTAACGGCGCGTGGGTCCCCGCTTGTGACCGGAGACAAGGACCTTCGCAGGTGTGAGCTTCGACGTTGCGGGATGCGTCGACTTCCGCCACCACCACCGCTCGCTCCTGAGCACCCGTT
>WNFE01004758.1_pt1 | contig 10184 bp, 10 predicted proteins | sample 5400451 | NCBI WGS metagenome assembly WNFE01 (sample SAMN13153344, study PRJNA577476) | soil metagenome | isolation source: 200 cm saprolite under Douglas fir tree site 2 hole 2 | place: USA:California | collected 2015-04-18 | reverse complement strand
CGAGATAACCTGGTTGACGATCGCCGGACTGAACCGGCGCGATGCCCCGGCACCCAGGAAGCTGTGCGAGGGAGGAATGCGCGAGTTGAGGCGGCCCAGCTCGCGGAAGTACTGGACCAGCTCCACCTCGGAGAGGGGTTCGGGGAGGTCGATCCGGTCGAGCCGCAGCGCCGGCGGCAAATGCTTGAAGAGGCCGTCGGTGCTCTCGAGCTCCAGGGCCTTCAGCATCTCGGCGCGTTCGGCGTCGGCGTTAGGAAGGTAGGTCACAGGTGCAGCGTCTCAGAATAGCGACGACGATTCGCGGCATTGACGGCCGAGGCTAAGGAGACGACGAGCACCGGAGCGAGCGTACCCGATCTACGTGAGCGAGGCGCGCAGGAGTCGACGATGGCATTCGGCCGTCCAGGCCGATGAAGCGTCAAGCTATTTCTGGGACGCTGCACCTTCAGCCGGCTTGGCCTTGCACGAAGGCGTCGTACGCTTTCTGGTCGAGAAGCTTCGGGTTGTCCTTCACGCCGCGAAGCTTGATCACCCAGCCTTTGCCGTACGGGTCTTCATTGACATACTCGGGGTGATCCTTCAGGTCCTGGTTGACCTCCGACACCTCACCGGCCACCGGACTGTAAAGATCCGAGGCCGCCTTCACCGACTCGATCACGCCCAACCGTGCTCCCGCTGCGAGCTGCTGACCAACGGCCGGCAGCTCGAGGTAGATGACGTCGCCCAGCTGCGACTGGGCATATTGGGAGATGCCCACGGTCGCCGTGTCGCCGTCGTTACGCACCCACTCGTGGGTTTCCGCGAATCGCATCCCGCTCAGGTCTGCCATCGTTTCTCCCTTTCCTTCATTTCGGATGAGGCCGCTTGTAGAAGGGCAGCGCAACCACCTCCGCCGGAGCGGCTGTGCCGCGAACGTCGACGCCGAAACGGGTCCCGGCCGATGCGAGGCGCGGCGGCACGTAGGCCATCCCGATGTTGTAGCCAAGCGTGAAGGAGACGTTGCCCGAGGTCACGGTGCCGACCCGCTGGTCGTTGTCGACGACCGCGTAGCCATGACGCGCAATGCTGCGATCGAGCATCTTGAAGCCGACGAGCACACGGCTGAGCCCCCGCTGGCGGGCCTGCACGATGGCGTCGCGGCCGATGAAGTCCTTGTCGAGGCTGAGCGTCCAATCCAGTCCAGCTTCCAGCGGATTGGTGCTGGCGTCGATGTCGTTGCCATGCAGGCGCATCCCCGCTTCCAGTCGCAGGGTGTCCCGCGCGCCGAGACCGGCCGGTCGGATGCCGTCCGCCTGACCTTCCTCGAGCAGCGCCCGCCAGAGGCGGACGGCATCTTCGTTGCCGCAAAACAGTTCGAAGCCGTCTTCGCCCGTGTAGCCGGTGCGTGAGATCATGCACGCGACGTCGGCAACCTTGCCCTCGATGAAGGCGTAGTACTTCACGTCGGCGAGCACCGCGCTGGTCAGCCGTGTAACGAGGCCTACCGCACGCGGCCCCTGCACGCCGATCAGCGCCCAATTACGTCCGACGTTGAAGGTGCCGTCGGAGACGGGGGATTGGACTTTGATCCAGTCGAAGTCGCCATCCTGGTTACCGGCATTCACGACCATCAGGTAGCCGCCGTCCGCGACCGCGTAGACCAGGACGTCATCGATGATGCCGCCAGCCTCGTTGCAGAGCATGGCGTACTGGATGCGGCCGGGCCGCAGGCGCGTGAGGTCTCGTGTGACCACCCGCTGGGCGAGGTTCTCGTCCTTGACGCGCAGCTCACCCATGTGCGAGAGGTCGAACAGGCCCACGGCTTCGCGCACCGCACGATGTTCCTCACGGATGCTGCTGTACTGCAACGGCATCACCCAGCCACCGAAGTTGGTCATCTGGGCGCCGAGGTGGACGTGTTCGTCGTAGAGCGGTGTCCGCTCGGCCGTCACGACCAAACGTTAAGCCTCGGCTGCGTGCCTATTCCTCTTGGTCGTCAACATCGTCGAGGTCGTCAAGATAATCGAGCAGCTCCTGGTCATGGGTGGTGCGCGCTTCGCCCAGCATGGCGAGGATGGCGGTGACGCGCGCCTCGTCCCATTGCAACAGCTTGGCCAGCTCGGCCGGAGTGGCCGGTCGGTCCAGCCGTTCCGAAAGCAGGCGCTGTGCCGACTCCAGCAGGCGGCAGGCGATCACAAAGGCTGCGTCGTTGCGTTGGGCCTCGTCCGTCTGGGCGAGCACGTCATCCATGGTCACGGCGATGACGTGAACCAGGCGGGCGTGGAAGGCCCCGTCGGCCGGCTTGTAGTGCTCGACCGCCGAGATCAGGCCCACCGTCCCTTCCTGGAAGAGGTCGCCAAAGGCCACGCCAGGGCCCTTGCGGGCCAGGGCGGCTTCGAGCACCAGGTGGAGGTTGTGCTCGATCAGAACGCGGTTCGCCGCATCGCGGTCTGCCCCATGTGTCGCCAGGAGCCGTTGCTCCTCTGCGCGCGACAGTTGTGGATAGCGTGCGACTTCCGCGCGGATCGCATCCTCCTCGTCCCCTGGGGGTCGCTCCTCACTGCGTTGGGCCACGTTCTCATTCTACGAACGATGAGTCCCCGAACTGCGCCTATGATCAGGGCGTGACGAGGGCCATCCGGCTCTTTCTCGCGGCCGTGACGCTGGCCGCTCTCGTGCCAGCCGTTTCGGCCCGCGCCGCCGAGTCGCACGTCCTGGTAGCGACCCTCAACGGGGTCATCAATCCGATCACCGATAGCTACATTTCGAAAGCCGTCGACCGCGCGGTCACCGGCCATGCCAACGCCCTGATCATCCAGATGGATACCCCGGGTGGGCTGGACACCTCGATGCGGAACATCATCAAGAAAATCCTGGGCGCGCCGCTGCCGGTCGTGGTATTCGTATCCCCCTCGGGGGCGCGTGCCGCCTCCGCCGGGTTGTACATCACGGAGGCCGCCGACATCGCCGCGATGGCGCCGGGCACCAATATCGGGTCGGCCCATCCGGTGAGCCTCGGCGGCAGCAATCCAGCGGCGAGCCCGGCGGCCAGTCCGGGCGCGAGCGGCGCCACCTCAACCGCCCCGGACATCGAGTCCGAGAAGATCGAGAACGACGCGGCCGCCTATATCCGCGCCCTGGCCACGTTGCATCACCGCAACGCGGACTGGGCCGAGAAGGCCGTTCGTCAGAGCATCAACGCGCCCGTCGACGACGCGCTGAAATTGGGCGTCGTCGACCTCGAGAGCCGCGACCTCGACACGCTCCTGCAGGACCTTGACGGCCGCCAGGTGGCGAAGGGCGGGCAAACCTATACGCTGCAAACCGCCCGCGCCGGCATCGAGCGGTACGACATGAGCGGCTTCGACCAGTTCCTGCAGGCCGTCGCCGATCCGAACCTCGTCTACCTCCTCTTCCTGCTGGCCATCATCGGCATCGGCTTTTGGGTCACCCATCCGGGATTGTTCCTGCCCGGCGTGATCGGGGTCATCGCCGGCGTGCTGGCTGCCCTTTCACTGTTCGACCTCCCAATCAACATCGCCGGGGTGCTCCTCATCCTGATCGCCGTCGTCCTTTTCGTCATCGACTTGAAGGCCATCACACACGGTGTGCTGACCACGGGCGGCATCGTGGCGATGACGCTCGGCGGCCTGCTGCTGATCAACACCAGCTTTCTCGCGGAGGGCGTCAACATCCCACTCCTCATCATCACGGTGCTCGTTATTGCGGGAATCTTCCTCTTCATCTTGCGCAAGCTGATCGATGCCCGGCGGCGTCCCTACCAAGCGGGCGAAGAGTCGATGATCGGATCTACCGGCATCGTCCGAGAACCGTTGAACCCCAGCGGCATGGTCTTTACCAACGGCGCCCTCTGGCAAGCCACATCGAACATCGGCCCGCTGCCGGTCGGCACGCGGGTCCGCGTGGTCGCGGTCGACGGCCTGCACCTGAAAGTCGAGGCGGAGCAAAACAAATCCGACGGGTCGCCGACGGTGCTGCCCCCGACGGTCGAGGGCCGGCAAGCGGCGTCCTCATAACCAGCGCGCCGTAACATGGATCGTACTTAGAGGAAGAGGAGAAACCAGTGGGCATCTTTGCGCTAATCGTTCTCGGCATCATCGTTCTCGTCGTCCTGATCGGAGTGAGCTCGGCGATCCGCATCATCAACGAGTACGAGCGTGGCGTGCTCTTTCGGCTCGGCCGCTTGATGGCGCTGAAGGGCCCGGGGCTGCGCCTCATCATTCCCTTCGGCATCGACCGTCTGGTCAAGATCGACCTTCGAACCGTCACCCTCGAGGTGCCGCCCCAGGAGGTCATCACCCACGACAACGTCACCATCAAGGTCAACGCCGTCATCTACTTCCTGGTCGTCGACCCCAACCATGCCGTCACCAAGGTGGCCAACTTTATCAATGCAACCTCACAAATAGCGCAGACCACATTACGCAGCGTGCTCGGCCAGTCGTCGCTCGACGAGTTGCTGGCAAACCGAGAGAAGATCAACAACCGCCTACAGCAGATCATCGACGAGCAGACGGAGCCCTGGGGCATCAAGGTGTCGACGGTGGAGATCAAGGACGTCGAGCTACCCGCCACCATGCAGCGCGCCATGGCGAAGCAGGCGGAGGCCGAGCGCGAGAAGCGAGCCAAGATCATCCATGCGGAGGGCGAGTTCGAAGCCGCCCAGAAGCTCACGGATGCGGCCGGCGTGATCGCCACCCAGCCCAGCGCGCTCCAGCTCCGCTACCTTCAGACCCTGACCGAGATCGGGGTTGAGCGGAACACCGTCATCGTCTTCCCGGTTCCGATCGACCTCGTGCAGCAGCTCATCGACCTCCGGGAAAGAAAACCCCAGGGGTCGACGCCACCCGCAAAGACCTGACGCGCCTGATCGTCCCGGCCGACTTCCAGACCGATCTGTTCATCGTCGCCTTCGTCGGCGTCATCATCGCGCTCTACGTGCTCGCCAATTTTGGCGAGCGGTTTGCGACGGCGCGCATCCTCAGCCTGATCGCCGGCGGCGCCCTGGCGGGAATCGCGCTCCTGGTTGGATTGGTCGGCACGCTGCTCCACCTGCTGGCCTACGCCGCGGGCGGGGAGTCCGCCAGCAAATTTTGGACCGCCGAGCAGGCGCTGCTTCCCTTCGCGGCCGCCGGCCTTCTCGGGCTGCTCTTTCTGTGGCCTGCGGTACAGCGGGCGGTAGCGCGGATCCTGCCGATCCGGTCCGGCTCGCCGGTCATTTACCTGACGGTCGTCCTCGGACTATTGCTGGTCGCCCAGCAGCTGAGCACCCAGGTCACGGCGCAGCCTCCACTGACCTACGGCGAGCTGCTGGCGCAGGACGTTCCCCTCCTGATCCTGGCGTTTGTCGGCGTCGGCATCTTCATCCGCCGCTCGCCGCGCGAAACGATCGATCGCCTTGCCCTACTGCCGCCCGCACAGAAACGATGGTGGTTGGTATCGATTATTGGAATCGGCGTCTTCATGACGGTAGCCTTCGGCATCGAGGCGGTGGCCAACGTGGTGGCGCCGAGCCAGCAGAAGCAGGTCACCGACGTCACCACGGTCCTCTTCAGTCACTTCAACAATCCGGCGGCGATCATCTTTCTCGGCGTGTTGGCCGGCGTCGTCGAGGAAACGCTGTTCCGAGGCGCGCTGCTCCCTCGATTCGGCATCGTCGTGACGGCGATCCTCTTCGCGGCGCTGCACATCCAGTATGCCGTGAGTTTCGCCACGCTCGAGGTCTTCGTCCTCGGCCTGGGCTTGGGATGGCTCCGCGTAAAGTCCGGCAGCACGCTCCCGAGCATGCTCACCCATGCCGGCTACGACATCGCGGTCGGCTTTCTCTCGCTGATCGCCAAGTAGTCGGCCGCCGCCGCGCTTATCCACACGATTTCCACCTCTGACAAACGTGCGTTCGCGAGTTATGCCCGTATAATCCGGGCAGGATCCGTCCGCGTCCCGGCCAGCAAAATTGCCAAGAGTCTACGCAGTCGTCAACCAAAAGGGCGGCGTGGGAAAGACCACAACCGCCATCAACGTGGCGGCCAACCTTCCGGAGCTCGGCTTGAGCGGGCTCATCGTCGACATGGATCCCCAGGGCAACACGACGAGTGGGCTCGGCATCGTGCGAAGCGAGCTCAGCCATAGCATCTACGACGTCATCGTCGACGCCCACGACATCAATCAAGTGGTGCGCCCGACGGCGGTCCCCGGCCTCGACATCCTTCCCTCCCATCGATCGCTCGCGGGTGCCGAAATCGAGCTAATCAACCTGCCGCGCCGCGAGCGGCGGCTCCTGTATGCGCTCGATGCGCTGCGCGTCGCCTACGACTACATCATCATCGACTGCCCGCCGTCGCTGGGATTGCTCACGGTCAACTGCCTGGTGGCGGCGGAATTCATGCTGATCCCGATCCAATGTGAGTACTACGCGCTGGAGGGACTCGGCGCCCTGACCCACACGACGCAGCTGATCCAGCGGGAGCTCAACCCGCGACTGAAGATCGGCGGCATCGTGCTCACGCTGTTCGACCCGCGCACCACGCTCGCGCTGCAGGTCGCCGAGCAAGTCCGCGCCCAGTTCCCGGAAAAGACCTTCCGCACCGTGATCCCGCGCAACGTGCGCCTCAGCGAGGCGCCCAGTTATGGCATGCCGATCACACAGTACGACCCGACGTCCCGCGGCGGCGTCGCCTACCAGGAACTCACGAAGGAGCTGATCGCCCGATGAACAAACGGCGAGGACTAGGGCGGGGTCTCGAGGCCCTGATCCCATCCGGTGAGTACGTCGAGGAGTTGGGCACCGAAAGCGGTGCGCGGCGGCGCTACGCGCTCCAGATCCCGATCGGCGACATCAAGCCGAACCCCGAGCAGCCGCGCCGCGCCTTCGAGCCGACCGCGCTCCAGGAACTGGCGGACTCGATTCGGATGCACGGCATCCTGCAGCCGCTGCTGGTCCGCGAGAGCCTGGCGGGCTACGAGTTGATCGCCGGTGAACGCCGGCTTCGCGCCGCCGAGATCGCCGGACTCAACGAGGTGCCGGTCATCGTCCACCCCGGCAGTGGCGGACGCCTCGAGGAGCGGCTCGAGCTGGCGCTGGTGGAGAACCTGCAGCGTACGGATCTGAACGCTATCGAGGAGGCGCGCGCGATGCAGCGCCTGCTCCGCGACTTCGGCCTGACGCAGGAGGCTCTCGGGGAGCGGTTGGGCAAGAACCGCGTGACGATCGCGCAGAGCGTGCGGCTGCTGGGCTTACCAGAACCGGTCGTCAAAGCGATCGAGTCCCTCACCATCAGCGCCGGGCACGGGATTGCTCTCCTCGGCCTGCCGAGCACCGCCCAGCAACTGGTCGGCCTGGAGCGGATCGTCCGCGAGCACTGGAGCGTCCGCCAGACCGAAGAATGGGCCCGCGCACGCGCCACCGAGGCAGGGGCTCGGAGTCCGCGGCGGGTGACCGCGGGTGATCCCGAGACCCGGGCGATCGAGGAGGAGTTTCGGCGCGCGCTGGGAACCAAGGTTGTGCTCACACGGCTCAAGAATGGCGGCCGGTTGACGATCGAGTTCTACAGCAACGAGGAGTTCGAGACGATCAGGCGCCGTCTGACCCAGTAACGCTTACACGTGCAACTATTCGCGGATCCAGCGGTCGGAGGTGCGCTCGTAGTCGTGCAGCTCGCCCCGGCTGAAGAAGAGCGCGATCTCGGTCTCGGCGCGGACCGGCGAATCGGATCCGTGGATCAGGTTCATGCCGAGGTCGAGGGCGAGGTCGCCGCGAATCGTGCCGGGTGCGGCCTTGAGCGGGTCGGTGGCGCCCATCAGGCTGCGTACCACGCTAACCGCCTCGCGGCCCTCCCAGATCATCGCCACCACCGGGCCTGAGGTGATGAATGCGAGCAAGCCGTCGTAAAAGGGCTTGCCCTGGTGCTCGGCGTAATGCGTGGCCGCGATCTCTTTCGTAATCCGCATCATCTTGAGACCGACCAGCTTCAGACCGCGCCGCTCGAGCCGCCGCACGATCTCGCCGACGAGCCCGCGCTGGACGCCGTCCGGCTTGACCAGGACCAACGTGCGTTGTGCGGACACGGCTACTGACTCGCGGCGAGGGTCGGCTTGGCGCCCAGCAGACCGACCTGACCAAGCGGCCAGATTCGGATCTCGGCTTTTCCAAGGATCGCGCCTAAGTCGACCGGGCCGAAGCTCCGCGAATCACTCGAATGATTGCGGTTATCGCCCATGACGAAGTACTGATCCGGTGGGATCAGCTGGTCCTGCCCGGTTGCCGGCCAGTTGTTGTTATAGGTCCATTTCTCGGGAAGATACGGCTCGTGAAGCACCTGGCCATTGATGTAGACGACGCTGTTGGTGATGTGGATCCGTTCACCGGGCAGCCCGATGATGCGCTTGATGAAGTCGCGGCTGGCCTCATCCGGGGGCTTGAAGACGATGATGTCGCCGCGCTGCGGCTGATGCAGCTTGTAGGAAATCTTCGAGGCCACCAGCAGGTCGTTGTCGTGCAACGTGGCGTACATGCTCGAACCCAGTACGTGCACGGTTTGCACCGCGTACTGGATGACGACGTACAGGACGAGCGCGAGGAACACGATCTCGAGCGTGTCCCTGAGAAAAGACTTCTGGCGCGGTGGTTGCGGCGCCGGCGGTTGCGCCATATGCGGCTGCGCCATCCTTTAGCTGTTCAACTTCATCCGAGGGCGACTTATTCTAGCGTCCCGTTCTTCGCATGCGCCCGAATCGCCTCAGGCGATCTGTTTGAGGAAGGGCGCCTCACTGCGGAACGGGCCGATCACCGCCAGCTGCAGCGCCTGGCTGAAGAGCTCCCTGGCGACCCGCAGCACGTCGTCCGCGGTCACGGTGTCGATCTCGGCGACCGTCTGGTCGACATCCTCGATCTTCCCCATAAGCGCCTCCTGTCCGCCGTACCAGGTGGCGACCGAGTTGGTGCTTTCCATCTGCAGCAGCAGGCGGCCCTTGTAGAACTCCTTCGCCTTGGTGAGTTCCGACGCGTTTACCGGTTCCTCGCAGAGCCGCCGGAGTTGGCCGACGATCGCGCCAACCGCGCGCGCGGCCTGCCGCGGTTCGGTGCCCGCATAAACCCCAAGGACGCCGGTGTCGAACATCTTGTTCACGTAGGAGTGGACGTCGTAAGCGAGCCCGAGCCTCTCGCGCACCTCGAGGAACAGCCGCGAGCTCATCCCCTCACCAAGCACACAGTTGAGAATGTCGATCACATGCCGGTCGCGGTCCATGTACGAAGGGGCGTGGACGCCCAGAACGATGTGGGCTTGTTCGGTTTTCTTCGACTTGAGCAGGACGGTGGGCTTCAAACCATTACCTACCGAGGGCAAGAAGGATGGCGGCGCCGCGCCATTGCCTCGGACCTTCAGATAGGGTTCGATCAACCCGATCGCTTCCTCATGCGTGACCGGGCCCGCAATCGTGACCACGAGGTTACGCAGCAGATAATGCTCGTCGAGATAGCGCAGCATATCGTCGCGCGTCAGGGCCCGAACCGACGCCTCGGTGCCGCCCACGTCGCGCCCCAATGGGTGGTCGGGCCAGCTGATCTGCTCGAACAGACTATGGACATACTCCTGCGGGGAGTCCTGGTACATCTTGAGCTCCTCAAGAACGACGAGGCGCTCCTTTTCGAGCTCCGTCCGGTCGAGCAGCGGCTGGAACAGCATGTCGCCAAGGACGTCGATCGCCAGCTTCGCCTTGTTTCTTGGCACCCGGGCCCAGTACATCGTCAGCTCTTTGTCGGTCCCGGCATTCAGGACGCCGCCGACTCCCTCGATCGCCTCCGCGATTTCCTTGGCGCCGCCATAGTGGGCGGACCCTTTGAAGAACATATGTTCGAGAAAATGCGAGATGCCGGCCTGCTGGTCCGATTCATAGCGGGAGCCGACCTTGAACATGATCGCCATCGTGGTGGAGGGGCGGTCCGCTAACTCGGTCGACACCACCCGGGCCCCGGTCGGCAAGGTCGACAGCCGATAGGGGGACCGAGGCACGGGCACGATCAGAGTATATCGTAGGGTTGCTCGCGAACCCCTGGATTCCGGGGGCAAACCGAAGCAACTTGTGAGTGGTCGGATAGTATTAAAGATGGGCGAGTGAAGGGCCAAACTGAATTCGTCGAACGCCTCAACTTGCTCATCGGGCGCGTCGAGGCCTGGAGCTACGGG
>WNFE01004757.1_pt1 | contig 10184 bp, 5 predicted proteins | sample 5400451 | NCBI WGS metagenome assembly WNFE01 (sample SAMN13153344, study PRJNA577476) | soil metagenome | isolation source: 200 cm saprolite under Douglas fir tree site 2 hole 2 | place: USA:California | collected 2015-04-18 | reverse complement strand
TGGTGGCGATGGTGCAGCCCAACATGAAGAAGCTGATCGCGTACTCGTCTGTCAGTCATCTTGGATTTGTTGTGCTCGGAATTTTCAGCTTCACGCAGGCTGGGCTGAATGGCGCGATGTTCGTGATGCTGGCCCACGGAATTTCCACCGGTGGTCTCTTCATGTTGGCGGGAATCGTGCACGAGCGCCGCCATACATATGAGATCAGCGAATTTGGCGGACTAGCGTCCCCCATGCCGGTATATGCCGCCTCGTATCTGGTGATCGTGCTGGCGGCGGCGGGCCTGCCTTTGCTGAACGGATTCATCGGGGAATTTCTGGTATTGAGCGGAGCATTCCAGGCCAAAGCGGTCTACGGGATTCTGGCTGCCACCGGTGTGATATGGAGCGCGGTCTACCTGCTCTGGATGTATCAGCGAGTGTTCTACGGAAAGGTCACGCACCCGGTGAACAATTCTCTCAGAGATCTTTCCGCGTTTGAAAAGATTGCCATCTGGCCCTGTGCGGTGGCGGCGCTGGTGATGGGCGTGGCCCCGATAGTGTGGTTGGGAGCGATTGATCCGGCGGTCAAGGCCGCGCTCACTCCATTCGCGCAGGTGGCCAGCAGGATGGTGGGGCAATGATCGTGACCTTCTCGCCAACTCTTCCGCAGAGCGCCGATTACATCCGGATTCTTCCCGAGATTGTTCTCTCCGTCTTCGGCATGATTGTGATGGTGCTCGAGCCGCTGCTGGACGAAGAGAAGAGTCAGAAGGTTCTGGGACTGATAGCTCTGGCGGGCGCGGGGGCTGGACTGGGAGCGACGTGGTTGATGGCACAGTCACCGGGGCTGGCGTTCTGGAACATGGTGCAGGTTGACGGATTCAGCGTATTTTTTCATGTTCTGGTGGTTGCGATTGCCGGCGTCGTCATTCTCAGCTCGTACGAATACATGGCGGTGCAGCGGATTCGCGCGGGGGAATATTACGCGTTGATTCTCTTCGGCACGGTCGGCATGGCGCTGATGTCGTCGGGCGTTGAACTGGTTCTGATTTTTATTGCGCTGGAGATTTCCTCGATCTCATCTTATGTGCTGGCGGGATTCCGCCGGCGCGAGGCTTCCAGCGCGGAATCATCGCTGAAATATTTTCTGCTTGGCTCGTTCGCCACGGCGTTTTTCCTGTATGGCGTGGCGCTAATGTTTGGCGCAACGGGATCGACGAACATCGATCGGATCAGCAAGACGCTTCAGGCAGGCCCGATCCCCTTGCTGGCCTTTGTGGCAGTGGCGTTCATGTTTGTAGGCCTCGGATTCAAGGTGGCGGCCGCTCCATTTCATATATGGACGCCAGACGTATACGAAGGAGCGCCGGCGCCGATTGTGGGATTGATGTCGACCGCGCCCAAGGCTGCGGCATTTGCGGTTTTGTTGCGAATAGTTTTTGTGATCAATGTGCCCGGAAGATTTTGGCTGATCTGGATTTCGGCTGCGCTCTCCATGACCCTGGGAAATGTTGGCGCGTTGGTGCAAAACAATGTGAAGCGGCTGCTGGCCTATTCATCCATTGCCCACGCGGGATATCTGTTGGTAGCCTTCGCAGCCGCGCCCGGCCTCGGAACTTCAGCGGCAATGTTCTACACGGCCGCCTATGCCGCCATGAACCTGGGTGCGTTTGCGGTGGTAAGCCACTTTGCCAACGCGGGCGAGCGCTACGTAAATCTCGAAGACTACGAAGGGCTGGGCCGAAGTTCTCCGCTGCTGGCGGCAACACTTACCATCTTTCTGCTCTCGTTAATAGGGATTCCGATGACTGGCGGATTTTTTGCCAAGTTCTACGTGTTCAGCGCGGCGGTGAAGGCGAACTTGATCTGGCTGACGATCCTCGGCGTCCTTAACAGCGGCGTCGGCGCGTATTACTATCTGCGCATCATCGTGATGATGTACATGCGGGAATCGCGGAAGGACGTTCCGGTAATTCCAGTTCCCTTCGCGCTGCGTCTGGCAATCTTCCTCTGCATGACAGCGACGGTCTACCTGGGCATTTTCCCCGGCGGGACGTTGCAGTATGCGCAGGATTCTGCGAAGCAGTTGGTGCAGCAGAGTGTGCCCGAGGCTCCCGCGTCTCCACCGGCTGCCAACTTTCCGGCAACGCTCTAAAGGAAACTGGAGATGCTCCCGGCGACAAGAATCCATGTTGAACTCCGCCCTAGGGATGCGCGGGCAGCCAGAGGAAATCGGAGTGCCGGTATTCATCAAACGTATCGACCCATTTACCTGAGATCGCTGACTGGCATCGATAGTCCAATTCCCTAAGAAGATGCCACGTGGTCTCGCGGCCCGCTTCCGAGCACTCGATAATCAGGATCGGTCTGGCTGCGGCAACAGTGCGGCGCATTCCCTGCAACGCGGCACCCTCTGCGCCTTCAACATCGATTTTGACGAACTGCGGGGAGCCAAGCTCGCGCGCCTCAACGAGTTCATCGATGGAGACGGTCCGGATGCAGAGTTCAGTAGTGGAGGGATTGTTTCGATGCCAGACCAAACTTGCAGTAGACAAGTTCTCCGCGATTCGAATGACAGCGTCACCAGTCCGGTCTGAGGCTGCAGCTTCCAACAACTGGACGTTGGTGATGCCATTGATTTCGATGTTTCGTCGAAAAGCTTCGATATTTCGCGGAACGGGTTCAAATGCGATGACGCGGCCGCCCGGTCCCACTCGTTTTGCCAGCGATAGAGAAACGTAGCCGACGTTCGCACCGATGTCATACACCGTGTCACCAGCGGAAACATGTTTCCGGATAGCCCGTTGCAGATGGGGCTCGTCCGTTCCCAGCAAATAGCCGAGATGCTCAGTAGGGGAGACCCAGATGCGATATCCGGAGGCAACTCCCCTAAGGATTTTTCTGGGCTTGGATCTCTCACCCAGCAACAGGACGATGCACGATTTGGCGAAGCTCCGAATTGCAGACATGTTTTAGCTGCCTTGTATCACGCCTGCCGGCCGGTCGCAAGGCGCGGGGCGGAAGCAACTACCGTTGCTTTTTATGTTGCGGGTTGCGAGAGCGACATTCGAGTACCTTGAACACCGCTATAGCTGATCACGTATCAGCGGAACGAAGCGGACGAGTTCGCGAGGCGTGACCACAGGCTGCCGGTCGACCATCCGGATGAATTGGAGCTGCTGGGACTCATCGGTTCCGACTGGAATAATCATCCGGCCCAGGTCGCGGAGCTGGGCGATGAGAGCCGAAGGCAGATCGGGGGCGGCGGCGGAGACCAGAATTGCGTCGAAAGGAGCGACGGCGGGAAGACCGTGCGTGCCGTCTCCACTGAAGACACGGATATTGCTATAGCCGAGCGCAGCCAAAAGTTCGCGCGCTTTGTCCGCGAGGGCTGGGTGGCGCTCAATGGAAAAGACCTCGGAGGCAAGTTCCGCGAGCAGCGCGGTAACGTAACCGGAACCGGTGCCAATTTCGAGAACCTTGTCAGCGGGAGAAATCCGGAGTGATTCGAGCATGAGGGCAACGATGTAAGGCTGAGAGATGGTTTGGCTGTCGCCGATGGGGAGAGGATGATCTTCGTAGGCCTGGGCGCGGTAGGGCCCGGGAACGAATTCGTGGCGGGGGACACGAAGCATGGCGTCGAGTACGCGCGAGTCAGAGATACCGCGGTCCCGGAGTTGGGAGTTGACCATGAGTTGGCGGGCGGCAGTTGGGTCGGGCATGGAGTTCGAGCAGTTCGGCATCCAGGAGAATGTGCGTGAGCGCCCGGAAAATTAGTACCTCGGGGGCTAAAGCCCAGACTTATAGCAGCTCTTATCGCAGCGCTGAAAGCGCTGCGCCACCCAAAATCCGGGCTGGATAAATTGGTGAACTTTCGCTCGTGAACCTTCGTCGGCTCGCTCGTTGAATTTTCCCCGGCTAACCTTCGCTCCGTGAACCTTCCTCGGCTCGCTGAATTTTCCGCGGCTAACCTTCGGACCTTCCCTCCAGCCAGCCTTCAGTCGCACTCCACCAGCCCGCGCTGGAACGAGCGCTATTTCCTGCGGCGGCGGATGCGGACGTCGAAGCTGACCACGCCATTCTGGTCGCGGGTGCCGACGATGGAAAGGTTGCGATTCACATAGTACTCCCCTCGAATGATCTGCTGCGAACTCTGCGACACATTGGTGGAGTAGGTGAGCGAGATGTTGTTGGCGAATTCCTGTTCGATTGTCACCTGAGGACCGCGAGCGGTGGGATTGGTTTCGGTGCTGAGTCCCTGGGGATCGATTTTGATATTGCTGGCGCCGAACAGACGCTGCAACCGGCTGCTGACAGTGGCGTTCAGGGCCTGGCTGAGAATGAGGGCGGTGGCTTGATCGGAAAAGGCGCTCTGGCCGGACTGCTCCTGAAGTTGCGCAGATTCTTCGTTGGTGCGCCCGAGAGCGAGAAGGGCGATGATATCGGACTTCGGCAGTGGAGGTTCAGAACGGTAGTTAAGGTTCAGGCGGTCGGGCGTGCCGGTAACGGTAATGTTGAGGTCATAGTTGCGAACGTGAGTGGAGGCCTGCAAATTGAGCTGGGGCTCGACCGTTATCGGATTGGCGAAGGTGATATCGCCGCGCTCCAGAGTGAAGCGAGTGCCATGAAAGGTGGCCTGGCCCTCTAGAATATCGACGCGGCCGAGAACGGCGGGACGTGCGACGGAGCCGCGGAGGTGGAGGTCGGCATCACCAGAGAGGCGCGCGATGGCGGTGCGCATCTGGAGTTCAGGCGCGGTCCGGACGCGGATATCAAGCTTAATGTCATAGAGAGGCGAATTGGCGGGGGTAATCGTCGAGAACTGGCGGCTGCGTTCGAGGTATGCGCTGAAGTCGAAGCCGGGGGTCACGGCAATCTTGTTGATGCTGATGTCGCCCGACAAGGTGGAAGCGGAGCGGCTTCCCACCCAATGCATTTCGGCATCGGCGGTGGAGCTGACACCGGGAGGATAGCGCAGCCGGACGTCCTTGCCCCTGGCGGTGAGATTGAAGTTGAGTTGGCGGCTGAAATAAGTTGCATCGCCTTTCAGGTCGAGGGTGCCGCCACCAGTGCGAGCGGAGAGCGACTCGATGTGCATGCGATCGTGCGTAAATAGAAGCGAGCCGTTGAGCTCGCTCAATCCGCTGGGCAGTCCGGCATAAGAGAGCGAACCATTGGTCACCTGAAAAGTACCCTGCGGCAACGGGTCTTCGAGGGTGCCGCCTACGGTCACTTTCATGGCGATGAGGCCGGCAGAAGTGAAGTCAGAATTGAAACCGGAGAACAGTTTTAGATCGAGGTGGCCATCGGCGGTGACATCGAGCGCGCGGGCTCCGGAGAGTTGCAAGGAGCCGTGGGCGCTGAGGTCCGTTCCCTCCCCCACCAGATGGAGTTCCTGCACGTCGATCAACTGACGGGCAAGGGAAAAGCGAATGGGATCCTGGTTATGCACCTTCACGCGTTCGACATCGAGCGAGAGGGCGGTTAAGGTGCCGTCAAGAGTCCACTGCGCGGGCAGCCGAAGGGGGCCGCGCAGTTCCAGAGAGCCGGCGACGGCAGAGTGTCCTGTAGGCTGGCTGCGGAAATAATGGCGCCAAAGCGCATTGAGATCAAGCTGATCCATTTGAAGAGACAAGGTCGCGGGATAGTCATCGCGCAACTGCACGTTGCCACTGAGGAGTAACGAGCCCTGCTGGAGGTGGGAATTCCCGGTGAGATGGAGCTCGCTACCTTGCGTGATGGCCTGCAGGTCGAGTTCACCGGCGAGTTCATGTTCAAGAGTCAGGTTGCGCACATGGACGTCGGCATTGATAGAGGGAGCGTCGGGAGTGCCGGAACCTTTGAGGATGAAATCGGCGCGGCCTTCCACGGAGAAACGACCGGTATCGAGCTGGCGCACGTGGGCGAGTTCGAAGTTGTTGCCGGCCAGGTCGAGATGGAATGCTCGCGAAGAAGGGTTATAGGCGGCGCTTCCCGTGACGGCCGAATCGTCATGTATCAGATGGAGATTATCGAAGGCGATTTCGCCGTGGGCAAGATGGAAAGCGGAATCGAATTGCTGAATGGTTTCGCCATAGGCGATGGCATTCGTGAGATGGATCTGCCCATTCCCACGCGGGGCGGCCGAGGTTCCAGCGGCCTGCACGAAAAGATCGGCCTTGCCGGAAATGGGGAAGTTGTATCCGGCGAGCGCCTGAAGATCGGCCAGTTCGGCGTTGCGCACATTGGCGCGGAGATTGAAAGTGCTATCGCGGTTGAAATGGCCGTGGTCGAGACTGGCGGAGGCGTCGAAATCGACGGCCGTGGCGTCACGGCGCAGAACAGCGCTACGCAGAGCGATGGCACGAGAGGAGAGTTGGATGGACGTGGAAAGAGAATCCCAATGACTTTGGAGTGGTTGGGTCTTGGCGGTGGCGGGGAGGTTGATATCGAAATCATCAACCAGCAGAACGCCGGCAAGTTGCGGAGAGGATAACGCGCCGCTCATGCTGCCATTAAACGTGGCGCTGCCGTTCAGCACGAGCGGCAACAGCGCGGGTCCATGAGCGGCGGCGATAAAGGGAAGCCAGTCGGAGAGGCTCGATGTGGTGACCGAAAGCCGGACTGAGGAGGTGGAAGACAGTGTGCCGGCGGCCTGGATATGGCTGTTGGGCATGGTTAGGGTGAATTGCGGAAGATCGAGAGTGTCGCTGGTGGCATGGTAGACGCCCGCGGCATGGGCTCTGAGCGGGGTTTGTGCGGAGCCATGGTGAGCGGGAGGCACGAGATCAAGCGCGAATTGCAGTTCCGCGTCGCGGGGAGTTCCCTTCCAGCGAGTTTCGAGCGTGCCGGATGCTGAGGCGGCAGGATGGAATCGCGGGATGGGGTGAGCGGGAGAATTCAGCGAGGCGGCGAGATCTTCAGCAGAAAGATCGTGCAGATGAAGAAGCACAAAGGCGCTCTGAATGGACGTTGCCTTAGACTTGGCGGCCTTCCCACCGGACTTGTTCGCGGGCCGGGCGGCAGAAATGACGGCCGTTTCAAAGTTCCTTCTCGCAGCGGGCGTGAGGTGTTGCGCGGGTGCGAGCCATTGATCGAATTCAGCGTCGCCGGTGATGCCGCCTCCAAATATCCTCCCATCCAGTTTAGAAAGCTTGATTTGCCGTTCGTCGATGGAATAGTCGGAGTTGAGGGACGCTTTTGAGAAAGCGATCTGATCGTCCTGCCAGGCAAGATCGCGGAGGGCGAGTAAACCCTGGGCTGCGAACTGGTTGAGTGACCAGTCGCCACTGCCTTTGAGTTCGAGCAGGCCAGCACGAAGATCGTGGCGCCGGGCGATGGACGCGACTTCGGTGAGGTCGAGCTGTGCGTCGTAGGAAGCGTGGAGATGAGGATGGCGGAAGTCTGTGACCTGGCCACTGCCGGACAAGTGCGAATGGCCGGAGTTCCATTTGAGAGAGGTAACCGCGGCGGAGTTGGTTCCGAGACTGAATTCCATGGCCGTCATCCAGGCAAAAGGACGGTAGTTCAGCAGCTTGGTATCGACGAAGCCGAGCAGCAGGCGGCCATTGTAACGGCGGCGCAGGAAGGAATAGTCCATCTCGAGGGAAGTGTCGCGAGCGGTGAAATCGAGAGGGATGGTCTGATCGTCCCACAGGATCTGGCCATGGCGGATTTCGAAATGATCGATCGAGAGCGCAAAAAGCTGCTCGACTGGAGTCGAGCCGCTGGCGGCCCCACTTTTTCGGGCTGGAAAATTGCTGCTGCCATCGGGGTAAAAGGCGACATGGACGACAGGCTGCTCTAGTACGACTTCATTGAATGCCAGCTCGGAGCGAAGAAGAGACCTGATCTTAAAGCGGGCAACAATATGGTCTACGTGCGCGAGGGGAACGTCCCCGGCGGACTCGCGCCCGCGGACGGTGACGCCGCGCACTTCGGCCTGGAGACGAAATGGAATGGTATGGATGCTGGCTATTTCCGCGCGACCTCCGGTGATGCGTTCAATTTCGGCGACGAGCCGGCGGCGCACCAGCGACTGGAAAGAATCTGTATTGATGTAGATAAGGAGGCTGAGAAGGGCGAGAAAAGCGGCTGCCGTTGCAACAAGCAGAGACTTCCACCACCTGCGGCGGACGGACGTAGTCGAAAATTCGGTCACTGAGATTGGATTCCCGCGTCGCCAGGCGAGGTTGTAACGCCAGGGACATGCACCTGCCCCTCGGAGCGCAGGTTTTGCAGCCAGGAGACCAGCAGTTCGCTCACTCTTTCTTCGGTAAGCAGGTCGCGGATCTTGGCTGAGACTTCAGCGAGAGGAACTTCGGAGGCTCCCGCCTGCTTCAACCTCGGAACGAACTGGTCGCGGTAGTAAGCCTCGATGGACTTGGAATCGATCTGTACGGTGGGACGGAGGCGGGCATCGACCAAACGCATCACGTCGATCTGCTGCCGGACGTGAGTCATCAGATCCTTCTCGGTGAGATGGTATAGGGCGAGCAGGGCCTGCCAGCCCTCATTGGACGCGGCCTGAGGATATTGTTTACGGGCATCGGCGACGCGGACGGCGACCTCGGCATCGGTGGCTGGGGAAAAGTCGGCGGACTTCATCTGCTCGCGCAGAAGTTCCTGATCAATGAGGCGGTCAAGCACAGCGCGGCGGTCGTCTTCAGTGAACTGCGCGAGGCTGCGATTGGTAAGTAGAGCTTCGAAGGAGAGGGCCTCGTCCCAATCCGATTGCAAAATGACGTGGCCGTTGACGGTCGCGATAATCCGGTCGATCACCTGAGCGGCGGCGTTCCGCGGAAAGAGGCAAAGGCCAGCAAAGATAACCGCAAACGCCGCGACGCGGATCGTTGCACGAGCATGAAGTCGGTTTGTCAAAATGGCTGACCTATGCTGAAAAAGATATTGAAGTGATGCAAGCGCTGCGCCTCAAAAGTCAGCGCCTGACCGGTAGTAGGAGAAAATGTAGTTCCCTGAAAATAGTATGTTGGATTCAGATTGTAACCGAAGTCGAAGCGGAGCGGACCGATAGGTGTCTTATAACGCAACCCTATCCCCACGGCGTGCGAGGTGTAATCGTAACCGCTGTTGTTGAATTGCGTCTGGCAAGGGATGTTCGGCACTCCCCCCGCTCCCAAGCATTGCGCGGGATTCGGCTGGTGCCAGCGCATAAGCCCTTTGAGCATATCGTGACCGGCGGTAAACACGTTGCCCATATCGTGAAAGACGGCGAAGCCGAAGCCCTCTCCGAGATAGGGCAGACTGACGGGCGGAAATCTGAGTTCCTCGCTATTTACGAACAGTGCCGAACCACCTACCGGAAAACCCGAGTCAGGGTCGCGAGGACCTGCCTGATTTAACCCAAAGCCGCGATGGGAGTTGCCACCACCCGAGAAAAAAAGTTCGGGCAGAGGGATGACGGAAATATTCTGCCCGCAAGACGTACTCAAGTTAATGACCTGACAGGCACCGGGAGGCAGGACCCGAGTGCCCCGATAGACCTGTTCCAAGCCGATGGAGGTCGAGCGTGCGAACACAAACTTGCGGTTTGTGTGCCCAAAGGCATAGTAGGTGGAATCCTGGACGAGCACGCGGCCGAAATCCGCCTGGGAACCGAAGTAGCCGGATGAGGCGAAGCTATCAAAAGTGAAGTATTGCCCTTTGGTACTTTCCAGAGGATTGTCGCGTTGGTCGCGGATGAAGGTCAAGCCTGGACCGCCTACGCGCGCCGGCAGGGAAAACAGACTGAATTGGGCCGGCGAAAAATTGGAAGCGGGGTTGCTGGCTTTGACGCGCCGGTAATCGAACCGGTAGGTGATTGAGGTGGAGTGATTGGGCTGCTGTTTCCCGATTTGCTGGCGGAGATCGATCTTGCCTTCCAGCCGCTGCGAGGTGAACGTGGCCACGTCCAGACTGTTGTCGTAAAAAACGGTGTAAAAAAGTTTCAGACGGTCATTATTAAAGAGTTTGGGGATTTCGTAACTGATGAGACCCCGCTGTTGCAGCCGCCCCACGTGAGATTGGAAGATCAAGGTCTGATCCCGGCCTCCCATGTTAAGACGCGTAACATCGAATCCAACCCGGGGACTCACGCCGGTTGATCCACCTGGATTGGTCCCAGAAGGCAAACCGGTTTCTAATTCCAGGCCGATGCCGTAGGTAAAGGTGTAGCGCTTGGCTTCCTGCGCCTGGATAAGAACATTTTTCTTGGGATCGGAACC
>WNFE01007621.1_pt1 | contig 10185 bp, 11 predicted proteins | sample 5400451 | NCBI WGS metagenome assembly WNFE01 (sample SAMN13153344, study PRJNA577476) | soil metagenome | isolation source: 200 cm saprolite under Douglas fir tree site 2 hole 2 | place: USA:California | collected 2015-04-18 | reverse complement strand
GCTCGTTAGGCCCGTAAATCTTGTCGCCGACGACCGGATAACCAAGCGAGGCGAGATGCACCCGAATCTGATGTGTGCGTCCCGTCTTCGGAATTGCATGAATCAAAGCGAATTTGTCGGTCGCGCCATCACCTGCTGCTTCGCGGCTTTCTTTTCCTGAGGGAGAGGATGGAGGTGAGGGCCCTGCGGAAGTTAAGGACGAAAATCCCACCTGCGATTTAGCAAAACGCTTTTCGACGCGAAGCTCAGTCAGCGCGGGCGCACCGGCTGGATGAATCATTTGCTTCAACCAAATCACTGACGGCTGATGTTTGCCCTGCCGATCCATCGGCGCGTCGACAATTTTTGTTTCCCATTCCGGCCAACCCAAAACGATCGCCAGATATTCTTTGCGCAAACGATGCTCCTGCATGAGCAATCCGAATCGCCGCGCGGCCGCGGAAGTTTTTGCCACGAGGACAAGTCCGCTTGTTTCGCGGTCCAATCGATTCACGATTGAAACCTGGCCACCATTGGCGATCTCAAACGCGAGCAGTTCGCGCAATTCTTTCCAAAGTGTTGTCCTTTGGTCTGGTTTTGTTGGGTGCGTTAACAAAAACGCTGGTTTGTCGACGACAATGTAATCGTCGGTTTCATCGATGATTCGAAAATCGCGATCGACATGTTTGAGCATACAAATTTCGATTCTGAAACTAGCCTAACTATTAAGCCGTTGTAGCCACGATGTCTCATCGCCGAAAAAGTGCGACGGTGATAGACCACCGCTACAATTCGTTGACTTGACCTCGCTGGGAAAACCGCTTTACGTAAACGGCTCACTTTTGACCCAGGGAGAGCTGCGCCGTGGACCTTAAAGACATCAAAGCCATTATCGATTTGATGAAGAAGAACGATCTCTCCGTTTTCGAAATGGAGAAGGACGGTTTTCGTCTAAGACTGCAAAAAGGTTTGGGTGATCAACCGATCGTGACATCGACGACCGGGCCGGCGGCGGCCAAAGGTCCAGGGGCAACCGCTTCCGCCGAAAGGGCGTCGACCAAAGATATCGTTTCCCCGATGGTCGGTACTTTTTTCCGGGCGGCATCACCCGACGCTTCGCCGTTTGTCGATGTCGGAACAAAAGTGGACGAGGACACGGTGGTTTGCATTATCGAGGCGATGAAAGTGATGAATGAAATTAAAGCGGAAACCAGCGGAGTCATTGCCGAGGTCGTGGCCGAGAACAGTAAACCAGTGCAGTTCGGTCAGGTGTTATTCCGCGTGCGATAATTTGAGTGCGGCCCGCCGAATCGCGGGAGCAACGCATGTTCGAAAAAGTCCTGATTGCCAATCGCGGTGAGATCGCCCTGCGCGTGATTCGCGCATGCAAGGAACTCGGCATTCGCACGCTGGCGGTTTATTCAGACGCGGATGTTGATTCGTTGCACGTCCAGTTGGCCGACGAAGCGATTTGCATCGGAGCGGCCGGAAAGTTATTTAAAGATCGATCGCATCATGAGCGCGGCCGAGGTGGGCGACGTCGACGCGATTCATCCCGGCTACGGTTTCTTGGCCGAGAACGCGCACTTCGCGGAAGTGGTTGAAAGCTGCAAAATCAAATTCATTGGCCCGCCGTCGCACGTGATTCAAAAAATGGGCGACAAAAATACGGCGCGTGCGTGCGCTCGCAAAGCCGGCGTCCCAGTAACGCCGGGCAGTGACGGTGTCGTCGAGAACGACAAAGATGCGGCCACGCTTGCGAGAAAACTCGGCTATCCGGTGATGATTAAGGCGGTCGCGGGCGGCGGCGGCCGCGGAATGCGCGCGGCGCACAACGAGACCAGTTTAATCGCCGGATTCCACAGTGCGCGTCTTGAAGCGGAGAAGGCCTTCGGAACGCCCGAGGTTTATATCGAGAAGCTGATTGTGAATCCGCACCATATCGAATTTCAAATCGTGGCTGACAGCCACGGTCGCGTGGTGCACCTCGGCGAGCGCGATTGTTCGATTCAACGGCGTAACCAAAAAGTGATCGAAGAATGTCCGTCGCCGATCGTGAGCGCCGGTCTTCGAAGAAAAATGGGGAACGCCGCGGTCAAGCTGGCGAAGTCGGTTGGCTACCAAAACACCGGCACGATCGAGTTTCTGGTCGATGAAGATCGACATTTCTATTTCATGGAAATGAACACGCGACTTCAGGTCGAGCACACGATCACGGAAGAAGTTTACGGATGCGACCTGGTGAAGGAACAAATCCGCATCGCCGCCGGTGAACCGTTATCGCCGCACGTTGCCCACGCTGTGCCGCGCTCGCATGCGATTCAATGCCGGATCAACGCTGAGGATCCGGAAAACAATTTTCAGCCGTCGCCCGGGCGGATCGCGTTTTACTATGCACCCGGCGGTCGCGGCGTTCGGATCGATTCGCATGCTTACACCGGTTATGTGGTGCCGCCGTATTACGATTCGCTGATTGGAAAAATAATCACGATCGGAGCGACGCGAGATTCGGCCATCGATCGCATGCGTCGCGCGCTCGACGAATACTATGTTACCGGAATCAAGACGACGGTCCCTTTTCATGCCGCGATCATGCGCCGCGGCGAGTTCCGCGATGGGAAGTACGATACCGGCTTCGTCGAGCGGATGATGAGCTCGGACGCTTTTGAACTGAAGCCCCCGCGGGTCCGTCTCCACGAATAACAGCTTTGCGAAATCTAAGCGACTGCCGCCTCTACGGTATTCTAGATCTCGGTTACATTGGTATCGACGATGCCGAACGTGTGACGAAGTCGATGATTGACGGGGATGTCGATCTGATCCAGCTGCGCGCCAAGGAACATTCGGTCGAAGAAATTGTCGATCTTGCCGGCAAGCTGCACGAAGTCACGTCTGCGGCTGGAGTTCCTCTAATCGTGAACGATCACGCGGAAGTTGCGGCCAAGGTTCTAGTAGAAGGCGTTCACCTCGGCCAGGATGACGACTCGCTTGCGCACGCACGAAAGAAAGCGGGCCGCGACGTTCTCGTGGGAAAATCGACGCACAGTTTAGAGCAGGCGGTTGAGGCGGAACGCGAAGGCGCGGATTACGTCGGCTTCGGCCCAATTTTCGCGACGCCAACGAAGCCGGATTATCAGCCAATCGGACTGACGGGCATCAAACGGGTTCATAACGAAATCACCGTCCCGGCTTTTTGCATCGGCGGAATTAAGATCAACAATCTCGGGCAAGTGATTGCGGCGGGCGCGCGACGCGTCGCGATTGTTTCCGGTTTGCTGAAAGCGCCCGACATCGCCAAGTACGCGCGGGCGTGTAAAGCTCTCCTCAATCCCGAAACCTGATGTCTCTTCTCGTTGTTGGTTCTATCGCGCTCGACACCGTAAAAACGCCGGTCGAAGAACATGGCGACTTGTTAGGCGGCTCGGCCTCGTACGCTGCCGCAGCCGCGAGTTATTTTTCGCCGGTCAATTTGGTCGGCGTGGTCGGCGGCGATTTTCCGCAGGCCGAGTTCGATTTTTGGAAATCGCGAAAGATCGACAGCGCCGGTGTCCAGCGCGTCGACGGCAAAACTTTTCGCTGGTCGGGCGAATATTCGTGGGACTTGAACACGCGCCAGACGCGGTCGGTCGCGCTCAATGTCTTTGAAAATTTTCAGCCGATGCTGCCCAAGTCATATCGACAAACCGATTTCGCCTTGCTAGCCAACATCGCGCCAACTTTGCAATCGCATGTGCTCAAGCAAATGGAGAAGCCGCGCTTTGTCGTCGCCGACACAATGGATCTTTGGATTGAAACGGCCCGTGCCGACCTCGACGCACTTCTGCCAGATGTCGATCTTTTGATCCTCAACGACAGCGAAGCGCGCGAGATGACGAAGGAGACAAGTTTGATCAAAGCCGGACGCGGGATTCGCAAAATGGGTCCGCGCTACATTGCGATCAAAAAAGGCGAGCACGGCGCGCTCCTTTTCGGCGAAAACGAATTCTTTAGCTGCGGCGCGTATCCGCTCGAAGACATTCACGACCCGACCGGGGCAGGGGACACGTTCGCCGGCGGCATGGCTGGCTATTTGGCGAGCACGGTGAGGAAAGTGACGTTTACTGATCTTCGCAAGGCGATGATCTACGGCAGCGTGCTAGCAAGTTTTTGCGTGGAAGCATTCAGTCTCGAACGCTTGCGCAACCTCACGATGGACCAGATCAACGAGCGCTACGAAACGTTTAAATTGATGAGCCAATTCGAAATCTCGACATGATGTTTCTCTCCGTGATTTCACATGACATATAGTCCAATATTTTTTGCGAGTTAGACGACTTTTAGCCTGTTGCGTTCCCATTGGCTTCAGTAACCACGGAGCGTGCGGTTCAAATCGTCTATCGCGTCAGCCAGTTCGCGTTGGGCATCTATTCGGTCTTGTTCCTGGCTACGCTGGATTTGTGCGTCAAGCTCTTTACTTAGGCGATCGTAGGCAGCTTGGCGCTGTTGGTAGTCTGGGATGGCTCTGATTTGAGCCATTCGCTCCTCGAAAGCTGCGTGCCGCCTGAGTCGGGCTTCCCTGAGCTGCGTGATTTGTGGGTCTTCAGCACAACCGACTAGCATTAGGCCAAAGATTATGGCCAGAAGGTTTTCATTCCTCAGTTCCTTGCGCTCGCCGCCATTGCCGCTCAATCTGACTCACCAGCTGCTGTAAGCTTTCCGCACTTATAAGCGGCGCACCTGTGCGACTCTTCGGCGGGTTCTTCATCTCGAAGTTGTCTACCTCCGAATCGACAATGGCCGGCACTTCAACAAACGTTACTTCGACATTCGGTATCTTCTCACGTAAAACTGTTTGAAGGTCTTTACTCGACGGAGCAATCTCGATTCGGGCTGATGCATTCATTGCCGAATTCTAAGCCTCACATCGAACCACACAACGCGGAAGGTTGACGCCACAGGCGGACCCCTTCACACAACGTCAGCAGGTCTAATTTCGTAGGAATTAGTCGGTTCAATCGGATTCGGAAATCAGCTGATTGATTTCGGCTTCAAGTGTATTGATCTGCTGAGCCACCTCGGTCGTATCCTCGCGCGTCACTTTTCCCTGGCTTGCCCATGCAATATTGCGCGCCTCGATCAAAGTGAGATTCTGCATATATGCTGCGAGCAGTCCTGTTTTAGCGGCAATTCGTATTTGGCGCTCGCTGCTTTTGCGCAGCTTGTGCGTTTCTCGAGCGTAATAAAGAACAATGACGCCTGTTAGAAAAACGATGATTGTTTGCGCAAGAAATATGCAATCGCCCGCGTCCATGTTCGATTTTCGCGGAGCATAGCCGAGCACGCAAGGGCCTCTGCCGCCTGATAGGGCTAATGAAGTGGAAAGCAAGAAGAGCGCGCCCGAGAGGATTCGAACCACTAACCTTCTGATCCGTAGTTATTTTGTTCAGGTGTTTTGACGTTTTTGTTACTGTTCCAAAGTGTTCTCTTGTTCAGAGGAAAACTCCGATGTAAAATGACATCCGATGGTGAAGACTTTGGAACAGAAAAGCACAGGTCTGAGCAATAAAACTGTCCAAGAAGTGTCCAAGCAACGAACCATAGCTCGCGGTCGTCACGGCAAATCTGACGTCCGCTATTGGCGGGAGGCAATCTTTCAAGCCAGCTACACGCGCGGTGGGGCACGTCATAAAGTTGATCATTATGCGGTCAAGCTTCAGTATGCAGGCCGTCGCGAGGTGTTCCCATTAGGAACCGCGAATCGCGAAAGCGCGGCACAAAAGGCGCGTGAAATTTACCTTCACCTTCAGTCACATGGTTGGGACGAAGCACTGTTGAAGTTCAAGCCCAAATCGCGTTGGTCAAGCACTGCAGTGACGACGCTCGGGGAATTTTTCGAACGAGTGAAATCGGTTTGGAGCGGCCACCCAAGGACTGTCGAGGATTACATCAGATCATTCCGCAAAATCGTCAGCGATATTTTCCAGATTGATGGCGGTAATTCCAAATTCGATTACCGCAGCGGTGGGCGTGAGTCGTGGGTGCAAAAAGTGGATCGAGTGAGACTCCGGGATGTCACGCCGGACAAGGTTCAGAAGTGGAAAGTCGAATTTTTAAGGCGCGCTGGCAGCAACCCAGTCAAAAGACGTTCGGCATCGATATCGGTTAATTCGATACTGCGGCAGGCAAAAAGTCTGTTTGCCCCCGGCATTTTGAAATTTGTTAAACTGGACATTCCTTGTTCGCCATTTGAGGGCGTTCCATTCGAGCCAAGAAGGTCGATGCGCTATCAGAGCAGTTTTGATCTTGAAAAACTGATTCGCGCGGCGCAGGAGGAACTGCCTCGGGAGCAATTCAAGATTCTCTTGTTGGCGCTAATGGCCGGACTCCGCCGCAATGAAATTGATAAGCTTGAGTGGAGCGCTTTTGATTGGAGGAGAGGGCTGATCTCAATCAAGGCGACTGCGTATTTCACGCCGAAGAGCGAGGATTCAACTGGCGATGTTGAGGTCGATCCTGAAGTGATGGAGTTGTTCAGGGGCTATAGAGCGAGCGCGTCTGGAGATTTTGTGATCGAAGGCGGAGTTTCGCCGCGCCCAGATGCCGCTTATTCGCATTATTGTTGCCAGCGAGACTTCGAGGCACTGAATGACTGGCTACGAGCACATGGCGTTTTGGGAGGGCGACCGCTCCACACCCTCCGAAAGGAATACGGCAGCCAAGTATGTGCGAAACATGGTATCTACGCTGCAAGCCTCGCCCTGCGACATGCTGATATTGCGATTACAAGCCAGCACTACTTGGACAAACGGCAGAGCGCGAGAGCCGATCTAGGAAAGCTCCTTTCCCCGCCGCGAAACGTCATAAGACTCGACGAACCGCGGCAGCGCCCACAAAGGCGCACCTCTCGCCAGCCTCGTAACCTTAGTTAGCCTCAGGCGAGGTGTGTCACACGCACAAAGTAGGCTTGATTTGCGTCGATAGGCTTGATTTGAACGCGTTTTGCACCGCATAATGTAATATCCGCCGAATGGCTCCGCTAAGGTTAACAACTACTGTTCATCGGACAGTCCTGAAAACGTTGTGCAAATTCAGCCGTTTAGGCTTCTGCCGCCAAGTCGGCGAGGTTTACGGACACAATCATCGGGTAGGTCTGAGTAGGTATGCTTCTTACGACTATTCCTACTAAAGCTATAACTAGTAATATTCGAAGATTTTACTTGACAAATGTCAAAATCTGAGTAGAGTATAACTGCCGCGCTAATAGCCTTGCGCGGAATCGAACATAGCAAGGCTAACATAAGTAACGACGATTTATCCCAACAACTAATCTCTCGTAAGGCGCTTGCCGCTAGGTGGCAATGTAGCCCTGAGACAATTAAGCGCCGGACACGCGAGGGCTTGCTTCATCCGGTTCGGTTTAACCAGCGGATGCTTCGCTATCCGATGAGTGAAATTCTCCGTGTAGAGCAACAAGCAGGAGCGTTGTCATGAAAGACCCCTTCTGTCTCTTCGGGCCGCCGGAGCTCTGCACGTGGGGTTATGCCCATGGAACCTGTCGATTCCAAACCACCGATCCAAAAATAGCACGTAAACTCTCAAGTCGTCGGAACTGCAAATTAGTAGCGTGGTCGGTTGGCGGCGGGTATCTGCGGGTTTTTCAGGAAAACATGTCTTTGGGACGAGCAAAGCGACTCGTGGCTCGCTATGTAATGCAGCCTAATGAGCGGTTTTTCGACTCACAAAGCCCTACAGCAATCGATAAACCGCCAGACAGTATGGATGGTGCGGTTAATCCTCAGACGCAATCCGCGGTCTTTATAAGCACGAAATCTGACCGGCAGTTAGCACTTAACAAATAAAACCATGAAAACATACATACTACAACCTAAAGAGCCGCTCTATAATGGCCTTATCACTGGAAGTGATCCGTTAGATAGAATTAATAAAGAGCTATTAGAAATAGGTTATTTAAATAGAGGGCTCAAAATCGGGTCTGAAAGGGAAGTCTATGTGGATGTATATGATGTTTGCACACAAGAAACACAGGAATCACAGGAAACCAAAGAAATACAGGAAATAAAAGAAAATCATAACTCAGGACTTTTAAAAGGATTAAAAGGAAAAGAATTGGCCGATTGCGAGAAGTTCGCGGTGATAAGTGGGCTTTCCTCAGCACAATCGGAGGAGTTAACGACGATCATCAGTAAATGTCCTCTCGGTAAGGATAGAGAATCTAACGCCCCACTTTTTGACTTAGCGCGTGAAATTCGCGGCATGGAAGGCCGTTTACAGCTCCGCTTTGCGACTAAGCTGACCGCGGAAATTATCCGACGATGGAAAGAAGAGAATAATGCATACTTGCTGCCCAGTCACGACTACCATGCAGAATTACTAGACAAGCTGTCGCTCGTTCGGAAGCCTGCGGGAGCCATCTTAGCCGAGGCTCTTGGGTGCGCTAGACACCAGCCACCATTAACGCAGACGCTTGGGCTTAGCGAGGAAATTCAACTACTAGCAAGGCTGTCTCGCGAACTTCAACGGCGAGCGAGAAACGAGCCATTTTTCCTCGATGGCCGCTGGGCTGCTAGGTTATTAGGTGTCCCGCATACAAGCGTCGCTAGCTGGCTAAGGGCACTTTGCGGCCGATTAGGAGTGCTCCAGCTAGTCTCCAGAGGGGTTACAGGGCGTGCATCGGAATACCGCTACATTGCCACAGACTGATCTCGCGCGTAATAGGGAAGTAAAGAAGACGTGAAGCCTTACGTGAATCAACTTGCTTTACGGTATAACGCAATCTTTACCTAAGATAAGATCGGGCCAACGGTTCTGTAGTGGTTATGTTTTGCTTGCCACTGACGCCGCCCGTGGCGTCCCGACGGAGGACGTTCACACGCGTATGCGCGTATTAGTCAAAGATGGCGGTGCGTAGATGTCGAGAAATTAAAACTGAAAGGTCACGCGCGCGTAGTTGTAGAGATTGAAACGCTGACGTGTTAACTGTCCTTGTGATGAAGACATGCGCTACGTGTATCACATTTAATAAAATCTCCCTTATGGCTATCGGACGTTAAGTCAGCCATTTTTTCGGGGTAAGGTGATCTTTACTGTGCACTCTTTTCTTGTTTGAAAAACTTTAATGCTTTCCCATCGGGATAAGCATACTGGACATTCCATTCCTGCGAATCCGCAGTGTTGCATTGACTGAACATCACTACTTTGCGACCATCGGCCTTCCGGTGACCACGATCATTGAGATCAAACCTTGGCGGAACGGCTGGAAGGTTTTTGAATGCCCCGGCGTTGAGCCTGTGTTTCTCGTTAAGGATCAGGCGCTCAGTTATGCGAAAGGCCGCGCTAGTTTTCGCTCAGGGAGATTCGTATTCTCGATTCGACTGGAAAGTTGGAGAAGGCGATTTCCTTTAATGAAGTAGAAGGAAGCTGTGAAGCCCCGGCAAACGAGTCCTTTTTTCTTGGGCGTAAATCGCTTCCTTCCTGGCTCTCACCTCTTGCGGGACTCGGTCTCACATCCGCTGGGAACTCGTTTTTCGAATTTGAAAGCAAAGGAATGAGTTTTCCCCACCATCCAATCACAATAAGGAGTTCCACATGAATCAAGGCATCAAAACAATCATCTATCCAGTTAAGGACATCGCGCGAGCTAAGACCGTATTCTGCAAGTTTTTGGGTGTCGAGCCATATGCAGACCAGCCGTATTATGTCGGATTCAAGGTCGGAGACCAGGACATAGGTTTAGTTCCCAAAGGCCACAACGCGGGAATGACGGCCTTTTATCACATTGACGACATCAAGAGCAGTCTGCGACTGCTCCTGGACTCGGGGGCGCAGGTGCAACAAGACGTCAAAGATGTGGGCGACGGAGTGCTAATCGCATCTGTAATAGATACGGAAGGAAACATCATCGGACTTCGTCAATCGCCTACCGAGAAGAGGCAGTCATGACTTTGCCGCCTAACCAGACGCTGAGCGACCGCGAGCCGCTGCGCGGCAGGGCTGAAGGATGAATTATGAAGGATGAAGTGAAAGCAATGCTCGCTCCCGCTCACGGTCGCTCAGCTTTTTCTCGTTAGGCCGCTGCCATCGCGCGGTCCTGGTCTTGATTGCTATTAGCGTAAAGAAGAAGATTAGGTGCCCATGAAAGCTGCCGTATTGCGTGCGCTTGGAAAACCACCTCACTTCGAGGAATTCCCTGATCCAAAACCGAGCCAG
>WNFE01010389.1_pt1 | contig 10189 bp, 10 predicted proteins | sample 5400451 | NCBI WGS metagenome assembly WNFE01 (sample SAMN13153344, study PRJNA577476) | soil metagenome | isolation source: 200 cm saprolite under Douglas fir tree site 2 hole 2 | place: USA:California | collected 2015-04-18 | reverse complement strand
GTTGAGGAAACACGGCTATCTTTCTGGCTTCTCCTGATGAATTTTGACGACCGAATGCAGCAAGAGACGTAAGCCGTCCTGTAGGGACAAGGGGTTGGGTGGGGTGGATGAGGGGGCCTTGTGCTTGTCCTCGTCCGGGGGAGATGATCCAACGGGTCAGCATGAAACCCTGGCGGAATCGCCTTTCACGAGGACAAGCACAAGGCCCCCACCCATCTCCGCATCCGCCCCTTGTCCCTACAGAACGCCGGGGACGCTTGCGTCCCCGGCGTGATGACCCTCTTCGATTGGAAAAATTCATTAGGGGCGAGGGAGGCGGGGTTGGGAAGGGCAAGAAAGATACGGGGTATCTTTACAAGGCCTTTATGGTCGCCCGCCGTCCCTCCTAATGGATGGAGATTCTTCTATTATCAGAGCCAGGCTAGCCAGTTTTTCCAGGAGCAAGTTCTTATGTCACAGGCTGATGTAACTGCCGAACGCCCAAAACCCAGGCGCCCACTCACCCTCGGCGCGGGAGCAATCGTCGTACACGAGGGGCGCGTCCTGCTCGTGCGCAACATCCACGGATTGACCAGGGGCCGCTACCTGCTTCCGGCAGGGCGCATCAATCCCGGCGAATTACCAGACCAGGCCGCCGTGCGCGAAACGTTCGAGGAGACTTCCCTGCGCGTAGAGATCGAAGGGCTGATGGGAGTGCGTATCTGGGTATTGGACGATGGCGAGCATAACTATTTCTTCATGTTCCGTGCCAGGCTACTCTCGCCTGCCAGCGAACTGCGTCCCAACCTGGATGAGATAGACGATGCGCGTTTCTTCACCCGGGAAGAGATGCAAGCGCTGACTGTTGAGGAAACCTGGTCGGGCGCCATTGCCATTGCTCTTAAAGCCCTCGACCCTGGCGCCAGCATGTGGCCAAACTACGCCGGGCTTTCTGATACCTCCGGCGTTGATACACCTGAACGCTGGCGCATCTGGATGTAATCACCCGGCCGCCGGGCCGCTTTCTAAGCCCGGTTTCGTCATGTTCACGGGATCAAGAATACGGTCAAGCTCCTCTTCTGAAAGGCTCGTCCTCTCGCGTGCCACCTCACGTATCGTCTTGCCAGTTTTATAAGCCTCTTTCGAGATGCTGGCGGCTGCATCATAGCCGATGAAGGGAGCCAGCGCTGTGCAGATCGCCAGTCCGCGCTCGACCATCTCCGGTCCCCTGGCTGTCGCTTTGATGCCCTTGATGCACTGCTCCGTGAAGTTCCGCGAAGCCGAGGCCAGCAAGCTGATCGATTGCAGGAGGTTATAGGTGCTGACGGGCATCATCACATTGATCTCGAAATTGCCGGATTGTCCGGCTATGGTGATCGTCGTATGGTTGCCCATCACCTGGGCGCAGACCATGCACACGGACTCGGCGATTACCGGGTTGACCTTGCCGGGCATGATCGAACTGCCGGGCTGCACAGCGGGTAGATCGATCTCGCCGATGCCTGCGCGTGGACCAGAACCAAGCCAGCGTATATCATTGGCAATTTTCATCAGGCTGACAGCCAGTGTATTAAGCGCCCCGCTCGCCTCGACGATATTATCCAGAGTGCTTTGGGCCTGGAAGTGATTGCTTGTCTCGTGCGCTGTAACGCCGTTCATCTCTGAAAGACGCCGGCACACCCGGCTTGCGAACTCTGGATGGGTATTGACTCCCGTGCCGACGGCCGTGCCGCCCAGGGCAACCTCCGCCAGTTCGCTTTGAGCATGGCGCATGCGCGCGATTCCCCGCTCGACCTGGCCCGCGTAACCCAGAAACTCCTGCCCAAGTCGAATGGGCGTTGCATCCTGCAGGTGGGTACGCCCGGTCTTTATTACCGGCATAAACTCACCGGCCTTCTGCTCCAACGCCTGTTGTAGGCCTTGCAGAGCCGGTACCAGGTCGTACTCGATGCTGACCAGTGCAGAGAGGTGGATCGCTGTTGGAATCACGTCGTTCGATGACTGCCCAAAGTTCACATGGTCGTTGGGATGTACTTTGCGGGAGCCGCGAGAGCCGCCCAATAGCTCGCTGGCACGATTGGCTATCACCTCGTTAGCATTCATATTCGTCGAAGTGCCGGAGCCTGTTTGAAAGATATCGAGCACAAAATGGCCGTCCAGTTTGCCGTCTATTACTTCTTGCGCTGCCTGTACTATCGCCTCGGCAATCTGCGGGTCAAGCAGTCCCAGGCTTGCATTTACCTGCGCCGCCGCCTGCTTGATCTGCCCAAGAGCGCGTATAAACTGGCGCGGAAAGCGCAAATCACTGATCGGGAAATTGAGGACGGCGCGCTGCGTACTGGCACCGTAATACGCATTTGCCGGTACTTCCATCTCACCCATCGAATCGCGCTCGATGCGCGTTTCCTGTGTGCTGCTCACTGCTTTTCTCCTCGTTGAGTTTGATTGACGATATATTATATCATCGTCTCACCCCGCGAAATGAATGACCGCTTTACCCGCGAGATTGCGCTCTATCAAGCGTTGTGTTGCCTGCGCTGCCTCTGTTAACGGAACTTCCACATCGACATGGGTTCGTAGACTCCCATCGGAGAGCATTCTGGCCAGCAAAGCGAGATCGCCAGCCGGCGGCGTGCGGGTCATTTCGTAGAAGATGATGAAGCCGTACAGGTTGGCACCACCTGTCAGGTAAAAGCGTGGCAGGTTGATTGTCGCTTCACGTCCGGCCGAGGCCCCAAAAGATATACAGGTTCCTCCTTGTGCAAGCATCGTCAGGGCAGTTGCCAGGTAACCATCGCCAAGCGGGTCCAGGATGAGCGGATAGGGGCCAAACTCCCTGGCGGGTTCGGTATCTGCACCGACGACGACCTGGTGCGCACCTGCATCTTTCACCATTGCCTCGTGTTGCGCGCGCCGGATGACAGCGACGACATGTGCCCCAAAATGGCGAGCGCCGGTAATCAAGACCGGGCGACCAGGCTGGATGTCTCCTCGTTTCAGTGACCACAACGCGGTTAAACCTGCTATGGGAAGCGTCGATGCCTGCGCAAAGGAGACGGAGGGAGGCAATTCTGCCAGGGACGAGGTGGGCACAGCCACCAGCTCTGCCCACGAACCAGAGTTGAGGATACCTACCACTCTAGCACCCACAGGTGGTCCAGAGCCATCGGCTGCGGCCAGTTCAACTGTTCCTGCCAGGTCCCATCCCGGTCGATATCCCGTGTCGGCTTGTGCCAGCTCCCGCACCTCGCCAGGATTGAGCGAGACTGCCGCAACCCGAACGAGCGCCTGTGATGGCGCAGGAGATGGAGCGTCAACTTCGCGCAGTGCGAGGTGTCCGGGAGCATTGTGATCGACGATGAGCGCTCGTATTGTTGTCATGCGTATTCTTCCTCTCGTTTAGATATACCCAGGACTTCTGGCTCTTCTTCCTTCGAAGAACTCGAAGACCTGATTGCTTTCTCCACTTCAGAGTAGCAGATAGAGGCCACCCTGTACAAGCCCTGGCAATTTCGCGCTGCTTATAAGGGCGAGGCTTCTTTCTAACAGGAACACCCTGCCGGCAATTCCGATAGGAAGTCGCTCCACTAGAGAGAAGTGTGCATTTGAGAAGGCCCTGCTTTTTAATTTCGTCAAAATCATCGATGTTTTTGACGAAATGCGTAAATAAAACTCCAGAATATTGACAGAATGCAGAACCATGTTTTATAATTTCTTTTGAAATTCGTCTTATCGAGTGTAGCGTACCGGACAGGGTGACAATGACGCGATCAAGTAAGCGGTTCATTGTATAAGTAAGGCAAGGTTCACTGGTGAAGAAGAGTCCTTGACCGTTTGAACAGTCACACCGTGTCACGCCTCCGCGCAGCGAAGGGTCTGTCGCGAGCGGCAGCGAGCTGCTTCGCTGCGCTCAGCAGGACAGGGCTGGACCTTGCTGGTGCTGCGGACCTGTCACGTGCATTTGAACCATGCCTAAGCATGAAGGAGGTGATTAATGGCAAGCCAGGCTGAGGAGCCTGAGCGAAAACGCATCGGAAGAGAACTTGAGTATCAAGTTGTGAACGGTCGCACCCTCCAGGACCTCGATGTGGTAGATCTGCGCATCATCAGTATGCTGCAGGAGAACGGGCGCTGCTCAAATATAGAAATGGCACGCATCATTGGTTGTAGCGAGCCGACAATCCGCAAGCGCCTGGAGAAGCTGGTGGCCGATGAGATCTTGAAGGTCATCGCCGTGCTCAATCCGCGTAAGACAGGCTACAACGTTGATATCATCATGGGTATACGAACAAAGCCAGGTAAGATGTTGGAGGTTGGAGAGCAACTGGCACGCATGAACGAGGTGGTCTACGTCGGTTACGTCTCGGGTCGTTACGACATCATCGCTGAGTTTCTGTATCGCAATCATAGCGAGTTGATGACCTTTCTCACGGAATGTCTCACCTCTTTTGAGGATATTGTGAGTACAGAGAGTTTTCACATCCTCCACACGGCTAAGATCAACTACGACTGGAAGCTGCCTGAGGAGTTTCTCGCGCAGAAGGAAGGAGAACAGGAGTGAACGTAAGAGCAGCACAGCACTTAAGACAGGGGTGGAGTGGCGTTTTGCAGGCTGGTATCGCGACGTTTCTTGGTGCGCCATACGTCCAGCCCTCACGAGATATTTTGCTTCAAAGCGGTGTTCGGGCGGCCTTTCTCGGCGTGCCTTTCGATTCCACGAGTATCGCACGTCCGGGCTCATCCCTGGGGCCGCGCGCAATCCGAGATGCGTCCTCGCACCTGCTATCATATCACGAAGAGTATGATATCGACCTCTTTGAAACGCTCGGACTCGCGGATTGTGGAGATGTCCCCGTGTTACCTGGCAACGCGCGGGTCACGCTGGAGCGCGCTCAGGATCTGGTCGTCGAGATACTGGCCGCCGACGCTATTCCTGTGCTCGCGGGCGGTGAACACCTGATTACCGTTGGTGGTACGTGGGGTGTCAACAAAGGTCGGCCAGGTAACTATGGTTTCATTATGTTCGATACTCACCTCGATACAGCTATCGATGTTGGGGGAGAGACATTGAACCATTGTTGCCCTGTGCCTCGCACGCTCGAGCTTGATTCGTTCAGTCCTGAACACTGCGTCATTATCGGACCGCATGGGGCCATGAATCCCAGGGCAGAGAAGGAATACGTACGCGAGCATGGTATCAAGGTGTACTCGACCAGGGATGTTGCGCGTATGGGTCCTGTGCAGGTGGCCGAAGAAGCCGTGCAGCGTGCAAGCGAGGGAACGGATGGCGTCTATGTCTCGGTAGATATGGATAGTCTCGACGCTGCCTACGCGCCGGGGACGTGCGTGCCGACGCTGGGTGGGCTCACGGGCCGGGAACTGCTGGCGATGCTTGATGTGATCGGGCGTGGCGTCAAGTTGATTGGTCTCGATGTGGTAGAGATCGCGCCACAATACGATACTGGCATCACCGCCTTTGGCGCCTGCCAGGTACTTGTTGACACGCTGGCTGCATATGCAAGCAAAAGTCGTTCCTGATACAGTCCTGGCGAATGCTGATTGCCAGAAACGATCAATGTCACAACCGCGCCCTTTATTCCTTTACCCGGTTATCAGCATTCTTCCAGGCAGGAATAGGATACTCACACAGCCTTCAGGGTGAAGGCGTACCCTGCTTTTGATAGATAAATGAGTCCAACGCGTGGCATATCCATGTGTAGTGACTGCCACGCCGAAATGGAGGTACCACATGGCTCAAGACAGTGGAACAGGGACTGCTTCTCAAATGTTCAAAGGACGACAGCCGGGGAGCAGGCTGTTTGTACGCCAGGCAACTGGTCTGGTGCGTGAAGCCTCAGCGCTCGATGCGACCTATTACAACATCATCTGGTCGTCTATTCCTTTGGCTTCAGTTTTCCTGTTTCTATACCTGCCAGCGTTCTACACAGGTTCAAACATGTACCTGGCAGTCTTCGCGAACGCGCTGCTGTGCTTACCAACAGCGTTTCTCTATGCTATGTTGGCCACCGCGATGCCGCGTTCTGGTGGCGACTACGTGTGGGTAAGTCGCTCTGTGCATCCTATCGCCGGGTTTATGAGCAATTGGAACTTCGTGATCTGGATGCTCTATTTCATCGGCGTGTATTCAGCGCTGCTGGGGCGATATGGGGTGTCTGTATTTTTGCGCATTGCAGCCGCCTTTAGTGGGAATCTGGGCCTGGCACAGGCCGCGAACTTCTTTGTTCAGCCGCTAGGTGTGATCATCCTTGGCTGCATACTAGTCATTGTTGCAGGAATCGTGTTTACTCTAGGAGGACTCCACACGTTCTTGCGCATCCAGAAATGGGCGTTTGTGCTCTCCATACTTGGAGCCGTCGTCCTTGCGGCGCTAGTTGTATTCATCGCCGGGCATACTGGCTTCGTGAATAACTTCAATAGCTACGTCGGCAAGTTTTCAGGCAGCAAAGATAGCTATAGCCTGGTCAATAGTCTTGCCGCCCAGGCAGGATACACGCCCCCTGCATTTGATCTCGGCGAGAGTTTGCTTGCAATGACCATCGCGTACTACGTGTTCGGCAATATCTTCCAGTCAGCTTACTTTGGTGGCGAAATCAAGGGAGGGCGGCGCACTCACCTGTTATCTATGCCCGGTTCGCTGCTGATCGCCGTGCTGCTGATGTTCTTGCTGATTGCTCCTTTCCAGGCATCCATTGGTACACCGTTCCTGGGAGCGCTGGGGACGATCGATCCTACCAAACTGGGCCTGGGCTTCACTCCATTGTATACCGAGTTAGCGGCTATCGCGAGTAATAATGTCGTTGTAGGCTTGTTGATCGCCTTTGGGTTCGCCGTGAGCCTGATCATCTGGGTACCGCAGACGATCCTGATCATCAGCCGCTGCCTGTTCGCCTGGTCGTTCGACCGGTTGATTCCCGAGAAAGTGGCAGAGGTGAGTGAGCGCACGCACTCGCCGACTATCGCTGTGAGCATTATTGTTCTGCTCAGTATTGTCAGCGTCTTTCTTATCGCTTTGATCCCTTCCCTCACCGCCCTTGTAGGCTTGCTTGGCCTGACGTTTACTCTGCTCTCAGTCGCGGTGGCGGGTATCCTTTTCCCTTTCCGTCAGAAGGATACATTTGAAGGGGCCCCTTTTAATGGGCGCATCGCGGGGATACCGGTTGTGAGTGTGGTAGGCGTCCTCAGCCTGCTTGGCCTGCTTGCCATCGCCTGGGTGTTGCTGACCGATGTCAATTCAGGCACAAGCTGGGCAGTGAACCGCAACATGGTGTTGATCGCCATAGGCATCTACCTATCAGGCTTGATCGTGTACCTGATTTCGCGGTATGTACAGCACTCACGCGGCGTCAATATCACTCTCGCCTACCAGGAAATCCCGCCAGAGTAGGGATGAGCCAGCGTGCAGCGCTAGCTGAGCTGTTGTACCTGAGGGCGATCGCACGAGGTCGCCCTTCTATGAAAGAGATAGCATGACCCAGGATTTTACCATCTTCTTTAGTAGTGATATTCACGGTTCCGAGAAGTGCTGGATGAAGTTCGTCAACGCTGCCAAATTCTATGGTGCGCAGGCGCTGGTCATGGGCGGTGACATCACCGGGAAGGCGATTGTTCCAATCGTCTGTGATGGTCAGGGAAACTACACTATGGAGTTTCTGGGAAAGGCTTCGCACCTGACGCAGAAAGACCTGCCGGAGGCGGAGAAGCGCGTGCGTCTCAACGGCTTCTACCCTTATATCTGTGATGCCCGCGAGGTAGAGCGTTTGGAACAGAACCCAGGACACCTGGATCAGGTCTTCAGGGAGTTAATGAGCGAGCAGTTGAGGCGCTGGCTGGCAATAGCCCAGGAGCGGCTGGAACCGCAGGGTGTACCCTGTTTCGTCATGCCCGGCAACGACGACGATTTCTTTATCGACGATGCGCTCAATAGTAATCCCTATGTCATCAACCCGGATATGCGTGTCGTCTCCATCGGTCCGTACCAGATGCTCTCGTGCAGTTGGACACCGGGGACTCCGTGGAGGAGTCCCCGTGAGTGCTCCGAAGGGGAATTGCTTGCGAAGCTTCGCCCACTGGTTGCTCAGTTGCGACCAGACGTACCGGTTATCTTCAACCTGCATTCGCCGCCATATCGCACAGGGATTGATGAGGCACCTGAACTGCGCGAGGACTTCTCGGTTGTGACCATCAGCGGACGGCCTAAAATGATTCCTGTCGGTAGCCATGCCGTACGCCAGCTTATCACAGAGGTACAACCACTCGTAGCATTACATGGGCATATTCACGAATCGCGCGGGGTCACTAAAATTGGCCGCACCATCTGCGTGAACCCTGGCAGTACCTACAGCGAGGGCGTACTGGACGGGTGTCTTGTGAACCTGCGCGGCGATAAGGTGCATCGGACGCAAATCGTCCGCGGGTGAAGCTAAAACGTTTTTGTTGGGCGGGATTGCCCATAGAGCAACCTTTTCGGGAACATTTGCCGTCATCTAGTGGACAAAAGTCCTGGTACCCGATCCTCCTTAGCGTTTTTACAATTTCTCTCCTCGATGCCCACCTGTGGCCTGATTATTTTTCTTGTCCATACGCATATCCTTCGGTTATAATCTTTAGGCAGGCTAAACTATTATAGAGAGTGAGCCATCACTTGTTGTTATCAACAAACATCCGAAAAATGCTGGTGGATGGCAGCCAGTGGGCCAGCTGGCATGGCTATCATCTACCGGTAAGCGATGAGTACTTTGTCGTATGGACCCCAATCGGCACCGAAATGCGCTGGAGACCTGGCACCTGGCTCTCGGCACGGCACCAGATGAGCTTTTTCTGGCCGGACGCCTGGTTTACTATTCACATCGGGTATGATGCTGAGACTGGCCGCTTCCATAATGGTTATTGTGATGTTGTGCTACCCAACTCCGGCTACACAAATGCGGCAGAAGAGATGATTTATACTGATCTCTACATTGATGTCGTGGTACGCGAGGATGGCAGCGTCTACACCAAAGATCACGAGGTCTTTGACTGTGCAGCAATGCGCTTCCCTATCGTTGAACAATCGCGCAAGAGGTCATTTGAAGTCCTGGACTGGCTGGAAGAGCAGGCCAGAACCTGGACTGGCCCATTCAACTATATTCCACGCCTGTTGCCGCGCACAGATTTCGAAAAACTAGGTCCAGGCGAGGCAAGCGCATCCATGCGTTCCGCCCTAAACGGCCAAGGTGACAATGATACCAGAAGAACTTCATAGACAACTCGCCAGGCACGGCGTTACAGCCAGTGACGAAGTAGCTCTACGCGAAGCCCTGGAAGCGCGTACCGAAACCTATACCCTCATTAAACTGGCTCCCTGGCCTGCCCGTCGCTGGCAATGCCGGTACCGCCTCATGATGCGCGACAAGATCTACGATGCCCAAAGCGCCGCGGAAGCCTACGCCCTGGGCCTGCTCGCTGTTCTAACCACTACTTCCTCGTAGTATTGCAGATATTTGGAGCGAAGGCCTGTCACCCTGAGCGCAGCGAAGGGTCTGGCTCGCCGGACACAGAGATCCTTCGCTGCGCTCAGAGCTTGCCCTGAGAGAAGCGAAGGGATGACAGCCTGGACACCGCTCAAGCCCGCTCACGGGAAGCCTTCTCTCAAAATGTCTAGTATTGTACCCATCTTGCCTTTACGTTCGTTTATTTAGTAGAATAGATCAGCTACCCCGTGGTTTCCAAAGTAAAATCGAGCGCCACAATTTGCGCTTCGATGTACTTGTAGGATTGTTGAATTGAAAGGAACTGTGACAATGCAGCGCACTATGTGCAAAGGGAAGATTCACCGCGCCACCGTGACGCAGGCTAATCTGAACTATGTGGGCAGTATTACCATCGATGTAGATTTGCTGGAGGCTGCCGACATCTACCCGTATGAGAAAGTGCAGGTGGTGAACATCAATAATGGCTCACGCCTGGAGACCTACACCATTGCAGGCGCTCGCGGCTCCGGCGTGATCTGTCTGAATGGTGCTGCCGCCCGTCTCGCCGCCGAGGGCGACATTGTGATCATCATCAGTTACGGCCAGTACAATGAACTTGAAATTCGCGCTTTAGAGCCGCGTATCGTCTTCGTCGATGCCGGCAATCACATCACCGAGACGAAGCATGTGCCGTTAATTGAGATGCTACCCGAGGCTGTAGCAACGTCCGTCCTCTAGCC